>Ga0310695_10001952_pt1 | contig 45722 bp, 42 predicted proteins | sample RumenRJG_04DNA_FD_203882 | JGI IMG/M metagenome (GOLD analysis project Ga0310695, IMG submission 203882) | Bovine rumen microbial communities from Lethbridge, Alberta, Canada - RJG_04 (v2) (version 2) | ecosystem: Host-associated > Mammals > Digestive system > Stomach > Rumen | place: Canada... | reverse complement strand
TTGCGGCGCGCCGGATGGCGACGACCGCTCGCCTACAAAGATAAGACAGCGGTCTTGATTTTTATATGAACTGGCCTATAATCGCCAGATTTTATATAAATTTGTACAGTTAAACGCATTATTCTATGGATAACAATACCCCCAAACCCCAGAACCAGATTCAACTGGAACTGAAACCGGAAATTGCCAAAGGTTCCTATTCCAACCTGGCCATCATCTCGCATTCCCGCAGCGAGTTCATCATTGACTTTGCCACTACCCTGCCCGGGCTGGCCAAGCCGGAGATTGGCAACCGCATCATCATGACCCCGGAGCATGCCAAGCGCCTGATGAACGCCCTTTTTGACAACATTTCCAAGTACGAGGCCCAGTTCGGCGTCATTGACCTGGGTGGCGGCAAGGGCCCGCAGCAAGGCGGCGGAACGTTCAACCTGGCCGATTTTGGTCCGCTGGGCGGCGGAAGCAAGTCCTAAGATGGATTTACTCGGAATCAAGGCCTTCGCCTTCGACATAGACGGCGTTGCCACGGACGGCGGCGTTTTCTGTAACGGCGACGGGGACCTCCTGCGCACCTACGACGCCAAAGACGGCTTTGCCATCCGCATGGCCGTGATGAACGGATTCCCGGTAGCCGTCATCACCGGCGGCAGCTCGGAAAGCATCCGCAAACGCATGGTTACCAGCGGTGTAAAGGCAGAAGACGTGTTCCTTCACTGCAGGGACAAACGGGACCAGTTCCACCAGTTCTGCCAGCGCTACGACCTCCACCCGCAGGATGTCATGTACTTTGGGGATGATGTCCCGGACATGGATGTCCTTGAGGAATGCGGCTGTGGCGTTTGTCCGGCCGATGCCGTGGAAGAAGTGAAAGCCATTGCAGACTGGGTCTCCACCCGCCCCGGCGGCCGGGGCTGTCTCCGCGAATGCATAGAAGGCACTCTTCGCGCTCAAGGGAAATGGGTGTTTGACCCCGGTGAATACAAGCGCAAATTCTAAGGACGATGGACCTTAACGGCAAGCACATCATCCTTGGCAGCAACTCCCCCAGGCGGCGGGAATTGCTCAAAGGATTAGACATTGATTTTACGGTAGATACAGGCAATAACTTCCAGGAAAACTTTGGCCCGGAAGTTCCCTACGACACCGTTCCCCGCCTCATGGCGGAAGGCAAGTCCCACGGCTTTCACCGGCCGCTTGAGGAAGGTGAAATCCTGATCACGGCAGACACCATGGTCATCCTTCCTCCCGCCGGCAGCCGCCCCGGAGAAATCCTTGGAAAGCCCAAAGACCGGGCCGATGCCTGCCGCATGCTCCGGGACCTTTCCGGACGGGGTCACCACGTAACTACCGCCGTCACCCTCAGGGACAAGCACCGGGAGGAGACCTTCGAGGTGACTACCCAGGTGTGGTTCAAGCCCCTCACGGAGGCGGAAATCGCCTATTACGTAGACACCTACAAGCCCTTCGACAAAGCGGGCGCCTACGCCATCCAGGAGTGGATTGGCCATGTGGGCATTACGCGCATTGAGGGCTCCTATTTCAACGTGGTGGGCTTCCCCGTCCAACGGGTCTACGAAAAGCTGCAAAGCTTCCTCTGATGCATCCTTTTTCCCAAACCATACTGGACTGGTACGCGTGCAACGGCCGGGACCTTCCCTGGCGCCGCACGCAGGACCCGTACGCCGTCTGGCTCAGTGAAATTATCCTCCAGCAAACCCGGATTGTACAGGGCATGGATTACTGGAAACGTTTCCTCAAACGTTTCCCAACGGTTCAGGACCTGGCCGCCGCATCCGAAGACGAAGTGATGCGCCTCTGGGAGGGTCTGGGCTATTATTCCCGTGCCCGGAACCTGCACGCCGCCGCGCAGCAAATCGTCACTTTGGGCGCATTTCCTACCACTTTGGAAGGCATTTCGTCCCTCAAGGGTGTGGGAGACTACACCGCCGCGGCCATCGGCTCCATTTGCTTTGGACTGCCGGCCGCCGTAGTAGATGGCAATGTGTACCGGGTCCTTGCCCGCCATTTTGGAGTGGAAACGCCCGTGGGCACCACCGCCGCCAAGAAGGAATTCACGGCCCTGGCCCAGCGCCTGCTCCCGCCCGGAGAGGCATCGGCCTTCAATCAGGGCATGATGGATTTTGGCGCGCTGCAATGCACCCCGCAAAACCCCGACTGCCTCACCTGTCCACTGCAGGCCTCCTGCCATGCGTTCCGCACCGGAAGGCAGGGCCTGCTGCCCGTGAAAAAAGCCGCTGCCCAAGTACAGGAGCGGCATCTGAGCTATGTGTACGTGCGTTTTAACGGTGAAACGGCTATTCGCAAACGCCCTGCCGGGGATATCTGGCAAGGGCTTTATGAGCCCCTGGTTAAAGACGCCTTGCAACTCCTCCGCAAGGGCATCAAGCACCAGCTCACCCACCGCACCCTTATTGCCGATTTCTACCTCTGGGAGCCCGTCCAAAGGCCTCAACTGCCGGACGGCTACATCTGGATACCAGAAACGGAGCTGGACCGTTACGGCAAGCCCCGTTTGTTTGAAAAGCTGCTGGAAGCGATTGCCGGTCTGGGCCGGCAATGCCATTAAGGCATCTCCTTGATATAGACATCCTGCTGCGGGAAAGGAATCTCGATTCCGTTCTCGTTGAAGGCATTGTAGATGGCCTCACGGGCCGCAGCCGGGAAGGAACCATAGGTATCTACCGTGGTGAACAGCAGCACCAGAAGGTCCACGGAGCTGTCCCCGAAATTGGCCACGCGCACCGTAATGCCTTTTTTCTGGTCCACTACCTCCCGGCCGTACTTATCCGTGACCAGCAGCGGCTTCAGGGCCTCCAGAATAACATCGCGGGCCTTTTCTACATCCGTGCCATACTTGACCCCCACCGTGAAGGTAACCAGCTGGTAGGAATTGTTCCGCGTTAAGTTCTTGAAGTTCTTGCTGAATAGAGTGGAGTTGGTAAAGAAGATGATGGAACCGTCTATGGCCTCTATCTGGGTGCTCTGGTAGCTCAGGCCCACCACCGTACCGCGAATGCCGTCACACTCCACAATATCCCCTACGCGTACGCGCCCGCTCATGAGCTGTACGCCATAGAAGAAGTTGTTCAGGATGTCTTTCATGGCAAAGCCGATACCGGTTGCCAGGCCCGTGGAGACCAGCGTAAGGCCGGACGCCGGGATGCGGAGCATCACAAAAACGATGATGATATACAGCCCCCAGACAACCAGCGTAAGGATGTTGTTGGCCAGGTTGAAATTGATGTCTGTCTCCTTGAAGACAAGCCCGCTGCCCAGCTTGCGGATGGCTGCCTTGGTTCTCCAGACGCGGTAAAACGCCTTGGCGGCATACACAATGTACTTGAACAGGAAGTACAGGCACACCACAATGACAATCTCAAACAGCGAAACGGAGAAACCGTCCTCTCCGGCCTGGACAAACGGTTTGAAGAAGATGTCCTGCGCTACCGTAGTGAAATTGAACACGTTACAAGCCATGAACACCGCGCACGGGAACGACAGGACGCCGAGCTGCGGCACCAGCACACGCTTAAGGAAGTCGTACAGCCACGTGACTTCAATGAAGGCGCCACGGTTTTTGGACGATAGCGGCAGCGAAGGATTGGCCTGCCGATACTGCAGTTTGCGTTCCTTCACATGACGCTCATGATAGCGCGTAAGGAGTTCGCTCAGCGCAATCAGGGTTTCCAGCAGGGCCAGCTGGAACATCCACCAGATCATCAGAAGGAGGGACCCCATGACCACGCCGGCCCAGGAAATAAGGGTGGCGATAAGCATTACTGCCGCCCCCGTCCATAGCAGCCATTTGTCTTCCGTTGCCACCTTCTTGAGCTTTTTGGTGGCCACCCGGAACTGCCAGATGGTGAAAACGAGCACCAAAGCCGGATACACCAGGTTGATGACGCTGTTGGGGATGAAGATAATCCGGAAGTAAATGATTATGAACGCCATGAGGAGCGTGGGCAGGTATGCCTGGATGGTCACATGGTTCTGGTCATGTTCCAGACGGATGAGGAGCGAAGTGAAGATGGCGGCAATGAGCCAGGCAAATTCTCCCATCATGCCCAGGGAGCGCTGGATGAAGGTGTTGTCCGTGAGCTGAGTATTCACCAGGAGGAAAATCCCAAACAGAACATCCCCCAGCAGGGCAATCACCATCCCCTTCCGCTGCAGGAACCACTCCGAGCGGAACAGCGGCGTTTTCTTGAGCCCCACATTGACGATAAGCGTGGCAACGGCCGTAGCCACCACCAGGATGAGCAGCAACATGAACGAGTAAAAGTACACGATGGGGCCGCGCCAGGAGCTGATGACCCGCTGCTCGGAAATATCTTCCAGCTTTAGGCTGTAGCGGCTCCTCACATCGGCCCGGGCCTTTTTCAGGCGGAACGGCAGGCGCTTGAGAATCTTGAAGTAATTCCCCTGCCCTTCCACAAACAGCTTTTCCTGAACGGCCGCATACCGCTCCTGGGCATAGTCATAGGCGCTGCGCAGGAGTTCGTCCGTCTGCGCATAATACTCGTTATCCTTGTCGATTTGCTGGAGCTGCTGCCAGTAATAGGCCACAATTTGCTCCGCTACATACAAACAACTGTCGCGTACGGCGATGGTGGCATCGTCCATCCGGAGCACCAGCGAATCCCGGACGAATTCCGGCGTAAGCACCTCTGTATGAACCGTATCGGCCTGTGCCAGCGCCAAGGATGCAGAGTCTAGCGCAACGGCGATGTCCCTTTTCTGGGCGATTTGCTCCGCCGTGCGCTCCGGCGGCATTTTCCGGAGGGTGAGCACCAGGCGGTTGTAGCGGTCCATCTCTGCCGTGAGCGTGGCCTTGATTTCCGCGTACGGGGTGTTCTGGCCCTTGAAACGCTCGTATTGCTTGGTAATCTCGTTGAGCGCAAACGTAAGGTCGAAGGTGTTCTCCGAGGCCTGCGAATACAGCATGACGGAGAGCTCATTGCACTCGTCCACCAGCGACGCCAGGCGCTCGTGCTGCTCCTGGATGCGTTTTTCCGCGCTTCCGCTGATACGGATCAGGTTGGCATAGCTTTCCTTGAGCTCCATCAGCAGCACCGTGAGCGTATGGTTCAGGCTGTCTTCCTGAAACACCGCCCCCAGCGGAAACGCCACCAAAAGGGCACACAGGATGGCTGTCAGTCCTTTTTTCCTCATAGCTTGCCCTGTTCTCCCAAATGGGAATCCTTAAAGCCGATAAAATACAGCACGCCATCCAGGCCAATGGTGCTAATGCTCTGGCGGGCATTGGCCTTGACGCGCGGCTTGGCGTGGAAGGCGATGCCCAGGCCGGCCTCGTTGAGCATGGGGAGGTCGTTGGCGCCGTCCCCGACGGCGATGGTCTGGGCGATATTCACCTTTTCCGTCTGGGCAATCAGGCGCAGGAGGTCTGCCTTGCGGCGGCCGTCCACCACCTCGCCTATGTAGCGGCCGGTGAGTTTGCCGTCCTCGCCCACTTCCAGTTCGTTGGCATAGACATAGTCAATGCCATATTTGCGCTGGAGATACTCCCCGAAGAACGTGAATCCGCCGCTGAGGATGGCAATCTTGTAGCCGCAGGTTTTGAGGACGCTCATCAGGCGGTCCGTGCCTTCCGTAATGGGCAGGTGCTCTGCGATGTCCCGCATCACGCTCACGTCCAGGCCCTTAAGCAACGCCACGCGTTTGGTGAAGCTTTCCTTGAAGTCGATTTCTCCGCGCATGGCGCTTTCCGTAATGGCAGCCACCTGGTCGTACACGCCGTGGCGGCGGGCCAGTTCGTCGATGCACTCCGCCTGGATGAGCGTAGAGTCCATATCGAAACAGATGAGGCGGCGCATGCGGCGGTACATATCGTCCTTCTGGAAGGAGAAGTCCATGCCGGCCTCCGTGCCCATGGTCATCAGGTCCTGCTGGAGGGCCTTCCTTTGCTCTTCCGAAAGAAAGCCGCGGAGCGAAAACTCCACGCAGGCGCGCACGTTCTTTTCCGGATGCTTGATACTCATGCGGCCCGTAAGGCGTTTGATGGCGTCGATATTGAGGCCATAGCGGCTGATTACCTCTGTAGCGGCATGAATTTGTGCGGCGCTCAGGCTCCGGCCGATGATGGTGAGGATGTAGCGGTTGCGGCCCTGGCGGCCGGCCCAGGCCTCATAATCGTCGTCCGAGATGGGCGCAAAGCCAATGCTGATGCTGCCCAGCTCCGTGGTCTTGAAAAGGAGTTCCTTCATCACCTGGCCGGAATGGGCTTCATCGATACGGATGAGGATGCCCATGGAAAGGGTATTGTGGATGACGGCCTGGCCAAAGTCCAGGATTTGGGCGTCGTACTTGGCCAGAATGGCCATAATGGATGCGGTGAGTCCGACTCTGTCCTCGCCGGAAATACGGATGAGTATCTGTTCTTCTTTCATAATATGCAAAAATACGGAAAAATTTCCGTAAATTTGCATGTATCTATTGAACGTATTTATGGCGCTGTTAATTTTTTACCTTCTTCTTACAATGGGCATCTCCTTTTTGTGCTCGTTGCTGGAGTCGGTACTCATGTCCACCCCCATCTCCTACATCACCATGAAGCAGGACGATGGAGACCGGAATGCAGCCCTGTTCCTGCGCATGAAGCAGGATCCGGACCGCCCCCTCAGCGCCATCCTCTCGCTCAACACCATTGCCAATACGCTGGGCGCGGCGGCGGTGGGTCACCAGGCCACCCTCCTTTCGGGAGAGCACTGGTTCGGCATCATCAGCGCCGCAATGACCCTCCTTATCCTGGTATTCTCGGAAATCCTCCCCAAAAGCATCGGCACGTCCCATTGGAAAGACCTTTTGTGGCTGGCCAAAATCATGCAGCTGCTGGTGTACCTGCTCTATCCCGTTGTCTGGATCATTGAAAAGCTGCACAACAGCATCTCGGACGAGGAACCGGACACCGCCATCTCGCGTGAGGAAGTAAGCGCCATGGCCAACATCGGCGAGGAAGAAGGCGTGCTGGACAACAGTGAAAACAAAGTCATCCAGAACATTATCAAGCTGGACGATATCAAAGCCTACGAGGTGATGACCCCGCGCATCGTGGCCAATATCGCCTCGGAAAATATCACTGTGCGGCAGTTCTACAAACAGCAGGAACTCTCCCACAACTCCCGCATCCCCGTCTATTCAGACTCCCCGGAATTCATCACCGGCTATGTGATGCGCAACGACGTCCTGGAGTACCTGACGGAGGATAAATTCGATACGCGGCTTCGCAGCATCAAGCGAAAAATCGCCGCCTTCCATGAGGAAACCTCGGTGAGCGACGTCTGGGAAAGCCTCCTGCGCACCAAAGACCAGATTGCCCTCATCATTGACGATTACGGCTGCTTCCAGGGCATCATCACGCTGGAAGACATCATCGAGACCATCCTGGGCATGGAAATCATCGACGAAAACGACACCGTCACGGACATGCAGCAGTATGCCAAGGACCGCTGGCTCAAACGCCAGAAGCAGTACAAACAAATCGTGCTTCCGGAGGAGGACGATGACTAGGCTGTTCTTCAATCCCCTGTCGGGGCTCTTTTACTATCTCCAACCCAAACGGCGCGTACGCCGGAAAGCCCCTGCCGGGCCCGAGGTGGAGGCGCTCCGTACCCGGGCCAAGGCAGAACTGCCCGCCCGCCTGCAGGAGCTGGCCGCAGCGCATGGGTTCACGTATGCGCGCGTGTGCATCAAAAACAATGTGAGCAACTGGGGAAGTTGCTCGGTAAAAGGGAACATCAACCTGAATCTCAGGCTTTTAACGCTTCCGGAGCGCCTGCAGGACTACGTGATGCTGCACGAGCTCTGCCACCTCAAGGAGATGAACCACGGTTCCCGTTTCCATGCCCTGCTGGAGACGGTTTGCCCGGGACACCGGGAACTGGAAAAAGAACTTCGCACCTACCGAATCCGATGAAACGCGTTGCCATCATAGGAGCCGGCGCAGCCGGGTGTTTTTGTGCCGTTCAGTTAAGGAGAATGGCACCTGAGGTGGCTATAACGCTGTTTGAGGCCGGTCCCAAGCCCATGGCCAAACTATCCATTACGGGCGGCGGGCGCTGCAACCTCACCAATTCGTTCCAGGGCATCCGGTCGCTGGGAGAGGCCTATCCGCGGGGAGAACGCGTGCTGCAGCGGGCCTTAAAGGCCTTTTCCGAGGAAGATACCGTCCGCTGGTTTGAGGCCGAGGGTATTCCGCTGGTGCTGCAGCCGGACCACTGCTGGTTCCCCCGCTCGCAAAACGCCCTGGACATTGTCCGCTGCCTGGATCGCGGCATGCGGGGCGCGGAGCTCCGCCTCCGCACTCCGGTGCGACGCATCGGGATGGCCGATCAGGGCGGGTATCTCGTGAGCGGAGAACCCTTTGACTACGTGGTAGTCACCACGGGCGGCGCCGGCAAGGGACTGCCGTTCCTGGAGGGCCTCGGGCTGGAAATGATCCCCCCTGTCCCCTCCCTGTTCACCTTCACCGTGCCGGACCCGTCCCTTCGCAGCCTCATGGGGCTGGTTACGGAGGCATCCGTGGGCCTTGCGGGCACTTCTTTCAAGGCCGACGGACCCCTTCTCATCACGGACTGGGGGCTCAGCGGTCCGGCCACGCTCAAGCTCTCCGCCCATGCCGCCCGGTATTTGGCGGAATGCCAGTACAAGGGCACCGTGGTCATTAACTGGCTGAACGCCAATGAGAACGCGGTGCGGGAACAGCTCCGGGAACTGGCAGCAGAGAACCCGCAAAAGCTCCTTTCCAGCGTGCACCCGGTGCAGCAGCGCCTGTGGGAGCACCTCCTTGAGCGCGCCGGCCTCCGCAAAGACATGCGCTGGGCGGAACTGGGCTCCAAGGGGCTGAACCGGCTCACGGCCACCCTCACCGCAGACAGCTATCCCCTCTCCGGCAAAAGCAAATTCCGGGAAGAATTTGTGACTGCCGGCGGCGTGGCCCTCTCCAACGTCAATCTCTCCACCCTGGAAAGCAAACGGCATCCCGGCCTGTACTTTGCTGGCGAAGTACTTGATATAGACGCCATTACCGGCGGATTCAACCTGCAGGCGGCCTGGAGCACCGGCTATGTCTGCGCCCAAAACATCGTCAAAAGCCTATGACTACTACCCTCTATATCATTATTGCCGTAGAGGCCGTACTGCTGGTTGCAGCGGCCATCTATATCACCTATCTGATCATGCGTGGCCGCCAGGCGCGGGAAATGCAGCAAATGCAGAAAGACCTCTTCGACCGGCAGCTGGATGCTGTGAAGGCGCAGATGAGCGCAGAAACGGAAAAACTGCTCAAGCAGCGGGAAGAGGCCCTGAACGCCCAGGCGGAACAGACCTTCAAAACCCTCATGGGCCCGCTGGGCAAGGACCTCAAGGCCATGCAGGAGAGTTTCGATGCGCAAAAGCGTTCGCAAACGGAAGGCACAGCCAGCCTCAAAACGGCCGTAGAGCAGGCCGTGAAGCATCTGCAGGACCAAACGCAGGCCATTGGTTCCAAGGCCGACAACCTGGCATCGGCCCTGAAAGGCCAGAACAAGATGGCGGGTACCTGGGGGGAGGTCATCCTGTACAACATGCTGCTGAACGAGGGCATGGAGGAAGGCCGGGACTTTGACCGTGAGGAGACCTTGCGAGATGCAATGGGCAACACCCTATACAACGAGGACAGCGGCAAGCGCATGCGGCCGGACTATATTCTCCATTACCCGGACAAGACGGAAGTGATTGTAGATGCCAAAACCTCCATGGAGGCCCTGTCGGACTGGTTCGAGGCCCCCGATGCTGCCCGCAAGGAAGACGCCGCCCAGCGCAATCTGCAGGCCATCCGGGCCCAAATCAAGAGCCTTTCCACCAAGCGGTACCAGGACTATATCCGCGAAGGCTACAAGACGCTGGACTACGTGATTATGTTCATCCCCAATTACGGCTCACTGCAGCTGGCTAAAACCCTGGCGCCCAATATCTTTATGGAGGCATACAAGCAAGGGGTGCTCATCACTACGGAGGAAACCCTCATGCCTTTCCTGCGCATGATTCGCATTGCCTGGACCAATTACGACCAGGCCCGCAACCAGGAAAAGATTATCAAGGCCGCCCAGACCATGGTGGACCGCGTGTACGACTTTGCCAAGGCCCATGCCGCCATGGGAGAAAAACTCAAGGCCGCCCAGGACGAATACGATAAAGTGAGCGCAAAAATCAGTGAGTCAGGAAATTCCATCCTCACCAGCGCGCGTCAGCTCCTCAAATTGGGGGTGCCTAAGAATCCCAAGAAACTGCTTGGGGAAGAAGACGAATAAACGCCATCCCGCAGTTACGGGCAAAGGCGGCGTCGGAATCCGCGTCTCCCAGCATCACACAGCGCTGCGGGTCCAGGGACGGAAGGAGCGCACAGGCCTCCCGGAACATGCCCGGGTTGGGTTTTCGGCGCGAGTCATCGTCCGAAACCGCCGTACAGGTAAGGATAAGGTCTATCCGGGCGCCGGCTTCCAGGATTTCCTGCATCATGCGAGCATGGATACGGGAAAGGTCTGCGTCTGTCATCACGCCCTTCCCTACGCCCCGCTGGTTGGTTACCAGGACCATGTACTTGAATTTTTGAGCCCATAACGGCAGTGCCTGCAAGATGCCCGGCATCCACTGCCAGTCTGCCCAGCTTTTTACGTACGTGCCTTCCAGGTGGCGGTTGAGAACACCGTCACGGTCCAGGAACAGTGCCTCTGCAGGGCTTGCCAGCACCTGTGCCGATGCTGCTTGCACGGCAAACCAGGCGGGAATCTCCCACTGCGCCTTGTCGTAATCCTCGGGAATGCCAATATCGATGAAATAGGCCTCCGTAGGCCAGCCTTTGAGCGTACCGGCCGACGCCATGGGCTCCAATACCTCCTTCTCAAAGGAGAAGCGCTCAGGAAGGGCCTCCAGATGCAATTGTGTACGGTCGATAGCGTATACCCCGGCGTTGATGAGTCCTTCCTCGCAGTACGCTTTTTCCTTGAAGGCCTGAATGGCAAAAGAGGCACTTGCTTCGCTCGGTATAACCGTAACTGCCCCGTAGCGGCTGAAGGCCTTCATGGGCTTGAGCGCTACAGTAACGGGGCCATCGAACGGCATGGCATCCAGCGCCAAGGGGAAAAACGTGTCCCCATTGAGCACGAACACCTGCTCGTCCTGGCATTTTTCCAGCGCCAGGCGGATGCCGCCGCCCGTACCGAGCGGCGTCTCCTCCACGGCAAAATCGTAACGGAAAGGCCAGGTGTGCACCTGTACAAAGGACATCACCTGCTCCTTTAGGTAACCAACGGAAAATACCACATGGTCAACGGGATACGTGCTCAGATAATCCAGCATATATCCCAGAAAAGGACGTCCGGCCACAGGCGCCAGGCATTTAGGAATATCCTGCACCACAGAACGGAGCCGGGTGCCTTGACCGCCGGCCAGGATTATAACTTCCATGCTACGGCGCCGGTTTGGGTGAATTGGAACGGAACCACCTGCCCGGGCAGGGCTTTGAGGGCCTCCCGGACGGCCACGCGCTTCTGCGGAGGCACCATGAGCATGATGAATCCCCCGCCGCCGGCGCCGGACACCTTGCCGGAAATGGCCCCGGCCGCCAGCGCCACGTCAAAGGCCTCCTGGATCTGGGGATTGGTAATGGTGTCGGCCATCTTTTTCTTGTCCTCCCAGGCGGCGCCAAGGATGCGGGCAAAAGTGGCCATATCGCCCTGCAAGAGGGCCAGTTTCATGTCTATGGCGCTTTGCTTGATGCGGTGCATGGCATCTACGGCCGTGGTATCCCCGCGCCGGGTGGCCTGCTGCTGCTTTTCAATGATGGCGGCGCCTTCCCGGCTGCGGCCCGTAAAATACAGTAACAGAGAACCTTCCAGTTCCCGGACAATCCAGTCTTTTACGCGGAGCGGATTGACAATCACCAGGTCGCTGGGCAGGAATTCCATGAAGTTGAAGCCGCCAAAGGCGGCCGCGTACTGGTCCTGCTTGCCGCCGGCGAGCAGGAGGTCTTTCCGCTCAATCTCGTAGGCCAGGCGGGCCAGTTCGTAGTCTCCCAGCGGGATGTCCATCCATTCGGCAAAGCATTTGAGGATACACACCACCATGGTGGACGAGGTCCCCAGGCCCGATCCGGCCGGGGCATCGTTATAGGTGGTAATGGCAAAGCCGGGCGCCGGAACGGGGCCGAAATCCCGCACTACCCGGTTGTACACGCCATCCACCAGCAGCGCGCCCGAGGACAGCGGACCGGTGCCCAGGGGCACTTCGCACAGCACACCGGCATCGGCCGCATTTACCCGTACCACGGGCAGGCTGAGCGATTCGATGGTACAGTAAGCCGCCAGGTTGATGGTGGCATTGAGGACATTGCCGCCGTACAGGTCGCTGTACGGAGACACATCGCTTCCGCCGCCGGCAAGGCCCAGGCGAAGCGGGGCTTTGCTTCTTACGATCATGCCAAAATTGCGTTTGCAAGGGCTTCCAGGGCAGCCTGGTCTTCCGCTTTGTAGCGGCTGCGGATGGTTACCAGCTCCCCTACCTGCTCTACGTCTTTCATGGCGCCGAACATCTCCTTCATCACGCGGCCGGCGCTGGGAGCCCAGGAACCGTTCTCGATAAGGGCCACGCGGCGTTTTTGCCAGCCTTTAACCTGCAGACTGTGCAGGAAATCGTATGCAGGGGTAAACAGGCCGGCGTCGTAGGAGGCAGCCGCGAGGACCAGGGTCCCGTAGCGGAAGGCGTCTTCCACGGCCTCTGCGCGGTCGTCCCGGGTGAGGTCGCACACGGCCACCTTGGGACAGCCTTTTTCGCGGAGCATGTCGGCCAGTTTGAGGGCGACTTCCGCCGTGCCGCCATGGATGGAGGCATAGGCCACAAACACGCCGGGCGTTTCTACGCCGTAGCTGCTCCAGGTATTGTACAGTTCAAGATAATAGGTCAGGTTTTCCCGCAGAACGGGGCCGTGCAGCGGAGCGATGGTGTCAATCGCGAGACCGGCCATCTTTTTCAGGAGCGCCTGCACCTGAGGGCCGTATTTGCCGCAGATATTGAAGTAATAGCGACGGCCTTCGCAGGCCCAGTCACCGTCTTCATCGCCCCAGAAACCGCATTTTTCCAGCGCGCCGAACTTCCCGAAGGCATCGGCCGAAAAGAGGATTTTGGCGGCGGAATCATAGCTCACCATCACCTCCGGCCAATGAACCATGGGGGCAGCGAAGAATTGCAGGCTGTGGGTGCCCAGATTCAGCGTATCGCCTTCTTTCACGGCCAGGGTGTTGAAGGTTTTTCCGGGCTGGAACTGGCCCAGGAACTTGAGGGCCATGGCGCTGGCAACAATTTGGATAGCAGGATATTTCTCTGCCAAAAGGCCGATGAGGGCCGAATGGTCCGGCTCCATGTGGTGCACCACCAGATAGTCCGGCTGGCGGCCTTCCAGGGCCTCTTCCAAGTGTTGGAACCAGGTTTCTTCCATCCGGGCGTCGGCCGTATCCAAGATAGCAATTTTATCGTCCTTGATCAGGTACGAATTGTAGGCCATGCCCTCCGGCACAACGTACTGGCTTTCAAACAAATCCAGGGTAAGGTCATCTGTGCCGATGTAAAAAATGTCGCGTGCAATTTCTTTCATATCCCATTCAATTGAATTACAAAGATAAAAATAAAATGCGTATCTTTCGGAAAATTTTGGACGATATGACGCTGAAGCAACGTATGCGCCGCTTTATCCAACGGCACATTTTCATTTACGATGAATTAGACACGGCCGGAGCCGCCCAACGCATCAAAAGCAATATCTGGTTCCGGGGCACCAATGTCTGGATTCTCGCTTTTTCCATTGTTATCGCCTCGGTAGGCCTCAATGTAAACTCCACGGCGGTGATTATCGGCGCCATGCTGGTCTCCCCGCTCATGGGCCCTATTATCGGCGCCGGTTTGGCGCTGGGAACCAACGACCTGGACCTTCTCAAGGCGGCCGGGCGCAACCTGTTGGTGATGGTGCTCATCTCGCTGGTGGCATCCACCCTCTTTTTCATTGTGTCTCCCCTGGCGCTGGTGAATCCCACGGAGCTTGAGGCCCGCACCAGCCCCACCATTTACGATGTGCTTATCGCCCTGTTCGGCGGCCTGGCGGGCATCCTGGAGAATAGCCGCAAGGAGCGCGGTACGGTGCTCTCGGGCGTTGCCATTGCCACGGCCCTCATGCCGCCGCTTTGTACCGCTGGTTATGGCCTGGCGCACTGGGATATGCACTTCTTCTTTGGCGCGCTGTATCTTTTCATCATCAACAGCGTATTCATTGCGCTGGCCACTTACCTCATGGTCAAGTACTTGCGCTTCGAGACCGTAGCCGGCCTGGACGTTGCCGGTGCCAAACGCCGGCGCAATATCATATCGGTCGTACTGGTGATTGTGCTGGTACCCAGCATCTGGACGGCCATTGAACTCATCGGCGACAACAATTACGAGCGCAATGTGCAGCTCATGATGGAGGAAGACCGCTTCGTGGGCCCGCACACGTACGTGTACGACTATGAAGTCAAAGGCCGGACGGTGAACTTTTCCCTGGCCGGCGAGCCCCTCTCGGACGAGGCCCGCGATGCATTCATGAAACGCGCCGACAGTCATCATATCAAGGCCAAGACCATTACCATCACGGAGCATTCGGTGGGCATGAGCCAGAAGGACATGGACAACCTCATCAATGAAGTCTATGCCCGCACGGAGGCAGAACTCAATCAGAACGACCAGCAAATTGGCGGCTTCGACGCCCGCCTGCGTTCGCTGGAGGGCCGCCTGGAAGGGGTTATCGCCATGAACGATTCCCTCCACGCCCGCAACCTTGCCCTGCAGCACAAGGCCGACTCCCTCAAGCATGTGGCCGACTCCCTCGCCCGGCGCCGCCATGGCAAGAAAAAATAAATTTTGCGAATTCTGAAAAAGGTGCTATCTTTGCATTCCGCTTTGGTACTATGGCCGAGTGGTTAGGCACAGGTCTGCAAAACCTGCTACAGCGGTTCGATTCCGCTTGGTACCTCCAAAAATGCCCTTACAGCTATCTGTAGGGGCATTTGCTTTTCCCAAATGAGACGCTACACTGCTGTCATCGTCCCATTCTTTGGACCCATGACCGCGTTTTGGCCGGTTTTTGCTGTCATCGTCCCACTATCTGGACCCATGACAGCACTCGGGCAACAACCAGGTTCAGGGCCAAAGGAAGATCGGAGCGAAGCGACCGAGGGGGTCTCGGGGGATTCTTCCCCCGTGAGTGAAACGGGATTGACACTCTTTTTTTTGCACGAATGTGCATAAAAAAAAGAGTGTCGGCCTGTCTCAGGCGGACGCTCTTACTAACCACATAATTAATAACACTAAAACTAATAACCAATAGAATGATTCCGTCAAGAGAACCTTGCTTCCTCATTCCGGATACAAAGGTACGGCAATTTTTTGGATTTGCAAATTTTTTCAAAAGATTTTTTAATAAAATTTTTACTAAATTTGTTAATATATTGATTTTCAACAATTTGTATATTAAGCAAAATTTGGTCCACTAATTAATAAAGTTTTTAAAAAGCCATTCTACACTATCAGAACGTGGTTTTACACTTTTTCGAAACAGACCGAAACATTCAGCAAGTTCTAAACTGTAAGTAAAAATAAAAATAGTGCTTACAGTTTGTAAGCACTACCCCATCTTTTACTTTCAACTTTCCGTGCCCGGTAACGGAGACCTTATTGCACCCCCAGTTTCAGTCGCAGATTCTTAATCATATCCACTGTCATGCTGTCCATATCATACGTGGGCTTCCAATCCCATTCCTCACGGGCACAGCTGTCATCCATGCTGTCCGGCCAGGACGTAGCGATGGCCTGGCGCACAGGGTCCACTTCATAGCGGACCTGCAGCGAAGGAATGTATTCCCGGATTTTGGCAAAAATTTGCTCCGGCTCAAAGCTCATGGAGGCAATATTGAAGGAATTGCGGTGCTTCAGGCGGGACGGATCCGCTTCCATGAGCATCATGGCGGCATGCAGGGCATCCGGCATGTACATCATATCCATATAGGTTCCCGGAGCGATGGGACAAGTGAACTCCTCCCCTTTTACGGCGCTGTAATATACCTCGACGGCATAGTCTGTGGTGCCGCCGCCCGGCAGCGTGGTGTAGGAGATAAGGCCCGGGAAACGGACCGAACGGGTATCGACCCCGTATTTATGGAAATAGTAGTCGCTCAGGAGCTCCGTGGCCACCTTGGTGACGCCGTACATGGAACGGGGACGCTGGATGGTGTCCTGCGGCGTGCCCACGTGCGGGGTTTCCGGGCCAAAAGAGCCGATGGAAGATGGCGTAAACACCGCCACGCCCTTTTCACGGGCAATTTCCAGAATATTGAGCAGGCCGTTCATCTGAATATCCCAGGCCAGGAGGGGCTTCCGCTCCGCCACGGCCGAAAGCAGGGCCGCCAGGTTATAGATGGTGTCTATCTTATAGCGCGTGACAATCTCGGCCAGGCCGGCGGCGTCGCGTACGTCTGCGATGGCCGACGGGCCGCTTTCCAATAATGCTCCTTTGGGCTCTGCGCCGGGAATGTATCCCGCCACAACCGTGCTCTGAGGGATTTCACGCCTCAGCTTCATTGTCAGTTCCGAGCCAATCTGGCCGGTTGAGCCCACCACAAGGATATTCTTCATAACGATTCTCAGTTTAGTAATGCAAATTTATGCTTTTTTATGTACATATTCAAGATAAAAACGTTAAATTTGAAAGCAGAAACCCTTAATTACACATATACTATGTACGGAAAATTCCAAGCGCATCTCCAAAATGAACTAAAGGCCATCGACGAGGCCGGACTCTATAAGAAAGAGCGGAATATCGCCAGCCCGCAAAGCGCAGAAATCACCCTCCAGGATGGCAGCAAAGCCCTCAACTTCTGCGCCAACAATTACCTGGGCCTCGCAGACAATCCCCGCCTGATTGCCGCCGCCAAAAAGGCCATGGACAACCGTGGCTATGGCATGTCCTCCGTCCGCTTCATCTGCGGCACCCAGGACATCCACAAGGAGCTGGAAAAAGCCATCGCAGACTACTTCCACACGGAAGATGCCATCCTGTATGCCGCCTGTTTCGACGCCAACGGCGGTGTGTTTGAGCCGCTGTTCACGGCAGAAGACGCCATTATCTCGGATTCCCTCAACCACGCCTCCATCATTGACGGCGTACGCCTGTGCAAAGCCCAGCGCTTCCGTTATGCCAACGCAGACATGGCCGATCTGGAAGAAAAACTCAAGGAAGCCCAGGCCTGCCGCTTCCGGATTATCGTCACGGACGGCGTGTTCTCCATGGACGGCAACGTAGCTCCTATGGACAAAATTTGCGCCCTGGCAGAGCAATACGACGCCCTGGTAATGGTGGACGAGAGCCACAGTGCCGGCGTGGTGGGACCCACCGGCCATGGCGTAGCGGAGCAGTTCAACTGCTACGGGAAGATTGACATCTTCACCGGCACCCTTGGCAAGGCCTTCGGCGGCGCCGTCGGCGGGTTCACCACCGGCCGGAAAGAAATTATCGACATGCTCCGGCAGCGCAGCCGTCCGTACCTGTTCTCCAACTCCATTCCGCCCATGGTGGCCGGTGCCGCACTGGAGACGTTCCGCATCTTGAAAGAAAGCAACGCCCTGCACGACAAACTGGTGGAAAATGTGAACTACTTCCGCGACAGGATGATGTCCGCCGGCTTTGACATCAAGCCCACCCAAAGCGCCATTTGCGCCGTTATGCTGTACGACGCTCCCCTTTCCCAGAAATTCGCCGCCAAGATGGCCCAGGAGGGCATCTTCGTCACCGGTTTCTACTACCCGGTAGTGCCCAAGGGGCAGGCCCGCATCCGCGTACAGCTAAGCGCCGCCCACGAAAAAGCGCATCTGGACAAGGCCATTGCCGCATTCATTAAGGTGGGAAAAGAACTGGGCGTACTGAAATAGTCCCGGATTATTCGCCGTCTACCCGGTGTTCGAGGCTTTCCTCGGACACCTTTTTTTTGCCGGGCTTCCCAAAGATGACGAATTCGCTCATAAAGAAATTGAAGACGCCGGAGAAGCACAGGCCCAGCAGGTTGCACAGCACGGGCTCCGAGGACCAGTCCTGGAACCAGCCAAGGGCCACAAAGAGGAAGTGGAGGCCCTGCATGGCTACGAACTTAATGAGATATGCACCCACGGACGCCGCATTGTATGCAGCGAAATGCCGGAAGAAAGACCGCACGGAACGCTGGCTGATGCGTTCCTTCCAGACAAAGAAGTACGCAATGACAAAGTTCACCAGCGCCGCCACCTCGAAGGAAACGGTGGGCGCCACCCAGAAACTGCCCCAGTAGTTTCCATCGAATACATAGGCCGACAACCACCAGTGCAGCCCCAAGTCCACTACTGTACCAGCGCTGCTGGTAAGCATGAACATGAGGAACTTGGTGAGTATTTCTTTCTTTGTTCTGGGTTGCATAATCTCCGCAAAGATACAATTTTTTGTATTTCTCGCAAAATTGGTATAATTTCGCATTGTACAAATACGTGATATGAGCCGTAAACCTATCATCCCTCCTGTCGAAAAAGCTTTGCTTAAGGCAGAGCTCAACCAAGATACCCTTCTACGCACCACCAACCGCGCCGGAAACGAACTTTACGTAGTAGGCCCCGAATCCAAGAATGTCATCCGTGAAATCGGCCGTCTGCGGGAAATCGCCTTCCGCAACGGCGGTGGCGGAACCGGTGAACCGCTGGACATAGACAAATTCGACACCGATCCCGCCTACGGGTATCGTCAGTTGGTGCTATGGGACCCGGAAGCGGAGGAGATCATTGGCGGATACCGTTTCTGCATTTGCGACGAGGCTGTATACGACAAATACGGCCAGCCCATCCTAACCTCCTCGCACATGTTCGAGTTCTCCAGGAAGTTCCTGAAAGATTACCTCCCCTACACCCTGGAGTTGGGCCGCAGTTTTGTTTCCATTGAGTATCAGAGTTCCAAGGCCGGCTCCAAAAGTCTCTATGCCCTGGACAACCTCTTCGACGGCATCGGCGCCATCAGCGTCCTGTACAAGAAAACCATCAAATACTTCTTCGGGAAAGCCACCATTTACCGCGAATACCCCACGGAGGCCCGCGAAATGATTATGGTATTCATGAAAAAGTACTTCGGGGAGGGCCACAAGCTCATTCATATCCGCAAGGAGGTGAAAGTGGAACATCCCGGCCGGTATTCCAAACTCTTCAAAGGGCTGGAATACAAGGAGGCGTATAAAGTCCTGAAGGGAGAAATCCAGCGCATGGGCGCCTTCATTCCGCCGCTGGTGAACACCTACATGAACCTGTCCCCCAGCATGATATTCTTTGGGACGGGTATCAACGATGAGTTTGGCGATATTTACGACTCCGGCATCCTCATCAACCTCCAGGAGATGTACCCGGAGAAAAAGAAACGCCACGTAGAAACCTTCTCCGCCCTGGGCTGGCGCACCATCAAGCAGCTGTTCAAGCGCTTCAACCTGCGGAAACCTACTTTCTGACAGTAATGTGGAAGCAGCTTTGCTTGCGCTCGAACTTGATATAGCAAGTTCCGGGCTGGTCGTGTATATCCTTGAGCACCTGACTGAGCGTGGCCCGCAGATACGACTGCGGCACATCTTCGTAGGGACGGCCCAGATACTCCTGCACCTTCACATAGTTCCAATACGAAAGGTCGAAGGTGGTGCCATACCGGTGCGTGGAATTTTCCGATGCATTGAGGTTGTGCCGGCGGAGTTTAGCGACATCGGCCTCCGTGCGCAACACGGATGTAACAATTAACTTATTGGGATTGAGTCCTTTAGACGCAAGGGAATCCTGAAAATTCCGGCCGATCAAATCCAGCAGTTCCTTGGCCGACGGAATGAGGTACGGAATGGAGTGCGTAAGGGAATCGACCACATAGGTGTCGGTATCTTCCAGCCGCACCAGCTTGGTCTTAAGATGCTCGGCAGCATCACGGTCTGCGACCGGAGGAACGCCGATGGCCTGCGCCACCTGAAGCTGGGTCTCGTTCAGGTCGTTGAATTCCCGGTAGAAATTGACGTCGTAGATGCGGGAGCGGACAGGATGGTTCTGGATGGGCCCCAGTGCCAGCCAGGCCTCTTCTGCCTCACGTGCAGCACGTTCCCGCGCACGGGTACGGTGGGTAAGCACAGCATAAACGCCCAGAGACGCTATTAGGAGGACAACGGCTAAACGGAGATACTTTTCGCTCATGAGTACAAATATACGAATTATTCGCTTTCCTAAACACAAAATAATTGCTAATTTTGCATGTTATTTAGAGAAAGCTATGAGTGAAGAAAAGAAACAAGCGGCGCGCATTCAAACTTCTATTCTGAATGCCGCAGAAAAGAAAGTACTGGTTTGGCTGGCAGAACGCATGCCGCAGTGGGTTACATCCGACATGCTCACGTTCGTGGGCTTCCTGGGGGCCTGCACCGTAGCCGCCGGATATGCCCTTTCCAACCTGAATCTCAACTGGTTATGGCTGGCCAACCTGGGCCTTTTAATCAACTGGTTCGGGGACTCTCTGGACGGTTCCCTCGCCCGCGTGCGCAACCTTCAGCGCAAAACCTACGGCTTCTACATCGACCATAACGTAGATGTCATCAACGAAACCATCATGTTCATCGGCGTAGGCTGCAGCCCGCTGGTAAACATGAGCTTTGCCATGCTGGCCCTGGTGGGCTATTTCATGCTCAGCATCTTCGTATACATCAATTGCCACCTCAAAGGGGAAATGCGCCTGACCTACGGCGGCCTGGGCCCCACCGAGTTCCGGATTATCCTGGTCCTGGTAAACATTGCCTTCTGCTATATTCCCTGGCTAACGCAGTGGAAGAAGCCCATCACCCTGTTCCACAACCAGTTCATGGTGGGCCTGTTCGACTACATTGCCGTGGCCATCGCCCTTCTCCTGTTTGTGTTCTACCTGGTGGGCTTTTTCCAGGATGCCCGGTATTTCTCCAGACTGGATCCTCCTAAAAAGAAGGAAGAATAAGCCATGATTTTCACACCGGAAGTTGCTGCAGACCTGTTTCCCTTCTTAAGGGGGAAATGGGGAAAACTGTTATATAAACCCAGTTTGTACCTTTCTGGAATCTATCATGTCAACCAGATTCACGAGGCCGTGGAACGGCAAGGGATAGCCCCCGGACCGGACTTTGCCAAAGGCATCCTGGACCAGATGGAGCTGGAATTCCTCATCGGCAACCCGGAGCGCCTCGCCTTCCCGGAAGGACCTTTCATCACCATTTCCAACCATGTGTACGGCCATATCGACGGCATTTGTCTGGTAGATATTGTGGGCCACGTACGTCCCAAAATGAAAGTCATGGTGAACCAGATGCTCATGCCCATCTGGGGGCTGGGGCCCAATTTCATTGCCGTGAATCCCACCGTGGGCAAACGGGAGACCACTGCTACCAGCATTGGCGGCGTAAAAAGCGCCCTGCAGCAACTGCGGGATGGTGAGCCCCTGTCGCTCTTCCCGTCCGGTGCCGTGGCAGACCTCAAACCCCGTGAAGGCTGGACCCTGCAGGAACGTCCCTGGCAGGAAGCGGCCATCAAGCTCATCCGAAAAGCGAAAGTCCCCGTGGTACCCATCCGCTTTTTCGACCATAACTCCTGGTTCTACTATGGACTGGGACTCATTGACTATCGTCTCCGCTTTGTTCGCCTGTTCCACGAAGTAGCCAACAAAAAGGGCACGTTCCCCCGCCTTGGAATTGGCCGGACCATCAGCGTAGAGCAGCAGGAAGCCCTCTCCGACAAGGAGTTTGGCAGCTTCCTCCGCAAAAGCGTTTACGATATGCCCCTACCCGAACACTTTATAAAACGATCGACCCTATGGAAGTAAGCGTAGTACTGCTTACCGGCGGCAGCAGCGGCATCGGAGCCGCCACCGCCCACCTGCTGGCTTCGGCCGGCATGAAGGTGTACTGCGGCAGCCGCCGCGGCACCATCGACCATCCCCAGGAAGGGATTGTGCCCGTCAAACTGGACGTGAACGATGCAGCAGGCCTGCAGGCCTGCGTACAGGATATCGTCCAACAGGAAGGCCGTCTGGACGCCGTGGTGTGCAACGCCGGCAACGGCATCTACGGGCCCGTGGAAGGCACCCTGGAAGCGGAGGCCCGTTCGCAGTTTGAGACCACGTACTTTGGCACGTTCAAAACCATCCAGGCCTGTCTGCCGGTGTTCCGCAAGCAGCATTTTGGCCGCATTATCACCGTGAGTTCCGTCATGGCGGTGCTCCAGCTCCCCTACCAGGGCTTCTATTCGTCGGCCAAGGCGGCGCTGCTGTCCCTCTCCCAGTCCCTGTCCATGGAACTCCGCGGAACCGGCATCGAATGCTGCTGCATCCTTCCCGGAGACGTTGCCACCGGGTTTACAGCCGCACGTAAACTGAACCAGGCCGCAACAGACCCCGCATCTCCCTATAAAGAGCGCATGGAGCGCAACCTGAAAAAGATTGAGCACGACGAACTGGGCGGCATGGCGCCGGAAGTGATTGGCAAGGCCATCCGCAAGCAACTTACGCGTTCGCACATGGCCGTACGGGTAATTCCGCGTCCGGATTACAAGTTTGTGGGCTTTCTGGTACGCGTTTTACCTGCTAAATGGGTGATAATCATACTCTCTCTCTTGTATAATTGAGATTTTTGCCGTAATTTCGTAAGATGTTCAAAAAAGTATGGCTCTCCCTCATGCTGATGGGAGCGGTGGTTATTGCCGCTGCCCAGACTACGCGTGTGCGCGGAACCGTACGCGATTTTGACACCGGAGAGCCCCTTCCCTTTGTGGGTGTATATTTCGATGGCACCACCATCGGCATCTCCACGGACCTGGACGGAAAGTATTCCCTGGAAACCCGCTCGCCGGAGGCCAAGGTACTTACGGCATCGCTCATCGGCTATGAAAGCCTGTCCCTTCCCGTGAGCCCGGGCTCGTTCAAGGAAATCAATTTCCGCCTCAGGCAGGACCCCAAGCAGCTCAATGCAGCTCTGGTCAAGCCGGACAACCGCTACATCAAGCGCATTCTTCGCAAGTTGGACAGCAGCCTCTCCGTCAACGACCCCGACAATGCGCCGGACTGGAACGCCCGTCTGTATTCCAAGATTGAGTTCGATGTCCAAAACCTGGAAGAACTCATGCGCATCAAGGCCCTGGACCGGAATATCGGCTTTGTGAAGGAATATACCGACACTTCCGCCATCACCGGCCGCGCCTTCATCCCGGCCCTTATTTCGGAGAACATTTCCGATGTATACCATTCCCAGGACCCGTCCTACAACCGGGAAGTCATGCGGTCCAGCCGCATCTCCGGCATGGAAGACGACAATGCCCTGCGGCAGTTCACCGGCTCTTATCTCCTGAAGACCAACTTCTACAAAAACAGCATCGGCGTTTTCAACCTGGTCATTCCCAACCCGGCCGCGTCCAGCTCACACATTTTCTACAATTACTTTTTGGTGGACAGCCTGCAGGTAGAGGGACGGAAAACCTATGTCCTGCGCTTCCACCCCAAGAAACTGGTTACATCCCCCACCCTGGACGGCGAAATGCAGATTGACGCAGAAGACTTTGGCATCCGCAGCGTGCATGCCGCCCTGTCCGGAGAATCCAATGTAAACTGGATCCGGCACATCAACGTGGAACTGCAGAACCGCCGCCTGCCTAACGGACGCTGGTTCTACGGGGAAGAACGCCTGTTCATCGACTTTGCCATCACTTCCAACGACGCTTCCCGCATCCTCTCCTTCCTGGGAAACCGGCACATCGTGTACGAGGAACCCGTCTTCGAGCCTGTCAAGGACCCGGACGCCCTCAGTTCCTCGGAAGCCGTCGTGATGCGTGACGTCATGGTGGGCGACGACAAATACTGGGAATCGGTACGCCCGTACGAACTCTCGGAACGCGAGAAAGGTATCTACAAGATGGTGGACGAGATTCAGAACACCACCGTCTACAAGTGGACGTACGGCATCACCCGCACCCTCGTGAACAACTACTATGAGGTAAAACCCTGGCGCTTTGAGTTTGGCCGATGGGCCCAGACCTTCGCGTATAACGACATGGAAGGCTTCCGGATGCAACTGGGCGGCCGCACCCTGAAGGAATTCTCCACCAAGGTGCGCCTGGGCGGATACATCGCCTTTGGCTTCAAAGACCTCCGGCCCAAAGGAAATCTTACGGTGGAATGGATGCTGGGGCGCGAAAAAACCCGCAAACTCACGTTCGATGCCAAATACGACTACGTCCAGTTTGGCGGCGGCTACGTTTTCACGGCACAAAACATCTTTTCCTCCTTCCTGGCCCGCTCGCAAAGCAAAAAACTGAGCATGGTGCGTTACTTCGACGTCAACTATGACCACGAATTCGCCAACTGGTGCAATGCTTCCGTGCAGTGGCGCACGCAGCGCGTATGGAGTTACAACGGGCCGGATCCCAGCAATGAGCGCGTCCGCTTTTTCCGGCAAACGGATGGCCTTGTGCAGGACAGTTTCTCCATGAACTCCCTCCGCGTGGGCTTCCGCTTCTCCTTCGACGAGCGCGTCAACCGCAACTTCTTTGTAAAGACCTATCTCTTCACCAAATATCCGGTAGTGGACCTGAACCTGACCACCGGTTTCAAGGGCATCACCAAGGACGATTTTTCCTTCCTCAAGGCCACCGCAAACTTCTCGTGGAAGGTTCCCTCCACCGCTGTAGGTTTTGGACGACTGGAGGTGGAAGGCGGCGCCATCTGGGGCAGTGTCCCCTATCCCATGCTCAAACTGCACGAAGGTAACCAGACCTTCTTCCTGGACCGTGGAGCCTATGCCTGCATGGACTACTACGAATTCCTGTCGGACCGCTGGCTCACCGCCTTTTACGAGCACAATTTCAACGGGTTCTTCCTGGGGAAAATTCCCTGGGTAAAGAAACTGGACCTCCGGGAAGTTGCTACGGTTAAAATGGCCTGGGGCACCCTTACGGATGCCAACAGCGTCCGCGCGCCCTTCTTACTCCCCGCCAGCAGCAAAACGCTGGAAAAACCGTATGTAGAGGTAGGTGTGGGTATCTCCAATATCCTCCGCATTTTGCGGGTGGATTTCTTCTGGCGGCTTACCCACCGTGAGGACGCCAAGAAAAACTTTGCTGTCAATGTGGGCATTGACGTTGAATTCTAATGATGACACACAAACTCCATATTCAAGTACTGGATTCCACGGGGAACGCGGATGGGTATCTCATGCATCCTTATAAAGTGGCCGTATATGCCTTTTCTTATCTGACAGAAGGCGAAGTTCTGGTAGAGGTAGACGGCCAGAACCTACTGGTAAGCGCAGGCCAATTCATCCTGGTTCCGGAGAATCTCCCCATTCTTGTCCGGCACTTCAAGGATTGCAAAGGGTTTTATGGTAGTTTCACGCTGGACTTTCTCAAGGATGCCTCCTACCCGGTCCTTCGCTCAGACAGTCCCATTATTCAAAGTTTCTGGTTCGATGATGCCGTCTTTATCGGCGCGCTGATGAAGCGCATGATCACAGCCCACGAAGACCACGACAAAGCGTTCATGCAAAGCGGCATAGACCTTATCCTGGGGCAGCTACGTCCCAAGGGCAGCCTGGCGGCCGTTCCGGAAAAGTTCCTCCAACTGGTATTCGACCGCGAAAAAATGCCCCTCTCCGTTTCGGAGTATGCAGACATGCTGCATGTTACGCCCAACTACCTGAATAAAACCGTAAAGCTGCACACACATCGCACAGCCATTGATTGGATAGAGATTGCCCGCCTGAATATGGCTAAGCAACTGCTGAAAGACCCTTCCGTCCCCATCGTAGAAGTAGCTTCCCGTGTGGGATTGGACGATCAGTCCTATTTCTCACGCTTTTTCAAAAAGAAAACGGGCCTTACCCCGTCTCAATACCGGAACGGCAAATAGCCGGTTACCGTTAATACGCCATCCTTTACCGTAAAGCGCACATCGGCGCCGTCAAAGGGCATGGCGTATTCTTTTCCTGCCCGATCCTGATAGGCCGGGCGCGGGTCCAGGGACAGAATCTCCGTTAAGGCCAGCCGCTGTTCCCTCGTAAAAGGAAGTTCTTCAGGGATAACTACCTGCAAGTGGCGCTCAGGGGCCTCTGCCGCAAAACCGCAGCTTGCCTCCGGATAACTGTCGGCATAGGCAATATACGGCTTGATGTCATAGATGGGGGTTCCGTCCATAAGGTCTGCCCCGCGGACCAGTAGCTCCCCTTTTTCAATACCTTCCAGTTCCACGCAGGACAGGCCCAGCGGATTGGGCCGATAGGGAGAACGCGTGGCCCAGACGCCCATGGCAACGTTACCGCCCAAACGCGGCGGACGCACCGTTGGCTGCCACTCCCCTTTGGCGGGTTTGTTGGCGCTGAAACCCCACACCAGCCAGATGCGGCTAAATCCTTCCAGCCCGCGCAGGGCCTCAGGCACTTGATAGGCTTTTTCGAAGACAATCCGGCCATGAATATGCGCGCAGAGAGAACTCTGGCGGGGAATGCCGAACTTGGAGCCAAAGGAGCCCCGGTAATGCGCAACAGGTTTGAGGACCATTTCCTCCATCAGGACAGGTATTTTCCGTGACAACGGCAATAACGAAGACCACTGCCGCAGGGACAGGGATCGTCGGGAGCCACATGCGGGATGGCAAAGCCCATGGGAAGATAGCCATTTGCGTCCATATCGGAAGCAAAACCCTCCGTCACCGTGGGCTCCGGCATGGTCCACTGCGGATATTCATCCGCTACGGAGCTTTCCCGTTCCGGAACCGTTTTCCAGGCTTCCCAGTCGGCCTGGTACTTTCCGGTGTCCGCTGCACTGTGACCGCAGAGAATCCACTTGGGAACGGAGTCTGCATAGGCTCGCACAATGCGGCAGCATTCCAGCCAGCTGCTATCGTCCAGTTCATGGCACAGCGGGCTGTCCAGAAGGGGCGAAAACAGAGCGTCGTTCTGCTGCTCCGTATACTGGGCCTCCAGCCAGGTATCGTGCTCCGCCTTTACCAGGTCGAAGCCCTCGTATCCCAGCCGGCGGTACATCTGCTCCAGCCGCATGCCTTCCGGCGTCTTGAGTCCCACGGTAAAATAGGGCGCTCCGGCACCGGCATCAAAGGCATCCTTCCATTCGAACGGCTTGAACTTCTTCTGTTTCAGCTGCTTACGGAGCGTAAAGATTTCCTCCACATTGTCCACACAGGGCGAACAGACATAATCCCCGAAGCTGTCCGAATAGCGGTACATCTTCACCAGCGGGCTCTGGTGCAGGATGCGTGTGAGCGAGCGGAAATCGGCCCCGTAGGTATGCTCGTACCAGTTCATTACCAGATCCACAAACTGTTCCGTGGGCAGGATGCCGTACAGGTTCAGATAGCCCAGCCCCACGCGCTCCACCTCATACTGACCGCTTTTTTCTCCCAGGCGCAGCACTTTGTCCACTTCCGGAGCCACAATGTCGTACAGTTCACGGCTAATCCAGACTTTGTGGTAATGCTCGTCGGAGTCGTCGTACTCCACCAGGCCCACGGCCTCCAGGAGCGAAGGATAGTCGGCAAAGTCCTGATACTGCACTTTATCCGGCCCGGCATGCACCAGCTCCTTCAGGAGACGGACGTCACGCTCCATCAGATGCGACATCCACCTGCGCGGTTCCCCGCGCAGGTAGGTGTGCAACTGGTCTACCAGCTGGGATTTCCTCAGGTGCGAACTCATCTCGTTCCCGAGGATGCTCCCCAGGTCCTGAAGCTCCATCTTCTGGAATCCGTCCAGCAGGGTATGTAACGTCCTTTCTTTCATTTGGGGCGCAAAGATACTAATTTTCCTGATATTTCAGGATAGGATTACGCGCGGCCGTGGTTTCGTCCGGACGCGAAATAGGCGTATTGTGCGGGGCTTCATGGAGGATATTCGGGTCCTCTGCGGCCTCTGCGGCAATTTTTCGCATCACGGCAATAAATGCGTCGATGGTTTCCTTGCTCTCCGTCTCCGTGGGCTCAATCATGAGCGCCTGGTGGAACAGCAGCGGGAAATAGATGGTGGGCGCGTGGAAACCGTAGTCCAGCAGGCGCTTGGCAACATCCAGCGTGGTGGCACCCGGGACATCCCCGTGGGCACCGTCGTTCACCAGGCCGTCGAACACGAATTCGTGCTTGCAGACCCCCTCGATGGGCAGTTTGTACACATCCTTGAGGCTTTCCTTGATATAGTTGGCACTCAGAACCGCATACTCTCCCACCTTGCGCAGGTGCTCCTGCCCCAGGGCCAGGATGTAGGCATAGGCCCGCAGAATGACGCCAAAGTTGCCATGGAAGGCCGATACCCGGATGGCGGGAAGGCAATCCACCAGCTTCTGGGCAACACCCACCGGACCACTGCCGGGACCGCCACCGCCATGCGGCGTGGAGAAGGTCTTGTGCAGGTTCAGGTGCATAATGTCAAAGCCCATATCCCCGGGACGGACCACGCCCATGAGCGGATTCATGTTGGCGCCGTCATAGTAAAGCAGGCCGCCGGCAGCGTGAACCAGCGATGCGATGGTCCCAATTTCCGTCTCAAACAGACCCAGCGTGTTGGGGTTGGTCATCATGATGCCGGCTACCTCGTCCGTGAGCAGCGGCTTTAGGGCCTCTACATCGATACGGCCGTTCTCAAGGGACTTCACCTCCACCACTTCCAGGCCACAGACAGCCGCAGAAGCAGGGTTGGTGCCATGGGCGCTGTCCGGAACAATCACCTTGGTGCGCTTGAGGTCACCGCGGTTAATATGGTACTGCCGCATGAGCATAAGGCCCGTGAGTTCACCGTGCGCGCCCGCGCAGGGTGCGAAGGTGAACTTGTACATGCCGGTAATGGCGGCAAGGGCCTTGTCCATTTCCTCATACACCTTGCAGGCGCCCTCGGTAAGGCGGGCGGGCATGAGGGGATGCAGGCCGGCAAAGCCCTGCAGGGCAGCCATTTCCTCATTGATCTTGGGGTTGTACTTCATGGTGCAGGAACCCAGCGGATAAAAGCCGGTATCTACGCCAAAGTTCATCTGGGACAGGTTGGTGTAGTGGCGTACCACATCCGGTTCGCTCACCTGCGGCAGGGCCAGCGGTGCCTGACGGCGAAGCGCCTGGGGCAACTCCCCGGCTGCCGGGAAGGCGTTTTTAGGCAGCGAATAGCCGCATCGGCCCTCCTTGGAGCATTCGAAAATAAGTTTGTCGTAGTATTTCATGGCCTATCCCTCCTTTACCGCTTTGACCAGGGCATCGATCTCCGCCTTGGTCCGTTTTTCCGTAACGCAGAAACTCACATAGCCTTCCTCCGTGGGGAGGGCGGCAAAGAAGCCCGCCTTTTCCAGACGCTCCTGGAGGCCGTTCTGCTTGGGTTTAAGCACGAACTCCTTCAGGAACGGCTTGCCGGGGAACACTTCCTCGAACCGGCCGGTTTTCAGGAGCTCGTTATACAGGTAATGGGCACCGTCGCTGGAGAGCCGGTTCACTTCCCTAAGGCCTTCCGGGCCCATCAGGGACAGGTAAATGGTGACCCACAGGGCCATGAGGCTCTCGTTGGAGCAAATGTTGGACGTGGCTTTTTCCCGCTTGATATGCTGCTCGCGGGCCTGCAGGGTGAGCACAAACACACGGCGGCCTTCTTTATCCACCGTCTGCCCCACAATGCGGCCGGGCATCTTGCGCATATGGTCCTTTTTCACGGCCATAAAGCCTACGTACGGGCCGCCGTAGCAAAGAGGCAGGCCCAGGGGCTGACCGTCGCCAATGGCAATATCCGCATCCCACTCGGCCGGGGTTTTCACCACCGCCAGGGCCGACGGGTCGCAGTACTCGATGAGAAGCCCTTTCTCCGCGTGGATGGCATCGGCAAAACCGGAATGGTCTTCCACAATACCGTAGCGGTTGATGGACGGAACAATGACACCGGCGACATCGTCCTTGGCCAGTTCCGCTTTCAGGCCTTCCAGGCTGGTCTGGCCGTCTGCAACGGGCACGTAGCCCATCTCCACACCATGGAAGCGGGCATAGGTTTCCACCACCTCCATTACATGGGGCAGCAGGCCCTTGGACAGCAGCACGCGCGTTTTCTTGCGGGTGCAGGCCACGGCCATCTTCATGGCTTCCGCCGCGGCGGTGGGACCGTCGTACAGCGAGGCGTTGGACACGTCCAGGCCGGTGAGGGCGCAGATGAGGCTCTGATACTCAAAGATATAGCGCAGCGTACCCTGCGAAATTTCGCATTGGTACGGGGTATAGGCCGTCAGGAACTCCGAACGCGAGCAAAGGTACGGAATGACCGCCGGCGTATAATGGTCGTACGCACCGGCGCCCACAAACACCTTCAGCTTGGCGTTCATGGCCTCCAGGGAGGCAAAGCAGTCGCGGATTTCCTGCTCGCTCATGGCGGGCGGAAGGGCATACGCGCCCTTGTGCAGGAACTCGGCGGGAACGTCGCTGTACAGTTCGTCCAGCTTTTTTACGCCGATTTTATCCAGCATGGCCTGGATATCCGCTTGCGTATGAGGCAAATACGGTAACTGAGCCATCTTATTCGCCGATATGGGCCTTGTAAGCGGCGGCGTCCATCAGGGCGTCCAGCTCCGAAGGCAGGGACATTTCCACCTTGATAATCCAGGCGCCGTATGCGTCCTCGTTCACCTTCTCGGGAGCGTCTTCCAGCTCTCCGTTCACGAGCACCACCGTGCCGGAAACCGGGCTGATGAGTTCCGAAGAGGCCTTCACGCTTTCCAGCGCACCAAACTCTTCGCCGGCAATGACATCGTCCCCTTCTTCGGGCATATCCACATAGGTGATATCTCCCATTTCCTTCTGGGCGAAATCCGTTACGCCAATATAGGCAATGTTACCTTCTACCTTTACCCACTCGTGGGACTCGGAATACTTAAGACCTTCGATAATCTTGGACATAATTGTTATTTTTTGTAGTTAGTTTGATAAAATCTCTTTTTGACCACCTTGCCGGGGAATACTTTTTTGCGGATACGGATGCAAAGGGGGGTATCCAGGGCGGCAAAGTCTTTGTTTACCAGGGCAAAGCAAATGCTCTTGTCCAGGGAAATGGAATGGTAACCGGTGGTAACCACGCCCACTTCCTCCCCTTCCGGGGTTTCCACAGGATAGCCGGCACGCGGGATGGCTTTATCTTCAATCTCAATGCCCACCAATTTACGGGCCAGGTTCCCGGCCTTCTGGTCCAGCAGGGCCTCCTTGCCAATAAAGTCTTTCTCATATTTGCAGAACATGCCCAGGCCCGCCATTACGGGGCTGATCTCCGGGCTGAGTTCGTCGCCGTACAGCGGCAGGCCGGCCTCGAAGCGCAGGGTGTCCCGGCAGCCCAGGCCGCAGGGCTGTACGCCCGCCTTGAGCAGTTTTTCCCAGATTTCCACAATATTCTCGCAGGTGGTATAGAGCTCAAAACCATCTTCTCCGGTGTAGCCGGTGCGGCTCAGGATAAGGCGTTCCCCGTTGTACTCTACGTCGCAGAAGGTGTAGAAAGACAGGCCGGCCGCTTCTTTGTATCCCAGCACGTCTATGATGGTTTTTTCCGCCTCCGGACCCTGGACGGCAATTTGGCCGATACGCGGCGAAGCGTTGTCCAGCCGGCAGTCGTAGCCCTTGGCCTGCTCCTGGATCCAGGCAAAGTCTTTGTCGATGTTGGCGGCATTCACTACCAGGAGGAAATGGTCGGCCAGGAACTCCCGGTATACCAGGAGATCGTCCACGGTACCGCCGTCCGGGTAGCACATCATGCCATAGAGCACCTTGCCGGGCTCATAGCCGCGGATGTCGTTGGTAAAGATGTGGTTGATAAATTCCTCTGCCTGAGGGCCTTTCACAAAAATCTCGCCCATGTGGGACACGTCGAACATGCCCACATGCTGCCGCACCGCATTGTGTTCTATGGTGATGGAGCTGTACTGGATGGGCATGATGTAGCCTGCAAAGGGACTCATCTTGGCACCCAGTGCCACGTGGGCGTCGTACAGACAGGTTTTGAGTTCTTCCATACTTATAAGTGTTTAATTATGTGAGTATAAAGTACTTTGTTGGTTTCACAGTTGATGCGGAGGTCTTCCGGGCCGCCGCCTTTGGACGGCGACAGTTCTCCGCAGATATCCACCGCCACCACTTCCGCCCCCTCCATGATGCATGTAAGCATCTCTTTCACCTGCTCCAGCGTATGGGTGCCCTGCGACCAGTCCGTGCGGGCCCAGTCCCGGGCCATGATGTCCTTGTCCAGCGACACATATATGCGCGCTCCCCTCCTCTGTTCCAGCCAGCCTTCCGGCAGCGACTCAGGGCAGCCTTCCGGACCGATGGTAAGGACGCTCCTGACGAGCGGATTCTCCTCCTGCATGGCCTTTACCCAGCTGCCGCAGCTGAGGACGCCGCCAAAAGCCGGTTCCTGGTTGTCCGGATGGTGGTCCATGAGCACCAGGTGGAACGGCTGCGTTTCCCGAAGGGCCAGCAGGTGGCTCATGTAGTGGTAGTCCCCACTGTCCACGAAGCGCAGCCGCGGAAGCTCCTGCGGCAGCCTGCGGCCGATCTCCTCCTGCGCATCACAGTAGCAGCACGTGCCTTCCAGCCGGGTTAAATCCGTGACTGTCAGCTCTTTTCCGGCCTCCTCCTGCAACCAGGGCAGGAACCCCTGCGCCGCATACGCACCGCTGAAATCTGTGAGCAAAACTTTCATCTTTCAAAGATAACAAAAATAATCGGAAGATTTTCAGTATCTTTGTATGGATTACAAAACTTAAGCGCATGCATCACGTCGTTCCCGATTTTCCCGTTTCCGTACCGGCCATGATTCTTTGGGCCTTCATTCTGCTTATTGTCGGACTCGCCTTCATCCAGCTCCTCCTGCACCTGAACCGGAAAGGGCACCGTAAGGTCATCGGCCTTATTTTTACGCTCCTGCTCATTGCCGGAACAGGCATCCACGTTGTGCTCCTCGCCCGCTCCGGACACACCGTCACGGACGGCAACTGGATCCAACTGGTGCTGGTTTCCATGGTTGCGGGGCTGGAAATGTTCATCGGCCACACCGTTGTGTTTGACGATATCATCGCCGCCGTCATCTTCCACGAGCCGGCGCTCATGATTGCCTATATCACCATCTTTGTGCTCATCCTGCTGTTTACGCTGAGCATGGTGGTGCTCATCATGCCCCGGCGCCTCAGGGACCGCACCTGGCTGCGCATCAACGCCTTCAAGGCCAACCGCAACCGCAAGAACCACATTTTCCTGGGCCTGAGTCCGTACTCCAAACTCCTGGCCAAGGCCATTCTCCAGGAATGGGCAGGGGCCGATAAAAAAGAGCAGGGAGAAGTCATTTTCGTGGACTTTCCCAGCGCAGACGCCCACCATTCGGAGCTTTCCATCGGCGAGCTGGTGTCCAGTATTTTCGGGCACAAGAAGGAACTTACCCTGGAAGAAGAACTGGGCAGCGAGCATTTTGTGCTGCTCAGAGGGCACATGCCCGGCGGCGACAGCGGAAACTTCTGCCACGCCATCGGCCTGGACAAACTGGACAAATGGCTCAAGAACCCCCGCACCAGCCTGTATATCCTGAACCAGGACGAGCAGGAAAACTTCGAGCTCCTGAAAGCGCTGGCCCGGGACCGGGACGTCAAGGCCAAGGGCTTTTTCTACACGCATGAACCGGACAGCTTCTATACCCTTTTCGCCCACATGGGCAAACGGCTCCGCGTGCTGGATTCCCATTATCTGTCGTTCATGCAGCTCAAGCTGCGCCGGCCGGAAGTGCTGCCGGTCAATTACGTGGACATCGCCACGGATAAGAACGGCGAGCCGCTGGGCTATGCGGAGAAAGGACTCCAGTCCATGATTGTGGGCTTTGGCGAATCCGGTCAGGAGGCCATGCGTTTTCTGCTGGAGTACGGCAGTTTCATCGGGAAAGACCTCAATGCCGCCCCTTCCACCATTACCGTATACGATGAGAATTTGGAGAAGAACCGCGGCCATTTCCTGCATCTGGCACCCGCCCTCAAGGACGATGCCCGCCTGCGCTGGCATACGGAGCCGGCCGGAACGGAGGCCTTCTGGGAGCAGTACGACAAGCTGTTGGACCAGGGCCTTCGCTATATGGTGGTGGCCATGGACAAAGGGACACGCAACGTCTCCCTGGCCATCCACCTGCTGCAGCGGGCGGCCCAGAAGGGCATGGACCTGCGCAAAATGATTATCCTGGTGCGTATCTGGCGCAGCGACCCGCACATTGAGGAGTTGATTAATTATTATAATGAGTCTTATGCTCCAAAAGACGTGCGGGTAATCCGCATTTACGGACGCATGGAAACCATCTGGAAACCGGACGTCATCAGCGGGCGCAGCCTCAAGCAGACGGCCATCCGCTTCTCGGAGGCCTTCCAGCGGGCCAGCGTGAACGGTGAAAGCTGGGACCAGCGCCGCGAGCGCCTGACCCGGCCGGGCGGGAACCAATTGGCCAAGCAGCAGGAGCTCATGCGCCGGCAGGCCATGGAAATTGGCAGGGCCCTGTATGCGCCCACCTTGCTGCGCTTTGCCGCATCGGACCTGAAGGATGCAGCCCGGGAAATTCCGGCCGCCTATACGGAAGAGACGGCCTGGCATTACCCCAAGAAGGACGCCACCTATTCCCGGCTGGAATACCTGGCCGCCCAGGAGCACCTGCACTGGATGAATCAGCTGGAAGTGAACGGCTACACGGACGGTCCGGACGACGAACTCCTGCAAACCCACACCAACATGGTGCCCTACAAGGGCATCACGGACCCTGTTATCCGCCACATGTGCTGGATCAGCATCAAAACCGCCCTCACGCTGGAATAGCCTGGTGCAGAAAGGATACCCTCCCGGGGGAATCTACTTCGCTCCGTTCCGGCCCCGAACGCCGCGATTGCAGGAAATCGGCCACAGAGATGCTTCCAGACGCAACCGCGGCAAGGATTTCCCCCATATCGACCCTTTTCTTTGCCGCGATTGCAAAAAATCACCCCCAGAGCACCCTCCAACTGCAATCGCAGCTGGAACACCTATCGGAGTCGCATCCTATTCCAATGTTCATATCAAGGAGATTCAAGAGCAGTTGCCGACTATAGAAGAACTCCAAACCCGCCTCCGGCTGCTGGAAGAGGAGCTGGATAAGAAGCACTAGTTTCGGGAAATCGAAAAGAATCGTTACCTTTGCAAAAAGCATTAAGGAAGCGTCATGGCAGAATCCAACTTCATCGATTATGTCCGGATTTTCTGTGCCAGCGGGCACGGAGGAGCCGGCAGTGCCCACCTCCACAGGGCCAAATACGTACCCAAGGGCGGACCGGACGGCGGCGACGGCGGCCGTGGCGGTCACATCATCCTCAAGGTGAATCCGCAGCTATGGACCCTCATCCACCTGCGCTACCGCAAGGTGGTGCGGGCCGACAACGGCGGCAACGGTGCGGAGGCCCTCAAACGGGGCAAAAACGGGGCCGACATTATCCTGGAAGTACCCCAGGGCGTGGTGGTAAAGGATGCCGAAACCGAAGAAGTCATCACCGAACTGGTAGAAAAAGACCAGGAATACATCCTGTGCCAGGGCGGCAAGGGCGGTTGGGGCAACGACCACTTCAAGAGTGCCACCAACCAAACGCCGCGCTACGCGCAGCCCGGCGAAGATGGTCAGGAAGGCTGGTTCATCCTGGAACTCAAAGTCCTGGCCGATGTGGGCCTGGTGGGCTTCCCCAACGCCGGGAAGAGCACCCTCCTGGCCGCCATCACATCGGCCAAACCCAAAATCGCCAACTATGCGTTCACTACGCTGGAGCCCAACCTGGGCATTGTGCGCTACTTTGACAACCGCTCCTTTGTGATGGCGGACATTCCCGGCATCATTGAGGGCGCGCACGAGGGAAAAGGAATTGGCATGCGCTTCCTGCGGCACATTGAACGCAACTCCGTGCTGCTGTTCATGGTGGCGGCAGACGAGCCGGATGTCACCAAAGGCTACAAGATTCTGCTCAAGGAACTGGAGGAATACAATCCGGAACTGCTGGTGAAAGACCGCGTGCTGGCCGTTACCAAGACAGACCTCATCGACGAAAAGCAGCGGGCAAAAATAGAGAAAAAGCTGCCCTCCGACCTTCCCCACGTGTTTATCTCGTCCGTGGCCCAGACCGGCCTGAACGAGCTCAAAGAAATGCTCTGGAAAGCCCTGAATCCATGACCCCGGACCAACTCATCCAATGGGACCAGCACGCCACCCTGTGGCTGAACAACCTGGGAAACACCACCTGGGACCCCTTCTGGCTCATGCTCTCGGATACCAAGTTCTGGTATCCGGCCTACCTCATTCTAACGGTGTTTTTGTTCAAGGAACTGGGCTGGAAAAAGGGTCTGGCCGTCTTTTTGTCCTGCATTCTCATGGTGGTGTGCGTCGACCAAAGCTGCAATGCCGTAAAGGACAGCGTGGAACGGCTGCGCCCCTGCTACAATTCCTGGATGATTGCCCACGGCATACGCCTCCCCTATGGGCTTACCGGCCATTTGTTTGGCTTTTTCAGCGGCCATGCGGCCAATACCTTCGGCCTTGCCAGCGCCTCCTACCTGGGATTCCGGCTTAACAATCCGGGCCACAAGTACCGTATTTACGGGATTTGTGTGTTTATCTGGGCCTCGCTGGTAGCAAGCAGCCGTATCATCATGGGCGCCCATTTCCTGGGCGACATTGTGGTGGGTGCATGCTTTGGCACGGCGGTGGGGTCGGCCATCGCCTGCCTCACGCATTACCTGATTGTTAAAGCGAAGCTATAACCTTCTCCATCCGGGTGCTGCGGGAACCTTTTACCAGCACCACGCAGTCCTGCAGCGGATTCTCCTGCAGATAGGCGGCCAGTTCATCGGACGTGGCAAAAGCCCGGATACCGGAGCCCGCGGCCGCCCGGATGAATTCTTCTCCTACCAGATACGCTTCCGTGCCTTTGAGGCGGGCAACCACCTTGCGATGTTCCTCGTCTGACTCCGGGCCCAGTTCGCGCATGGCGCCCAGAAGCGCCACTTTTCGGCCCTCCACCAGCGCCAGGTTGTCCAAGGCCACCGCCATGGAAGAGGGGTTGGCGTTGTAGGCATCCACAATCAGCGTATTCTTCTGTGTTTTAACCAGTTGTGAGCGGTTATTGGAAGGAACGTATGAAGCGATGGCTTCCATGGCATCCTTGCGCGGGACACCAAAGAACCAGCCAATTTTTAGGGCAGCGAGGATGTTGGCAGCGTTGTACGCACCCACCAGGTGGGTTTCCAGCAGGCAGTCCGGGAATTCCATCCTCAGGAAAGGATGCCCGGGCGATGAAGGCAGGACCGTCACGTCCTTCATGCCGTATGCGATGCAGGTGAGTTCCCGCTCCCACAGCATCTCCTGCAGGACAGCATCGTCCCCATTGGCGAAGACAATGCCGTCGTGGGCCTTCAAGTAGTCATACAAGAGACCCTTGGCATGTTTGACGCCGTCGTAACTGCCAAAGCCCTCCAGGTGCGCCTTGCCCACATTGGTAATAAGGCCGTGGGTGGGCTGGGAAACGGCCAGCAGCGGTTTGAGGTCTTCCGGATGGCTGGCGCCCATCTCAATGATGGCGATCTGGGCATCCTCCCCTATTTTGAGCACACTCAGCGGAACGCCAATATCGTTGTTCAGGTTGCCCTCCGTGGCCACCACGCGGTATTTGGCAGCCAGGACGCTGCGGATGAGCTCCTTGGTGGTGGTTTTTCCGTTGGTACCGGTAAGGCCGATCACGGGAATGGCGAGTTGCTGCCTGTGGTAAGCGCCCAGTGCCTGCAAGGCGGCCAGGGTGTCCGGCACCTTGATGAGGCGCGAATCATCGGCCTCCACCGTGTCGCTCACAACGGCATAACAAGCCCCTTGTTCCAAGGCTTGCAGGGCAAAGGCGTTGCCGTCAAAATTCTCCCCTTTCAGGGCCACGAAAAGCTGGTTTTCCCGGATGGTACGGGTGTCTGTGTTCACGCCTGCGCTGTGCAGGAAAATGTCATATAATTTGCTGATACTCATAAGATTCTTCACTTCGTTCAGAATGACAGGGGCTATTTCCCGGTGCTGCCGAAGCCGCCGGCTCCGCGCAGGGTTTCGTTTAAAATTTCTACCTCCTCCCATTCCACCTGTTCGTGGCGGGCAATGACCATTTGGGCGATGCGCTCCCCCGGAACAATCTCAAAGGGCTCCTGGCTCAGGTTCACCAGGATGACGCACACCTCCCCGCGATAGTCGGCATCGACCGTTCCCGGCGTATTGAGTACGGTAATGCCGTGCTTGATGGCCAGGCCGCTACGGGGGCGCACCTGCGCCTCATAGCCCTCCGTAAGGGCGATATACAGGCCCGTGGGGACCAGCATACGCTGCAGCGGCTGCAGCACCACCGGCTCTTTCAGGTTGGCTTTGAGGTCCATGCCGGCACTCTGCGCCGTAGCGTATGAGGGGCAGGGATAGGGCGAACGATTGACAATTTGTACCTTCATTATTTGGGAGCTTTGATGTACAGGACAATGGCAATGATGGTATACAGGTAGTTGGGGAGCCAGATGGCGATTCCCGCCGGGAGCGTATCCGTAATCACGAACATTTCGCTGAACTGCATGAACAGGATGTAGGAAAAACCCAGTGCCGTTCCGGCGGCCAGGTTCCAGCCCATTCCGCCGCGCTTTTTCTTGGTACACAGCGCCACGCCGATGATGGTGAGGATGAGGGCGCTGAAAGGCAGCGAATAGCGGTTGTTCTTCTCAATGAGCGACATGTTCACAGAGGCGTCGCCGCGCATTTTCTGCGTTTCTATCAGCTGGTCCAGTTCCTTCTTGTTCAGTTCCTGGATGGTGTAGCGGTTGCGGAAAAAATCGTCCTTGGTAAGGCTGATGACCGTATCCAGCTGACGCCCGGAACGGATGTGGTCCCCCATGCCTTCGTCGTAGTCCCGGATGAACCAGTTGCGGAGTTTCCACACGCCCGTAACGGTATCATACTGAGCACTTTCCGCCGTCAGCTTGGATGTGAGACGGCCGGTGGAAAGGTCTTCCAGCGTGAAATTGTACGCCGTATTGTTGTAAGCGCTGAAGCTCTCGATATACACAAAATGGTCGTCCTCCAGTTTGTAGTGCATGTCGTGCCCCATCTTCACTTTTCTCCAGGGATTGTACTTCTGTTCAAACTGCACGCGCGTGGCGTTGGCATGGGGCAGTATCCACAGACTCAGCGTAAGGGACAAGAGGGCGATGATGGTGGCCGATACCAGATAAGGCACCATGAGCCTGTGATAACTGATTCCGCTGGAGAGCATGGCCACCACTTCCGAGTCCTGGGTCATCTTGGACGTAAAGAAAATCACCGTCAGGAACACGAACATGGGCGAATACTGGTTCACAAAATACGGGACAAAGTTGACGTAGTAGTCAAAGACGATCTCCCGGATCGGGGCTTCCTTTCGCACAAAGTCCTCGATTTTCTCGCTGATATCGAAGATGACGATAATCAGGGACAGGAAAGCAATGGAGACGAAGAACGTCACCAGGAACTTCCGGATAATGTACCAGTCCAGTTTTTGGAGCCCTTGGATTCTCATAGGCGCTGCATGAGTTTGGGCACCGTGGCGTTTTTCCAGGCAAGGAAATCTCCCCGGACGATGTGCTCGCGGGCCACGCGCACCAAATCCAAATAGAATGCCAGGTTGTGCTCGGTGGCCACCATGGCGGCGAACATTTCCTTGGCGATGAACAGGTGGTGGATATAGGCCCGGGTATAGTAACTGTCTACGAAAGAGGTGCCCAGCGGATCCAGCGGGGTAAAGTCGTCCGTCCACTTGGCGTTGCGCATGTTCAGGATGCCGTCCCAGGTAAAAAGCATGCCGTTGCGGCCGTTGCGGGTGGGCATGACGCAGTCGAACATGTCAATGCCGCGGGCAATGCCCTCCAGGATATTGGCGGGGGTTCCCACGCCCATCAGGTAGCGGGGTTTGTCCTGCGGCAGCAGCGGGCAGGTCACCTCCAGCATCTCATACATTTTTTCCGTGGGCTCCCCTACGGCCAGGCCGCCTACGGCATAGCCGCCGCGGTTGGCGTTGTCCAGTTTGAGGGCATGCTCCACGGCCTGCCGGCGGAGTTCCGGATACACGCAGCCCTGAATAATGGGAAACATCACCTGCTGATAGCCGTAGTGCGGCTCCGTCCGGTCAAAATGACGGGCGAAGCGTTCCAGCCAGCCCTGCGTGAGTTTGAGGGATTTGGCGGCGTAGCGCTCGTCGGCATCCCCGGGGCAGCATTCGTCCAGGGCCATGACGATATCGGCCCCGATGATGCGCTGGGTATCTACGTTGTTTTCCGGCGTGAAGATGTGCTTGCTGCCGTCTATGTGAGAGGAGAATCTGCAGCCTTCCTCCGTGAGTTTGCGGATGGGCGCCAGGGAGAACACCTGGAAACCGCCGCTGTCCGTGAGGATGGGACCGTCCCAATGCTCGAATTTGTGCAGGCCTCCGGCCTTGTATAAGGTGTCCAGGCCCGGACGCAGGTACAGGTGATAGGTGTTTCCCAGGATGATCTGGGCTTTGATATCTTGCGCCAAGTCCCTGTGATATACGCCTTTAACGGAACCTACAGTACCCACCGGCATAAAGATGGGGGTCCGGATTTCCCCGTGGTCCGTGGAGATGACTCCCGCGCGGGCGGCGGAGGACGGGTCTGTTGCTATGCGTTGGAATTTGAACATCAATTCTTTTTTATACTGCAAAAATACGGAAAATATTTGTATTTTTGTATGATTGAAAACCATCGGACAAATAATAACACATACTAATATGCAAATGAAGATTAAACCCGTTACCATCAAGCTCGTCGCGATGCTGTTCCTGGAGTTTGCCGTCTGGGGCGCCTATCTCACCTCCCTGGGCCGCTACCTGGGCAATATCGGCCTGGGCTCGCAAATCAAATGGTTCTTTGCCATGCAGGGCATCGTGTCCATCTTTATGCCCACCCTGATGGGTATCGTGGCCGACAAAAAAATGGAAGCCCAGAAGGTCCTGTCCATGTGTCACGGCTTTGCCGGCCTGTTCATGGCCGGAGCCGGCGTTTACTGCATGATTTCCGGGGACCAAGTACAGTTCGCTCCCCTGTTCATCCTTTACAGCCTCAGCGTCGCCTTCTTCATGCCCACCATCGCCCTGGTCAATTCCGTGTCCTATAACGCCATGGCCAAGGAAGGGATGGACCCCGTGAAGGAATTCCCGCCCATCCGCGTGTTTGGTACGGTAGGCTTCATCTGCAGCATGCTGCTGACCAACTTCCTGCACATTGGCGGTGTGGCCATGCAGGACAGCTACACGCAGCTCATCTCCTCGGGCATCCTGTCCCTGATTCTGTGCGGATACGCGCTCACCATGCCTGCCTGCCCGATCGACAAGAGCAAAAAGAACGAGACCCTGGCCGATGCCTTTGGCCTCAAGGCCTTCAGCTTGTTCAAGGACACCCAGTTTGCCATCTTCTTCATTTTCTCGATGCTGCTGGGCGCTTCGCTGCAAATTACCAACGGCTATGCCAATACCTTCCTGGGCTCCTTCGCCGCAGACCCGGCGCTGGCCAATACGTTTGCCGTCAAAAATTCCAATGCCCTTATCGCCATTTCGCAGGCATCGGAAACCCTTTGCATCCTGCTCATCCCCTTTGCCATGAAGAAATTCGGCATCAAGAACGTGATGCTCATCGCCATGTTCGCCTGGGTGTTCCGTTTCGCCTTCTTCGGGCTGGGTAATCCCGCCATGCCCGGCGTGCTGCTGTTCGTCCTGAGCTGCATCGTGTATGGCTTTGCCTTCGACTTCTTCAACATCTCCGGTTCCCTGTATGTGGAGCAAAACGCCGCGGTAGACATCCGTTCCAGCGCACAAGGCCTGTTCATGATGATGACCAACGGTTTTGGTGCCACCATCGGCACCCTGGCCGCCGGTGCCGTCGTGGATGCCTGCGACGTATTCAATACGCCGGCCAACTGGCCCAACGCCTGGTACATCTTCTCCGGCTATGCCTTTGTGGTGGGCGTCCTGTTCTGGATCCTGTTCAAGGACCCGCAAAAAGCCGCCAAGGCCAAATAATTGTCACTCAGACGTTTCCCCTTCGTCCGCGCTGCTTTTTATGGTGGTGCGGACGATTTTTTTGATACGCGTGGGCGTTTGCTCGTAGTGAATGTCAAAACAGGCGTACTGGTGGTGCACACCCGACTTCCGGTACGAGGTTACATACTCCAGATTGTACCCCAGCCCAATCAGCGTGTAGTGGTCCACCGAATGGATGCCCAGCCGCTCCAGTTTGTCCAGGATGCTATGGTTGCGCTCCAGGATGCGCAGGACACGCTGTTCCACCACTCCCCTGTGCTGTTTTTTCTTTCTGTTATGGTAGCGGTTCTTGCAGTCTGTGCTGCAAAACTTTTTATCGGGCCGGCCGCTGGGGATTTCCCTTCTACAATTCAGGCAACGCACCGGATGTCCCATGTCTTCAATCTTGTAGGCCATAGCGCAATCATTTGGGGCAAAGGTGCACCGCCGTTTTTACATTTCCAAGCATCGTAAAAAAGATTTTTCAAAAAATTCACGTTTCGCTGGAACAACAAAAAACCGCATTCGCAAGAAAAATTTTTACGATGTGCGGTTTTTCTTGTGAAACAGCGGTAGAAACCGCAAAAAATCGTAAGAAACGTGAAAATCTGCACCTCCTGGAGGCTCCGGCGAAGCGAATCCGCCGGGGCCTCTTTTACTTTGCAAACGGACTGGAGCGGACAAGCGCGCACCGCCAGGCCGGTCCGAAAGTGAAACATGATAAACATTTTTGAGTCATGGAATTTTTAAACAAGATACACCTCCGCGGCGTAGTGGGAAGGGCGGAAATCACCAACTTTTCCAACAACAGCCGCGTGTGCAATTTCTCAGTCGTTACAGAATATGGCGGCGTGGACAAAGAAGGCAATCCCTCCCCCGAAGTCACCTGGTTCAATGTATCGGCCTGGAGCGGGAAAGACGGGATGGAGAAAGAAGGCATGGCCGATTTTTACGGCATCCAGCGCGGCGTGTGGATTGAAGTGATGGGACGCCTGCGCATGCGAAAGTACATCAGCCAGTCCGGCGAGGAGCGGACCGCCACCGAAGTCATTGCACGGAAGGTGGCGCTCATTCCCAAGGGCGAGGATCCCATGCAGGTTCAAAGAGACTGGTAGCGATGAGAACCGTCGGGAAAACACTTCTGGCCGCCTTGCTTCTTGTGGGCACAGCCGTAGCGGCGGCCGCCCAGCGCTTCACCGTGGGAACGGATGGCATGGGATGGCTGGCCCTGGGGACCGTGAACGCAGACGCTTCCGTTGCAGTGAGCAGGACCGTTTCCCTGCACGCAGGCGCGGCGCTCAACCCCTGGACCTACCGCAAGGACAACCCGGACAAGCAGCTGCAACTGCGGCAGCTCACGGTCTGGGGTGGTGCACGCTGGTGGCCCTGGCATGTATACTCCGGCTGGTGGGCGGGAATGGATGCCCGGTACATGGTGTACAATGCGGGCGGCATCATCAAACGGGAAACGGAAGAGGGAGACGCGTATGGAGCACGCATTTGGGGCGGTTATTCCGTGATGTTGTCGGAGCATTGGAACCTGGATATGGGCGTGGGAGCCTGGGGTGGATGGAAGAAGTACACCGTCTATTCCTGCCCCAGCTGCGGCGTCACCCTGGAGCAAGGCGGCAAAGTGTTTGTGCTTCCCGACGCACGGGTGGCTATCCAATTGATTTTCTGAGATGAAGACACGTAGTACAATCCGTTGGAGCGCCTCCGTGGCGATGGTCCTGGCGTTCCTTCTTGCTTGTGGGCCCACAAGGAAGATCGGGCAAATCCGTCAGCAAGAGCTGGCGGCCACGCTCGCCTTGTCCCGGAACGAAATCGAGGAGGAACGCAAAGTCATCGCGGTTGCCCGGAGGGATACCCTCACGGTGCAGGGCGAGGATGGCAACACGGTGCTCATCATGAAAGCGGTCAAGGACCAGGCTTCCGGTGAAATGGTAGCCACGGATGTCCTGGATGCGGCCGTGATTACCGCCCGTTTCCGGAACGTGGCCGAACGGAACGGCCGGATCGACCTCCGCTTCGAGATCATCGTCCCGGCCCTCATGCAGGATACCCGCTGGCAGCTTCGTTTTTATCCGGATATGTTCATCCTGGAAGACTCCCTGCGCCTGGAACCGGTGCTGATCACCGGCAGAGAGTACCGGCATCAGCAGTTGCGCGGCTACCAGCAGTACGAGAAATTCCTGAGGAGCATCATCACGGACAGCACCCGTTTTCTGGACTTCCGCAACCTGGACATCTTCATCCGGCGCAACATCCCGGAACTGTATGCCCTCAAAGCCGATTCCAGTTTTGTCTCGGACGAGGTCTTCCATTCCCTGTACGGCGTTACGGAGCAGGCCGCCATCGCGCATTACACCAATCAGTTCGGGAAAAGCCTGAATGAGCGGCGAAAGAGCCGTCAGGATGCCATGTACGCGAGGTACGTGAAGGTTCCTATCGCTACGGAAGGCATCCGGCTGGATACCGTCCTGCAGAACGCCAACGGGGACTTCGTGTACCATTATACGCAGCGGATTGCCACGCGGCCCAAACTGCGGAAAGTGGACGTGGTGCTGTCGGGCGAAATTTTCGAGAGCGACCACCGGCTCTACACCATGGCCCGTTCCCAGCCGCTCACCTTCTACATCAGTTCCCTATCCTCGTTCACTGACGGGACCGAACGCTACCTGACACGCACCATCGAACGGCGTGCAGCGGCCAACACGGCCTGTTACGTGGACTTCCGGAGCGGGAAGTGGGAGGTGGAGCCCACGCTGGGCAACAACCGGGAAGAACTGGCGCGGATTCGCGAAAATATTGTCCAGCTGCTGTCCAATCCCACTTTTGAGCTGGATTCCATCGTCATTGGCGCATCGGCTTCCCCGGAAGGGGCGCAGGCGGCCAACGATGCCCTGGCCAAGCAAAGGGCCGGTTCCGTAGCGGACTACTTTGACCGCTTCATCCGCTCCTACCGGGACTCGGTGCAACGGGCCCTGAACGAGGAGGCCAGGAACACCTTCACCCTTACGGTGGGCGACGATGGCAAAGAGACGGTGGGACGCGTGAAAGCCCGGAAAGCGGACCTTCCGGCCATTCCGTTCAGATCACGCTCGGCCGGTGAAAACTGGGACCTGCTCTCGTTCCTGGTAGACAGTGACTCCACGCTTACAGCTTCGCAGAAGATGGAATACACCAAGTGTTTGCAAATCAAAGACTTGGACCAGCGAGAAAAGGAGCTGTCCCAAAGCGGTTTCTACCCCAGGCTACGGGAAGTCCTGTACCCAAGGCTGCGTACCGTCCGCTTTGACTTTTTCCTCCACCGGAGGGGGATGATCAAAGAGTCGGTCCAGACCACGGAGCTGGACACCACCTACATGAAAGGCGTGGCAGCCCTGAAGGACCGCGACTACAAGCTGGCACTCACCTATCTGAAAGACTACAAAGACTTTAACACAGCCATCGCCTACGTGTCG
>Ga0310695_10001951_pt1 | contig 45745 bp, 30 predicted proteins | sample RumenRJG_04DNA_FD_203882 | JGI IMG/M metagenome (GOLD analysis project Ga0310695, IMG submission 203882) | Bovine rumen microbial communities from Lethbridge, Alberta, Canada - RJG_04 (v2) (version 2) | ecosystem: Host-associated > Mammals > Digestive system > Stomach > Rumen | place: Canada... | reverse complement strand
CCTTTGCGTGGGTGGCCTCCCTTATGTCGTTTCTCGATTTGTCGAGACGAACGACATGAACGTTGTTTGGCAGGAACAGCAGGACATTCTCGAAGAATACAAGGATGATTTTGGCAAGCACCTTGACGAGAACGAAAACGAGGAAATCGACCGCACGCTTCTTGGCCGCATCAATCGCGTTTTTGATTCAATTCCCGCTCAACTTGCGAAGGAAAACAACAAGTTTGTCTATTCGCAACTAGAAAAGAAGGGTCGTTCCGAAAATTACCAAACCGCAATCCAATGGCTCTACGACTGCGGCATAATCAACATTTGCCACAACCTGACCAACATCGCAGAACCCCTTGAAGGCTACAAGATCGAGAATACGTTTAAGATTTATGTGCAGGATTCCGGCCTGTTTGTCGCCATGCTGGAACGCGGCACCGCGGCCAAGATTCTAAGCGGCGATCTGGGATTCTATAAAGGCGCCATCTACGAGAACATCATCGCAGATTGTTTCTCCAAGCAGGGCCGTAAGCTTTTCTACTTCCGCAAAGATACTGGGCTAGAAATTGACTTTGTAGAAAATGTCGGCGGCGAACTCGCCATTATTGAAGTCAAGGCGACAACGGGACGCTCCAAGTCGGCAAAGACCGTTTTGAATAACGATAACTACGCAGCCAAGGTTTGCTATAAGCTTTCCGAAAACAACATAGGTGTTGCTGGCAAGATGGTTACACTGCCGTACTACATGGCAATGTTTTTGGAATGATTTATAAATTGGCAGGGGTTTCTGTAACACCCTAGGCTAATAGACATCAAAAATTGCATAAGTTCCAAAATGGAACTTATGCAATTTCTGCACAGGTTGATTTATGCTTTATAAATGACTTTCTTTTCTGCAGCCATCAGTATATTTGGTGTGCTAGCCTTAAGCCTTTGCTCAACGTAATGTCGTAATGGTTTATCACAGAAATATACGTAACAACCTTTCATTCCTCGACTCATTAGAACACGGTAAATATTACGGATGTACTCGTCGACTTTTTCACCGCTGCGTTTCAAAACGGGGTCTTTGGATTTTTTCACATCAGTTTCAACACGTCCAGTATAATTGTTATAATATATATCAGGACCTACAATAACTCCGATATAATCAAATTCGAAGCCTTGCGCTGTATAAATACACCCGACCTGTTTAATACCATCAGGCTTATAAGCCCATTCATACCATTTTACATAACCAGTCGGAATTTTATTTATATCTTTATGCGTTTCCCAAGGCATCGCAAAGGTTCCTATGCGGACATCTTTAATCAAGTTTCCTTCCTTGTCTAAAGTTTTCGACCATGGCCAGCAAAAACCTGCACAAAGTCTTGATGTCTTTTTTTCCGCCTCAGAATTTTTTTCAAGAATCTTCGCATACAGATCTTCAGGAGTATCAAATATTCTAAAGTCAAATTCATCTCTGCTAAAATTTGACTTTGCCGGTTCATTATAAAGCACCTGTTCCAACCAATTCAAATAATTATTTGAACCATTACACCGGAACTGCGACTTCAGCTGCACCTCTTCAATTAAAGCATTATATTTTTTCGCATATTCTCGAATCAACGCCGTAGATCCAATTTCAAGGCCACGAATAACCTGTTTATCATCTATAAAAAACACCGCAATCTTGGCTGCACGAATCAATGTATCAACCTGCAACAAATCAGTACGATTGGCAGCCTTCGTAAATTGAGTATTAGCAGATTTCGTCATTCGGTGAGCTTCATCGACCAATAAAACATCTATTCCATTTTCTTCACAAATCGCAGGAACATATTGAGTCACGTTGTGGAACAACAGCTTAGCAGAGGAGCCTTTCGGCAAATTAAACTTTACGCCCTCCAACAAAGGCTTTGATTTTGTTGCATAATGAACTTCTATATTTTTACCCTTCATTCCAGCTATCAACGCCAGCAAATGTAACGCAATTACAGTTTTTCCCGTTCCTGGGCCTCCTTTCACCAAGATGACAGCCTTTTTATCAAACTTTTCCAGTCTTTTGATCTTATCCAAAATGATATTACGAGCAACAATCTGATCATCAATAAGAGAAAATGCTTCCGCATTGCCTTTATGAATTAAATTGGCTGCAGAATCAAGTAACTTTTTAGACGCATGAATTGGCGAGTTTATCATTTTGTTAAACACGCTCAAACCATCACCATTACCTAATGTTGACTTTAATAATTCAGCCAAGTCCTCAACTTCATCACCAGCATAGGTTCGATATTGCGACAAAAGATCTTTATACCGAGGGTCATACAAAGCAATATTTGACGAACCTTTTCGTTTATAATTGTAACAATACGCCGCTCCAGTCAAGCCAAGTTCTTTTTCACTTAATACTTCGACGAATCCTTTTAAATAATTGTCATAACCACGAACCTGTTGGGAAGGATGAGGTACGGTATAGGTTCCTCCACCAGTTACAGCATTAACCCAATACGTAACATTTTCATCCAACACTTCATCATCTATAATGCTAAAATTACCCTCCGATGGAGCAGGAGTTACCCCCTTGTTACTCCACTGTTTTAATTCTATATGAACAACATTTCCTTTATTATCCAATCCTCGACCATATATTACACAATCAATTCTCTTTTTGTAGTATGGAACAAGATATTCAAATGTGACATATGTATTTTGTATACCAGATAATTCAATTAAATTCTTTATTTTGGGAGCATTATTTTGCCATGACGCTATTTCAGATTGATTTGGATAGACATTTAATGCAGCTGCAGCGTCCAACATTTTATCCGCAACTCGGTTGAGAAGAACATCTTTAAAAAATTCAGTTTGTTCAGCATTATAAATTACACGCTTGTAAGGCATATTTCCCTCCTACAGCTCGTTATACTTCTTCGCAGATCCTTTAGCCTTATCAACGGGATATTTCTCTCCGTTAATTTTCAACTTATCGTCCATGATTTTTTCAATGTCGAGATTGTACTTGTCAGCAATCAAGAACGCATAATTAAGTACATCTGCCAATTCTTCCCGCACCTTCTCGATTTTTACGTCTTCAGGCTTCTTCCAAAGAAACGCATTGAGGAGTTCCGATGCTTCGCCAGAAAGGGCGATGGCGAGGTCCTTGCCGTTATGGAATTGGTCCCAGTCGCGGTCAATGGTGAATTGTTTGACTTTGGATTTCATTCTTTCAAAGTCGCTCATTTTTCGCCTCGTCTAGAATCAAACATCTGTTTTGCCATACTGTAGGCATCCGCAAACGGCAATTGCAGTTTATCGAGCATTTCGGGATGTGAAATGGCCCAGCTTACATAGTAGTAGGCGAGAAGTTCATAACCGCTAAAATCTTTTCCGGGAACATTGTTCAATTTGTATCCGCTCTTTTGTGCCGGGCTGATTCCATTTTGTCCAACCATGGCGCATTCAAAAGCGACTTTTTCAATATCTTCCGGCAGCAACCCTTCAAAGTATTCCAGCGCTCCGACCATGTAGGAGGACATCATTACGGTAATCATCGGGTCTGCATTTGCGGGATTGTGCGTTTCGTTGAACTGGTCCTGCTTTTTGTCTGCCTCTGTTTTGATTTCGCTCTTTTCTACGCCGGAAAGGGTGAAATATTTTACTAAACCAAGTGTTGTGGCGATCTTTTCAAAGACTGTGTATTCGTCGCCGGCATTGAACGTGGCAAGAGTATCTTCAAATACCTTGAAAAACTCTTTTGCTCTGTTCAGCATGTTTTGCGAGGGCTTGTACTGATTGACAAAATCCAATCCATAGAGCTTGCGTAAAAGCAAGGATTGAAGCATGTTCAACAGTTTATTCGTGTCCTTGATAATTTGCGGAAATTCAGCAACATTCGCGGTCTGTCGCACGGCATCGATGTTGCTTGATTCCATTGCAAATAAAGATGTCAACTGAAGCGGTCTGAATTCTACCTTCTCATAAATTTTCTGTTCCACGAACAAGTCTAGCGGGGCATTCATCACCTGCAATGACAATCCCTGGAACAAGTGCTTCGCCAACTTTTCTGATTGGATTGCACCAATCTTTTTCTTGACTTCGTCAAAATGACGTTTGTAGTCTTGCAAGAATGCGTCAAAATTTCGCTGCGTAAACCCGATGGTCTGGAGTTTTCCATTCCTTTGGGCAGAAAGCATCATTTCAAGGTGCGTCAATTCATGAAGCGTGTAATGGCAATAGTTGCCATCTTTCTTGTATTTGACAACGTGATCCTTGCGGTGATGGAAATCTGCGAATTCCAAATGCGCTAAGGTGTCCTGGTCGTCATCGCGTTCAAATTTGATGGTTACATTAAATTTAGTTTCAAGGCTGTGTGCAAATTCAAATACCTTGGATTCGTAGTCTGTTGATTCTGCGATATCTCTTGCAGTGGTCAATAGCAATTTTAAGAGTTCTTGACGGACGCCAGGATCTTCTGCGCGATTTGCTCCTTTTAACGCCCCTTGGCTTGCGTATTCAAAAGCATTGTCCAAATCGTTCTTTTGATAGTATGCTAAAGCAATCCCATAATAGCTGTTTGTATAGGAATTGTCCAATTCAAGGGCTTGCTTCATGTAGCGAATGGCGCTGTCATAATCTTTTCTCCGAATGAGCGTACCCGCAACATTGTTGAGTGCAATGGCGTTGTCAGGGTAGTATTCTAGAACCTTTTTATAATACTTGTCTGCGGCGTCAACATTGTTTTTCCCGTTAGCAAGAATGTTACCCATCATGATTAGCGCCCACATGTTTTTGGGGTCAATGAGAAGTGCTTCGAGAACTTCGTCCATCCCTTTATCGATTTCGCCTTGTTGGAATAGGACCTGTCCGAGCAAGCGATGTGCCTCCGAATATCCGGGGCATGCCTTGATGGCCTTTAATAACAGATCCTTTGCGGCGTTGAATCGTCCTTCACTACAGAGTGATGAAGCTTTATGAAAGTTGTTTTCGGCTTTTTCGAGTGCGTCTGTGTCGAAAACGATGCGCACTGCTGAATCGGATAGAATTTCGACTGTTGGAGGACACCCCTTTTCTGCAAAGTGGTGTACAATTTGCTTTTTCAATTCTTCGGCATTAGCGGCCTTAAAATTCGATGTATCAACAGTCTGAATGACTTCAATTCTTGCCATGGGGCATCCTTATCAGCGAGATAAGTCTCCGTTGCAAGAAAAGGTCGCCAACGTTCTTTTGAATATAAAAAAGGCGTGGAGTCGCTTAGCGTGCCTATCATCGCTGCGGGCTACCACACCCTTTCGTACAATAAGCACAAACGACCCACGCCCCAGATGGGACGTGAGTGTTCGTCTTATTCTTGTACGAATTGAAAGTGGTAGTTTCAGCGATAAGAATAAGAGACGAATCTCAAAATTTCCGGTCGCTCCGAACCATTCGGTACGGGGCTATGTCAATTGCAATATAGATTATTTAGGGGAAAATTTTTAGAAACCTCTTGATTCTATCAAACCTTCCCGTACTTTTCAGTCGCCGCTCAGGCTTTTACGAACAAAATTTTATATTTGAGAGCATATTTTAGGAGCTTTCTATGCTTGATAAATTCAGTTTTTGCACATTGGCCTTTTTTATGGCTTTCCCGTTCTTTTATTCCGCTTGTGGAGATAACAGTTCCAACAGCGATTCTGAAGAGTTGGTAAAAATAGAGGGCCAAAAGGAAACTGTTGAAGAGGGTGATGAACCCCAAGAAGAGGGAAACAGTCTAGAATCTTCCGAGTCTTCTGAAGACATTTCGTCCTCATCGGAAGGGGAAGAAGTTACTGAACCCGAGTCTTCCAGTTCTGTATTTGTTCCCGTAGACAGCAGCTATTATGACGCTGCAAACAATACCTTGACCGATTTCCGCAATGGCAAGGTTTATAGGACCGTCGCTATTACCGTAACAAAGGAAAAGGAGAGCGACGAAGAGGAAAGCGACGAAGAGGGTGGTGAAAAAGAAATGGTCGATACGACCTTGGTTTGGATGGCAGAGAACCTGAACATCAGCTACGATATTGGCTCAGCGAAGTCATATTGCCTCGAAGACGATCCTGAAGATTGTTCCAAGTATGGGTATCGATACACTTGGAGTGCTGCCATGGATAGTGCCGGAAAATACTCCGATGCCACTGCAGGGTGCGGTTATGAAATAGTGTGTAAGGCGAAAATACCGGTGCGCGGCGCCTGCCCCAAGGGATGGCATTTGCCCAGTAAGACGGATTTTAATGATTTAGTTGAAATGGCGGGTGGTAAAAACGAAGCGGCGAAAAAATTGGATGCCACTTCAGGATGGAAAAATGAAAAGGATAATGGTTCCGACGACTATGGATTTGCCGCCATCCCTGGCGGATATTGGGATAACTATAGGCAGGAGGCCCTTGTGGGCTCCAGCGCTTATTTCTGGTCTATGGTCCAGTATGTACCATCAACGTCTACTACAACATCTTATCAAGCCGGTATAATGAACATTACCGGAAGATACGTGTATATCGAAGGTTATGATAAAAGGTATGCCTTCTCCGTTCGCTGCATACTTGATTCTCAGGGTAACCTTTAATCATATTGATTATTTTGGGAGCAAAGTATAGAGATTATTTGACTATATTATCGCTATGCTGCACCTGAAATTTGCATTGAATCTGGAAAACCTTGCCGATGAGATGATTGACGCTCTTGGCAAGCTTTGGACGGATCCTTTCGATTCGCCCATTGTCATTTTCCCAGACCCCAAAATTGAGCAATGGTTCAGATTGCGCTATATTGCCAAATGTGGCGTTCTTGCCAATTTAGAGATTGTCACCCTTGATAAATTCCTGTTCAAGTATTTGACGCAGGGGGATACTTCTAAGCAGAAGTTGACGGCAGACATTCTGTGCAATGTGCTGATAGCCTATTTGAACGAGGCGTATTCTGGCAAGGCGTCTATTCCTAAAGAAATTCGCAAATATCTTTACAAAAATTCTGGCGAAATCGATGAATCGAAACTATTTGATTTTGCGCGCACCTTGGCGGGTCTGTTCTTGGAGTATGAAACGAGCCGTCCGGGTGGATTCATTTCACCTTTGCAGAACAAACATCATGAGGGCTTGCTTGCCTATTGGAAGCAGGGGGCCTTGCGTGACTTTTTCTCGGAAGAAAATCGGCCCTTGCCTAAAGAAAAATGGCAGCGTGAAATATATGCTCGCTTGTTCCACAATACAGATGGCAAATCCTTGTTGACGCAAGTTTTCGAGGCAACTTGCAAGCGTACTGGCTGCAATACTGCGTTCTTGACGATTCCTTACTTGTTCTCGCAACGTGTTGATACTTCGCAGTGGACAAAGCCCGTGTTTATTTTCGGCCTTTCGGGTATGGGCCAGTTTTATCGCGTTATTTTGCAGCAGTTTGCTGCGGAACACGACATTTTCGCCTTTATTCAGAATCCGTGTATGGAATTCTGGGAAGATGTCGGAAGTAAACCGGTTACTCGTTGGAGCAAGAAGAATGAACCTTCTCGAATTGCGCTCCCGGCGTCCAAGGATTCCTTGACGGAAGAAGGCCTTGCCGAAAACGAAAATATGCTGCTCAAGAACTGGGGGCGTACCGGTCGAGAAAATATTCGCCTGTGGTGCCTGGCGTCGGATTACACGTTTGATTTTGTTGGCTACGAATACACGCCGGATTCGCTTTTGCATCAGGTGCAGTATCTTGTTTCGCACCGTTTGAATCGATTTGATGAATCCGAGGTGAACGGACTTAAGTTGTGCAAAACGGATGCGTCGCTGACGCTTGCTGCAGCCCCGTCATCTTTGCGCGAAGTTGAAAACTTGCATACGCAAGTATGCCTGCTTTTAAAACAGGGCGTGCGTCTCGACGAGATGGTTGTCATCGCTCCGGATCTTGATTCTTATAGGACCCCGATTGAACAGGTGTTCAATGCGGCTCCGCGTGATAGCGAATTCTACATTCCGTATGCGATTACGGATTATCCTGAAAAAGATTCCCTGGTCGGCAAGGCTATTGCGAACCTTCTGGATATCCATCAACAGCGTTCAATTTCGAGGCCGGCGTTCTTTGACCTTGTCAAGAATCCGGTAGTGCAATCTACATTGCAAATTACCGATAGCGATGTGGCTGCTTGGGAAAAGTGGGTGGTGAACATGAACGTTTACCGCCACGCCGGCGAAGATGATTGGAGCCGTTGCATTAACCAGATGCTCTTTTCGCAGGTGACGGATGCTCCGTTTGCCTCGGCCCATGAGCGTTACTTGCCCTACGAAGATATTGAATCGTCTGATGGCAATCTCACGTTGAAGTTTATCAACTGCATTGATGAACTCAATCGTTGGATTCATTTCGCGGCAGAGGGCATTGAAAAGTCGCAGGCCAATTCGCTGGCCTTGTTGAAAACGCATTTGGCGCATTGGGTGGGCTTGAATGCCAAAGAAGACCGCTTTGCGGTCGAAAAGAAAATTTGGCAGAAAGTTCAGAATGCGATTGACCTGATGGAATTCCAGTTCGATGCGGGAGCCCCGTTCATTTCGTGGAAAATCGTCGGGCAGATGCTTTCGAGTGCTTGCGAAGATTCCCGCACGGGCAACACGCGGCTTTTCAGTAGCGGCCTTACATTTATGCGGTTCGCGGTCAATAGAGTTGTTCCCGCAAGGCATATCTTCTTTATCGGGGCGAATGCGGGCGTGTTCCCCGGGCAAAAGAAAGCGAATACGATGGATTTGCGTACGCAAACGACTCGCTGGCCGGGTGACGATACTCCGGTCGACAAGAATTGCTATACCTTCTTGTGCCAGTTGATGAGCGCTGCCGAAGGTTTCCATATCAGTTATGTCAACAGGAACCTGAAAAAAGACGAAGAACTTTTCCCGTCTTCGGTGATTAGGGATTTGCAATTCTTTATTGGCGAAAGCGCCTGCCCGAATAGTGCTGTCTTTAAGGAACGCAAGATTCCGTTGGACGAAACCCGTGCCGATGACGAACTTTTCACGCTCCGTTCGATTCGTAATAAGTTGAACCGAGTCTTTGTAAGCCCGACAGAAAATCAGGTTGCTCAACCGCAAGAGTTGCAAATTGCCTTGCCTGATACAGTGAATGTGCGAGATTTCAAGCGGTTCTTTGATGATCCGTTCCAGTTCCAACTTTCTCGGAAGGTAACATTGCCCTCGGTCGAAAACGACCCCGAAAAGGAACTCTACGAACCGGTATCGCTCAATAATCTCGACAAGTCGATTTTGCTTAAGGATTTTGTGCAATCCATTTTAGACAGCGAAAAAATCAAGGATTCTACGACAGAACAGGAATGGATTCTAAAGAAGAAAATTCCGCGCGGAGTGTTCGGCGAGGTGGCCCTCAATGATATCACTGCAGAATCGGCGGTTATTTTCAACTTGATTTCTGATGCTTTTGGGGGCAAATCTGTTGCCTACCAAGAAAAAGTGGAAGTTTCTTTGTCGGAAGATTCTCATAGTTGGACGCTGCGTTCTAAGCTGGACTGGCATCAAGTTATGGCCGATGGAACGCACCGGTTATTCAGTGTGAAGTCCGGCAGTGTTTCCAATACCGATTTTACTAAGCTTTTCTTGGATGCGCTGTTGATTGCGGCCGCAAAACAAGACCCTGATAGTGCGACTCACTTTGAGCTGAGAATGTTTTCGAGTAAGAATGAGGTGGTCAAAAAAGAGTTTTCCATTGACTGCAACGGAGCCGTTCTCCGCTTGAAACAGATATACCACCGTTGCTTTGTCGAAAATTACCGCAAGTGCGTTCCGGCAAAAATGTACGACGAACGAGACGTTCAGACTTTTGTCAGCTACCGCACAAAACTGGCGGGCAAGTTTGGCGCTTGGTCTTATTTTGACGGCAAGAATCTTTTTGACCCCGAAAGATTTTCCGGTTTCTCCCGTGAAAATTTCTTGAACGACTGGAATGATGCCGTGTCGGAGCAGGTCCGTTTGCTGGATCCTATCTGGAGCGAAGAAGATGAGTAATGAAGTTTTCGACATAGAAAAGTTTGACGGAAGCGAAAATCTCTTTATCGCGGCTTCGGCAGGTACGGGCAAGACCTATACGATTCAGCAGGTCGTGGGTAAGCTGGTGACTCAGGGAATGAACCTGAACCAGATTCTGATTGTGACCTACACCGAAAAGGCCGCAGGTGAACTCAAAGATCGCATCCGCAAAAAGATTGAAGAAGAATTCAAGAAGGACAGCGGAAATATTTACTTGCAGCAGGCCTTGCACGATGTGCAGGGGGCGCCTATCGGCACCATCCATTCGTTCTGCCAAAAGGTCACGCAGGAATTCGCTTACGAAACCGATGTTCCGCTCAAGCAGGAATTGATTGACGACAGCGCTGTCGAAGAACGGATTCAAAAAATGATTCGCGATGTCTGGGCTCATGAGGATCTTTTTCGGACATTTGTGAAGTACAACGGCGATATCGATACCTTTACGGAACTTTTGAAGGCTGCCATTGCGGGCTATATTCCCGAAACGATTTCGCTATCGGGCGATGCAGAATTCCATCTTGGCGCCGAAGGCTTTGATCTCGACGAAGCGGGTGCCTTGGCCGAGGCGATTACATTTAAAGACCTCAGGAAAATTTCTTGCGTTGATGCCGCTTGCGATATCCTCAAAATCCATCAGGACGAACCTATTTCTAAATCCAAGACGGCGGGCGATTTGCTTAAGGCGCTGTCATCATGGAAAAAAGGCTCCGCCTTATATAACGGAGTCTCCTTCAAGTTCAAGGTGTCGGGAAACGGCGAAGAATTGGACAGCGCTCTTGGCGTTATCAAGGATCTCAAGACCCTGCTGGATGAAAAGTCTGGCGGAGTCGAGCGATTGTTGTTGCATCGCTGTCTTTACGAATACATTCCCAAGCTTTTTGACGCCTGGCAGCTCCATAAGAATGTGAGTAAGATTCAGTCCTTTAACGACATGATTCGAAATGTCTATAAGGCTGTTATCGCAGACGACTCGCAGCTGGTGCAGTCCCTGCGCCAAAAGTACTATTTCGCAATCATTGATGAGTTCCAAGATACGAACTTGTTGCAGTGGGAAATTTTCAAGCGAGTCTTCTTTGATGCGAATGACGGATTGCACCATATTTTGGTGGTGGGCGACCCGAAGCAATCAATTTATAGTTTCCAGGGTGCAAACGTCAAGGTCTACGAAAATGCTGTTTCGCAAATTGCAAATGGAAAGGTTCTTTCGACAAACTGGCGCTCTTCTAAGGCGATGATTGAAGCGTGCAATGCGCTTTTTCCGCCGTTCGGTTTTGATTTTGAACCTTCCCTGAGTCCGAAAGAAGAAAAGAAAGATGCGACTTACAAGGATAAAGTAGTCAAACCGTTCTGGATTAGCGAGCCCGATACGGAACCGAAGGATTACGCCGAAACGGTTGTCAACAATATCGTTGACTTGTGTACGTTTAATGGAGAAAAGACCAACCTCCAAATTCCCGATAAGAATACGGGAGCCTTGCGCAATGTCAAGTTCTCGGATTTTGCGGTTCTGGCGAGAACCCGTTCGGAACTGGAAAATATCGAATACGGAATGAAAAAGGCCGGTATCCCGTTCCTGCGTTACATGGACAACAATTTGTTCCGGAGCCGCGAATGCGCCGAATGGACTGCTCTTTTCAGGGCTATTGATGCCGACGATTATTCCGACCGAAATAGAAGTTTGCTTTATGCGGCGCTCATGACCGATTTCTTTGGCAAGGATATGGATTATATCAATGCCTTCAAACCGGATGAAGACGGTGCGCAATATATTTCAATCTTTACGCAATGGCATGCCTTGGCTGAACAGCGTCGCTGGGCGGAATTGCAGGAATCGATTTATCGAGATGCCTACAATATCGTAAGCCTCAATGACCCGGAGCAGCTTCAGAGCTTGAACAAGATTCGCCAAGTGGGCGACTACTCCATTGAATACTTGTATACCGCTAACGCTTCGCTCGAAGAATTGATTCGTCATTTGGATGGTCTTGCTGTCGGTAGCGAAGACGCTCTTGAAAATTCGAATATTGTTGCGAAGGGGACGGACCTGGATGTGGTGCAGACTATGACGATTCATGCGTCCAAGGGTCTTGAATTCCCAGTGGTGATTTCGGTGGCCAGCGAACGCGGCCATGTCGGGTCATCGGGGCCGTACGTTTATAACAGTCAGTCGGGTGACCTTTCCCGCGAAATGACTTTTGAACAAGACGGAAAAGATATTTGCCAGCACGAAACCGAAGAAGAATGGCGCAGGCTTTTCTATGTCGCATTCACTAGGGCTTCGTACCTCATGATTTTGCCGTGGTTCCCGAAAGAAAAAATGGACAAGAACGGGAAAATGCGCGCTCGCTGCAAGGCCATGGATTGGTATGTCGATATTCTTGCGGGCTTTTGCGCAAAAAAAGAGAATAAGGCTTTCTTTGATTATCTACAGGACAAGCATTTTGCCGACCGCAAAAAGACCATGCAGTCGATTCTCGAAACGATGCAAGAAAATGGCGATGCGGTGTCGGCGGCGAACGTAGAATCTACAGCGCAAATTCTCAAGTCTTTCGATGTCTGGCGCAAGTTCCCGCATTCCACTTCGTATTCGCAGATTGCGCACGGAACGCAGGAACAGGAAACTGACGAAGGCCGCTTGCAAAAAGACGAAGTCGACAATACGCCCACAAAACAAGAGAGCACTCCGCAACCGGTGGCAGACAATTACCCCCGCGGCGCAGAACTCGGTAATGCCATCCACAAGATTTTTGAATTGGTAGACTTCGAAGAAGTGGGCAAGTTGACGCTTGCCGAGGCGCAGGAATATCTTCCGCTTTTGACGCTCGTGCAGAATTCCTTTACCGAAGAAAACTTGGATGTCGAACATCATCCGGGGTGGGTGACGCGCACCATCGAAATGGTGTGGCATACGCTGAATGGCAATTTGGAAGTTGTGGAAGGCCCGCAAAAGAAAAGCGAAGTCTTCAATCTTAAAGAAGTCTCCTTCGCTAATCGCCGGAGTGAATTGCCTTTCCACATGGCGCTAGATGGCGTGAAGGGAACAGAACTTCTGGACCGCTATTGCAAAGGCTTTATCGACCTTCTGTTCGTGCGGGATGGTCGCTACTGCATTCTCGACTGGAAATCAGACGTACTTGCCGATTACGGGAATGAATCGATGAAGGAACACATGGTGCTCAGGCATTATGATGTCCAGCAGATTCTTTATTCTTACGTGTTGATTCGCTGGCTCAAGGGCTTTTATGCGAATCTGACGGAACAGGAAATTTTCGAAAAGTATTTCGGCGGTATCTATTACGTGTTCTTTAGAGGCTGTGTCGAAGGGCAATCGTCAGGCATCATGTCGAGTACGTTTGAATCTTACGAAGAACTGAGCAATCTTTACAACGGGATTATCTAGCCATGGACAAGAATAACGAAAATTTGATGAATGCGTTAGTCGAATGTGGTGCGATAACTCTTTTGCAAAAGAGGTTGCTCGATGCGATTCCCGAATTTTGCCCCGATGCCGATTCGCATTTGATAGACTTGCTCGCGTTACTTCTTTGTAGACAAGGCCGCGGCGATACGCGAATCCCGCTCGATTTGCAAAAACTGGAAGTGCGACTTTTAAACACACTCGAAAGTTTTGCGGTTCCTAGCAATCCCGCTTATATGGAATCGCTCCGGAATGCGGTTGCGAAAATGAATGACGGCGGCTACGAAGGCGTCGTTGGTGGCGGCGATTCTGAAGCATCGTTCATTAAAAAGCCTTTTACGTTCAAGGATAATTATCTTTATCCGTCAAAATATTTCTATTCCAAGCTTGTCGTCGAAAAGAGAGTTCGTGAATTGTTCGTCGCTCATTCATTCGACAAGAGCGATGTCGCCAAGTGTATTGAACGCGTTGCCACATTCACTAAGGATGGCGCTGGAAATCCGGTGCGTCTCGAAGAGGCTCAGGCCGAAGCGATTCTCCGCGGTGTCTATGAAAATCTGATTATTACGGGTGGCCCGGGCACCGGCAAGACGACGGTTATCTTCTTCTTGTTGCGAGAACTTTACTGCACGCACCCGGAACTTTTGGAACATCCGCTTTATCTGGCGGCTCCGAGTGGCAAAGCTGCAGACCGCATGAAAGAAAGCATCGTGAATTCCATGAACTTGGTCAGTTCCGAGGAACTTGAAAATAATTTTGCGGTATACGATAAGATTGCGAAGGCCGAAACATATACGATTCACCGCCTGCTGGGATACTTGCCGAACGAAAACAAGTTCTTCCATGACGAAGATAATCCGTTCCCCGAAAACGCCGTCTTTGTGATTGACGAATCGAGTATGGTTGATATCACGCTTTTCGGAGCGTTCCTGAAGGCAATTCCGCGAAATGCCAAAATCTTCTTGCTGGGCGATGCCGATCAGTTGCCGCCTGTCGATGCGGGTGCCGTGCTTGGTGATTTGCTTGGCGTAAAACACAATTCAACTGTAAAGTTGACGGTTTCCAGAAGGTTCAACGAGAATTCTGAAATCGGTCAGTTGGCCTCGCTCGAAAATGTGGAAAGCCGTTTTGCCTTCAAGCCCGTCTCCTCTTGGACGGCGAGCGAAACGTCGCAAAATGCTGTGCAGTTGCTTGCAACCCCGCTAGAAATCAGCCGCACTGAAATCGATAGCCTGCTTAAGAAGTGGTTCGAGCAATACATGCTTGACTTTGCAATCTTGGCAAGTCAAATTGACCCGAAAAAGGAATGCTCTCCGCAAGATGAGGAATCTCAGTTGCGTCAAAAAGTTTGGGATATCTGCACTCATTCGAAAATCCTTTCGGCAGAAAGGCAGGGCGTTATCGGAACTGATTCAATCAATCAGTATATCGAACAACTCGTAGAAAAACAGAGCTTTGAAAAGTATCGCGGGAAAAAGATTTGCAAAATGCTCATGCTGGTCAAGAACCAGAAAACGTTCCGGCTTTATAACGGCGATATGTGCGTTCTCTGTTACGACAGGTTCGGCGAAAGCTATCTGATGTTCAAGAAGGGCAACGATTTTGTCTTTTATCCGACATACCTGTTCCCGAAAGATGTTTTTGAGCTGGCGTACGCCTCGACGGTGCATAAGGCCCAAGGTTCCGAATACGATCATGTACTGATGTTCTTGCCAACCCGCATGGGCCACCTGCTCCTGAATCGCCAAATTCTGTATACAGGCATTACCCGCGCAAAACAGTCCGTGACCATCATCGCCACCCCCGAAACGTTCAAATCGGCCTGCGAGACGGTCATCGAACGCGACACGGGAATACAACTTTAGTTTGCAAAAGTTTTAAAAAGGTTAGTTGATAAATGAAGATTATCCGCGTTACGAAGGAAAGCGAACGGGCTGGCGCCTACTACGTGCGTATGGCTGCGATGATGCGCAAGTACCAGATTCCGCTGGATGCCGAAATCGATGCGCATGATGGCGAGAACTGTCATTACATTTTGGCGCTGGACGGTATTTACCCGGTGGCGACATGCCGCTGGTTCGAACTTCGCGATGGCGTTGCCGAAATCGGGCGCGTCGTGGTGCTGCCGGAATACCGGGGCAAACATTTAGGCCAGGCCGTCGTTGCCGAGGCCGAAAAGTGGATGTGCGAAGTTGGCGTCAAGAAAGTCGAAATCTCGAGCCGCGTGAATGTTGTGGACTTCTATGAAAAAATGGGCTACCACTTCAACGAAAGCGGTAAAGCCCATCATGACACGTTCGAGTGCGTGTTTATGGAAAAGGTTCTCTGAACCTAGTGGATGTCCATCTTAGAAAATAGATTCAGTACCGCAACGCCGGAAATGATTAAGACGAGTCCGATGATGGCTCCGAGATCTGGCATCTGCTTGAAAAAGAAGATGCCGCTGATTGTGATGAGGGCGATGCCGAGTGCCGACCAGGTGGCATACGCAATGCCGATGGGGATGGTGCGCAGGCAAAGGCTCAATAGATAGAGCGATGCCACGTAGCAGACCAGCGAGGCGATGGACGGGACGAGTTTGGTGAACTGCTCCGACATCTTGAGCAGTGTGGTGCCGGCCGCTTCTGCGACAATGGCGAGGATAAGGAATAAATAATTGAGCATAGGAGTAATATACAAAATAATTTGTATATTATGAAAATCGTCAAGGGGTATATATGCCGAGTTCTGAAAAGTTTCGTGACCATGTTTTGCAGCAGTTCAAGGGAGAACTGCGCGTGACGACCCGCAAAATGATGGGCGAGTACATTTTGTATGCCGACGGAAAAATCTTCGGCGGTATTTACGATGACCGCCTTTTGGTGGAGCCCGTGGCTGCGGCCTTGGCGATGCTCCCTGGCGCAAAGAAACAACTGCCTTACGATGGCGCGAAACCCATGCTCCGTGTGACTAACGAGCAGATTGAAGACGGCGATTTGCTGGTTCGCCTGCTCGACGCAATGCTCCCGGAACTGCCCGCCGCGAAAGCGAAGAAGAAAAAGTAAGGGTGCGAACCATTTTCCCCGCGTGGGGAATATGGTCTGTTTTATTTGATGAAGCCTGAGAAAGGGCTGATAGAGTGATTCCGTGCGGCAATTTTCTTCTTATTGCTCAAAACTTGGGACTGATTTGCCTTTTTCTGTAGAATTTTGTATCTTAATTCGCGAAAACAGAAGAGGTTAACTAAATGGATATTCAGGAACTTTCGGAAAAGGTGAGACAGCAGAGTGCTTTTTGCATGAACTTGCTGCGTGAAGTGGAAGGTACGGTGATAGGCCAGAAGGCTCTGGTCGAAAGCATTCTGACGGGTATTCTGGCGGACGGTCACGTGCTGCTGGAAGGCTTGCCGGGCTTGGCCAAGACGACGGCGGTGAAGGCTTTTGCCGATGCCGTGTCGCTGGATTTCAAGCGCATTCAGTTCACGCCTGACCTGTTGCCGGCCGACTTGCTGGGTACCACGATTTACAACGCGAAGGAAGCGAAGTTCGAGACCCGCAAGGGCCCGCTCTTTACGAACCTGGTGCTCGCTGATGAAATTAACCGTGCTCCGTCGAAGGTGCAGAGCGCCTTGCTCGAAGCCATGCAGGAACGCCACATCACGATTGGCGACGAGACGTTCAAACTGGACGAACCGTTCCTGGTGCTTGCCACGCAGAACCCGATAGAACAGGAAGGTACGTATCCGCTGCCCGAAGCCCAGGTGGACCGTTTCCTCTTGAAGGTGAAGGTCAGCTACCCGAACAAGGCCGACGAAATGAAGATTCTCGATGCCGTCGCCGGTGCGGGGCTGCGCCAGCCGCAGGCCGTCGCCACGAAGGAAGATATTCTGGCCGCCCGCCAGCTGGTGAAGCAGGTGTATGTCGATGAACGCGTGCGCGAATACATTGTGAACCTGGTGCTTGCGACCCGCGATCCGGGCAGCATCAAGCGCAGCGACCTGGTGGGCTTTGTGGAAGTGGGCGCCTCTCCGCGTGCCTCCATCGGCCTTGCCCAGGCTTCGAAGGCCCATGCGTTTATCCAGGGCCGCGCCTACGTGACGCCCGAAGACGTGAAGGCCGTCGCCATGGAAGTGCTCCGCCACCGCATTATCTTAAGCTACGAAGCCGAAGCGGAAGAAGTCTCCGCCGAAACCGTTGTGCAGAAAATCCTCGACAGCGTTGAAGTGCCGTAAACCGTATTGTCATCCCCGCGAAGGCGGGGATCCCCTCAAAAAAAGAACGCCCTGAAAAGGCGTTCTTTTGCTATTTTAGAAATCGTGAAAACTTGGCTGACTTTGTTGATCCTGAATTGCGCCGTGCTAGCCATGGTGTTTTTGTGCTCGTGCGGCTATTCGCATTCTGACCCGTGTCAGAGTTCCATATATGAGGAATGTATGCGGAGGACGGAGAATTCATTGCTTGCCGATATCGTCTGCTCCGAAAAAGCGGTATCCGAATGCGAGGATTAGGGTGGACGGCCCCTTGGCAAAAAATGGCCGGAAAATGATGTTAATTTGTTTGTATTTTGCCGAAAGGGGCGTATAAACGGTGCTGTTTTGCGAAATTTATGCCTCGGCTCCCTTTTTTCGGCTTGTTGGGGCGGTCTTCCTTTGATTTCGCTGTTCGCGGCTTGCCGCTCTTTACTATCTTTATGGCGAAAAAGGGCTCAGGGAAATCCCCTGGGTAGCTTATTTTCGTGTTTAACTAGAAATAAAAACGAAGGATATATGGCAAATCGTGTTGTAATCGGTTCCCAATGGGGTGACGAAGGCAAGGCCAAGGTTGTTGATTTTCTGACTCTGGACGCAGACTACATCGTGCGTTTCCAGGGCGGCGCTAATGCTGGCCATACCGTAGAAGTGGGCGACAAGAAGTTCGTGTTCCACTTGATTCCCTCGGGCATCATGCACGAAGACAAAATTTGCGTAATCGGTAACGGCGTGGTGCTGGATCCGATTCAGACGCTGGATGAAATTGCTGACCTCCACACCAAGGGTATCAACCCGGAAGGCCGCCTGTTCATTGCCGACAACGCTCACGTGGTGCTCCCGTACCACTCTACTCTCGACAAGGCAAAAGAAAAGAAGGCTGGTAAGGCTGCTATCGGTACCACGGGTCGTGGCATTGGCCCTTGCTATAGCGACAAGGTGAACCGTATCGGCGTTCGCGTGGGCGACCTGATGGACGAACGCGAACTGCGCCCCCGTGTCGAAGCCATGGCCAAGGTTCACAACGAAGAATTCAAGGTGATGTACGACGTGCCCGAAATCGACCCGGAAAAGGTCATCAAGGACTACCTGGAACTCGGCCAGAAGATCAAGCCATTCGTGCGCGACGTGAGCGCCATGCTCTATGCCGCCGTGAAGGCCGGCAAGCGCCTGGTGTTCGAAGGCGCCCAGGGCACCATCCTCGACGTGGACCAGGGTACTTACCCGTTCGTGACCTCCAGCAATACTGTCGCAGGCTACGCAAGCTGCGGCGCTGGCATTGGCCCCACGGCTATCGACCAGGTGGTCGGTGTCGTCAAGGCTTACACGACCCGCGTGGGTAACGGTCCGTTCCCGACCGAACTTTTGGACGAAACGGGCGACACGCTCCGCAAGATTGGTAACGAATATGGTGCTACCACGGGCCGTAACCGCCGCTGCGGTTGGTTCGACGCTCCGGTAGTTCGCAAGGCAGCCGTGGTGAATGGCCTTACCCACCTCGCCATTACCAAGCTCGACGTGCTCGATACGTTCGACACGATCAAGATTTGTACTCATTACGAATGCGACGGTGAAAAGATTGAAAACTTCCCGAACCAGCTTTCTAAGGTGGGTCGCTGCGTGCCGGTCTACGAAGAAATGCCGGGCTGGAAGTGCGATACCACCAAGTGCCGCAAGCTCGAAGAATTGCCGGAAAATGCCCGCAAGTACCTGAACCGCATGGCGGAACTGGTAGGCGTGAAGATCGGCATGATCTCGATTGGTGCTAAGCGCGACCAGAGCATTATCGTGGATTTGGACTAGGAATCTAACCGAAGGAGAAAGAAGAAATGGACAGCAATGTATGTGGACTCTTGAAAGGGGTTGACCTTTTCTCTGAATTGACGGAAGAACAACTTGGCTTGCTTGCCAATTTGGTTGTTGTCCAGGACTTCAACCGCGACGAAACCGTAGTGCTCGAAGGCGACTGCTCGATGAAGGCGCTGTACCTGATTGCTTCGGGGACGGTGCAGGTTTATATGACCGGCGTCGATGGTCGCGAGACGATTCTCAGTTTCTTGGAACGCGGCGACTTCTTTGGCGAAATGTCGCTCATCGACGGCGAACCGAGGTCTGCCTCGGTGCGCACCGTCACCGATGCCCAGCTGATGATTATCCACCGGGAACCCTTCTTGACCCTTATTCGCCAGACTCCGGAAATCGCCATGTCGCTCCTTTCTGAAATGAGCAAGCGACTCCGCAAGGCCAATAAGCAGATCGGTTCCCTTTCCACCATGTCGGTGAGCGGCCGCGTTGCGGGCACTCTCCTGAACCTGATGGAAGAACGCGGCATGCGTATCCATACGGACAACGGCCAGATGGTGACGGTGATTCACAACCGCCCCACTCAGCAGCAGTTGGCGGACATGTCGGGTACGACCCGCGAAACGGTGAGCCGCATCTGTTCCTTGTTGGTAAAGGCGAATGCGATTGCCATGACTGGCAAGGACATTGTGATCTTTGATGAGGAAGCCTTGCAGGAAAAGGCCACAAAGGGTTAGTTGCTTTTTGTATTATGGATAAAGTAAAGTCGATTTTGAATAAAGTGTTAGCGTGGCTCAAGGCAGCTCCGGTCGTGAAGGCGGTTGGCATTTGGGTCGTACTCCTGATTATACTCGCTTTTGCGGTCGATAAGCTTGTAATGCCCATTTTCTCGGGACATTTTGCTTCTACGGGTGAAGTCCCGAATTTGGAAGGCATGACCCAGGAAGCTGCCGAAAAGGCTTTGGACGAAGCGGGCTTTAAGTACGAATGGCTTGCTGAAGGCCGTTATAATGCCCAGATTCCGGAAGGACTGGTACTTGTGCAGATGCCTGCTGCCGGACGCACTGCGAAGCTTGGCCGTACAGTAAAGCTTACGAAGAGCCTGGGACTTCGCGAAGTGGAAATTCCCGATCTTCGCGGCAAGAGCCAGAAACAGGCTGCAATTTCTTTGAGCCGAGCCGGTCTTGTACAGGGCGCCATCGTGAAGGGCGCTCACCAGAGCATTCCCCGCGGCGTCGTGATTCGTACCATTCCCTTTGCTGGCCAGAAAGTTCGCGTTGGCGATACGGTGAAGGTGGTGATTTCTGCCGGCGTGACCATGGGTAATACGTTGCTCCCTGATTTTGCTGGCGAACAGATCGATAATGTGTACGCAAAGATCGAAAAGCTCGGCTTCAAGGTCGGAAAGATCAAGCGTAAAAAAGACGGCGAAGGTCGTGCACCCGGAACCGTGATTGAAACCTCTCCTAGACATGGTGATTACTTGCCGCCCGATACCAAGATTGATTTCGTGATTGCGGACTAGGATGTACATGAAGTTTTTGTTTGTTTCACTTGCAATGGCGGCGACTCTTGTAACGATGTCGCTTTCGCTCTCGGCGTGTGCCTCGTCCTCTAAGAAGGGCGAAGCCCTGACAGCGGCGGATTCTGCCGCGATTGCCATGGCGGTGAATGCAAAATTGGATTCTATCAAGAAGGCGACTGAAGATCAGGCGCTTCCTCAGAATATTGACGCAGCCCACGAATCCTTTATCCGCGCCCAAGAGATGGAATTGCGTGGTGAAAGGTCTTTGGCCAATGTGTTCTGGCAGCATGCCGCGGAATCGGATCCCAATAGCCGATACCTGGCTTTTAAGCTGGCCGAAATCATGATGTCTCAGGGGGCAGATTCCCTGGCCCTGATTCAGGCTCGACGCGCCCAGACCCTGAAAGGGAAACCGACTGCCTCCCAGTTGGGCATGCTTGCCCACTTGTACGTGAAGGATGGCCGAGCCGATTCGGCCCGCAAGTATTTCAATGCCGCGCTGGATACTTCCCGTTACCAGGACATGACGCTGCTGTATGATTACAGCCTGTTCTTGGAAGCCATTCAGGACGGCAAGGAACTGACCCGGGTCTATGACTTGCTCTTGCCCCAGGTGAACTACATGCCCACGCTTTTCCAGCGCCAGCTCAAGCTGCTTTTGGATCAGGGGAAGGATTCGGCAGTCGTGGAACTCTTTGCGAAGGGTCATGAGGCAACCGGTGACAAGAAGATGCTTTTGCAGATGGTGCAGGGGCTTGTGTTCCAGCAGCGCTTGAAAGAAGTGGGCGCGGTGGTGGATACCCTTACGGAATCGACTCCGGAAGATGAATCCATGGTGGTGCTCCTGATGAGCGCCCTTGCCGAAAAGAGCCGCGATTCCGCTTACGCCATGCTCAAGAAAAAGTATTATACCGATCAGGTGCGCACTCCCATGCTCGCCAATTTCTTGGGCCATTATGAACATATGTTCGGCGATTTGGACAGCGCGAAGGTTCACTTGAAAATTGCGGCAGAACAGCTGGTAGACCAGCGGGTCTATGCGACTAATGCCTACCATGCCCTTTCGGCTATCGCTTTTAAAGAAAAGAAGAATAAAGATGCCGTGCGCTATGCCGAAAAGGCCGATTCCGTGGCTCTGGGCAGCGATAAGGCCGCCCTCGCCTTGACTTACGGAACGGCGGGGCAGTACGGCAAAGCCTACAAGATGCTTGATTCGGTAATCGTGGTGTGGGACAAGTGGACTCCCATGGAAGGCATTGCCGATTCTGCCTCTATACAGCGGATGAAGGGAGACGTTGAACGCAATAGGCGTCAGTTCCGCAGCGTGTACGCTCGAATCTTGTGTGTGGAAGCTCAGGAAATTTGGCAGAAGGACATTGCCGATTCCGCCAGGATTAAGAAGGCGGTGGCGTTGCGTGAACGTGCCGACGGCTTCTATAAGGATTTGGCCGCAAGGGATACGACCGATATGGGTGTTCGCGTTTTGATGGCCATGAACCTGGAGCGTATGGAACGTTACGAAGAAGCGTTCGCCTTGTTTGAAAAAATCCTGAGCGACAAGAAGGCTCCCATTGATCGCGCCGAAGTGTTAAATTATTACGGCTATACGCTGATTGACTTGAATCGCACCCCGGCAGAACTGGACAAGGGAATTGCCTTGGTGGATCAGGCCCTTTTGATGGAAAAGAATGGCCAGCCTTCGGAAGCTTATTTGGATTCGAGAGCCTGGGGCTTTTACCGCAAGGGGCTTTATAACGAAGCACTCACGGTGATGAAGCTTATCAAGAGCCCCCACTTTGACGATGATTACGTTTACTGGGAACATATGGCTGCAATCCAGGATGCGCTGGGTATGAAGGCCGAGGCGAAGGCCGCATACAAGAAACTCAAAAAGCTGCAGCCGCATCACCCTGCCGTGAAAAAGTTCTATAAGAAGTAGACGGTAGTAAGTGACTCGAATGTGTCATCCTGAGCGAGAGTATCGAGGTCGATATATGAAACTTCGCTCTTTAGAGCGTTAGTTGAATTAGGTTCGAAGGAGCAGGATCTTTTGTTGAAGTTTATCTATTCCATATTGCTGCTACTTTCTCTTTGCATTCTTGCCGGATGTGCGGGCAAAAAGCCCGTAGTAGAACCTGCAACTGCCACGGTCGACAGCGTTCAAGAAGCTCCACGCGACAGTCTCCGTGCCAAATTCCTGCTTACGATTATCCAGCAGGACAGCGTTACTGGAAATGCCTCTACGCAGGAACTGGATGCCGTCATCTTCTCGGTGCCGGGCAAGCGTTACCGTATGGAACTCACGGGGCCGCTGGGCATCGGCGTGGCCTCTCTCTTGTGGCAAGAAGATGGCTGGCAGATGACCTTCCCGACGGAAAAGCTCTATATGAAGGGCGTGGGCTACATGGTAGGCCTTTTGAACAACGATGCGCTCCCGATGGTGCATATTCACCAGGTGGCTGATATTTTCGATGGTCGCCTGTTGCCCGAAGGCTATGAAGAAGTGACGCCGCCTGAAGATTCGACGAAGGTCGAGGGCGCCATTTATGCCCGTGAAAAAATGGGTCGTCTGTTCCACTTTGTTAAAGAAGGCAATCATGTTTCTTGGCTTTCGCGCTTGGGTCGCGGTGGCAAGACCGAAGTCATTCGCTATTACGACTTCAAGGAATTCGAAGGGGTTGAAACCCCGTCGAGGATTGAATTTGAGCTCGATGGTGCAAAATTCCTGGAAATCAAGATTAAGAAGATTGCTCGCAATAAGTCGTTCAGTTCGGGAACCTGGCGCCTGAATATTCCCAAGAGCTTCAAGCGCGTTGGGGAATGAAATCGATGAGGAGAACTAATGAGAAAGATTTTGCTTTTGCTCGCCGCGATGGCGCTGCTTCTGTCGTGTTCTGACGAAACCACGTATGTAGAGTACGACGCCGATCCCGTCATGGTGGAGTCGTACAAGGAATTGTCTAACTTGGACGCCTCCAATTATTCCCGCGGGACGCGTATCTTTGTCCGCAACGAAGACTGTTTCTATTCTTGGGATGGAGAGTCCTGGAACGAAATCGAAGAATTCCGTTCGTCTTCGAGCAGGTCATTTTTCAGTAGCGACGATTACGAAGACGAATCCTCTGACTCCGATGATGATATCGAAAGTTCCGATGACGATGAAGAGTCCTCCAGTTCTGAAGAAAGTGAGGTAAAGATTCGCTCAAGTTCTTCGGAAGAGGATGTCGAATATAGCTCGTCTTCTGAGGAGGAAGAGTCTTCCAGTTCGAGGAGAGCAAGCTGGGAGAACTTGAACGATCATTACTCTTATGGAGAGTTTGTAGACGAACGCAATGGGTATATGTATAAGACCATCGAGATTGAAGGTCGGACTTGGTTTGCCGAAAACCTGAACTACGATATTCCCGAATATGCAGATTCTGTCGATGCCTGCTTTATGTATAACGATACATTGTACTGCGAAAAATTTGGAAGGTACTACACGTGGTATGCCATGATGAATATCCGACCCGAAGAATGCAGTGGTGAAGCCGGCTGCCCGGAATTGTACAGTTACCCCTATCGTGGCGTTTGCCCGAAAGGCTGGCATTTGCCCGATTCCATTGAAGTGGCTGACTTGATTGAATTGTTCGGCGGAATGAGGGCTGCTGGCTCTACCTTGTATGCCCATAGTTTTGGATTCAACTTTATCGGGGCGGGTTCCCAAAGTTATGCCAACGGAAAAAAGAGCTGGTCAAATGAATATGCGGGTTACACGAAAGGCTATCTGCATTTCGTGAGTGAGACGGAATTTGTTAGCAAATTGAATCCAGTGTATTTTGTCGATTATTATTCTCAGAATTTAAGATTGACTTCTATAGGGCGTAACGAGGCGATTCCGGTGAGGTGTGTCAAGGATGATCCCGATGAAATCGAGCGCCGCAAAAATTTGGCGGGGGAGGAATAAATGAAAATAGTGTTGAAAACCTTTGCCGCCTTGGGTACGCTCATCCTGTTGAATTCCTGTGGCGATGAGAAGACCGTTTTCTACCCGAGTTCTGCGGTTTCTGAAATTGTAGATAGCCTTGATGACTTAAAAAAATGCACAGACAACAACAGTGGCACTATCGTCTATGTTCGCAACAGGCACAAAGCCTATGTCTGTAGTCTGAAAAATTGGGAAGTCTACGAGGAATACGATGAACCGCATATAGGCGGTTCCGATGAAGATGAATCGTCCAGTTCTTCGGAAAAGTCCGGTGGAAAATCCAGTTCGTCGCAATCTTCGAAGGACGGGTCTTCTTCTGGAAAAGCAACTTCCGATACGGATGAAGATTCGTCAAGCTCCGAAGAGTCTGTAGCCTTGTCCTCTTCTGCTGTTGTTTTGTCCAGCTCGTCGGCCTTTGTTTGTGCGGATGATTGGTATTGCCACCATGTTGAAGAAACGTGCGACGAATCGACAATTGACAGTTTCGCTGTACTCCTTTATAATGACAAGACCTATTACTACCGGTGCATGGCCGCTGGCTGGATGCCTTCGGATTTGATAGAGTATGATACATTTGGAAAGTTCTGCACTTCGGATGCCGATACTATCTGGGGAATCCGTGATTTCTACGACCTTAAGGATTCCTTGAACCCTTACCGGAACTTTTATACCTGCAAAGACGGCGAGCTTGAACCGCTTACTTTGTATGGAAATACTTATTCGGCGGTGTTGACATTCTTTGATGGAACTAGATGTGATGATTTCCACCAAAATGTGGTTGTGCAAAAGAAGTATTCTTCGTTTTCGTGCCATGGATATTCATGGTATCTCGATGACCAGTATACGGGAACGATGGTGGATGATCGTGATGGAAAGGAGTATAGGACGGTTGGAATCGGAGACCATATTTGGATGCAGGAAAACCTGATGTTCACTAAGGGCATTCCTGAGGTGGAATATGGAACCTATGCTGTTAAACAGGGACCGCAATACAATTGGTACACGGCCGCAAATGTGTCTGAAAAGGAATGGACGAACAATCCGATTGAAGTCAGGGCCCCCATTCAGGGAATATGCCCGGATGGTTGGCATTTGCCGACACGTAGAAATTTCATGGAACTCTCCAGTGCAATTCACGGAATGGCGATGGACCATTTTGATTGGGAAACGCGGGTGACTGAATGCTATCTGGGCTCGGGCTACAGGTCGTTCGTGGGCAATTATTTTATGGGAAAGGATTGCATGAATATGCAGTTTAAGCCGGTTCCAAAATTGGGTACCAACGGGTACATTGCGAAAAACGACTCTGGCCATACTACTGCCATGTGGCGGGGCGAAGCGTACAAGGATTATACTGCCGGGTCTCTACATTTGTCCAATGCGATGTATCATGAGACTTCGACAGATTTCGTTGAATTTGCGACTGACAAAATGGAATCTTTCGAAGTGATTCGTTGCGTTAAAGACGAAGAAGGGGAACATGTTTACAAGTCCCCCTACGACATTCCGCAGTAAAAATTAGCGCGTTATAAATTATTATTTGTCCATCAAGCAGCGGATGTTCATTGCATATCTGCCATTTTTGGGCATGCGTTCAATCATCGTGGTATCTGCGTGAAGTGTTAGAGCCCAAGCGTCGCTTTCGTTGTATTCCGAAACGCTCCAGTAACTGACGGCATCATTTTGATCTCTATTAGCTCTTTCATAAGTGGCGTTTGCTCCAAAACCGAAAATGTCGGTGCCGTAATGACGATAGGGCCACTCCTTGATAGATCTTAAGTCCTTGTAGATATCACCATTTTCTTGAACATAGTTGAGTAGGGTCTCGAATTCATCCTTTGTCGGAAGGTGCCAACCTTTGGGGCAGACGCCTTGTCTTGGGAAAGCGTCGGGAGCGAGTCCGCAAATGTAACCTCCTTTGCATACGTTTTCAAGAGTATCGATTGCCTGGTACCAGTATTCGTAATAGAAACCGATTTTAGGATCGGTCTCTCTTGGGGTGTCCGACAAGTTGTATCTTAAGTTCTCTGCCATCCAGGTTTGATCTCCGATGTCGACGATCTTGTAAACATTTCCGTCTCGCTCGTCGGTGAGCTCGCCATATTCGCCTAGATAACCGTAAGGCTGTATGGTGTCGTTGATGCAGCGGACAGGGAATGCGTATCTTGTTATGACATGGCTGATTCTTGAACCGTAGTCAGAGTCCTTGCTGATATAGAGGGTGAGACCTGTCGTATGGTCGTCGTATGTACTAGAATCACTTCCCCACAATTCTATGCCGTATTCAGATGCTCCGCCAAATTCTCCGTCTCGGTAGCTGTAGGCAGTCGGGAGGGAAAATCCGTACAGGTCGCTGTAGCCCCATTCTGCCTTCGAAAGCAGATAGTATTTCGCATATTGCTTGCCCATGGACATTTCCAGAAGTTCCTTGAACTCCGCGGAGTCGGGCAGGTGATAACCTGCGGGGCAAGCTGTCAAGGCGTCCTGCCAGGAGTAGCAGCGGCCAACATCTTTACAGAAGTGACAATAAGACGAATCCGTTTCATAGTTCAGGTTCTGAGCCATCCATTTCTGGTAACCGATGACGACCGTCTTGTAGGTTTGTCCGTCGCGGCTGTCGGTAAATTCCCCGTAGGAAATGTCTGGATTTAAAAAGTCGTCGCGGGTGGGCCTGGAAGATGAACTATATTCTTCTTCATAGTAGTAATAGCTGCTAGAAGATTTGGCTTCACTTGAAGACGAATCGTCGTCGGAATCGCTGGAAGATGTTTTTCCGGATGAAGAAGATTCGTTGGACTTGGAGTCACTCGAGGATTTGCCCTTGCTGCTCGATGAAGGTTCTTCTTTTGCAACCCATTCGTAGCCATCGCATTCGTATTCGATCTCTTCGTCTTTCACATAGAGGTAGTCGCCCCTATTGCCACTGTTGCAGGTGATGACTTGCAGTTCCTTTGCGGATTGGATTTCGGTAAGGTGGACGTTGATGTCGTCGTCGCCACAGGCGCAAAGGGAAAGTAGGGAGAATGCCAATGTTGCTTTATACTTATTCATCTCCGTTCTCCTCGCGATTCTTGATGCAACGGACGGCGAATTGTCCCGTTTTTGAGTATTGCTCAAAATCGACGCTGCTGGAGTACATGCTTGCTATATAGGCCTTAGAACTCGTGGCACCTACTTGATCTGAAGTCCAGTAGGCGGAAGGTGTTGTGTAGAGACTCCAGAAGGAACCTTGGTTGCTTTCTCTGTATCCGTGTTCCGTTGCCGAGAATCCAAAGTAATCGCCTTTGCCGGAACGGTCCCATGTAATGTAGGATGTGTCGGTTATCAGAGCTCGGATGACCTTATATTTGTAGTTGGAATCTATTGCCAGATTTTCGGAATTGTATCCTACGTTCATCCAAAGAGTGTCCCAATCTTCTACGACGGGAACGCGCCAACCGTCGGGACAGATGCCTTGATGGCTTGCAAGTGAACAATAGGCTGCATCTTGGCAACGGTTCTTATCGTAGTCCATAGCTCCTGCCCAGGTGTAGAGTTTTCCGAAACGAGAACATAAATCATCTTGATTCCTATAGCAGCATTGCCGGCGGTTATCATCTAGATCGTAGTTTAAGTTCTGCGCCATCCAAGTCTGTTCGCCAATGACAATGGTCTTGTAAGTCTTTCCGTCACGCGTATCTTCGAGGATGCCGTATTGGCAGGTGTCGATATCGGCGTTGCGGCAAGGCTTGACTTTAGAAATCAGCTCGTATCCTGTGCTGCTAGAAGCAGGTTGAACGCTCGAAGAGCTTTCTTCAACATCCTCTTCACTCGAAGAACTATCTTCATCTTCTTCGCTGGAAGAACTTTCTTCGACGGTCTCTTCGCTAGACGAGGATTCTTCCTCTTCTTCGCTGGAGGACGATTCCTCAATTTCTTCTTCACTAGAGGAACTCTCTTCTTCGACTTCGTAGGAGCTACTCGAAGGTATGGCGATGATATCCGGTTCTTCGCTGGAGGAACTTTCTTCGTCTTCGTCGGAACTGCTCGAAGAGGTTTCGGAAGACGACGATACGAACAGCTCGACCCACTTCATGTTGTCGCATTTGTAAATCTTCTCGGTCTCGATGACGTAGACATACTCCCCTTCGAGAGAGCTATTGCATTTCAGGTCCTTGAATGTCGCTTCACTGATGTCGTTCGGGTGGCCGACTTTCAGTGTGTAAAAGTCTTGTTCGTCGTCGGAGCAACTTGTAAGAACGCTTGCCGCCAAAAGGGGGGTAAGCGCGAGAACAAGCTTGTTCAAGCTGTTTCGCATAAGAATAATCCTGGGAAAACAATTTCTCATAACCCGCGACAAATATATTAAATAACGAGTATATCCTGCCTTTTTCGGTACTCTAAGCTATACCTTTTAAGTCTGACTTTTGTAAATTATGGCTATGAATTTGAATGCTAAGATTTTTGCATTGGTTTTTGGGCTATTCTGTTGTACGTCGCTATTTGCGGCGGACACGCTCCAGGTGTATGCAATCCGCGTGCAGTTTGCCGAAGAAAGCCCCGATAACAGCTTGACCACGGGAACGGGACTTTTCGATTCGGACAAGAAGGGTGACTACAAGTTGGATCCCTCGGGCAGACGCAACAGTGTGTCTTACTGGAAAAAGCATTTTGACTTTGTGAATGCCTACTTCAACAAGGCCAGTAACGGGAATGTGGTCATCGACGCACACATTTTCCCTAAGGCATCCAGCGCCTACAAGCTGAAAAAGCATATCATCGATTATAACCGTACAAGCAAGATGTCGGGTGAAAAGACGGCGGAATTCGATGAAGCCCGCTGGCGTGATTACCTGCAGTTTATTTATGATGCCGTGACGACTGTTCATGAGTCTGGTGAATCGCCTTTTAGCGAACCTCTGTCGAAAAATCCGAATACGAAACGCGCCTATATGATTATTCATGCGGGTGCCAGCCGCTTGCTAGATGGCGGTAGCATGGGAACTCGCGGCGCCGATACGCCGGGCGACTTCATGGATACCTATATCGAAAAGGATTATTGGAGTTTTTTGCCGGATTCCCTTGATGGGTTGGCAATTCACAAGGTAGGCAAGAACTCGGAAGATAAGGATTCTTCGGTGGTGGAGGGCCTGGTGCTTGAAGGGGCTTCCATAGACACGCTGCGATCGATTATGGTCACCAGTGAAACAGCTTCCCAGGATGGATTGAACTGGGGTGTGAACGGGATTCTGGTGAATCAGGTTGCCCGTGAACTCGGACTCCCGAATACCTATGATGTGGTGAAGGGCATTAGCCGCCTGGGTTATTACGATGTAATGGATTTTGCGGGCTACAATGCGGGCAACGGTTTCTTGCCCTCTATGCCTGCTGCATGGGAACGTGCCTACATGGGCTGGAACAACGTGAAGGAAGTCCGCCCTGTGGCTGGCAAGCCCGTGACTGTCGAAATTTCGGCGGCGGGAACTGGCAGTGGCGTGGAAATCGTGAAGGTTCCCCTGAGTGCTAGCGAATACCTGTTGATTGAAAACCGCCAGCGCAGTTGGAATAAGAATGGCGAGGTGAGTGTATCGCTGAGTGATGACGATGAAAGCTCCGATACCACTATCACGACGGTGCCGGTAGACAGTTTGCATCTGGTTTTTCAGGATAGCGTGAATTGCGAGAAAAAGTGTAATGTCAACAAGAAGAAGGCAAAGGGCATTATTGTTGACATGAGCAGCTTTGATGCGGGAATTCCTGCTAGCGGCATTGTCGTATGGCGCGTAAATGATTGGTACTTGCGTCAAACCTTGGAATATGGCATTGCAAACTTCTGGGGTGGCGATACCCTGCGCGATCACCAGTTCGGCATTGCCATGGTGGAGGCTGATGGGATTTTGAGCATCGGCAAGACCTTCAAGAATGCCTTGGGCGAAGATACTTATGATTACGGCTCGGGTACGGACTTGTTGCCTCACTTGCGCAAGCCTGCGAAGGATTCCAAGCTGACTTTTGATACGGTGACGACCATCGGGTCCACGGGTTATGCGAATACCATGACAACCCAGGGCGGTTACACCGGTATTAAGATCAAGGTGAATGTCCCGAAAAAGGCCCGTGTCGAAAAGACGGCCAATGCCTTTATGGGCGACAGCGTGGTGAATTTTGGCGCGCAAAAGATTAGCGTGACCATCAGCATCGATGACGGAAGCATTGACGGCGCCCAGTTCCCCCGCAATGTGGGCCTCGCTTCGGCTGTGCGTGGCGGCGTGTTTGTAGACGACCCCGAAAAGGAAGGCGAAAAGCTCTTGGTGGTGAGTGCCATGGACGGAACGTTGCAGGTGTTCAATGCCATGGGCGATACCCTGTTCCCGGCAGATACGGTCATCAAGCAGAAGACTTTGACCCGTAAAGGCTCGGAAAAGGATGTGCCGCTGTACCGTGTGGGTGCAAGCTACGGACCGCTGGTGGGCATGGCCAGCGACGGCAAGGATGTGTACAGCCTGCATACGACAAAGCTAGTGAAGACGAGTTTTGTGGGAGGACTCCCGACACAGGAAGCGATTGCTATTGATTCTGCTGTGGTGGGGCCCGTCATTGTTGACGGAAAAATTTACTATACGACGACAAAAGGTATCTTTGCTTATAATATTAAAGAAGGCAAGGCTACGGCCCAACGTAATGTAGGCATGAATAGCGATCTCGCTGATCTTGCCGATTTGGTTTACTGTGGAACCGAAGATGGCAAGCCTGCTTTTGCTTATTATGTGGCTTCGGAAGGCTCTGCGTATTTGCATGGAGCCGAAGTGAAATTGAAAGGCCGCAGCGGTGAAAAATTCCGCCTTTCCTGTACCGATTTGAATCGTGACGGCAAGGAAGAAATGATTGCGGTCGGTAGCCGCGGAACGGTGACGGTTTCGACGGCTGTAGATGAAAAGACTGACTTGAAATGGACCAAAAACTACAAGCGCGGCGCCGGTGGCACGAGCGGTTTGAAGGACGAAACCTCCGGCATTGCTATCGGAGATGTCAATGGCGATGGCTACCCCGAAATCGTATTCTTGGGCGATAACCTGGTGTATGCGCTTGACCGCTCGGGCCTGCCTATCGCAGGGTTCCCGGTGAAAATTTCTCGCGGTGCTCCGGTTTACGGATTCTTTAGCGACCCGGTTCTTGTGGATGTGACGGGCGATGAAATTCCTGAAATTCTGGTGCCGAGTAGCGATGGCCTGGTTTATGCGGTTAGCGGCAAGGGAAAACTCCTGACTGACGGATTCCCGATTGCGGCAGGCAGCTACGAGGACATGGATTCTACGAGTGTGATTCAGCCCATGAGCATCTTTGTGACGAATGCCGTTTCGGACAAGAAGTCTGCAGGCCCGGAACTTTATGCACTGCATCGTGACAATCTGTCGGCTTTCCGCCTGCGGGGCGCCTCTGCTGATGCGGCGTCTTCTGTTGCCGCGTGGACTTTGCCGGCTGGCGGAAACGAACGTACGGGCTACTTTGATGCCTCTAAGCTGGGCGATGTGAAGAAGGTGACCGCGAAGGATGAAATCTCGGAATTCTTCATGTTCCCGAATCCGGTGCGTGGCGGCGATGCGAAGGCCCGCTTCGAAATCGGTGCGGCCGCAAAGAAGGCTACGCTTGAACTCTATGACATTACCGGCCTTTGCGTATTCAAGACCAAGATGAGCGATGTGAAACAGGGCCGTAACCAGTTTGAAAAACTCGACCTGAAGCATCTGGGTTCTGACGTTTACACGGCGCGACTCAAGGTGGAATTTGAAAGCGGCAAGACCAAGCAAAAGCTTTACCGCGTGGGAGTGATCAAATAATATGTTTGTCCGCTTGATCGCAACTTCGCTTTTCGCCCTCTTTCTGGTGGCTTGCACGGCTACCGGTGATTCTGCGGATATGCAGCCTTCGGAACTCAATGGGGGCATAAATGGGGGCAATTTGAGTGACGGCAACAAGGATCCTGGTGGCGATTCGCAAGATTCTGTGGAACTTTCTGATTTTGCAGAGATGGTGAATGTTTCTGCCATGGGTATTACCCGTAACGGAGTTGCTTTCTCGGTAAGTGCCTACTCCATCAGTGTTACCGAAGTGACGCAGGGGCTATACCGCAAGGTCATGGGCTCTATTTCCAAAGAAGATTCCTTGGGTGACGATTACCCGGTTTTCAACGTAAGCTGGTATGATGCAACCTTGTTCTGTAATGCCCTTTCTAAAAAGGTGGGCCTTGATACGGCTTATGTGTATGAGTCTCGTAACTCCGGCGGTGAACTGACGGGCTTGTCGATTGATTATGCCGCTGAGTCTGTAAGGCTTCCCAGTGAAATGGAATGGGAAATTGCCGCCCGTGCAGGGACTTTGACTACCTATTACTGGGATACGGATGTGGCTTCCAAGTATGCTTACTACGGACAACATAATGGGCCTACGAAGGTGGCCGAATATATTCCTAACGATGCGGGCCTTTACGATATGGCCGGTAATGTGGCCGAATGGGTGAACGACTGGTATTATGCTTACCCGACGGTTTCCCAGGAAAACTATAGCGGCCCTGCCGAGGGAACCTACAAGGTAGTTCGCGGTGGTGGCTGGTCCGATAAGGCGCCTGCCTTGGCTTCGGGTGAACGCGAGAAGAAAGACCCCAAACATCGCAGCCAGACGATTGGCTTTAGGATTGTCTATTCCCGCGGCATTTGATATAAACGCTGTTATTTTTGCTACATTGTAAACCATGATGATGCTTAAATCTATGGTTTCCCCTATTGCGAGAGTGGTGCTCCTGCTTTTTGCCGTTTTGGTAATGGCTTCTTGCGAAGAAGACGAAAAGTCGGATCCGCTGCCGAATCTTCCGTCTATCGAAATCCCCAAGGAAGTTCCGGGTCTTTATTCCGGTAGCCTGCCTTGCGACGATTGTACAAGCCGCATGGTTCGCATGACTCTTGGCGAAGACAGTTCGGTAGAAGCGATCCAGTTGATTTTGCGCGATACCATGGAAACCGATTCCCTGAAGGGAACCTATTCTGCTTCGGACAGCACGATTCTTGTGACTCTCGAAGGGGGTAAAGGCCATTGGAACTTTAAGCGTACCAAGTTTGGCAATTTGCATTACATGACGGCTGCCGGTACCGTGTACGAAGACAAGGACGGAATGAAGGCCGAAATGATTCGCATTTTTAAGGTGGCGCCGAAAGCTGCTGCAAAGGATTCCGCAAACGAAAAGGATTCCACTGCTGCAGACACGGTGAAAAAGGAAGAACAGCCCAAGGAGTAACTATGCAGTGTACCGCTCTTGTCATTGACGATGAACCGCTTGCCCGCAAGCGCATGATTTCGCTATTGGAACCTTATTCTTCTGAAATCGAAATTTTGGGAGAGGCCGGTTCCGGTGCGCAGGCAGTCAAGATGATTCACGAGACGATGCCTGACGTGGTGTTTCTGGATATCCAGATGCCTGACATGGATGCTTTCGAAGTGTTGCACTCCCTGCAAGGTGACGATGTTCCCCTGGTCATTTTCACGACGGCCTTTGACAATTTTGCATTGAAGGCCTTCGAAGAAAATACGGTGGACTACCTTTTGAAACCGGTGGCTCCGGAACGCTTGGCGGCTTCTATCGAAAAACTTCGCAAGGCGATTCCGCAGGTAGACGCTACGCCGATCCCTGCCGACTTGAATTGGGAAAAGCTGCGTAACCTTGTGGACATGAGCGGCCTTTACTTGCAGCGTTTGCAGGTCAAGGTGGGCGACCGCATTGTGTTTGTGAATATCGATGAAGTGATCCGTTTCCATAGCGAAGAAAAGTACACCACTGTTTACACCGTGAACGGCCAGTATGTAATAGACACGACGCTTGTGGAACTTGAAAAGAAACTGGACCCGAAGCATTTTACGCGTGTACACCGTTCCCACATTGTGGCTATCGACTACATTGCGGAATGCCGCAAGGGTGATGCCGGCCGCATGGTCATGGTGCTCCGCGATAAGGCTGCAACCCAGCTGGTGGTGAGCCGTTCGCTGGTCAAGAAGATTAGAACGCTCTAGAGCCACTTGCATTTTTCTAAATTGCGGTAGCCATTCTTTAACGTTGAATTTTATGGAAAAAGATAAACAGCCGATTGCGTGGAAAAAGTTTGTAAAAGGCCTGCTCCGGGAAATCATTGTACCGGTGGCACTCGCCTTGATTGTGATTCAGTATGTGATTCAGGCATTCCAGATTCCCAGCGGGTCTATGGAAGATACCTTGCATACGGGAGACTTTTTGCTGGGCCTCAAGTTCACTTACGGCTCTCCGATTCCCTTTAGCAATCAGAAATTCCCTGGCTATGCTTACCCCGCCAAGGGCGATGTGGTGATTTTCCGTTACCCGGGTGAGCCGGAATATCCTGATGGCAATCCGGGGCGTTATACCCACTTGTTTAACGCACTGATGTTCGGGAACCTCTACTGGGATCATGAACCTAAGGCCGGTCAGCCCCACTTGATTCATTATGCCGACGGTCCTAAGGATTACATCAAGCGTTGTGTGGCTGTAAGCGGCGATACGGTAGCGGTCCATAAGGGACGTCTCTATGTGAATGGCGTGCTGCAGGACACTTTGCCTGGTCGCGGCAAGTACACGGCGACTGCACGAACTTTCTCGCCCCGCGATGAACGGGATGCCTTCGTGGTGCCGTCGGTGGGTGACAGCTTTACGGTAAGCGATATGCCGCTGGAAAAGCTGTGGTGGTTGCGTTCCTTGGTGGCGCAGGAAAATCCCGACGAAACGGTGGAGCTGAATATTTCGCTGTGGAAGGACTCTGTCGAAATCAACAATTACGATTTCGAGGAATTCAAGATTCCGGTGGAGAACGATCGTGGCCTTGCACTGAATGAATTTTTCCGCAGGAACCGCACGGTGCTGCAGCAGCGCCTTACCCAGGGCGATACCATTTCGGGCGTGATGTCCTTTGCCTACTTCAAGGAACTTTCTCGCATGGCTTATTTGCCCATGATCGACCCGAATCTTCAGGGTGGCTTGATGCGCCCGGTGAGCTACATGGCTTTTGAAGGTTCCCTGTTGCGTGACCTGGAAGGTAATGTGGCCTTGTTGAACCAGGCCGAAGAGGACAATGCAGGAACCGTGGAACTCGTCGATGTGGATGCTCCGCAAGACGGTGCCGCCAATGTGGAAGGTATCGCTGGCGATACCCTGGATGCCCCGGCAAAGTCCAAGTTCGAAATCCGCCGTCAGCTGCTGGTAGGTGGCAAGCCCATTGAAAGCTACGTGGTAAAGACGCCCCAGTTCTTTATGATGGGCGACAACCGAGACAATTCCGCTGATAGCCGCTACTGGGGCTTTGTTTCGCTCCGCAACATTCGTGCCAAGGCTTTCGTGATTTACTTCTCCTTTGAAAATGACGACGAAGCCTTTGCGTTGAAGAATCCGTTTACTTGGTGGAGGCTTCCGTTCCGCATTCGCTGGGGGCGCCTCGGCAAGATTATCCAGATGATCGATTGATGAAGTTCTCGTTGTTGAAATACGGTGTTGCTTTTGGGAGCCTGCTGTCTGCTCTGTTGGTGGCCTGTGCCACCCAGGTGGCGCCTAGTGGAGGCCCCGAAGATAAGCTGCCGCCTCGCGTGGCGGGCGTTTACCCTGCCCCCAATACGACGAACCATCCTAACGAACTCATGGTGAAACTGGAATTCGACGAGTGGATTAACGCATCGATTCCCCGCAGTGCAGTTTCCATTTCGCCGCCTATCGACAAGAAGCTGCGCTTTGAAGTGAGCGGAAAGTCCCTTGTGCTGACTTCCCGGGCGGTACTTGATACGGGTACTACTTATACCGTTACGTTTGCTGGCGGCATCAAGGACTTGCACGGCAATGCTTTGGCGAAGCCTTTCCAGGTGGTGTTCTCGACGGGTTCCGTTATCGATTCCTTGACGGTTTCTGGCCGTGTGTTGGTGAACCAGGCCATGGCCCGCAAAAAGGAATATCCCAGTATCGGTCTTTTCTTGCTGGGTGAAGAACGTTCTTCGAAGCATTACCTTGAAAAGTACCGCGACACGACCACCAAGGAAATCAGCAAGGATCCGCAGCTGTTGAAGGAACCTCCCTTGTACTTGACTCGTGCTGACAGTGCCGGCCACTTTACGCTGACGGGCCTGAAGGCGGGGCATTATCGTGTGGTCGCCTTTGTGGATGGAAACGGAAACCAGAAGATCGAACTTTCCACTGAACAGGTGGGCCTCTGGACTGCTGACTTGAATTTGACTGCCGAGTCCGCTGATACTCTGTGGATTGCGGTGGCTGACATGGATACCACCAAGTTGGAACTGGAATCGGTGAGCCAGCCTTTCGCCAATGTGCTGGAAGCAAGCTTCACCCGCAGCGTGTTCTTTGATTCTGCCTTTGCGGATACGGCAAACTGCTACTTGACTTCACCCGAAAGCAAGAAACTTTACCCGAAACTTGTTTACATGAGCGCTACCTCCAATAAGCCGCAGTTCTATTTTGATCCGGCTCCTAAAGGCGAAGTGCTGTACAAGTTCATGTGCGGCGTGGCGAGAGATTCCATGTTCCGCCCGCTGGATACGCTCCGCAACGAAGTGGAATGGGAATGGAAAAAAATGGAAGGGGATACGCTTGCCCCCAAGGTTTCCGGTGTAAAAACCAATTCCAAGGCGAAGACCCTTTTCCCGGACGATTCCTTGATTGTGTATTTCAACAAGCCCAAGCTGGATTCGCTGACCCAGACGTTCTATGTGGCAATCAACAAGGATACGACCCAGGTACAGGTAAAGCAGCTTGATCCGGTACGTTTTGCTGTAGAAAAGACGGCTCCCTGGAATACGGACGTTTCGGTGAATTTCTTGATGGGCTATTTGGATACGACGCTTGCCGTGGCCGATAGTTCCGGAAAGCGTGATACGGTGGTGGAACTCAAGTACCAGAAGTTGCAGAAGTTCGAAACGGTAAGCAAGCTCAAGTTTGCGAAGCTTCGCGGGAAGATTCCCAATGCGAAGGCATCAGCTGTGGTGCGCTTGCTGTCTGCCGAAACGAACCAGTATTACTTGGAACACTGCAAGGAAGACGGCAGCTTTAATTTTGACGACCTTGTGGAAGGCGCCTATTTGATGGACTATTATTACCCCGAAGAAGGCAAGGACTTGCCCGATGCGGGTTCTGTGGAACCGCTGCGTTACGGATCAGCCTGGCGTGCCATTAGCGATACGCTCAAGGTCAAGAATGGCGAAAATGTCTTGGATAGCTTGGCAAAAGAAATCCCGGCTTTGTAGCGGTTAATGTTTTACGAGGAATCAAATGGAAAATAAATCATTCGTTGCAATTGACCTGGAAACGACGGGCCTCGATTTTGAAAAAGATGAAATCATCGAGGTGGCGCTGGTTCGTTTCGAAAACGGCGTGGAGTCGGAATCGGTCGATTACTTGGTTAAGCCGACGAGTGTAACGCTCCGTCCCTTTATCGAAAGCCTTACGGGCATTAGCAACGCTGACTTGGAAACTGCGGAACCCTTTGCCGCCGTGGCCCAGAAGATTTATTCCTTTATCGGTGACTTGCCCATTGTGGCACACAATGCCATGTTTGATTCCAAGTTCCTGAAACAGACTTTTGCCAAGGTGGGTGTTTCTTTTGAAAACCATCCGGTATGGGATTCCCTGACGGTTTCTCGCATTGCCTACCAGAACGTGCCTAACCATCGCTTGGATACCTTGGTGCAGGAACTGGGCATTGAACGGAGCCGCGCGCACCGTGCGCTTCCTGACGCCATTGCGTGTGGCGAGCTGTTTGTGATGGCGCTGGATAAGATTGCAAGTTCGGACCCGTGGCTTGTGGAAGCCCTTGCCAAGGTGGCCAGGGGTTCGGACTGGTCGCTGCTGTGGAAGGAGTCGGAGACTGCTTCCGAATTGCCGGCCTACAGGCTGCCGGACGTTCCTCTTGAAAATGCTCCCGTGAAGGAGAGGGCGCCCCGCGTGAGCGAATTCTTTAAGGAAGACGGACTCCTTTCGACGAAGGTGGAAAATTTCCAGGTCCGCCACAACCAGCAGGATTTTGCCTCGGTGGCGGAACGCAATATGCATAAGGGCGGCCTCTGCGTTCTGGAAGCCCCTACCGGTTCGGGCAAGTCCCTCGCTTACCTGGTATCGGCTGCCTGTAAGGCGGTGTCGGGGGAGCGCGTGGTCATAAGCACCGCGACCCGGGCACTGCAGGAACAGCTCTGGAACAAGGATATTCCGCTGGTGGCAAGCCTGTTTGACGGCAAGTTAAAATCTGCCGTACTCAAGGGGCGCGAAAATTACCTGTGCTTGCGCAAGTTCGAAGAAATCCTGAATGCACCGCAGAACCTTCTGCTTGCCGACGAGCGGGATTCCTTCATGGCCATTGTACCGTGGGTGTTTGCTACCGAAACCGGTGACGTGAACGAGTGCAATTCCTTTAGCCAGGGCCGCAATCGCGTACTTTGGTCCAAGTTGGCGAGCTCCGCAAAATCTTGCCTGGGCGAAAAGTGCCCCCATTACAACAAGTGCCCTGCATTGGCTGCCAAACGCCGCGCCATGAATTCCAACCTGGTGCTGGTGAACCATTCGCTGTTCCTCGCAGATATGGCTCTGGACTTTGCGCTGCTCCCGCTGTACGAACATATCGTATTCGATGAAGCCCATAGGCTCCCACAGGTAAGTCGCCAGGCCTTTGGCCGCACCATTTCGTTCTTCGCCCTGCGCAACATTATCAAGACTCTGGTTCCTTCCAGGGGGCACGAAGTAGAAAACCGCGACGGCCTTGTTGCCGAATTGGAAAAGCATATTTCTGTAGAAGAAACGGAACTCCATGCAAGTTGCGTGAACCTGACCGAATCCCTTTCGGAAACGGAAAAGGCCTTGCACCGGTTCTTCATGAAGATTGGCAAGAAGCTTGCCAAGCAGAAAACCCGCAACGGATTTACCTATACTTCGGGCATTATGGCCGAATACGAAGCCGACCCTGCTGCCTTTATGGAACAGGGCTTGAACGCCATCAGGCAGGCTGAAAGCCTGGCTTCGTCCCTTGCCGCCAACAAGAACCTTTCGGGCCTCTTGAGCGACATTAACGGCCGCATGACAGAACTTTCCCGTTTCTTGCAGGACTTTGAGTTCGTGGTGAAGGCTGGCCGCGATGATTGGGCCTTCTATATGGAAGAACCTTTCAATCCCCATACGATCAAGCTCCATGCAAGTCCGCTGGATGCCAGCGCCACCTGGAAAGAAAAATTCTATCCCTGGATCAAGTCGGCCACCTTTACTTCTGCAACCCTTTCGGTGCAGGGCGATTTGAACTACTTTGTCCAGAAGATGGGTATGGATTCCCTCAACGGCAAAAAGACTCCTTTCTTGCGCGTCTACACCGAAGCTGCAAACAAGGACGATCGCCGCTCCGTCATTTTGGCCAAGTATCTGCCCAAGCCCTCGCTGCCTGAGTACAACGACGCGGTGAACGAGACCCTTTGCGCGGTGCTCCCGGAAGTGGAAGAAAACACCATGGTGCTCTTTACCAGTATTTCGGCGATGATGAAGGCCCAGACGGCTTTGGCGCCGCTTTTTGCCGAAAAGAACAAGTTGCTCTTGTGCCAGCATGTGGACGGTTCCCTGGACGGTCTCGTGGCCATGTTCCGCAAGTCCCGTGGTGCATGCCTGTTGGGTTGCCAGAGCCTGTGGGAAGGTGTGGACTTCCCGGGCGATGCCCTTAAGCTCCTGGTGATTCCGAAACTGCCTTTCCCCAATCCGGTGGATCCGCTGGTGGCTGGCATCAGCAACAAGATGAAGGCCGAAGGCAAGAACTCCTTCAAGGAATACTTTGTACCCGAAGCCTACATGGAACTGCGTCAGGGGCTTGGCCGCCTGATTCGTTCGGAAGAAGACTCAGGCAAGGTGTTGATTCTGGATAACCGCATTGTGGTTGAACATTACGGCAAGAGCTTTGCCCGTATCTGGAACAACAAGCAGGCTGTAGTCAATTCTGTCGAAGAAATAAAGGCTGCGCTGAAGTAGCCCTGAAATTATCCATTGGCTTCGCGGTGGCTGTATTGCAGCTGCGTGTAATAGCTGGTCTTTTCTTCTTGCATGGACCGCGTGATTTCGTCTACGAAATCGTTCATGCTCTTGGACGGGTCGTAGCTCTGGCTGCAAATGCAAGTGGTAAGCTTGTAGGAATTGCTGAAGGTGTTGATTTCGTTAAGGCTCGTCTTGATGCGCGTAATGCACATGCTAACGGCCATTTCGTTGGTGGTATTGATGAAGGCGATGAACTCGTCGCCGGAATAGCGAACGATGATTCCCAATTCGCCCACGGCCCGGTTCAGGATCTTGGTCATCTTGACAAGAACCTTGTTGCCGGTGAACCTTCCATAATCCAGGTTGATTTTTTTAAAGTTGTTGATGTTGACCAGGATGCCTGAGACTTGCAGTTTTTTCTGCTTCTTCTTGTAATCCCGTTCGAGGATTTCCAGGTAGGTGTAGTTGTAGGCACCGGTAAGCCTGTCCCTAAACACGCGTTCGCTGTGGAGGGATGCGAATACGCCGGCGATAGAAATGGCGGTGCAAGCAGAAATTGCCGAGATGCCGTAGAAAAGGGACTGGGCGATTGTACCTGCAATTAAGGGGAAAAAATAAATCCAGATGGGGAATGTCTTGAGAATGCCGCCTTTGTGCTTGCAGATGAAATAGATGATAAGGCTGTCCAGCAGGAAGCCGTAATCGATGATAGTGTAGATCCAGAAGTACTTGCGGACGTAAACGTTGTTTGCGGAAATGTCGAAGATGATGGGGACGAAGTTATTCAGGATTACAAGGACGAGTCCCGTAACGACTGTAAACCCCAGGATATTTCGGTGGATGGAGGAAAAGCGGAAGTTCATGTGTTCGGCGAGGAACAGCAACCAGAATACGCCGCCGAACATGTTGGTGAGGTACAGGAGGCCATTGCTGCCGTAAACGAAAATTCGGGCGATGGTTCCGGGGCGACCGTCGGCAGTGTAGGCAATGGGATCGAGAACGCAGGTGCAGAACGTGAAAAGCAGCAACAACTGGAGAAAGGCGTTTTCGGCTCCCCTTTCGTGAAAACGCCAGACATTGCCAGCTAGCAGAACCCCTAGTAAGACAATGCCGAAAAGATTAGTCGCATAAACCGCTGTCAGTTCAAAAGTCGGTTCCATAATTATCCCCTTCCTTAATATAATTAAAAAAATGCAAAAAGTTTATAATTTGTGTACAAAAAAGGAGGAGGGGGTCTAAATTTTTTTATAATTAGGGGTAAAAAACGGAGTTTCCAATGTCCAAGCTTATGCGTTCTATTTCGGGTATCCGCGGAATCGTGGGCGATACCCTTACCCCCCAGGTCCTAAAGAGTCATGTGAGCGCCTTTTTGCAGATTACAGGCGCAAAGCGCGTGGTGATCGGTCGCGACAGCCGTCCTACCGGTGATGCCATTAGCCAGTTCGTGGCGGGCATTTGCCGTCTCTCTGGCGTAGATGTCGTAGAAGTGGGCCTTTCCACGACGCCCTCTGTGGAAATCCTCACCACCGAATTGAAGGCCGATGCCGGCATTATCATTACGGCAAGCCACAATCCGCTGGAATGGAACGCCCTCAAGTTCTTGAATAACAAGGGCTTGTTCCTTGGTCCTGCCGATGTAAAGAAGTTGTTTGAACTCGCCGATGCTGATAACTTTGATTATCCCGACTACCGCAACATGGGCAAGTACGAGTTCATGAAGGATGCCGACGGCGTGCATGTGGATGGCACCCTGAAGATTCCTTTTGTGGATGTGGAAGCTATCAAGGCCAAGCACTTTAAGGTGGCCGTAGATGCCGTGAATGGCGCTGGGTCTTACATTGTTCCTCGTTTGTTGGAACAGCTTGGTTGTGATGTCGTACGAGTACATTGCGAACCAGATGGAACCTTCCCCCGCGGCGCCGAACCCATTCCCGAAAACTTGGGCGACCTCCGCAAGGCGGTAAAGGATAACGGTTGCGCAGTGGGCTTTGCTGTGGATCCGGATGCGGACCGTTGCGCTCTCGTCGATGGCCTTGGCCAGAGCATTGGTGAAGAATACACGCTCGCTATTGCGACCGAAGAAGTGCTTAGTCAAAAGAAGGGTAGCGTCTGTGTTAATTTGTCTACAAGCCGCATGAACCAGGATGTGGCCGAAAAGTACGGTTGCGAATTTAGCCGTGCTAAAGTCGGCGAAATCAACGTGAGCTTGCAGATGATCGAAAAGGGTTGCGTTATCGGTGGCGAAGGCAACGGCGGCGTGATTCTCCCGGCACTCCATTACGGCCGCGATTCCTTGGTCGCTGCCGCCCTCGTGCTCAGCTGGATGGCGCACCATAATGGTGGCCCTGAAAAGTTCGTTGCCGAAAATCCGTCTTACGCCATGCCCAAGAAAAAGTTCGAACTGGGCGACAAGAAGGTGGCCGACATTTTGCCGAAAGTCAAGGCGGAATTTGCCGGCTGGGAAATGGACGAACGCGACGGCCTGTGGCTCGGTCACGAGAAGTCCTGGGTGCATGTGCGCGCCAGCAACACGGAACCGGTTATCCGCGTCATAGCAGAGGCTCCTTCCGCAGCTGAAGCCGAAGATTTGTGCAGTAGGGTCGAAAAACTTATTTAAGTTTTTATTCTGTGACCAGATATTTTTTGAATGCTTCGTGAATGCGAGGCATTTTTTAATTGCGCATAATAAGTGCCGAATTGAGGCAACTGTATAAAAAAGGACCTGCCGAAAATCGGCAGGTCCTTGAGGTTGGAGTGTGTGTAGGAAAGAATCTTAGAACTGTTCGAAGAACTTGTGAACTTCCTGCGGAACCCAGGACTTCGACCAGCTATTGCTGTTGTAGTTACTGTAGTCGCCCTCGTCATGTGCCGGCCAGCGGTGCGGTCCGTTCCAGCTGCAGAACTTGACCGGGAAGCGCGGGTCAACTGTCGTGAAGTCGTAGCAGACGTGGCCTGCAGTATTGCTGTTGATTTCCTTGGGCTTTTCGGCACTTGCGTCGGTGAACTTGCCGTTCGCGTCGGCTTTGCCGTTGCGCTTCAGGATTCTCGGGAGGGCGCTGTTCTTTGCGCGGTTGTAGTCACAGGTGCCGTCGCCTTTACCGTGCACGAGCATCCAGGCAATCGGCAAGTCCTTTGCGTCATAACGACCTGTTCCTGCAGACGGGAGCCAGATGTTATAGTCAGCGACAGCGTAGACTGCCACGGCGCGGAGCCTTTCCTGCATGTCCTGGGCGAGGGAGTTCGTGAACATGGCGCCGAAGCTGAAGCCTGTTGCGAACACGCGGGTGGTGTCGATGCAGTAGTTGTCGAACATCGCGGTAATCATTTCGTCAACGAACTGGTGGTCATCCTTGCCGTTCCAGGTACCGTTGTCGTTACCCTGCGGGGCGACGAAGATGTAGTTGCCTTCCGTATCCAGGTTCTGCTGGCCATAGTACGGGCTCGGATGGTCATAGTCAGGAGCGTGGTGCACGAAGTCTTCTGCCTTGGAGCCCATGCAGTGGTTAGCGATGAGGAGCTTGTGCGGCTTGGTGTTGTCGTAGTTCTTCGGCAAGGTCATGAAGAAGGTGCGGTTCTTGCCGCCGACATTCAGGTTGTACTTCTTGCCGTTTTCGACGGAACCAGTTGACTGGAGAGTCGAATTCTTGCCGCAACCCTTACTCGGACGCGGAGTGTTGCCCAAGGCGTAACCGAAGGCGAAGGTTTCTTCGCCCGGGTTAGCTTCCGTGAGCTTGATGCTGACCGTCGTGTCGAGGTTCGGGAGGAATGCCTTGAGGGTATCGTAGCCTTCAAAAGCGACGCTCAAGGTGTCCTGATCGCCATCGTCGAGTTTCAGGAGGGCCTGGCGATTTTGCGTCAAGGAACCCGAGAAGTTGCCCGAAGCGCTAAAGCGGATGGATTCCTGTGCGGAACCGAGCTTGATGCGTGCGAGGTAGGTGCCCTGGGCTTCGATAACGGAATTCAGGTCTACGGAGCCGGAACCCTGGAAGGTCTGAGCGAAGACCTGGTTGCCGACCATATCAAAAATCTTGACTTGAACCGGATTGCTACCGTTCTGGGAGAAATTCAAGACGCCGTTGTTCATGCTGAAATTTCCCGCGCTGCGGGTAGCGTTCAAATGCGTCGATGTTTCTTCGATGGTGAACTTGCCTTGTTCGTCGGTGGTGGTGGACTTGTTTCTCTTGATGAGCTTTACGTTCGCGCCCTGGATGGCCTTGCCATCTTTACCGGTGACGGTACCGTTCAATGTATATGCTGATGCGGTGCCGCACAATGCGGCAACGAGTGCTGTTGATAACAGCGCAGAGAACTTTTTTCCCATACTTACTCCTTTTTGTGGCCCCAAACACTCTTTAGCCTTTGATTCCTAAAAATAGTTTTAGCTGGATAATTTGTTTTTGAAAATTTCTGGGGCGCATTGACAAATTGTCCATAACAAAAAATTTACACAAAAAAAGGCCCCTTTCGGGGCCTTTTTGTGGAAGGAGTATGATGAGAAAAATTAATTTTTACACGTTTTTGCCTTTTTGGAGGCGTTTTTCGTGTGTTTTTTGCTCCTTTTGGGGCTTAGTCGATTGTCAATTTACGGGCGGCTGCGGCCTGCTTTTTTGACAAGGCGAAGGACAAAACGCCGTTTTCGAGGCTGACCTTGATGTTTTCGGTGTCAATGTCGTCGGCCAGGCGGAAGCTGCGCTCGTAAGTGAACTTGCTTTCCTTGCGGTTACGCGTTGCCTTGACGGTGATGATGTTCTTTTCGACCTGGATGTCCAAGTCTTCCTTCTT
>Ga0310695_10001949_pt1 | contig 45789 bp, 47 predicted proteins | sample RumenRJG_04DNA_FD_203882 | JGI IMG/M metagenome (GOLD analysis project Ga0310695, IMG submission 203882) | Bovine rumen microbial communities from Lethbridge, Alberta, Canada - RJG_04 (v2) (version 2) | ecosystem: Host-associated > Mammals > Digestive system > Stomach > Rumen | place: Canada... | reverse complement strand
ACCAAAGCGGTGAAAAAACTCTTTACCATTAACTGAAAAAACTGCTTACCGTAGGGAGAAAAAACTCCTTACCGTGAAGGGAAAAAACTGCTTACCATACCAGAGAAAAAAGTGCTTGACTTTTGCATAAAGGAGCAGATCAGTGCGGAGTTCTAGCTACTAGAGGAGTCAATATTTCCGGCGGTACTGTCAATATTGAGTCAGAAGGCATAAACAGCAATGGAATATATATTTACGCATTAAGTACCACAAATAGAATAGACATTCCTGTTAATATTTCCGGTGGCACTGTTAATATTGAGTCAAAAGGCGAAAACAGCAAAGGAATATTTAACTACGCATATAATTCAAGAGTTCCTGTTAATATTACCGGTGGCACTGTTAACATTAAGACAGAAGGTAAAAACAGTTACGGAATAACTGCCGAGAAAGTTTGGGGTGGTGAAGTTCCTGTTAATATTACCGGTGGAAATGTAACGATCAGTGCGGCCGGAGACAATGCAAAAGGTATATGGAATTGCGATGATATAAAGATCGGCTGGACAAAGGGGACAGATAAGATAAATATCAGCAGCTCGTATTCAGAAGAGGGAAGTATGATATTTGTCGGAACCTTTATGACAGAGGACGGCGCTCTGATAGATACTAGAGAGAAAGAGGTTCCAATCGGAGAAACAAAGTATTATACATATCCCGGTATTGAAGGAAAGACCCTTATCCCGGCTTGTATTGTAAGCTTCTTTGACGGTGGTACAAAGATAAGTGAAAATGCCGTGCCTTATGGAGAGCGTATTGCTAAGCCTTCCGATCCGGTAAAGGAAGGTATGGATTTCCTTGGCTGGTACTCTGATGAAAAGCTCACAAAGAAATATGATTTTAACTCACAGGTTACAGCAGACTTAAGCCTGTATGCAAAGTTTAAGAAGCAGGAGCCTGAACCTGAACCGGATCCTGATCCCGAACCTACACCGGATCCTGATCCGACACCGGAGCCGACACCGACGCCGGATCCTGATCCGACACCGGAGCCGACACCGACACCGACACCGGAACCGACACCAACACCGGAGCCTGCACCGACACCGGAGCCGACACCGGCACCGGAACCCACTCCAACGCCGGAGCCTGACCCGACACCGGAACCCACACCAACGCCGGAGCCTGACCCGACACCGGATCCTACATCGACAACGGAGGCGGTAAGAGTACCGCTGACAGCTACCGGAGCGGTCTATGCATCAGGGGATGATAACTTTGCACCTGTTGCCAAGGGCTCATCAAACGGCACCGGCGGCAGCATCAAGGATCAGATACTTGATTTTTCTAAGGTCGCAGAGTCCGGGGTAAAGCCCGATGACCTGAAGATGACTGCTGTAAACGGCAGCAAGTTCACCACTGTCGCAAAGGTGAAGGATAAGAACTCCGTGAAAACCACCGGAGGGGTAAAGGCGAAATACAATAAGAATGACAGCACCGTTTCCTTTAAATGCAAAAAAGACGGCACCGCTACAGTTACAATGGCAGACAACAATACCTACACCATCAAATTTACCGTAGAGAAGCCGAAAGCCCAGGATAGTGCAAAGAAGATAGCAAAGGGCAGCGCTCCCGTGGTAAAGACGGTAACTGATCTCTTCGGAACCCACATTAATGCGGGAAAGCTCTCTATTGAAAAGCAGAAGAATTCCTTAGCCAGGGTTTCCAATAATTCCGTCATCATAGATCCCAGGGACAAGGACAGCATCAAGATCAGATACCGGTATCTTAATAGGAAATACAAGATAACCGTGAAGATAAAGTAAAAATAAACGTAACTATTCAGAATCCGAAGGGTTCTGAATAGTTACAAATAAACCAAAATCAAAAAGGACGGGCAGTACCCGTCCTTAATTTATCAGGTTGTTGCGGTGTACCTATGTCGTCCGGGGAGCCGCGAAGGATCCTCCGGTCTCTCACACGAAGAGGTTCGCGGTAGACTGCTTCATCTGCTCCTCATCCTTTTTCTGCATCATCATCCTGACGTTATTGAGGAGCTGACCCTGCTTATTTTTATTATTCTGCTCGATGATCTCCTGAAGCTCATCCTTGACCGAGCTGGAGGCGAAGGTATTCTGTATGGCGGTACGGTTGTAAGCCTCCTGGGCGGACAGAGCATTATACTGCGCTCCTCCGAGAGAGCGCTGGTCACTGACCTTCTTAATGGCACTGTCGATCGAATCCAGATCAAAGCTGCCCTTCGTCACATCGAAGTCCTCGATCCCGAGATCCTTAATGAGAGAGCTGGAACCGGAAATACCGATGGTGGTTTTGTTTCCGTCACTGACTATATCAATGTTCTTATTGCTGCCGTTAAGAAGATAGGTCTCATTATACTTTGCGGTGCCTGCGATATCATTGATGCCCTGCTTATAGCTGTCGATCTGGCTCTGTATATCAGCCCTGTCACTTTGAGATGCCGTGCCGTTCATAGCCTTTACAGCAAGCTCCCTGATGGACTGCAGATAGTCGGTTATCTGTGAAGCCGCACCATCGGAGATATTAAGGAGAGCCTTTCCCTCCTGAACGTTTTCCGTTCCTGCCTGCAGACCCCCTATCTGGGCTACTGCCTTTTCCTCTATGGAGATATCGGAAGAATTGATATATCCGCTGTAATTACTGTAATATGAGCTGCTGCCCAGGGTTGAAATAGAATCCATTAAGTTCACCTCCGATAAAAGCAGTATAACATGAAAATAAATTTTGTATACATTAAATATTGTATAAAATCAAAGCCAATGAAAGATTCTTAATAGTTCACCGGGCGTCACTACTTTGACAGATCAATGCTCCTTATCTGTTTTCTGAGCGGCAGCACGCTCTTAGGATTTACGCTGAGTTCGTCCACACCCATACGGAGGAAGGTCTCCGTAAGAGACAGATCCGCTCCCAGCTCTCCGCAGATACCGACCCAGGTATTATGACGGTGTCCTGCCTCTATAGTCATCTGGATAAGCTTAAGCACCGCCGGATGATGCGAATCGGAGAAAGGCTCGATCTTCGCATTCTGCCTGTCTATGGCGCAGGTGTACTGGGTAAGGTCATTGGTACCGAGAGAGAAGAAATCAACCTCCTCGGCAAGATCATCCGCAATAAGGGCGGCGGCCGGAGTTTCTATCATTATTCCGAGCTCTATATTTCCGACCTCTGCACCTTCATTTGCAAGCTCCCGCTTACATTCGGCGAGTATCTCCTTGCAGTCCCGTACCTCTCTGAGGCTCGTGATCATGGGGAACATCACACCGAGATTTCCGTATACCGATGCCCTGAGGAGAGCCCTCAGCTGTCTTTTGAAGAAGTCCTTCCTCGTAAGGCAGATGCGGATGGCACGGTAGCCCAATGCAGGGTTGTCCTCCTTATCCAGATTCATATAGTCTATGGTTTTGTCCGCTCCGATATCACAGGTGCGTATTATCACAAGCTTGGGAGCAAGGGTTTCCAGCACCCGTTTGTATGCGAGGAACTGCTCCTCCTCAGTGGGATCGGTTTTGCTGTTAAGATATACAAATTCCGAGCGGAACAGGCCGACACCTTCGGCATCATTTACCTGTACGGCTCCCACATCGGAGGGTCCCCCTATATTTGCAAATACCTTTATAGTATGGCCGTCAACGGTGGTATTCGGCTTTCCTTTCAGCTCGAGAAGCAGGGCTTCCTTTTTCCGGTCTTCATTCTGCTTCGCGGTAAGGGAATCAACGAGATCCTGTGTCGGCTCGATATAGATACAGGAATTGTATCCGTCCAGAATGGCGAACTGTCCGTCCCAGTCGTCGGAGATATCCTTGCACTGTATTATCGTAGGCAGATTTAAGCTTCTTGCCAGTATAGCCGTGTGGCTGTTTGAGCTGCCCTCCCTTGTCACAAGGCCGAGGAGCAGGGATTTATCAAGGCGCACGGTTTCGGAGGGCGCCAGATCCTCTGCTACGAGTATTGAGGGCTCGCTGCCCTGTATGCTGTCGGGATCGTTGCCGAAAAGAACATCCAGCATGGCATTTTTCAGATCCTCCACATCAGCGCTCCGGGCCTGGAAATAGGGGTCATCCATATCACGGAACATCTGGGCCATGTTGTCAAAGCCCTGACGGACTGCGTATTCCGCCTTCTGCTTCTGCTCGACCATGATCTCCTTGCAGGCGTCGATCAGGTCATCATCATCCAGCATCATCTCATGTGCTTCGAATATGGCGGCGCTGTCCTCACCCGCTTCTTTTACGGCCTTTTCATAGAGGGCGTGCTGCTGTTCCTGTACCTTTACCCTCGCCGATTCAAAGCGGTTCAGCTCCGGGATCGGATCCTCAACCTTTTCTTCGCTTATCTCATAAACAGGCGGCTTATAGACACGGATCTTCCCTATCGAAATCCCGCCGACAATTTTTGTACCCGTTGCTACCTTCATTTTTGACCTCCGATTTACAGTTTATGACTGTTCAGAACCACTATCATTCTGAGAACCCTACTCTGTCATTCTGAGGGCTCCACTCTGTCATTCAGAGGGCTCCCCACCTTGTCATTCTGAGGGCGAAGCCCGAAGAATCTTCATTTCCGGGTGAAAGATCCTTCGCTGCGCTCAGGATGACAGTTGCCGCGCTCAGGATGACGTTTTGACGCACTATGTGCGTCAGTGCCCCGCAAGGCCATTTGGACTTTTGGCGTTTGTATCATTACATGATGTCAGGGTCAAAACCCGATATCCGGATCGTTCCGCACTTCGTGCTCCCACGCTCCTCCCACATCTCGCACTCTCGTGGGGCTTACGCTCCACTTCGTGCTCGATGTGGGGCGGGTCATAAAGCCACTCACCCACTTTCAAGCAAGCATGAAGTGGGTTCGGGCTTTTGACCCTGATATCATTACATATTATCTTTCAGGAACTGCTCTATAGCGGCAGCTGCGGTTTCTTCGTCATCGCCCTCAACCTGTACGGTGATCTCATCCCCCTGTTTTGCACCCAGCCCCATAAGCTTCATAAGCGCGGTAGCCTTTGCACTCTTCTCACCCTTTGTGATGGTGATAACGCTGGTATACTTCTTCGCTTCCTTAGCGAGCACCCCTGCCGGACGGGCGTGGATACCAACCGGATCTGTGAGTGTGTACTTGAATTCTTTCATACCTTTTCTCCTTTTCTGTTTCTGCGGCAGAACACTGGCGTCTGCCTAACTGTCTCTATTTTACCTTTGATGCGGATCTATTACAACAGTTAATCTGGTCGTTGAGCAGCCGGCGTGATCAGCTTTTATTCAGCATGCGGTCCGGTGAAGCAGCCGGGATAAACACATTCCGGGACTATACAGTGTCATTCTGAGCGAAGCGAAGAAGATCCTTCGCTGGCGCTCAGGATGACAGGAAAAGCGCTCAGGATGACAGGAAAAGCGCTCAGGATGGCAGGAAAAGCGCTCAGGATGACAGGAGCAAAGCGCAAGGCTCATATAGACAAACCGGGATGGAATATGTTACAATTTTAACAAGCGCGGCTTTGCCCCGGGGAGGTTCCCGGGAAGCGCTCCGGCCGCGGGAAAACTGACGGAAAGACAGCTGTCCGGGATACGAAAGACCCGTACGGTTAAATGGAAAGTATAAATGGATAAGGAAATAAATAAATATGAGGGTGTGGACAGCTGGGAGACCATAATTCTCCTTTATAATTCTGCCCTTAAGGAGATCGGAACAAAGCTTGCTATCTTAAACGACGAATTTCAGCACGTTCATCAATACAATCCCATTGAACATATCAAAAGCAGGATAAAAACCCCGGAAAGCATTGTAAAGAAGCTGAAGCGCAGGGGCTATGAGTCCACCATCGAAAACATGGTGAAATATGTTAATGATATTGCGGGTGTGCGGGTTATCTGTTCATTTACCTCGGACATCTACAGGGTGGCGGAGATATTGGCGAACCAGAGTGATATCAACGTGCTTTCCATAAAGGACTACATCAAGCATCCGAAGGAGAGCGGTTATAAGAGTTATCATATGATAGTGACGGTGCCTATCTTCCTGTCTGACGGTGTGGTGGATACGAAGGTGGAGATACAGATCCGTACAGTAGCCATGGATTTCTGGGCCAGCCTGGAGCACAAGATAAACTATAAGTACGAGGGTGATGCACCCGAGCATATTAAGAGAGAGCTTTTCGAATGTGCGGAGATGGTATCGGATCTGGATGCGAAGATGATGTCTCTTAATGATGAGCTGCGGGATGCCCATGAACAGCAGGAATCCGACGAAGAGAAACGCCAGCAGGAAAAGCATGAAGCAGAGAAAACGCTTCTCAAGGAGAGATTTTACGGAGAGGCGGAATAATGCGGCTTCCGGGATAGTTAACATAACTACCCAAGCCTGCCTTGCATACAAAAACAAAAGATGCTATAGTAAACGGCAAGTAATTTGATTTAGGGGAGCCGATCTGCCAATGGATGATTATATGGACAGCCTCGTTAAGGAGGTTGAAGGGAATATAAAGCCTATACGTGCAGAGAAGCTGAGTGAGGAACCCGGATCCGGGGATGGAGCAGCTTCTTCAGCCGGAGGAAATGAGGGAGATGCCGGGAAGGATATTTTCTCCCATGTTCACCGCGAGAATGTGAAGTGCTACAGGAACACCCAGGCGGTGATAAAGGAGAGTACCGGCAGCATAAAGCAGGAGTTCAGGGAGGGACAGTCCGGGATACGCGGGCTTCTGACGATGATACTTCTGCTTCTCATACTGAATCTGGGAGCGGCAGCGGTTCTTATCTTACATTCGGTATTCGGCTATTTTTGATAAATGAAAACATCTTCTAAGGATACAATATATCGCTACGCCGTTCGCGGCGGAAATTCCCTGAAGGGGGAAGTGGAGGTAGGCGGTGCCAAGAATGCGGCGCTGGCTATCATTGCTGCGTCCATTTTGACGGACGAGACAGTTACCATTGAGAATATGCCGGACGTCAGGGACACCAATGTGCTTCTTGATGCCATGGCGGGCATCGGAGTTATCATTGAGAGACCCGACAGGCATACCGTCAGGATAAACGGCTCCATGGTCAGGAATGTCAATATCGAGTACGAGCTTATCAGAAGGATAAGGGCTTCCTATTACCTTATTGGAGCACTGCTCGGGAAATACAATGAGGCGGAGGTGCCTCTGCCCGGAGGCTGCAATATCGGGAGCCGCCCCATAGACCAGCATTTGAAGGGATTCCGCGCCATCGGTGCGGATGTGAAGATAGAACGGGGCTCGATCATCGCGAAGGCGGAAAGGCTTACCGGAGCCCATATTTATATGGATGTTGTCAGCGTGGGTGCCACCATAAACATCCTTATGGCCTCCTGCATGGCGGACGGAAAGACCATAATAGAAAATGCAGCCAAGGAGCCCCATGTGGTTGACGTGGCCAACTTTTTAAATAGTATGGGCGCCAATATTAAGGGTGCCGGTACCGATGTGATCAGGATAAAGGGGGTTTCCTCCCTGCACGGAGCCACATACTCCGTTATACCGGATCAGATAGAGGCGGGGACATTTATGTTCGCCGCTGCGGTTACCGGAGGTGATATCCTTGTGAAGAACGTTATCCCCAAGCATCTGGAATCCATTACCGCAAAGCTCATCGAAGTGGGCTGCCGGGTGGAGGAATTTGATGACTGCGTAAGGGTCAGCAGAACCGGAAAGCTCAGGAATACACAGATAAAGACACTGCCTTATCCCGGATTCCCTACGGATATGCAGCCTCAGGCCGGAGTGACCCTTTCCCTTTCAGAGGGTGTCAGTACCATAACGGAGAGCATTTTCGAGAATCGTTTCCGCTATGTGGATGAGATAATGAAGATGGGAGCCGACATAAAGGTCGAAGGCAATACGGCGATTATCACCGGAACAGAGAGCCTGACCGGTGCGAATATCACGGCTCCGGATCTGCGTGCGGGAGCGGCGCTGGTGCTTGCGGCACTTGCAGCCGACGGGGTTTCCACCATAGACGATATTCATCTTATTGAGAGAGGATATGAGGACTTTGAGATAAAGCTCAAGGGTCTGGGGGCGGTCATCGAAAAGGTGACGGACGAACGCTCCGTAAAGAAATTCCGGATGAAGAATGCTAAGGTTAGCTGAGTTTGAAAAAGATTCTTCGCTTAAAATAAGATTCTTCGCTTCGCTCAGAATAACACTGACACAGCAGTTTTCCACAGAATGACACTGACACAGCAGCTTTCCCACAGAATGACACTGACACAGCAGTTTTTTCACAGTATCGCTTCTACAAAAAGTCCATGCTCATGGGACAGATCCACATAGTGGCTGCCGCACTGGACCATGGGTTTACTGAGATCCATCTTGTTTATGAGGACGATATCGCCCTCCATTCCGTTTGAAAGCCTTACCCTGTTATGCATATAGGTGTTTACGATGTAGCCCAGGAATATAAGTATGTATTCCGGGTCGTATTTCTGCAGTCCCTCCTGCTCAAAAATACTGATAACCTGGAAGGGGCATAAGGGGCCGCGGTACACTCTGGCACTGGTCATCGCATCATAAACATCCGCTATCGATACTATGCGCGCGAAGCGGTCTATCCTGTTTGTCTTCAGCCCGAAGGGATAGCCGGAGCCGTCACAGCGTTCGTGGTGCATCAGGGCTGCATTTTTCACATGGTCGCTGATGTCCATTTCCTTAAGGGCATTGTATCCCTCCAGGGAATGGGTTTTTATGACATCATACTCGTCTACGGTCAGCCTGGAGGGCTTGGTGATGATCTTCTCCGGGATCATCATCTTCCCGATATCGTGAAGAAGACCGCAGAGAGTAAGGGTATCTATATCCTCATCATTCATTTTTATCCAGGAACCGAATACATTACAGATAAGTGCGACATTCAGACAGTGTGCATATGTGGGATCATCATACATACGCATATTGTGGAGCATGTCAAAGATGTGCAGACCGTTGGCGTTCTCAGAAAGGAGCTTCTTCGGTTTGTCGAGCAGGGCATCGGTATCCAGCACATTTTTTTTGATAATATCATTCACCGAGCCCTTGAACTGTTCTATCTCGGTATCATATGCGATACGGAACTGCTTGTATTCCTTGCTGGATTTGATGCGTTCGGAATAGCTGGGATCAGGGACGAAATCGTCCTTTGGCTGAATGCTGTCTTCCTTGATGCTGACAGAGGAAATGGAATAAAACTCAAGCTTAGTAATGGCCTTATCCGTCAAGACCAGACCTTTTGGAAGTATGAGCTGATTATTATAAGAAAAAACATCCTCCGCAGTAACCATTCCGGGAATGAGCTCCTGCGTCAAAAGCTTGGGCATTATAGGTTCCTCCGATACACCTCTGTCTCTCAGTATATGATATCAGCGGTAAAAGTGCAAACGAAAAAAGCCAAAACTTGCGCAAGGCGGCGCGAAAGGATATACTATTAAGGATGTTGCAGGATGTATATCGTCATGAACTGAAATATCTGATATCCGAAAGAGAAGCGGCTCTTATTAGGCGGAGACTGGGGGAGTGTGCCCATATTGACAGCCACGCAGCCGGAGGCAGCTATCTCATAAGGAGCCTGTACTTTGACGATATATGGGAGAGTGCCTATACCACCAAGCAGGCGGGGACACTGACCCGGGAAAAATACCGCATAAGGATATACAATTATTCGGATGATTTTATAAAGCTTGAGCGCAAGGCGAAGCAGGGAAGCTATATTCTGAAAACATCCGCCCGGATAGACAGGGAGGAGCTCCGGATGATCCTTGACGGGGATACGGCCTTTCTTGAAAAGAGAGAGGAGGAGGTCCTGAGAAGCTTTTATCTTGCTTCGGTATCCGGGGGGTTACGGCCTTCGGTGGTAGTTGATTATGACAGGATCCCCTTTGTCTACGGACCCGGCACGGTGAGGGTGACCTTTGACGAACACGTTCGTTCCGGGTTTATGAGCTTCGACCTCTTTGACAGCAACATTCCTGTATTCGAGACCCTTGAAACGGGGAAGCTGATAATGGAGGTAAAGTATACGGAATACCTCCCGGATAATGTAAAGGACCTTATAGAGCCGGGTGCCGCGGTGCAGCTGGCAGCGTCGAAGTTTGTGCTCTGCAGCGACAGGATGCGGGACATACGCGGTTTGGAAAGGATCGTATAAACGGAAGGAGAGACAATAACAGGACATGAGCGTTAAATCAATGATAAAGAAGTCCATACTGGAATCGGATATGTATAACCAGTCCATATCCCTTAGCACCCTTATGACGATAATGGTGGATATGCTGCTGGCTCTCATCATAGGACTGATAATCTACGAGATATACAAGCGCTACTTTAACGGAGTTATCTACAGCAGGAGCTTCGCACTTACGCTTATCGGGATGACGGTACTCACCTGTATGGTAACTTTGGCCATCAGCACGAATATCGTTATCTCCCTTGGTATGGTGGGTGCCCTGTCCATTGTGAGATACAGAAGTGCGGTGAAGGAACCTCTGGATATTATGTACCTCTTCTGGTCCATAACAATGGGAATAACCATCGGAGCCAGTATGTATCTGCTGGCGGCCGCGGGAATGCTGTTTATGCTGCTGATAGTCGCGGTGATGCACAGACGCCAGGCAAAGGCGCGCTCATTTGTAATGATATTCCACGGAAATGACGGTGCGGAAACGAAGGTGCTGGAGCTTTTGAAGGATATACCGCATGGAGTGAAGAGCAAGATCTCAAGGGGAGAGGACAACGAAGTATCCGTGACCCTTGACCTTAGCGAAAAAGAACTGGATATCGCGGATAAGGTTCGGGGAGTCGACGGCGTAAAGGATGTGACCCTGATCTCTTACAACGGAGAGTATCACGGTTAGCAGCAGATCCGTTTACGGATCTGCTGCACGAACCGGCCGTTCCGCGGAGCGGACTTTAAATCGGCCGGTTCTCCTGCACGAACCGGCCGTTCCGCGGAGCGGACTTTAAATCGGCCGGTTCTCCCGTACGGACCCCGGCCCGCGAAGTGAAGAATACTCAAAAGGAAAGGAAAAAAGTATGCAGGATTTAGGAAACACCCAGATGTTTAAGGTTGAAAAAGAGCCGGAAACAGGTGTTAAGGTGGTTTTATCCACGGTCTATGAAGCGCTTACGGAAAAGGGCTATAATCCCATCAGCCAGATCGTAGGCTATATCATGTCCGGTGATCCCACCTACATTACCAGCCACAATAATGCCAGAAGCCTGATCATGAAGGTTGAGAGGGACGAGCTGGTGGAGGAGCTGCTGAAGCAGTACATAAAGAGCAGCGGATGGGATAAGGATTGAAATATCTCGGGCTTGACTATGGATCAAAAACCGTCGGAGTGGCGGTAACTGATGCGACCGGTACCGTAATAAGGGAAATTGAGATCATACGGAGGCAGAAGGAAAAGACACTCCGGCGTACCTGTGCGCGTATCGAGGAGATCATTTCATCCGAAAAGGCAGAGCTTATCGTCATCGGACTTCCGCTGAATATGGACGGAAGCAGGGGTGAAAGAGCCGAAAAGGCGACCGCCTTCGGCGAGATGCTGGCCAGGCGGACGGGTCTGCCGGTACGTTTTCAGGATGAGAGACTTACGACGGTGGAAGCAAACGGGATAATGGATGAAGAGAATATAAGGAGCGAAAAGGACAGGAAGTCGCACGTAGACAGCGTAGCGGCAGCCGTGATCCTCGGAGATTTCCTTAATAGCGGAAAGGACCGCGGATAAAATGGACAGCGTGGTATTCACACAGGAAGACGGAACAGAAACAGAGTATTTTGTACTTGCTGAAGCAACGGTCGGACAGAACTCCTATCTTCTCTGCACCGAGGAAGAAGAAGGAGACGCTGAGGCTTTTGTTTTGAGGGCTGTACCGGATGGGGACGACGGAGAAAACATTCTCTATGAAACCGTGGAGGATGAAAAAGAGCTTGAAAAAGCGGTGGAAGCCCTTGGAGAAATACTCGAGGATGTTGACATCGAGCTGTGATGCGGCGGGAAGGCTGAGAGCTTTTCCGTGACGAATGCCCCGCTCCGGTTTTTTGGAGGTAATATTGAAAAAGTACAAAAACGCATCGGGCTCAAAGCTCAGGATCATTGCTCTCGGGGGTCTTGAGCAGATCGGTCTGAATATTACTGCCTTTGAATACGAAGACAGTATTATTGTGGTGGACTGCGGCATCGCATTTCCCGAGGACGACATGCTGGGGATAGATCTCTGTATTCCCGATGTCACATATCTGAAAGAGAACATCGACAAGGTAAAGGGCTTCATAATAACCCACGGGCATGAAGACCATATCGGCGCACTTCCTTATGTTTTGAAGGAGGTGAACGCACCCATTTATTCCACGAAGCTTACCATCGGCTTAATCGACCGGAAGCTTGAGGAGCATGGGCTGATAGGCAGTGTCAAGCGGAAGGTTGTGAAGCATGGGCAGTCCATAAATCTGGGGCAGTTCAGGATAGAGTTCATAAAGACGAATCATTCCATAGCAGATGCCTCGGCCCTGGCGATATACTCTCCTGCGGGTATAGTGGTGCATACCGGGGACTTCAAGGTGGATTATACGCCGGTATTCGGAGACGCCATAGATCTGCAGAGGCTCGGAGAGATAGGAAAAAAGGGCGTCCTGGCACTTATGTGCGACAGCACGAATGCGGAGAGGGAAGGCTTCACAAGGTCCGAACGCAGCATAGGCGCGGTGTTTAACGGGCTCTTTGACACCCACAGGAAGGGCAGGATAATAATAGCCACCTTTGCCTCCAATGTGGACAGGGTTCAGCAGATCATCAATACCGCATATAAGTACGGGCGGAAGGTCATTGTGGAAGGCCGTTCTATGGTGAATATCATAAATACCGCCCAGGAGCTTGGCTATATAAACATTCCCGAAAACACCCTTATTGATATAGACCGGATGAAGGACTATGCGGATGATAAGGTGGTTCTCGTGACCACGGGGAGTCAGGGAGAGTCAATGGCAGCGCTTTCACGCATGGCCATGAATATGCATAAAAAGGTAAGCATAAAGCCGAATGACACCATAATCTTCTCATCCACTCCGATACCCGGTAATGAAAAGTCCGTTTCCAGGATAATCAACGAGTTGGAAAGCAAGGGTGCGGACGTGATCTTCCAGGAGGCGCACGTATCCGGGCATGCCTGCAGGGAGGAGATAAAGCTTGTATATTCGCTGGTAAAGCCCACGTATTCCATCCCCGTGCATGGTGAATACAGACACCGTCATGCACAGGCCAATATTGCCGAGGAGCTTGGCTATGACCACGACCATATTCTGATGATCCACTCCGGGGACGTGCTGGAGCTTTCGGAGGAGAGCGGCGCGGAGGTGACCGGGCATGTTCACACAGGAGCAGTATTTGTGGACGGTCTCGGTGTGGGAGATGTAGGGAATGTGGTACTTAGAGACAGGCAGCATCTCGCCGAGGACGGAATAGTTATCATCGTCCTCACTCTTGAGAAGGGCACAGGCCAGGTGCTGGCTGGCCCTGACATTGTTTCACGGGGCTTTGTCTATGTCCGGGAATCCGACGCACTGCTTGAGGATTCAACGGAAATACTGGAGGAGTCGCTGGACACTCTTGCAGAAAAGGGTATCAGTGACTGGGGCAGGATAAAAAGCACCTTAAAGGATGATCTTTCCGACTACCTCTGGAAGAAGACAAAGAGACGTCCCATGATCCTTCCCATCATTATGGAGGTCTGAAAAGTGGACGCAAGGCTTTATGATGATGTGCTGGCATTTACGGAATGTATAAAGGATACGCCGGAGTACAGGGAGTACCAAGAGAAAAAAAGGCTGATAAGCGCTCATCCGGAGCTTCTGGAAAAGGCGGAGGAGCTGAAAAAGAAAAACCTCGAGATGACGGCTTCCTTTGAGCCGGGGAAGGATGTATTGGAGGAGCTTAAGCGTTTTGCGGATAATTATGAAGATGTTTTCATGGAACCCGTTATAAACGAATATCTCCTGGCAGAATCCGCTTTTTGCAAAATGATGCGGGAAATATTGACCATGACCATGGAAAGGATAGATTTTTAATTGAAGGTCAGACACTTCTTTGTAAATATGGCGGCCATGCTGGTACGTATCCTTATCGTGCTGGTTCTGGTATCCTTCATATACAAGCTGGGTTTTAAGGCATACGATTTCGGATACAGGGTGTTTGCCGAGGAAGCGATGTCCTCCGAACCGGGGAGGGACATAGAGGTTACCATTCCCATGGGATCATCAGCCATGGATATAGGCGAAATCCTTGAAAATTCGGGACTTATCAAAGATAAGACCCTTTTCTTTGTACAGGAGAGGCTTTCGGAGTATCACGGAAAGCTTTCTCCCGGCACATATACGCTGAATACCTCCCAGACCGCCCATGATATGATGGAGATAATGGCGGAGGACGAAGAGTCATCGACTGAGGAAACGGAAGATCGGGATAAATAATGATCGGAAACGAAAGGCTTACGGGGTTTATAAATTCCCTGTATAAGGGCAATACTCCTTTCCTGGATGCCCTCGAAAGGGATGCACGGGATACCCGTATCCCCGTAATAAGAAAGGATACCCAGGCATTTCTTCGATTTATACTGAAGGAGCGTAACCCCGGAAGAATTCTCGAGATAGGGGCTGCCGTCGGATTTTCCGCGATCTTTATGGCGGAATACACTTCTCCGGAATGCAGGATATGTACCATAGAGAATTACGAAAAAAGGATAGCCCTGGCCGTACACAATATTGAAAAGTCCGGGTATTCCGGTAAAATAAGGCTGATATCCGGGGATGCTGCGGAGATACTTCCCGCTTTACAGGAAAGCTTTGATATGGTATTTATTGATGCGGCGAAGGCTCAGTATCCCTTTTACCTGAAGGAGGCTGACAGGCTCACAAAGCCCGGAGGACTCATTATCGCCGATAACTGCCTGCAGGAAGGGGATATACTGGAATCGAGATATGCGGTGGAACGGAGAAACCGTACCATCCATAAAAGAATGAGAGAATTTTTGAAGGAAATAACGGCATCAGACCGTTTTACCGCGGCAGTACTGCCGGTCGGAGACGGGATTGCCGTTGCCGTGAAGGATAATGAGGGACAAAAAACCTGAGCTTTTGATTCCGGCCAAGGGACCGGAGGAACTAAAGACCGCTGTTTATTATGGGGCGGATGCCGTTTATCTTGGCGGGGAGGTTCTGGGTCTCAGGGCAAATGCGCGAAATTTCAGCAAAGAGGAGCTGAAGGAAGCCATAGCCCTTGCCCATGACAATAAAGTAAGGGTTTATATTACCGCAAATGTTTTCGCCCACAATGATGACATAAAAGAGGCGGAAAGCTTCTTCCGGGACATTAATGTTTTAGCGCCGGATGCCCTTCTTATCTCGGATCCCGGGCTCTTTTCCCTTGCCCGTGAGCTTTGTCCCGACACGGAGCTCCATATCAGCACCCAGGCAAATAATACGAATTACAGGACGGTTCTTTTCTGGGCAGAGCAGGGGGCAAAGAGGATAGTGACGGCAAGGGAGCTTTCCTTAAAGGAAATAAAGGAGATAAGGGAGCATATTCCGGATACTGTGGAGATAGAATCCTTTGTCCACGGAGCCATGTGCATTTCCTATTCCGGACGCTGTCTTCTTTCAAATTACTTTACGGGAAGGGATGCGAATCACGGGGAATGCACACATCCCTGCAGATGGGAATATGCACTTTCGGAAATGACAAGACCGGGGGAGTATCTGCCGGTTGAGGAAAATGAAAGAGGCACCTATATCTTCAATTCCAAGGATCTCTGCATGATAGAGCATATACCGGAGCTTGTGGAAGCGGGGATTGACAGCTTCAAGGTGGAGGGCAGGATGAAGGCGGCTCTTTACGTCGCTGTAACCGCAAGGACATACAGAAACGCCATAGATGATTATTTCGAAGCACCGGAAAAATATGAAGCCAATAAGGCTCTTTACAGGAAAGAGATAGGGAAGTGCACCACAAGGGACTTCTGTACCGGATTTTTCTTCGGAAAGCCCGGACCGGATTCCCAGATCTACACCGGCTCCACCTACAGCAAGGAGTACGTATATCTGGGACGGACAGAGGATATTGACAGCGAAGGCAGGGCAAGGCTCTTTCAGAAAAACAAATTTTCCGTAGGTGACCGGGTGGAGATAATGAAGAGGGACCTTAGGAATGTTGACGCCGTGGTCAGATCCATTTACTCCCCGGAAAGAGGAGAGGCGGAAAGTGCGCCGCACCCGAAGGAAGAGCTCTTTGTAAGCTTTTCCGAGAGACCCGAAAAGGGTGATGTAATACGAAAGAAACCCGAAGATTAAGGATTTATGATGAAGCTTTTAAGTGTAGTAGTACCGTGCTGGAATGAAGAGGAGGTAATCCCCTTCTTTTACAAGGAAATGCATAAGACCATGGAGGAATTCAGGGTAAGCTATCCCGACACCTCCTTTGAGCTTATTTTTGTGGACGACGGCTCTAAGGACAGGACCCTGTCCCTAATAAAGGAGCTCGCGGAGAAGGATCCCTGTATAAGATATATCTCATTCTCGAGGAATTTCGGAAAGGAAGCCGCACTTTACGCAGGCTTTGAAAATTCAAAGGGAGACTATGTGGTCTGTATGGATGTGGATCTGCAGGATCCGCCGGCACTCCTCCCCGAAATGTATGAAGCAGTGGTAAATGAGGGCTATGACTCGGCTGCCACGAGAAGGGTCACGAGAAAGGGAGAGCCCCTTATTCGTTCATTTTTTGCGAGGCGCTTTTACCGGCTGATGGACAGGATCTGCGCAACAGAGGTGGTGGACGGCGCCAGAGATTACCGCATAATGACAAGACAGATGACGGATGCGGTTCTTTCGATGGGAGATTACTGCCGCTTTACCAAGGGTATATACGGCTGGGTAGGCTTCAGGACAAAGTGGCTGGAATTTGAAAATATCGAACGTGTGGCGGGAGAGACAAAGTGGTCCTTCTGGAAGCTCTTAATATACGCCATAGAGGGGATCATTGCCTTTTCCACCTTTCCACTGGAAATGATGTCCTGGACCGGAGGGATCCTGACCTTTCTGTTTTTTGTCTTTTCTGTGGTTGGAGGGATACTTCTTTATCTTGGTATCTGGCCGATGGTGCCGCTTATTATAGGGGTTATCGGTTTTTTCTCCTCCCTTAACCTGTTCTTCCTCGGTATAGCAGCCTGGTACCTGAGCAAGACCTATCTGGAAACAAAGAACCGCCCGATGTACATTGCCAAGGAGATGACCTGATGAAGCTCATTATACAGATCCCCTGCCTTAATGAGGCGGACACACTGGAGATAGCCTTAAACGACCTGCCGAAGCATATTGACGGCATAGACGAGATAGAGGTTCTGATAATAAATGACGGAAGCCGGGACAATACCGTAGAGGTGGCAAAGAACTGGGGCGTGAACTATGTGGTGAATTTCCCGAATAACAAGGGGCTTGCGAAGGGTTTTATCGCAGGACTTGATGCCTGTCTTCGGGAGGGTGCCGACATAATAGTAAATACGGACGCCGATAACCAGTACTGCGGAGAGGATATTGAAAAGCTTATCCGTCCCATCCTGGATGGTAAGGCGGAGATAGTAATCGGGGAGAGGCCGATCGACGACACGCCGGATTTTTCGCCGGTGAAGAAGCAGCTCCAGCACCTTGGTTCGTTTGTGGTGAGGGTCGCATCAAATACCGATATTCCCGATGCACCGAGCGGTTTCAGGGCATTTTCGAGAGAAGCTGCGCTGCGTTTGAATGTCATCAATAATTATACCTATACGCTTGAAACCATAGTCCAGGCCGGAAGGAACCAGATGGCCATAACTTCGGTGCCGATCCGTACCAACAGGGAGCTCAGAAAGTCCAGGCTTTTCTCCAGCATGAGCGGGTACATAAAGAAGTCTGTGCTTACGATAATAAGGGCTTATATGATGTACAGGCCCCTGACCTTTTTTACTGCCATAGGTCTCGTCCCTCTTATTGCGGGGCTGATCATAATGATAAGGTTCCTGATCTTCTTTATGAACGGATCGGGAATGGGACATATCCAGTCGCTGATCCTGGCCAGTACACTTATTATGCTTTCCTTTACCACCTTTATGATGGGATTTCAGGCTGACCTGATGGCGGCGAACCGGAAGATAATGGAGGATGTGCAGTACCGGCTGAGACGGTTTGAGGCCGGAGTCGAGAAGGATATAAAAAAGGATGACAGGGAAAAAGAGGATAGCGGTAATAGGACCGGTTTACCCCTATAAGAGCGGGATAGCCCATTATACCGGACTTCTGGTCAGAAGCTTAAAGGAAATGGCGAAGGTCCGGACTATATCATATAAAATGCAGTATCCGAAGCTTCTGTTTAAGCAGGAGCAGCGGGACTACTCCAATGACCGGTTTAAGATAGATGACGCGCTGTTTCTTATAAACACCGCGAATCCCTTTAATATCATAAAGACCGCCTTTACCATAAACCATTATGATCCGGATCTCGTGATAATACAGTGGTGGCACCCCTATTTTGCGCCCTGCTACCGGATACTTACCTCCTTTCTGAAAAAGCCGGTTCTTTTTATCTGTCACAATGTGTTCCCCCACGAGCGCTTTATAATGGACAGATTCCTTACAAAGCTCACTCTCTCGAAGGGGGATTTTTTTATTCTTCATTCGGAAAAGGAGGTCCGGGATCTCCTGACCATACTGCCGGATGCCAGGTACAGGGTTAATATGCACCCCACCTATGCGGCTTTCAGGACGGGGGAGATAAAGAAAAAAAGCTCTCCGGAAAAAAGGCTGTTGTTTTTCGGTCTTGTCCGTCCTTACAAGGGTTTGAAATATCTTCTGGAGGCTGTAAAGGAGCTGCCGGATGTCTGTCTCACAATAGCCGGGGATTTCGGAGGAAGCAGGGCAGAATACGGGGAGCTTCTGTCGGATGCAGCGCTTAGAGACCGGGTTGACGTGGTGGACAGCTATATTCCGGACAATGATATCCAGGGCTATTTCGAGAACTGCGACGCCGTGGTGCTTCCCTATATTGACGCCACCCAGAGCGGCGTCGCCCAGATGGCTTTCGGCTTTGAAAAGCCCGTAATAGCCACAAGGGTCGGGGGACTGCCTGAGGTGGTCACCGACGGAGTCACGGGGGTACTTACGGAGCCCGGGGACGCAGCGGCCCTGAGGGACGGGATTGAAAGGTTCTATAAGCTGAAGGACGGGAATACGGACTTCAGGAAGAATATACTTGATGACGCCGAACGCTTTAGCTGGGAGCATTTATGCAATACTATACTGGATATGACAGGGTCATTCTGAGCGAAGCGAAGAATCCTTCGTCGTTATGCTCCTCAGGATGACAAAGGGCTGCGCGTCTGTCATTCTGAGCGAAGCGAAGAATCTTATATGAAGACAACACTGATCATCTTAAACTATAAAGACAGCGGCCGCACCCTGTCGCTCCTGAATAAGGTCAGGGGTTACAGTGTCCTTGATAATATCGTGGTCGTGGACAACGCATCAGGGGACGGCTCCTATGAGCGGCTGAAACAGGAAGAGGACGGGAAGGTCTCCGTTATCGAAAGAGCGGAGAACGGTGGCTATTCCGCAGGGAACAACAGCGGAGCGCTTTACGCACTTAAGCATTTCAGGCCGGATATCCTTTTCTTTGCCAATCCGGACGTATTCTTTACGGAGGACACGGCGGAAGAAATGGTAAAAGCGCTGGACAGGAATCCGGGCTTTGCTTCCGTGGCTCCTCTTGTGAGGCAGGGCTATAATGTGTGGGATCTGCCGGGCTTTCCCGGAGTACTTATGAGCTTATTCCTTATCCTTTTTAATCTTGACAAGAAACGGATACGTTCAGGGCTTGAGGGGTCGGATAAGGAGTTTACGGAAGCCGGGGTCGTTGAGGGATCCTTCTTCGCGGTGGATGCCGGGAAATTTAAGGAGGTTCAGGGCTTTGACGAGAGGACCTTCCTCTATTCGGAGGAGATCATCATTGCGCGGCGTTTCCGTGCCCATGGCTATAAAACGGGGGTTCTTACCCGGTGCCGCTATGACCATCTCCACTCCGCCAGTATAAAAAAGATCTACAGATCCAGTAAAGCCGCGGCCTTTCATCATTTCAGGGACAGCTTCAGGATATATAATAAGTATTACCTGAAAACCAATGCGATCGAGGACCGGATATTCGATATCTGCTGGGGCTTAGGCTACGCGGAGAGGGTGGTTTATGATCTTATTATGTCGATACGTGAAGCGTAGCTGTCATCCTGGAGCGAAGGATCCGTTATTGTCATCCTGAGCGAAGCGAAGGATCTTTTATCCGGAAAAGAAAGATTCTTCGGGCTGCGCCCTCAGAATGACAAATAGAAGCCGGAAGGACATAAAATTGTCATCCTGAGCGAAGCGAAGGATCTTTTGGAGTCAGCGAAGGATCTTTTATCCGGAAAAGAAAGATTCTTCGGGCTGCGCCCTCAGAATGACAATGGCGCCCTCAGAATGACAAGGTGGAGCACACAGAATGACAATGCAGCCCTCAGAATGACAAAAGGGAGTCAGAATGAATTTCGTCACGCTTTTCTTGCGAATGAAAAATGTGCATCTCCTGAAGGACGTGGGGATGATACCATATATCCTGCACCGTGACTATGGGGTGGAATCCACGATGGTCAGTATGAAGAACGAGGAGAACTACCCCTACCTCAATAAAGAGGTCGGCGGGCTCAAAATGCGCTTTCTTCCCGGTAACGGATTTTCCCCGGTTTTATCCGGAATGAGATATGTGTGGGACAATGCGGAAAAAATAGATGTGCTGAATGTGTACCACCTTAATCTTTCCTCCTTCCTTTTTCTTCTTATCTATAAATTCAGAAAGAAGAGGAGCGGAAAGGGATATCTGAAGCTGGATATGGATCTGAAGGGTTATAAACGGCTCTTTATGCCGAATCCGGTGGGCTTCATAAAGCGCCGGACCATGGATCTTGCGGATGTGATCTCCGTCGAGACCACGGTACTATCCGAAAAGCTCATAAAGAAATACGGCAGCAAGGTGATATACATTCCGAACGGCTTCTACGCCGAGGGGAAGGAAAGTGAGCGGGATTTCAATAAAGAGGATATCATACTCACGGTGGGAAATCTGGGAACCTATCCCAAGGCCACCGATGTGCTCCTTAAGGCCTTTGCCGGAGCGGCAGGCGGAAATGAATGGAAGCTTGTGCTGGTGGGTCCCGTGGAAAAGAGCTTCAGATCCTTTATAAACGATTTTCTGGCAAAGCATGAGTATCTGAAGGACAGGATCATCTTCACCGGAGAGATAAGGGATAAGGAGAGATTAAAGGAGTATTACCGCAGGGCAAAGATATTCGTACTGCCCTCAAGGAGCGAAAGCTTCGGGATAGTATTGCTGGAAGCCGCGTCAAACGGGGATTTCCTGGTTACCACCACGGGCGTACCCGCAGGAAGGGATATTTATAATGACGGGAAATTCGGCTTTATTGTGCCGCCGGATGATATAACCATGCTCTCCGATGCCTTTGTCCGGCTAATGAATTCAAAAGCGGACTGGGGCAGCAGGGCTGCGGAGATCGCAGACTACGCCTGGCATGATTTCAGGTGGGAGCCCATAGTTGCAAAGCTCTACGAGGTACTTAAGAATTGATATCCGTTATCACCGTTTGCTACAATGAAGAAGAGCATATTAATTCCACCATTCGTTCGGTATTCGATCAGTCATATACGGATTTTGAGTACATCATAAAGGACGGCGGATCTGTCGACGGAACACTGATCAAGGTAAAAAGGTGGGAGAAGGCCTTTGAATCGAAGGGGATAAAATTTACGGTCATCTCCGCTGCCGACAAGGGAATTTATGACGCCATGAATACGGCGGTACTTTCCGCAGAGGGCGAATTCGTAAACTTTATGAACGGCGGAGACTGCTTTGCTTCTGCAGGTACTCTGGAAAAGATCTTTAAGGATAAGGATCACAGAGGAGCAGACCTTATCTACGGGGATACGGTGGAAGAGGAATTCGGCGAGCTTCACTATTTCAGGAAATGCCCGGAGCTTATAAAGGAGCGTATGCCCTTTTCCCACCAGAGCGTTTTTGTGAGAAGGGAGCTTCTGCTGAAATATCCCTTCAGGCTGAAATATCCCATTGCGGCAGACTACGACTTCCTTCTGACACTTTATGAGAAGGGCTGCACATTTAAGGACAGCAATACTGTGGTTGCAAAGGTCACCAAGGACGGAAAATCCAGTCTGAGGCTGAAGGATACCTATCTGGAGAGCCTGGCTTTGAGAAAAGAACACGGAATAGCAGTGCCGGAAGGGGCAGCATTGAAGCTGAAGACTCTCTGGCTTGATATCAAGCAGTTCGGGATGGATCATTTCCCGGACGGCCTGAAATATATGATCAGAAAAGTCCAGAGGAAAATGCGCGGACAGAAGAGATATTACACATGATACTGCTTAGACACATTACATCACTGGCGCAGAGCCTGTACAGGTGCTTTCTATATCCCGTGAAGAGCTTCCTGCTGGAATGCTCTACACAGAGCATTTTCAAAAAGGGCTCCTATATCTCAAAGGATTCCCTGGTAGAGGGGCATAATTATCTCGGGAAAAATACGGAGATACACGGTTGTCGCCTGGGATATGGCTCATATATCAATAATAACGGGAACTTTTCCCATACCGATATCGGATACTATACCTCCATCGGGGTCAATGTGACCACTGCGGTGGGAGGCCATCCCCTTAACGGTGCGGCAGCTCTGCACCCGGCCTTTACCGATCCTGAGAGGATCTTCGGTTTCAGCTATGCCCGTGAAAAAACCTATATTGACGATACGGCACGTATTTCGATCGGAAGTGATGTCTGGATCGGAAACAACGTGACCATACTTGACGGGGCGAAGATCGGGGACGGAGCCGTGGTCGGCGCGGGAGCGGTGGTAAAGGGAGAACTGCCGCCGTACAGCATAAATGCGGGGGTTCCGGCACGAACGATAAGATACAGGTTTTCTGAGGAAGAGAGGGATAAGCTCCTCAAACTGAAGTGGTGGGAGAAGGACGAGAAGTGGATCCGTTCACACATAGAGGACTTCAGTGATGTACGGAAGCTTACGGAGGACATCCTGGAATGAGTATGAAGCCTGCCATAGTGGTCGTGGCGTACAACAGGGATAAGGCACTGAAGCGCCTTTTAAACAGTCTGGAAAGTGCGGATTACAGCGGTTTTTCAGACATCACTCTGGTCATAAGCATAGATAAAAGCGATAGTACAGAGGTCATTGAAACGGCAGAGGCCTTTTCCTGGGAGCAGGGAGAAAAAAGGGTCATTACCCATCCCGAAAGGCTCGGCTTAAAAAAGCATATCTTAGGACTTGGGGATCTGACAGAGGAATTCGGAAGCATCATTATGCTGGAGGACGATCTCTTTGTTTCTCCGCTGTTTTACCATTATGCCTGCGCTGCGCTGGATAAGGTTTCAGGAGACAGGCAGGTTGCCGGGGTTTCGCTTTACAGCCATAAATTCAATGTTTTTGCCCGTCTTCCCTTTGATGCGGCAGATGACGGGTACGACAATTTTTATTTTCGCTTTCCGTCGAGCTGGGGCCAGGCCTGGACAAAGGATGAGTGGAGCGCCTTCAGGAGCTGGCTTAATGAGCATGACGGGGAGGATCTCCACGGGAACGGAATGCCCGCGCCCGCAGCGGAATGGGGAAGCTCCTCCTGGCTTAAGTATGCCCTGAAATATGCCATCGAAGAGGGGAAGACCTGGTTTTATCCCCGGATATCCTACACGACAAATTTCTTTGATGAAGGGGAGCACACGAATGAGGCGGTTACTGATCTGCAGGTGCCTTTAAGTCTCGGGAAAAAGAGGGAGTACTGCTTTTCCCTTTATGAGGAATCGGGGGCAAAATATGATCCGTATTTTGAAAACGAGGCGCTGCCCTTTCAGTCGGATATCTATGGGCTTAAAAGGCGGGATCAGGCATTAAGGGACGGATGCTTTTATTCATCGGAGATACTGCCCTTTAAGATAAAGGAAAGCTTCGGTCTTTCATTAAGGCCTGTGGACAGCAATGTTCTGTTCCGGATCCCGGGAGAGGGGATCTGTCTTTACGACCCTTCGGAAAAAACGGGGAAAAAGCATAAAGAAAGCGCCAGGCTTGAAAAGTATTTTTATCCCGGAATGAACAGAAAGAAGATAATGAAGCTTATCGGAGACAGATTTGAAGGATATTTTAAATAAGCTTAATTATATATTTAATGCATCGCAGAAGAGGCGTATGGTTCTTCTTATGGTATGCATCTTTATCGGTGCTTCGCTCGAGCTTCTCGGGGTGTCCCTTATCATGCCCCTTATCCAGCTTATCTCCACGCCGGAGGTGGTCACGGAAAACGGCGTGCTTTCAACAATTTATAATGCGCTCAATATGAAGAGCGTTTCCGGCTTTTTCATATTTCTGGTGATCGTAATAATCGTGCTGTATTTTCTAAAGAACCTGTATCTCTCGGTTCTTTACTATTTCCAGTATTCCTTTATCTACAATAACCAGCTGAAGGTGGCGGGGAGGCTTATCGACTGCTACCTTAAGAAACCCTATACTTATCATCTGGATCACAATACCTCGGATATGATAAGGAATATAATGCTGGACACGGACAGGCTTTTCCAGCTGATATTGTCATTTCTGAATGTAATGAGTGAGATCCTTCTGTCTCTTTTACTCGTGATCTACCTTCTGGTAAGTGATCCCTTGATGTCCTGTACTGTGGCGGGGCTTCTCCTTATCTGCATGGCGGCCTTCCGTATACTTACAAAGAAAAAGGTACACTCCTACGGGAAGATGAACCAGGAGTACGACGGACGCATGCACCAAGCCATAAACCAGGCTCTTGGAGCCGTCAAGGATATAAAGATCCTCCACAGGGAAAGGTATTTTGTGGACAGCTTTGTTTCCTGCGGAAATAAGAAAATGACAGCCCTCATAAATACCAATTTCTTCGGGACCATCCCGAAATATATCATAGAGACCATCACTGTTGCAGCCATCATGCTGGTGTTAATATATAAGCTTATGACGGGGACGGATCTGAATACGCTGCTGCCTGTCCTTGCGTCCTTTGCCGTGGCGGCCTTTAAGCTGCTGCCATCCGTGGGGAAGGTAAGTAACTATCTGAATAATATCACCTTCCTGAAGCCCTCCATAGATCTCATTTACCACGACCTGAAGGAGACAGAGGATATGGAAAACGTGGTGATAGAGGATCCGGATGACGGAGCCCGGCATAGCGCGGAGCCTTCGGAGATCCGGGTGGAGAAGTTGTTCTACAGATATCCGAAAACCGATAATGACGTTCTAAAGGGAGTGAGCTTCAATGTGACTCTGGGAACCTCCATCGGCCTTATAGGAGAGAGCGGCGCCGGGAAATCGACCCTGGCGGATGTGATACTCGGGATCCTTTACCCGGGGGATGGAAGGGTTATGTACGGAAGCATGAATGTCCACGAATATCCCTTAAAATGGGCAAAAAAGCTGGCATATATCCCCCAGGCCATTTACCTTGCGGATGAGAGTATAAGGAAAAATGTGGCTTTCGGTATTGACGATAAGGAGATCGATGAGGATAAGGTCTGGGAGGCGCTGGATGAAGCGCAGCTATCCTCCTTTGTGCGTTCCCTGCCTGAGGGGCTGGATACGGAGGTTGGAGAAAGAGGGGTAAGGCTTTCCGGCGGACAGAGGCAGAGAATAGGCATTGCCCGCGCTTTATACGGAAATCCCGAGATACTGGTCTTAGACGAAGCTACCAGCGCTCTTGACTCCGAAACGGAGACTGCCGTAATGGAGGCGATAGAGCGGCTTCACGGGAAGAAGACTCTTATAATCATCGCCCATCGCCTGACTACGATTAAAAACTGCGAGTATATTTACCGCGTGGAAGCCGGAAACGTATATCCGGTGGATAAGAAGGAATTATTTTGAATCCGAAGCTTTCAGTCATCTTAATAACATATAATCATGAGCCCTACTTAAGGGAGTGTCTCGACGGGATCTTTATGCAGAAAACGGATTTCGACTTTGAGATAGTTGTCGGTGAGGACTGCAGCACGGACAATACCCGGGAGATATTAAGGGAGTACGACAGGAAATATCCGGGACGGATGAAGCTTCTGTTCCGTGAAAAAAATCTGGGACGGGTGACCTTAAATGTTTATCAGACTTCAATGGAGGCAAAGGGCGAATACCTTGCCTATATAGAGGGTGACGACTTCTGGACGGATCCTTATAAGCTTCAGAAGCAGGTAGCCTTTCTCGAGGAACATAAGGAATATATGGGAACCACCTGTTCCTTCCGCCTCATAGGGGAGAAAAGCGAGCCGATAGAGAATAAACGGCAGGAGGAGCTTTACGGCTGGAGCGGTGACTATACCTTCAGGAACTGGCAGGAAGCGGGACCCTGGCCCGGACAGACCGCAGGCAATGTATGCAGAAATTTTTATCATAACGGAAAGCTCGACTATACCATACTTTACCGGGCACATGACTTTATTGATGACGGCGTGATATTTACCTTTATCCTTCTTCAGGGTAAGATATTCAGGTTTGATGATATAATGGTCGCCCATAGATACGTGGAAAAGGAAGGCGGGGAAAGCTGGAATTCGAGGAAGCTTAAACGGAATTACCTTATAGAGGAATGCGACCTGAAGCGAAGGATGATGGAATGGGTCGAGGAAAACGCCGGGCTTACGGAGGCGGCTTTTCCGAGAGCGGCTAAGGAATTCAAAACCGCTCTTTCGGTATTCGTAAAGCATCCCTCAAAGGAGACTGCGGATATGTTTTTCCCGTACCTCAGATACTATCTGCATTTGAAATTCGGGCGCGTAAAAAGGCGCGAAGCTATAGCCCGGAAAGAAGCCCTTCCGGAGGGGCAGGTGAAGGATTAAATGTATATTCAGCGTTTTACAAGCGGGCTCGGAAACCAGATGTTCCAGTATGCCTTTTATACTTATCTTCGAAACAGGTACCCGGAGGAACGGGTTCTAGCGGATATTTCCTGGTACAGCTGGAATGATGCCCATCAGGGCTTTGAGCTTGAAAAGCTTTTTAAGAGGGATGACAATCCCGATTTCATTTTTGAAAAAGCAACGGCCTTTGAAACCTACTGCTGCTCCGGGACCATACCCCAGACAGGCAGGGCGGCTTACCTTTTTAACCGGCTGACAAGGCTCTGTGCAGGGAAGCATTTTGAGAGAAACCGCTGCAGCGAGACCGGGCGGGAGACAAAGAACGTACTAAAGGAGAGGATAGATGATCTTCCTAAGGGACGTAATCTCTATATCACGGGATATTTCCTGGATGAAGCCTATTATAAGGATAACCTTGATCATCTAAGGAGGGCTCTTTCCTTTTCGGAAAAGGCCGGGGATATAGGTGAGGAGAATCTCGGGCTTCTGCGGGAGATAGAGGAGGGAGCTTCCGTCTCTATTCATGTGAGACGCGGGGATTACCTGAATCCCGGCTATACGGAAGCTTTTATCAATCTTGGCATGGACTATTACAGAAATGCGGTCGAAAAAGCCCGGGAAATCTGTGAAAACCCCAGGTTCTATATCTTCTCCGATGACAAGGATTTCATCAATTCTGCCTTTGACTGGCTGCCGGAAAAACGCGCAGTGAGCGGGAATACAGGGGAAAAAAGCTATATTGATATGCTCCTTATGAGTAAGAGCCTCTGCCTGATCACGGCAAATTCAACCTTTTCCGAATGGGCCGGGCTTCTTGATAAAAGGAAGGACTGCAGGGTAATATACCCGAGGGAGTATCTTAAGGAAAAGGACAGCGAGGTGCATACCCTGCCGGGATGGATACGGATGTGAGGGGAAGATTCTTCGGGCTGAGCCCTCAGAATGACAGAGAAGTTGCGGGGCACTGCCGCGCTTGGCGCGGCAAGACGTGCCCGTAAAATGTCCACTGGACATTTTACCATCCTGAGCGAAGCGAAGGATCTTTTCAGAAACAGAAAGGAACGAAAGCTACAAGCTATGAAAAACAGAAAATACGGGAAACCCCTTGGCAATCTGCTGGCGATAAAGAGCGATTTTTTCGAGCATAATGATAAAATGCTCGAAATGTCGGCGCGGCAGGCGGATGCCCTGATTATCCAGAAAAAAAGAGAGCACTGCAAGATATGTCACGCTCCGATAGAGGGGGAGCCCCTTTATAAAAGCCAGAGAATGGAGTACTATCTCTGCAAAAAGTGCGGGCACCTTAACAGCGCTAAAGAAGACACGGAGGACTTTGCGAATCGGGTTTACCTCGAGGATACTTATGAGAATAACTACTCCGAAGAAGACAGGGAAAGATACGAAAACCGTCTGAATACCATATATATTCCAAAGGCGGAGTTCCTGCTGGAGGAGCTTAATAAGGACGGGCTTTTAAGAGAGGATATCCGGCTTCTCGATGACGGTGCGGGGAGCGGCTACTTTGTCGGTGCGATGAGAAAGCTTAAGGTGGAGGCGACCGGAATAGAGATATCCGGAGCCCAGGTGGAATTTGCCAACAGAATGAACGGGGAAAAGGTCTTATCGCAGGCGGACAGCGCTGATATTCCCGGTATACTGAAAAGCACCGAAGCAAATGTTCTCTCCTTTATCGGTGTTTTCGAGCATATCATAAATCTTGATGAAATACTGGAAGCAATAAAGGAAAATGAGAATGTAAGCTATGTCTATCTCTCGGTTCCCATGTTTTCAATGAGTTGCGTGTTTGAAGCCTCACATCAGAAGTGCTATAACAGACATGCCGGCGGTACCCATACCCACCTGTTTTCTGATGAATCACTCTCCTTTATGGCGGACAGAATGGGCTTTGAAGAGCTTGCGAGCTGGAAATTCGGTTCAGACATGATGGATCTTTACAGGATGCTCTGTGTGAGCCTTGAGCAGAACGGCAATGCCGCCTTAAAGGACTACTTTGCACCAAAATTCCTGAAGATGATAGATGAGCTGCAGCTTACGGTAGACAAAAATGAATTTGCATCTGAGATCCATCTTATCCTCAAAAGAAAATAGGGATCTGAGCCGGGGTTTTGTTCTGGCGGTATCGCTTATAACCCTGTTTTTTGCGTGCCTTCCTCTCTTTACGGTGAACTGCATACAGGGGCATGACATTGATTACCATCTTCTCCGTATCGAGGCTCTGAAGACCGGTATCTTAAACGGACTTCCCTTTTTGCGGGTAAATATGCTGTTTTTCGGTGGAGAGGGCTATGCCAGCTCCATGTTTTATCCTGACTTTCTTCTCTACATTCCTGCGCTTCTCCGCGCAGCGGGGGTCGGAATAAACCTGTCTTTTCATATTTTTGTGGGCTTTTGCATCATGGCGGCATTTATATCGATGTATTTCTCCGTGTATTATATTACCGGAAGAAGCACATCCGCACTTATTGCCGCAATAGCCTATACCCTGTGCCAGTATCATATTGACGATATCTACACCAGAGCGGCAGTGGGAGAGTATACGGCCTTTATTTTCCTGCCGTTAGTAGCTGCGGGGCTATTTGATCTCTCCGAAAAGGATTTTAAGAATCCCGGTCTCCTGATAGCCGGAATGTCCGGAGTCCTTCTTTGTCATACCCTGAGTACGGTGTTTTGTATCATTCTCTGTGTGTTTTATGTTCTTATTAATTTTAGAAGCTTTACCGGGAAGCCCGCGAAGCTCCTTAGGCTTATGGCTGCGGCTTTGCTTACCCTTTTACTTACCGCGTTTTACTGGCTGCCCTTTTTGGAACAGATACGGACTACGGAATTCAAGTATAAGATCGCGAAATTTGACGTTGGCTATGAAAAGCTCTTACTCAGGGAGATATTTGAGAATAAAGTGGGGAGGATGGGGATCGCCCTGATCCTTCTCGTTTTTGCGGCTCTTTTGATAAGGCATGCCGGGGACAGGCTTATCCGCTTTGCGGATCTGGCACTGGCGGCAGGACTCATATTTATGCTCTGCACCACCGGGTTCTTCCCCTGGAAAAGGCTCGAGAGATATGTAATGAGCGTACAGTTCCCCTGGAGGCTTTTTATCATGTCCTGCCTTTTACTCTCTGTCGCGGCAGGAATATATATTGAAAAGGCTGCGGGTGAAAGAAAGAAGCTGGTGGTCATTGCCGTGCTGGCTGTAATGGCTGTTTCCGCGGTATGCAATATTAATAGGACTGAGGAGGGCTACTATTCCTACTCAGACGATTACTATGATGTGACCGAGTACACCTGCACCGTGATAGGCGGGGAGTGGCTGCCGATAACGGTGGAAAAGCGCGGTAAGCTCGGGCGTTACAGCGGATACGCCTTTGATGATAAGGGGCAGAAGAGAGAGGTCGTCCGCAGGGGAAATACCCTGACCGTGGATGCCGGGGGTTCGGAATATCTGGATGTTCCCTTTGTATATTATTTTGGCTATGCCGCAAAGGATGAAAAAGGGCAGCGCCTTATGCTGGACGGCAGCGGCGACAACGGCAGGATCAGGGTATATACATCCGGAACGGAGTCGGCCTTCATTTATTACCAGGGAACCCTGCTGCAGAAAGCGGCAGATATAATGTCACTCATCACACTGATAGCTGTGGCAGCTGTTTTCATCCGGGGTAAATGCAAAAGCGGCCTTCGTCAATGTTAAGGGATGCAAACAACGAGAAAGTCAGAAGAGCTGTCCCATTACGATCTTGAGTACACTATGAGAAAACGTGAGGAGCAAGGTTTAGAGAAGAAACTCTTTGAAGAATATGATAAATGCGTGAGCCTGACGGAATGACAGACCTGTTTTAGATGGCTTGATTCTTCTGCTGTGCAGAGAGAGTACAGAATCAGAACCGGACCATTGATGATCATAACCGTACCAATGCCGTTAAGATAATGTGTCATTCTGAGCGAAGCGAAGAATCTTCGATAATAAGATTATTAAGAAGCCACCCGGGGTTTCTCCCAATGTACCAAGAGATTACATAGTTTCGAAGGAAGCCGGAGGAGGTGATCGGTATGTTTTCGGAAGCACTGAGGATAATGGACAGAAATACCACAAAATATATGATAGACGAGCTCCACGACCAGCTGAACGCTGCACGGCAGGAAAAAAATGAGATGAGTCAGGTGCTTTCTGTGAAGTTATGGACGAACTGGATATGCATTGCAGGATTGAAGGACCATATCCAAATAACAGACCAAAGCACGAGTTGCCGGGGAAGTACAGCGCAGTTATGAGAGCTATGATCTGAAGGGAAGCATCGGAGATCACCAAAATCAGGAGAAAAATATCGTGAGTAAAAAGGGATTAGTTGAGGAATTTCGTGAATTTGTCTTGAGAGGGAATGTTATGGATCTGGCTGTGGGCGTTATAATCGGCGGAGCATTCCAGTCTATAATTAATTCTCTTGTTAATGATGTGATAATGCCACTGATATCATTACTGACAGGAGGGATAGACTTTACAAACTGCTTTATCCCGCTTGATGGAAATCATTATAATACATACGCAGAGGCACAGGAGGCCGGAGCTGCAACATTTGGGTACGGAGCATTTATAACTGCGGTCATTAATTTCCTTTTGATGGCGTTGGTGATCTTCTGCATAGTAAAGTTCTTAAATGCAATGGCAGAAAGGGCAAAGAAGAAGGAAGAGGCTGTTCCCACAGAGAAAGAATGTCCTTTCTGCAGATCAAAGATCCCGGTTAATGCTACAAAGTGCAGGTATTGTACGTCAGATATCAGTTCCTAAAGCCATTGGTGCTACCCTCCGTAATTACCCTTGATTTTGCTTTCTCATTCTGGTATATTTAGCATCACTTTCGGACGGGCATCCTGCTTGTCCGGTACATATCTATGGCGCTTCGCCGGTAGATTCAATATTTTATAATCTTCAAATCATTTTTGTCTTTTAGCTATTTTCATTTCAGGAGGTAAAGCATGTCTAAAACGCACATCAGTGATCTTTCAGACCAGAAGAAACTTATTTACCAGGCTCTGGGCGAAAGGATCCCGCGGGAAGAGATTACGACCAGAATTAATAATGATCCGGCATCAAAGGAGCTTTTTGAGTCCTTCTCAGGAGCGGATCAGGAAAAGATTATTGGATTCCTAGCAGGCGAACAGACCCTGCAGATCCTTTATGACAAGTTTTTTAAGAAAATCCTTGACCCGGAAGAACACCGGAGGAGAGTGGAAGCTCTGCTTTCTGCCATACTTGGTGAAAAGGTGGAAATAATGGAGGTTCTTCCGAAGGAAGGAATAGCCATAACCGACGGCGGCAGCCAGGTGATAATGGATATAATCCTACGTTTAAGTGACGGATCGACCACTGCAGTGGAAATGCAGCGTCTTGGATATCTTTTTCCCGGAGAACGGACCAGCTGCTACCTGTCAGATATGATAATGAGGCAGTATGGAAAAATAAGGGATGAAAAGGGCAGGAGCTTCAGCTATAAGGATATGAAAACTGTCAATCTTATAGTCATTATGGAAAAGAGCAGCCCGGAATTCAGGGAGGTGGCACCTGAATATATCCACAAAAGAACGGTATCCTATGACAGCGGAGCAAGGGTAAAATCCCTGGAAAACGTAATATATATTTCACTTGACACCTTCAGGGAAAAGCATAAGAATAAAATTGAAACTGAGCTTGATGCGTGGCTCACATTTTTTACGGCGGAGAGACCGGATGAGGTGTTAGGATTATTAATAAACCGCCCGGGGTTTCTCCCGATGTACCAAGAGATTACAGAGTTTCGAAGGAAGCCGGAGGAGGTGATCGGTATGTTTTCGGAAGCATTGAGGATAATGGACAGAAATACCACGAAATATATGATAGATGAGCTCCACGACCAGCTGAATGCTGCTCTTCAGAAAGAGACAGAGCTGAGTCAGGCGCTTTCAGATAAGAAGCAAACCATTGATGATCAGAGCCAGACCATTTCGGAATTGCAGCAGAATAATGCTGAACTGAATCAGATAATCGCAGAATTAATGGAGCGGATTAGAGAGCTTGAGAAAAAAGACTCTCCCTTGAAATAATGAGGTCGAGGACTACGAGCTCCTCCTGGAGCTTGCGATGTTAAGGGATGCAAACAATGAGAAAGTCAGGAGAGCCGCCATGGAAAAAGAAGCATTAAAAAGTATGTATGATGATGCCGAAAGATTTTCATTAAGTATAAAAGAGCAGATCCGGCTCATTGAGGAAGAGCTGTCCCATTACGATCTTGAATACACTATGAGAAAACGTGAAGAGCAGGGTTTAGAGCGGATGAATGATCTGTATTCCTGGCTGTTTGCCAATGGCCGTGATGAAGATGTAAAGAAAGCTACATCAGATCCCGAATACAGGAGGAAACTCTTTGAGGAATATGATAAATGCGTGAGCCTGACGGAATGACAGACCGGTTTTAGATGACTTGATTCTTCTGATGTGCAGAGAGAGTACAGAATCAGAACCGGACTATTGATGATCATAACCGTACCAATGCCGTTAAGTTAATGTCATTCTGAGCGAAGCGAAGAATCATAATGCCTTGGTTTTCATACGTCACTTGCGGTTCCGCAAGTGACTGTTTTGAATAGTTACGAATCTTCGATAATAAGATTATTAAGAAGCTGCCTGGGGTTTCTCCCGATGTACCAAGAGATTACAGAATTTCGAAGGAAGCCGGAACGAAAAGGGGACTATGACACCCGCCCCTAAAACCAAACCCTCAAGTTTGCCCCTCACGAGGACAGACCCTCAACAACTCTGAATACCCGAGGATAGACCGTTACGATTCTGAGTATACTATGAGAAGGCCATATCAGATCCCGGAGATAAGAAGAAACCGGCTGCCCTGAGGGGCAGCCGGCATCTTTTTGCCTTTTAGCTACAGCGTGCGCTGTAGAGCTTTTGGTCTGTTCTGAAATTACTTGCTGAATACGAAGCCGAGGTCGTTTGCAGCGTAGATTCCGCGACGGAACTTCTTGCTCTTCTTATCGGGAGACTTACGGAATGCCCACTTGTATCCGAATACGCTGAGGTCAGATCCATATTGGAAAGGTTCAGTATTCGCGTATACATAGTTTCCTCCCTCAGGGAAGTCAATGTAGACTACCTTCTCTCCAGCAAGGGTTCCTTCCTTAAGCTCATAATCCTTCTTTGCCTTAAGAGTAATGGTTGCATTTTTTCCTGCTTTACCCTTCTTCCTTGTCGTAACAGGAAGAACTACATTTGCCTTCTTTTCGGTGAACTTTGAAACTGTAAGACCTCCAAGATCCTTAAACTCATCCTTTTCAACAGTCTCCAAAGCTTCTTTCTCGTATGATGATCCATATTCAGCTGCAATGGTCTTCTGGATAGTCTCTGCATCATTTGCGGAAGCGGGAATAACAGTCACCACCTTCTTATTATCGGTCTCCCACTTTATATTCCAATGCTTGTCTTTGTTCTCGATAAAGTACTCATACGTATAAATGCCGTAATAATCGTCAGTATTTTTATCGTATATGTTATCATTAGTGGGATCAGTTACTTTGATACCCCTCTGCATGATTCCGAAGAAATACTTCTTATCCTTCAAAGCGGTCTTGAGATCCTTCGCATAGGTCTTCTTTACAGACTTGTCAAGCTTAACATTAAGTGTGAAGGAAGGAAGGTCGCCGAGAGCTGCTTGCTCGGGAATATATGCACTAGCATCTTCCTTGCGGTACTTCTTGTTCTTCTTAACCTGTGTCGAACCATATGCAACAGAAGCCTTCTTTAATGCCTTTTTGTCAATTTTGACATTTGCAACACTGGCACCGTTGAGCTCGGTTAATGTACCGTTTTCATACTTAACAAGTGCAACCTTCACATTCAATGCATCAATGCTTGATTTTGTTGCGTTGTTATCGCCGCTCTTATTAAAGGCTATCTTTCTTCCATCCCATTCTCTTACGGGAATCATGTTAACAACATCTTCAATCGGGTCGCTGATCACATCATCATGACCTGCAACATATTTCATATCTCCATCAAAAAGATCATAGCCAACGAAGAGATATGCTCCGTCTGCAACCTTTACTACGTCATAGTATCTGTCTGTATCCCATTTTAATCCGGGAACTTGAGCTTTCACATTTGTATTGCTTACAGTCAGCTTCTCTTTGTTGTTGAGATACGTATCCTCAGCCTTATCTCCGTAAAGAACAGTTTCGATCATTCGAGCACCACGGATTCGGTTCCAGGATATAGGATCAGAAACATTGGTTATCGTAACAACGTTATCCTTTGCGTTCTTCTTTGCACCGTTTGAAGCATACTCTACTGTGGTAATTGGATAACCCTCTTTGTTTAACCCCAGACCTGTTTCAGGGTCAAAATGATCAAACGTTCCATTCGTGCTTGCCGTTACCTCAGCGGTCTCCTCTGTTGCTGCCACCTCTGCAACGTCATCCGCAAAAGCTATGGTATTCATACCTAAAACCATAGAACGATCAAGGTGCAGAGAGCAGACCCAACGGCGCTAAGTCAGTGTCATTCTGAGGGCAAAGCCCGAAGAATCTTTCTCCCCGGAAGAAAAGATCCTTCGCTTCGCTCAGGATGACAGAAGTGGGACGTTCAGGATGACAGAAACGGGGCGTTCAGGATGACAGAAACGGGACGTTCAGGATGACAAGGTTCTTTTCTTATCGCTATTGGTGCAAACCTTTATGGAAAGAAAAGGGTTTCATCCGGATTTGTAAGGACAGGGATATTCTGAAAGAATATCTGCAAATGATCCCACGAAAAAAGCAGCCCCTTTCGGAGCTGCCTTTCTTCTTTGAAAATCACAATGCATTGGTTTTTGTCGGGCTGCTGATACGCTCAGCGCATCAAAGTATAGCCAAAAAACAAATTATTCAGCCTTGATGGCTCCTGTAGGGCAGGCACCTTCGCAAGCACCACAGTCAATGCAGGTTCCTGCATCAACAACATACTTGCCATCGCCTTCACTGATAGCTCCAACGGGGCAGGTTCCGGCACAGGCTCCGCAGCTTACACAGGTATCATCAATTACATGAGTCATTTTCATTTCCTCCTACAAAAAATCTCTTGTTACAAACTGTATTCTAGTATAAAGCGAAAATATTTGCAATTTAATCTTTATTAGGTGTTTTTAACCTAGATTCACTTTACACAGCCTATTATCTCATTGATATCAGCGATGTGGTTTTCCGATAGAAAATCCTCTATCCCGTCAATTATTTTAATCATAGCGGAGGGATCGTGGAAATTATACATCCCCACTGCAACGGCACTGGCTCCGGCCATAATAAATTCGATGGCATCTTCGGCCGATGTGATGCCGCCCATCCCGATAACCGGGATCCCTACGGCGTGGGAGGCTTCATAAACCATCCTTACGGCCACAGGCCGGATGGCGGGACCTGACAGACCGCCGGTCTTGTTTGCAAGAGAGAAGCTTCGCCGGAAAATATCTATTTTCATACCTGTCAGGGTATTGATGAGCGACACGGCATCGGCACCGCCGGCCTCCGCGGCCTTTGCCATATCCGCAATGCTCGTCACATTGGGGGAAAGCTTCATTATTATGGGTTTCAGGCTCTTTCGCTTTACAGCCGCCGTGATCTTCTGAAGCTCCTTCGGATCGGTGCCGAAGGCTATCCCGCCCTTTTTCACATTGGGGCAGGACACGTTGATCTCGAGCATGTTCACACGGTCGTCATCCGAAAGCCTTTCCACGACCTGCAGGTATTCATCCTCACTATGCCCGCAGACATTCACTATCACATTGGTATTGAATTCAGAGAGAAAACCCAGATCTCTTTCCGTAAAAACGTCTATTCCGGGATTCTGGAGCCCGATGGCATTCAGCATTCCGGAGGGTGTCTCCGTGATCCTCGGAACCGGATTGCCCTCCCAGGGCTCAGGCGCTACGCCCTTTGTAACCACGGCGCCGAGACGGTTCAGATCCACGAATTCATAATATTCCATTCCGCTTCCGAAGGTTCCGGAAGCATTCATAACGGGATTTTTGAAGCTTACCCCGGCGATATTGACGGTGGTATTGATATTTTCGGGAATCATAATACCACCTCCTCTGCATTGAAGACCGGTCCTTCGGTGCAGATCCGGGCATTATTGACATGAGAATGACTGTCCCTGCCGACAGTTTTCACCATACAGCCAAGGCAGACACCCATACCGCAGGCCATCCTTTCTTCAAGGGAAATAAAGGCCGGAATGAAGCTGTCAGCCGCAAAATCCTTTACTGCCTTGAGCATGGGCAGCGGCCCGCATGCATAAATGATGTCGGGTTTAAGATCCCTTTCCTTAAGGGCATCCACAACGGTACCACGGGTTCCGACGCTGCCGTCATCGGTTGACAGTATAACGTTAACCTCCGCAGAAAATTCCTCATTCAGGAAAAGCCCGGACTTCATGCTCCTGTATCCGAGGACAGCCGTGATACTATCCTTTCCTATTCCGGTCCGTCGAAGAGCCCTTGCAAGCTGGAGAAGCGGTGGAGCGCCGATTCCTCCGCCGGTAAGGATGATTTGCTTTTTATCCTGAGCCGCATCAAGCGGAAAGCCCGTGCCGATAGGACCGAGAAGGTCAAAGCTGTCTCCGCTCTTCGCCTCGGAAAGCTCCTTTGTTCCGTAGCCCACAGCACGGTAGACCAGGCGGATTGTACCTTTCTCACGGTCAGCTTCGCATATGCTTATGGGTCTCCTAAGGAGTCTGGAATCGGATTTCGTACCCACCATGACGAATTGTCCGGGATACGCCGGTTCTGCTATGCGGCTGTCAAAAACGGTACTGAAAACCTGGTCTGCCAGTCTTTCGGATTTAATGATCCTTGCTTTTTCATTTATCATGCTTCGGTTTTGGTAACATCATTGACCGAGTTTGCCCACTCGTCAAATTTCTTGTGTACAGCATCATAGGTCTGCTTGCTGATATCGGGAAGATCCTTTCCCCATTCGCCGGTAGCCTGTTTATAGCCCTTGTCAAAAGCGTCCAGGAGCTCCTTTGCCTTTGTGGGATCATCCCCGGAAAGAGCCTTTGCAAAATCCAGGATCCTGTCGGAGGTCTGTTTAACGCCCCAGTATCCGTCCTCTGAAATATCCTCCTGGGCTTTCTTTCTGGCAAGCTCATCCACGGTATATTCACCGCTTGCGAGATACTTCCATATGGAATCATCACCGGTAGCCATTGAATAAGCCTTGCCCTGACCGGTCATCATCTTCTCGACGATGCCCCGGAGGCTCTGCATATGCTCCTCCTGATCGGCCTTAAGCTTGGCAATAAGCTCTGTATTGGGAGCCTTTCCTGCAGGCCGGGCTCCTATCCCGGAATCTGCGGACTTCTCAAAAACCGCTCCGGCCTCTTCTGTCTTTGTTTCTTCCGGGGCACTTGCTTTGGTATTGACCGCAGTTGCCGGATAATCCTGATAAATCCTGTTTACATCCGTACTTCCAAGTCCTGTAACGCTCATTTCATCCTCTCATTTCCGGAAGCCGCCCTAAGGCAGACCCCCTGTACATCCCTGTCTGTAGTTGCTGTGTGCTTTGATATCCGTATCAAAAAATGAGATACCGACAAAAACGGGATAATCCCGCTGTCACACATGATATCGGTCATTTTTCCCTGTCTCCACAGAGGAGAACCGGTATAGGCCGGGATTGTACTCAATTTTGAACAAAATCCTCCAAAGGAGAGAGGTCAATACCGGAGGCAGCCTTCAGCACATTAAGCAGGGCAGCCGCCATTACCTTGTTACCTCCTTTAGTTTCACTTTCAAGGTTCAGGGGCATAATGGGCTCATGCAATGACTTTCTGAGCAGGAACCAGCCTGATCCGTGGGCTTCGTCCGTATTTACCCTGACACCTTCATAGTTTTCCTTTTCGAGGCTCCACCCCTCAGTGCTTCCGGCACTTTCGGAAAGAAGCGAAAGCACCCGGTCGCCGTTCTCCTGAACATCCTTTGCGGTAACGGGAAATCTGATCTCTGCGCTTTCCAGAGGCTCCTTTAGTCCGGCTATCATATCGTTAATGTTTTTACCCTTCCCAAGCTCGATCAGAAGCTTCACCATAAGATATGCTCCGTCATCCAGGAAGTAATTCTCCTTGAGCGCCCCATGGCCGCTGGTCTCTATGGCGAGATGGCTCTCCGTTCCTTCATTATTAAGCCTGACAGATTCGTTTATCACATTCCTGTAGCCGCGCTTGAAACGCCTGTGAATACCGCCCTTTTCCCGGATAAAGGCTGAAAGGCCGTCACTGGTAATGGAGTCGGTGACTATGGTTGTTCCGGGATGCTCATTAATGACAATGGCGGAAAGCACGGCGATAAGATCATTTCTTGTAAGCGCACGCCCGTCGGGAAGAACGGCTCCGGCCCGGTCAACATCGGTATCAAAGATTATGCCGAGATCGGCTCCGGCACCTATGGTTGCCTCCCGGATAGCCTCTGCAGCCTCCTTATTCTCGGGATTCGGTATATGGTTCGGGAACCTGCCGTCAGGCTCAAGATACCGGCTGCCTTCCGTATCCGCGCCAAGCTCCTTTAATACTTTGTCTGCAAAAAAGCCTCCGGCGCCGTTCCCCGCGTCAACTATGATGCGGAGACCCTTAAGGGGATGGTCGTGATCGGCGGCATTTACGCCTGATCGGATCTTTTCCTTAAGGTACGCGCAGTATGAGTCCATAAAATCCGACTTTTCCGGAACTGTCCCGGCTCTTTCTATCCGTCTTCCGGGTGCGGCTTCTGTGAGAGAGACAATATCCTCCTTTTCGAGGCCGCCCTTCGGTGAAAAGAATTTCATTCCATTTCTGTGATAAGGGAGATGGCTTGCGGTTATCATTATGCTTCCATCGAAGGGACTGTCGCCGAGTACCGTGGACATAAAGCAGGCAGGCGTACTGGCAAGTCCGAGATCAAAGGGAAGCGCTCCCTCCGACGCTATGCCGTCAAATACAGACTTCTGAAGCTCCGGCCCCGTGAGCCGGGAGTCCCTGCCAACCGCTATCCTTAAAGGTCGTCTGTCTGTCCGCTCCCCGAGCCAGGCTGCAAAGGCCGCAGCCAGATGTGACACAGCCTCGGGAGTCAGGTTTACAGCCTCATTCCACTCGTTTTCCATGGCAATGCCCCTGATATCACTGCCGTTACGTAGTTTTGCATAGTCTTCGATAGTCATTGCTTTTCCTTTCAGATTAAATCCTTATGTTCCTTCAGCTTCTCCTGGATGATCCCCTTCACCTTCTGTGCCAGTGCCCTTTTTTCATCCTTTGGAAGCTCTCTCGTAAATATCGGATCACAGTACTCTATCACGATGTGGGTAGCCCTGATCCGCGGGAAATGGGCTTCCAGTATCTCATGGGTATTTGATATGGCAACGGGAACAACGGGACAGCCGCTTTTTTCCGCGATCTTTAAGCTCCCCTCATGAAAAGGGAGGAGAGAGCCTTCTTCCCCGTCGTTTCTGGTTCCCTCCGGGAAGATAAAGTAGGAGATCTGCTCTTCCTTTAGCTTTTTTATGCAGGACATGATGATCTCAAGCCCCTGACGGATATCCTTTCTGTCCAGAAATTCGCAGCGGATATTTGCCATCCACCAGCTAAGGAGCGGCACCTTCTTTAATTCCTTTTTTGCGATATAGCCCGTGGGACGGAATACCCTCGAGCCGGTTGCCACTATGTCAAAATAGCTTCTGTGGTTTCCCACATAAAGGACGGGCTCATCCCTCGGTATCTTTTCCTCTCCGATAAGAGTGAGCTTTGTTCCCGCCAGGATCAGAAGCACCGTGAAAGCAAACCTGATAAGATACATGGATGCCATATCCTTGGCATGCCGGTCAAAAAGACCGATAAGGAAAAAGACAAAGCCCACAGGGATCGCAAGTATCAAAATCAGCACCACAAAGGTGATACAGAGCAGAATTCTTATCATCAGTATGCCTTTCTTCCACCTGCTATGGTGTGTATAATCTTTCCGGGAAGGGTTCTCCCCTTAAAAGGGGAATTGTCGGATCTGCTTCTGAAGCTTTCATAAGCCGTGCTCTCTTCCGTACTGAAGATCACTATGTCCGCAGGGGCGCCCTCTTTCAGATGACCGGCGTCCAGACCGTAGACAGCGGCAGGATTTACGCTCATAAGCATAATAAGCTTTTCCAGGTCTATGTATCCCGGCAGGACAAGGTTCTTTAGTCCCAGGGAAAAAGCGGTTTCAAGTCCGATGATCCCGCTAATACAGTTTTTTAATTCCTTGCTCTTATCGGCCTTTGTATGCGGCGCATGGTCAGTGGCAATAAGGTCAAGGGTACCGTCTATTAAGCCCTCGATGAGAGCCAGGCGGTCTGCTTCCGTGCGGAGGGGCGGATTTATCTTTGCAAGCGCTCCGAATTCCTTTACCGCGTCCTCGGTAAGGGAAAAATGATTCGGTGTAACCTCTGCATGGATCAGATTCCGGTCGTCCTTTTTCTTTGCGTTTCTTATAAGCTCAACGCTTTCCTTTGCGCTGACATGTTGCAGATCTATCCTGCATCCGGTTTCAAGGGCGAGGGACAGATCCCTTTCGATCATACATATTTCGGCCTCTCTTTTTGCCCCTTTTAGTCCGAGCATCCTTGAAACAGCGCCGTCATTGATCCCCGCCGTACCGATAAACGAGGGATCCTCCTCATGGAAGCTTAATACGGCACCTGTTTCAGAAGCCTTTATCATAGCCTCCCGTACTAGCTCTTCACTCACTATAGGCGAGCCGTCGTCCGTAAAGCCGGCTGCACCGGCCTCCCAAAGGGCGGAGAGATCATTAAGGGCAAGACCCTTCCTCTGCTCCGTGACCGCAGCGCACTGAAGTACGTGTACCGCCTCAGAAGCCGCCTTTTTCAGATTATTCCTTAAAAGCTCCGGGCTGTCTATGGCCGGGATGGTATTTGCCATACAGACCACTGTAGTATAACCGCCGGCAGCCGCGGCTGCGGCTCCGGAATTGATATCCTCCTTTTCGGTCTGTCCGGGATCACGGAAGTGGCAGTGCACGTCGACAAAGCCCGGTGCAGCGTAATATCCCGATGCCTCTATAAGCCCGGGAGCAGCAGCCCCTCCGGTGTCAGGGATATCTTCAGCTATCTTTTCAATACGGCCATCCCTTATAAGGATGTCCCCTATGAGATCAAGCCCGTCGCCGGGGGATAAAATATGTGCTTTCTTTATTAGAAGAGTATTTTTTTCCATCAAGTCTGATTATAACGGTAATGACTGCTTTTGTCATCCCGGACAGCGGCGGCGGGATCATCTGCGGCGGCGGGATGATCATCCGCAGCAAAGGGATGATCATCTGCAGCGGCGGGATGTTCATCCGGGATTCAGCATTATACGAAAAAAGACAGGAACCCGTTTCCGGATCCCTGTCCCGTTTTCAAAAAACTTATTCTACTACATAGGGGAGAAGAGCGATGTGTCTTGCCCTCTTTACGGCTACCGTGATGGCTCTCTGGTGCTTTGCGCAGGTGCCCGTCACACGCCTGGGAAGTATCTTTCCTCTTTCTGAAATGTACTTCTTTAATTTGAGCGCGTCCTTGTAATCAATAACGCTGTCCTTTCCACAGAAAACACAAACCTTTCTTCTTCTGCGGATACCGCTTCTTCTTCCGTGTTCTGCACGATCATTGTTTCTATTGAATGGCATAATCATTTCTCCTATTATAAATAACTCTTAATCCGGTTCATCAGACGAACGGAAGCTCTTCATTTATCCCGTCCGGAACATTTATAAAACCGTCATCCACAGCACTACCGGTACCGGCCGGCTCCTGGGGTGCGCTGTTATATGACGAACCTCCGTCATAGCCTTCGGATGCCTTTTTGCTCTCGGCAAACTCCACATCCTCTCCGACCACATCGGTGGTATAGACCTTCTGGCCGTCCTTATTCGTATAGCTTCCGGTCTGTATACGTCCGCGGACGCAGATCTTGGTTCCCTTGTGTACATACTTTTCCAGGAATTCGGCTGTCTTGCCGAAGGAAACCATACTGATGAAATCTGCTGTCTGATCAGCGTTTCCGTTTCTGCTGAATCTTCTGTCTACTGCAAGTGTATACCGTGCCACAACCGTGGGATTCTCTCCCTGTGACTGACGGATATCAGGATCTCTTGTAAGGCGCCCCACTAATGCTACTACATTCATATTTGCCTCACTTTCTTATAAGCTCAGAGCCGTATAAACCTTAAGCCTCTTCCTTTGCAGGCTCTTCTGCGGCAGGGGTTGAATCCTCTGCGGGAGCCTCTTCAGCAGGAGCTTCTTCCTTTTTAATCTGAGTATTTTCGGGAAGATCATCCGTGACGATAAGGTATCTGACGACTCCATCCATAATACGCATTCTGTGCTCTATCTCAGCAGGAGCTGTGGGCTCCGCTTCGAATTTGATGAAATTGTAATACCCTTCTTTAGACTTCTGGATTTCGTAGGCGTATCTCTTTTTGCCCCACTCATCCACGTTTTTGATCGTGCCTTCAAAACGCTCGATAAGCGCCTTGACCTTGTCGAGTACCGCATTTTTAGCGTCCTCTTCAAGTTTGCCGTTGATCACAACGGCCATTTCGTACTTATTCATTTTTTCCTCCTTTTGGACTTCGGCCCGCGTTTCCCGCGAGCAAGGGATATATCACGAGCAGTCATTCTATATGAAATCACTGTCCAAGTCAAGCATTTTTCGTGTGGGACCGGGTGACCAGCATTTTTCGTGCGGGACCGGGTGACCAGGATGTCATTCTGAGGGCGTAGCCCGAAGAATCTTCTCTCTGATTGAAATAACATCCTTCCGGTTGCTGTTACCATTTTTGACTTTTATACCCCCGAAGGGTCTGCTTTTTATGTTTAAAGCGCCAAAAGTAATTGTCACCACACAAGCTTGCTTGTGGTGGGGACAAGAACTTTGGGCGCACCCCTACACGAGCATGAAGTGGGGCGCAAAACCGATGTCCAGTGGACATCGGTTCAGACTGAAGACAAAGTCCGCGGCTCATGTCGCGGGCTTCGTCTTTTATCAGAGAATTTAACCCCCGTCTTTCTTGCAGAAAGACGGGATTTTGTATTTAAATAACGTTTGAAACTATTGATTTTATGCGGTTTTCAAGGCGTTGATATGTTATAATATTATTGTTAATAGAAGGCATCTCTTTGGAGGATTCCAGCCATGATGACTAAAGATATTGACAAGAATCGGTCGCAGATTCAATACTTCTGTATGGATGATTTGGTTCCGGAAGACCACCTTCTTCGTTTGATCGAAAAGGCGATTGACTGGAACTTTATTTATGATCTTGTTGAAGATAAGTATTCTCCTGATTGGGGACGTCCCAGTATGGATCCGGTAACACTTATCAAGATACCTTTTATCCAATATCTGTACGGGATAAGGAGCATGCGCCAGACGATCAAAGAGATAGAGGTCAATGTAGCATACCGATGGTTCCTTGGTCTTGATATGTATGATCCCGTTCCACATTTCACGACATTTGGAAAAAACTATACCCGCAGATTCAAAGATACGGATCTTTTTGAACAGATATTTTCACGCATACTCGAGGAATGCTATAAACACGGATTTGTTGATCCTTCTGAGGTGTTTGTCGATGCAACTCATGTGAAGGCCTGTGCAAATATTCATAAAAAAGAAAAGGGGATTGCAAAGCAGGAAGCATTATTCTATGAGGAGCAGCTACAAAAAGAAATCGATGAAGACCGTGCCGAACATGGTAAAAAACCGTTAAAGCATAAGTATAACGGTCCCGGTGGGCCATCTGGGAATGGCGGAGAAACAAAAGAGATAAAAAAATCCACAACCGATCCTGAAAGCGGATGGTTTCACAAAGGCGAACATAAACAGGTCTTTGCATATACCATAGGGACTGCCTGCGATAAGAATGGCTGGATATTGAATTATACAGTGGATCCCGGAAATCTGCATGACAGCCGGACTTTTAAGGGTCTCTATGACAAGATCCGTAACATTGGCATAGAAAAACTTATCGCAGATGCAGGATATAAAACCCCGGCGATCGCAAAGCTACTGATAGATGATGGAATCACTCCGGTTTTCCCCTATCATAGGCCTGTGACGAAGGAAGGATTCTTCAGAAAACATGAATATGTTTATGATGAGTATTATGACTGCTATATATGCCCTGCAGATAAAACGCTTCCTTACAGTACAACAAACAGGGAGGGATACCGGGAATATAAGAGCAATCCAAAGGAATGCGCAAACTGCCAATATTTAACCCAATGTACCCTAAGTGTCAGTCATCAGAAAACAATAACCCGCCATATCTGGGAACCGTACATGGAGATTTGTGAAGACATACGACATACTCTGGGAATGAAAGATTTATACAGTCATCGAAAAGAAACCATAGAGCGGCTGTTTGGAACAGCAAAGGAGGCACACGGTTTCAGATATACCCAGATGAAAGGAAAAGTAAGAATGAGAATGAAGGCAGGACTTACATATGCCTGTATGAACCTGAAGAAGTTAGCAAAAATGCTACAGAGGTTAGGAAAGATTGGCCCGAAAGAACCCCAATATTTGAAAGATAGCTCTTTCGCGGTAGCATGATTAAATATGGAAATCGAGTAGGAGGGGGTGATTAGCCCCCGACCTCTCACAGCACCGTACGTACCGTTCGGTATACGGCGCTTTCAACAGTTGACGTGCACTGACTGATACGCAATGGAAAG
>Ga0310695_10001948_pt1 | contig 45823 bp, 35 predicted proteins | sample RumenRJG_04DNA_FD_203882 | JGI IMG/M metagenome (GOLD analysis project Ga0310695, IMG submission 203882) | Bovine rumen microbial communities from Lethbridge, Alberta, Canada - RJG_04 (v2) (version 2) | ecosystem: Host-associated > Mammals > Digestive system > Stomach > Rumen | place: Canada... | reverse complement strand
AAATCAGCGGTGTAAATATCTTTTTCCATGGCTCTGCAGGCCTCTTCATAAGAGAGAGGCCCCTCCTTCAGGGTATGGCACAGCGCTTTTTCGCTGTTAAAGAAGTATCCGCTTTCATCCCCCTCAATATCTTTTAAGAGAATGAAAAATTCATGTAAGGGGCATACGTTGAGACGGCCGGAATCATCCAGCTTCCTCAGTTCATCAAGGACTTGAGGATATTCCGAAGCCAGGGTGCAGAGGGGCTGTACCCGGGTTTTGCCGAGGTGGATTTTTCCGCCGCGGTCATAGTAGACGCGGGTGTCGCCGCCCAGTCCGAAGGTATCCACATAAAGACCTTTGACAAAAGTTTTCCATTCACCGACCTGGATCCCTGTTTCAGCGCGTTTTACGACGCGGTTTTTGACAATGGCGACATCGGTCGTCGTGCCGCCCATGTCGACCACGATGGCATTGGGGGTGTCGGATAGGGTGCAGGCACCGATCACACTGGCGGCAGGACCGCAGAGCAGTGTCTCCACAGGGCGCTCCGCCGCGAATGTTTCAGACATCTGTGATCCGTCGCTGCGGATGATCGTGATGGGTACATCCAGATGCATGGAAGTGAAGACTTCACGGATTGCCGCCATGAAGGCACAGACTACCGGCACCAACCTTGCGTTCAGAAGTGCCCCGGCACCTCTTCGGATCGCATTGAGATCGGCAAAGAGAGTATTGCCCAGAATGACGGGCATATCCTGAAACTGCGGATATTCCCGGATCAGCTCCTCTACTTTCAGCTCATAGGCCCCGCCGTGATCGGCTGCGTAGAGCTGCACGATACTGACACAGTCGCAATCCTTGAGAAAGTCCGGAAGCTTTTCCCGGAGTGCCTCCCAGTCAGGCTCTTCGGAAGCAGCCGGATCCGGCAGGATATGGCAGTCCACCAGCAGAATGTCGTTGAGTGAGCGGAAGCCATAGCTTCTCCAGGTTTCCATAAATACCTTTCGTGACACTCCGAGGAAAATAATCTTTCCCCTTCCGCCCAGGTTCTCCACGCAGGCATTGGTCGCCAGCGTTGTTGAAAGCGCCGCCTGCCCGCACTCCCGCAGCAGATCCTCCGGGAGCTTCCGCAGCACATCCCTGATCCCGATCTTCAGGTCCTTATGTGTGGTCAGCGTCTTCGCCTCCGAAAGCACCTCTTTCGTCTCAAAGTCATAGATTACGGCGTCCGTACAGGTTCCGCCGGTATCGATCCCGATTCCCTTCATCTTGTCCTACCCGTTTTTTTTCTTCAGCCTGTTTTGAGAAGAGCTTTGTCCAATCTCCAGGTATAGTTTAGCGCAAATGCAACTTTGTTTTTAGTAATTTTGATGCTGAAATTGGGAAAATCGTGGTAGTTCCGCGTCCTACAGCGTCGTACAAGTCGGGTTTTGCGCGGAAAACACGCGAAAAACTCCTCATGTTTCAGATGGGGCTGTACTGTAACATACCGGTAACACTGCTTATTTGTCTACTGCTATGAAATTGACAAGGGGGAAGTACCGGTCGTATAATAGTTATTACAAAGAGGAGCACTGTGACAAGCGGTTGGCCTCAATCTGATTGTTTATAATCTAAACAACCGTCACTTGGCCGAGTGGCGGTTGTTGCGTTTTACGCTAACTGTGATGGTGATCCCAAACACATGAAATGTTATCGTAATCGGCATGCACATCACCTCCTTTCGGATTATGATGGCCAACCGCCTGCGCTCTTGCAGTGCTCCTCTGCCCTTGCGGGTGATGAAATTTTATCACTTATATGAAATATGTTCAAGTGAATTAATTCATAAAACAACCGCTACCCGGCAAGGCGGCGGTTGTTTTATGTTACTGGTGGATAAAACAAATTTCCTCCAGGACATGCAGTTCTATAATGTCATGCTCTGCAGCATTCATTTTTCCCGCTTCTGAAGCGGTCTTTTCAGATTTCTTGAGGGAGAGCTTCCATCCGCAGCCGCAGGGGCGCTGCCAATCATAGTAATCGCGGGCAGGGCGGCCCCAGCGCTCCAAAATTGCCATCTGCGTGCCGCCATGGGATACGATGATGAGATCCTCTGACTTGTTTCCTTTTTCTTTTTCCAGGTCTTCTATGTCCAGAACTGAGAGAAAAGCGCTGCAGACGCGGTCGGAGAAGTCTGCGCGGCTCTCTCCTCCGGGGCAGGTGCCAAGGCACCAGCCGTCCACCCATTCGCGGTACTGAGGATCATTCTCCATTTCTTTCCAGGTCCGTCCTTCAAAAACACCGAAATTCATTTCCCACAGTCCGGGGATACAGATCTGTTCTGCGTCGGGAAAGAGGATCGAGGCGGTTTCTCGTGCCCGTTTTGCCGGGGACACATAGACATGTGAGGGCGAAAACGGGGCTCTTGCCAGTGCAGTCCGCCCTTTTTCGGACAGATTTTCATCGAGAAAACCCTGATAGCGTCCTTCTTCTCCGGGGACAGTCATTCCGTGTCTGATCAGCCAGATCTTCATTCTTATTTCTCCCTGACCTGAGGTTCCTGTACAATACAGAGGTTAATAGACACATGGTTTTTCTGTACGTGCCATACTTGCCCGAAGTCCCGGGTACTTTATGGCGAAGATTTGATACAGCATCTTTAGTGTATCAGGATTAGGGCGCAAAGTGCAAAAAACACATAATAATTTCTAAAGCCTTTCCGACCGCATGTTATAATGATTATTACCTGTTGGGATACAAGAGCAAAGGTTTTTTTGCAGTTTGCTGTAATTAAAACCATCTTTTTGGAATAATATCTGCCGGGAGGTGCCGCATATGGACGCTCCGGCATGAGAGGAATGCTTGATATGAGAACAGAAGCGGAAGATATTCTCTTTCAGAAGATTGGGGAGATCAGAGGTGCAGATTCCGGTGCCATGCGGGATGCAGCGGCCTATGTTCAGTCATTGGCCGCGCCTCCCGGGAGCCTGGGAAAGCTGACAGATGCAGCGATCCAGCTGGCGGGCATCACCGGAAAGGTGAAAAACACCCTCGGCAGACGGCGCATTATTGTGATGTGCGCGGACAATGGTGTTGTGGCAGAAGGGGTCTCTTCTACTCCTCCCATTGTGACTCTGTCCCAGGCCGTCAATATGACAAGACACCTCACCGGCATGTCTTCTCTGGCTGCCCATTTCGGAATTGATACGGAGATCGTCGATATAGGGATTGCGACACCTTACGAAGAACAGGGATGTAAAATTCTGCAGCGCCGCATCCGCCGGGGCACCGGCAATCTTGCAAAGGAACCTGCCATGAGCCGGGAGGAAGCTGTGCGGGCAATCCTTGTCGGCATTGAACGGGCGAAACAGGCATCTGCGGATGGCATCGATGTCATCGGCGCCGGAGAGATGGGCATAGGCAATACGACGACTTCTGCCGCAGTGCTGGCCGCATTGACCGGCCTGTCTGCGGAGGATGTGACCGGCCGGGGCGGCGGTCTTACGGATGCCGCCTTTGAAAAAAAGAAAGACGTGATCAGGAAGTCTCTGAAACTTCATGGGCTTGTGCCTTCTGCTTCCGACCCCATAGAAGTGCTTTCCAGGGTCGGAGGCCTGGATCTGGCAGCCATGTGCGGCCTTTTCCTGGGGGCTGCCATCTGCCGCATTCCGGTTGTCATTGACGGCTTTATTTCTATTGTCGCGGCACTGTGCGCCCAGAGGCTGTGCAGCAGTTCCAGAGACTTTATGTTCCCTTCACATGTCTCAGAGGAAATCGGATATCTGCGTGCGGCACAGGAACTGCACCTGGATCCCTGGCTGCATTTGAATATGCGCCTGGGAGAGGGGAGCGGCTGTCCCCTGGCCTTCCAGATTCTCGAGGCTTCCTGTGTGCTGATGAACGAAATGGCAACCTTTGAGCAGGCACAGATAGACGACAGCTACCTTACGGAACTTCGTGCAATGCAGACGATGCCTGTGCACTGAAGTGCTCCGGCATGGTCAGAAAAAAGTGCGTGTAATTGCCATCAACGCAGGCAATTACTGTCTGCGGGAAAAGATTACATGCATTGCAGAAATAAACGGAGACTCAGAACATTATGGCAAAAGCAATTATGATTCAGGGAACCATGTCCAACGCAGGCAAGAGCCTTCTGGCCGCCGGCCTCTGCCGGATCTTCCGCCAGGACGGTTACAGAGTCGCGCCCTTTAAATCCCAGAATATGGCCCTCAACTCCTTTATCACGGAGGACGGGCTGGAGATGGGCCGGGCTCAGGTCATGCAGGCAGAGGCCGCCGGTATTGCGCCCGATGTGCGGATGAATCCAATCCTCTTAAAGCCAACGACTGATACGGGTTCCCAGGTTATTGTACAGGGAGAAGTCCTGGGCGACATGGACGCCCGCAAATATTTTGCCTATAAAAAGAGTCTGATGCCGCTGGTGCTGGAGGCCTATAATTCTCTTGCGGCCGAGAACGATATCATCGTCATCGAGGGTGCTGGGAGTCCCGCCGAGATCAACCTGAAAAAAGACGACATTGTCAATATGGGCCTGGCAAAGGCAGTGGGTGCGCCGGTCCTTCTGGCGGGAGATATTGACCGCGGCGGCGTCTTTGCCCAGCTGCTGGGTACGCAGATGCTGCTGGAGCCGGAGGAACAGGCACTTCTCAAGGGCTTTATTATCAACAAATTCCGCGGCGACAAGACCATTCTGGACCCGGGGATTGCCATGCTCGAAGAGAGGGGCGGTGTTCCGGTCGTCGGCGTGGTGCCCTTTATGCAGCTGGACATCGACGATGAAGATTCACTGGCGCCCCAGCTGACGCAGACAAACCGTGCCCCGGCGGGAAAACCTGTGGAGATTGCCGTGGTCCGTCTGCCCCACCTGTCCAATTTTACGGATTTCAATGTTTTTTCCAGGATCCCGGAGGCAGACCTGCGCTATGTCTCGCGCCCGGAAGCTCTTGGAAATCCGGATATGGTCATCCTTCCGGGCACGAAAAATACCATGGCGGACCTTCGCTGGCTCTTTGCAAGCGGCATGGCAGATGCCATTGACAATCTCCGCCGCCGGGGATGTGTGATTTTCGGCGTCTGCGGCGGCTACCAGATGCTTGGCCGGGAAATATCGGATCCGGACCGGACCGAAGAGGGCGGCCAGGCCCGGGGACTGGGCTTTTTGGATACGGAGACGGTTTTTTCAAAAGAAAAACGCCGCACACGCGTCCATGGCAGGATCACAGATCTTCCCGGGACCCTTCAGCCGCTTGAAGGAATGGAAATCGAGGGTTATGAAATCCACATGGGCCGCACGTCAGAGAGCAGAGACAAGGCCGATTTTTGCCGGATCCGGGACCACTGCACCGGAATCGAAACTTTGGACGGAACAGCTGCCGGGAATATTTACGGCACCTATGTGCACGGTGTTTTCGATGCCCCGGGCATTGCCCGCAGGATCGTTGAGATCCTGGCGGAGCACAAGGGTGTGACACTGAAAAGTTCACCGGGAAATACCGCCTGCGCCGCACCTGAAACCGATTATCAGACCTACAAAGAAACCCAATACGATCTTCTGGCGGAAACCCTGCGCAGGCACCTGGACATGAAGCGCATTTATGAGATTTTAGAGGAAAGCTGAAGCGGGTGCAAAACATAAACCTTAACTAAACTGTAAGAAAAAAGACTTTTGGATCTGAAATGGAAACAGATCCGGAGGTCTTTTTTTAATGACACGGCCGTGTAATGAATTTTTCCGCTTTACGCGGAACACGGGCCGATCGGGGCAGAGGGCGCAAATGAACTGCATCGCAGTTCATTGCTGCCGCTACCCTATCTAAAACAGGCGAGCTTCCTGTGAAATCCACTATTTGACAAAGGATATGAAAGATAGTAAGATTTCATTGTTATGAAATACATATAAAAGGATAATAACCGAATATACGAAATAATGGAAAAGGAGGTGGACAAGTGGATTTTAAGGGAGAAGAGTATGGAAAACTGCAGAATATGAATGACGACCCGAAAAAAGATTCTTCAGAATACTTCAAAACAGAGGCTGCTGAAGGGAGAGGACTTGTTCAGGAACCCTCCGCCGCAGCTGAATATCCGCAGAAGGCAGGTCAGTATTATGTCGATCTTGAGGAATCTGTAAAACAGGATCCCCGGATCCCTAAAGGAGGAGGACACACTGAAGAGGAGTATTTAGCTCTGCCCGATGATCTGCGTGTCGAGCTGATTGACGGCGTTTTCTACGCAATGGTTGCTCCGGCAAGGATTCACCAGACAGTGGCTTTGGAAATTGCAAGGCAGCTCATGGACTGTGTTGAAAAGAATTGTAAAGAATGCTTTGTCTACATTGCACCGTCGGATGTAGCGCTTGGAGAGGACAGAAAGACAGTTGTCCAGCCGGATGTCTATGTACATTGCGACCTGGAGAAAGATATAAAACCGGGACCCTATCGTGGGGTGCCTGATTTTGCCCTTGAAGTTCTCTCCCCTTCAAATCCTGAAAATGATCTGTGGAGAAAGAGGGAACTTTACCGCAGACACGGCTTGCGGGAATACTGGATCGTGGATCCCCGGGAATTGACAGTCTATACATTTGACTTTGAAAAGACAGACGAAGGGAACGAAGTACCAGAGAAATATACCTTTCAGGACATGGTACCGGTGAGGATTTCTGACGGAGTCTGCAGGATTGATTTCAGGAGGGTGTATGACAAGATTAAACATTTCTCAACTGCAGAAGGCAGAGAAATGAAAGAATATGTCCGGGAACCTTCCGGCGCTGCCGCTTATCTGCAAAATGCAGGGCAGGCTTCTGATGTACAGACGAGAGGTATGACGAGGGATCCCCGGATTCCCACAGGAGGAGGGCACACCGAGGAAGAGTATTTTGCCCTGCCTGATGACCTGCGTGTCGAGCTGATCGACGGAGTTTTTTACCAGACAGCATCTCCCGCGATGCCTCATCAGACCGTAGCTTTGGAGATTGTAAGGCAGCTTTGGGACTGTATTGAAGAGCACGGGGAGGAAGAATGCTTCGCCTATATTGCGCCGTCGGATGTGGCACTTGGAGAGGACAAAAAGACCGTCGTTCAGCCGGATGTCTATGTGCACTGCCACCCGGAGAGAGAGGTCATATCCGGCCCTCACCGCGGAGCTCCCGATTTTACCATTGAAGTTCTCTCCCCTTCAAATCCTGAAAACGATCTGTGGAGAAAGAGGGAACTTTACCGCAGACACGGCGTGCGGGAGTACTGGATCGTAGATCCCGCAGGTTTTACGGTTTATGTATTTCATTTCGAAAAAGAAGGACCAAAGGAAGAAACACCGGAGAAATATTCCTTTGACCGTGAGATACCGGTCGGGATTTCGGATGGAAACTGCAAGGTGGATTTTCGCAGGGTCTGCCGCAAGATTGAACATTTTTTCAGGATGAATCAGTAGATGTAAGAATTGTATTTTCGAGACACAGGCTCGAGGTGCGCCTGAAAGAACATACAAAGTACAAAACACATATCTTTTCGGACAGACCCGGCGAGTGGGTTCTGTCCGTTTTTTGTTCATTCGTTCACACCTTTGAAAGATACATAAACTGTAATGTCTTCAGCTGAGATTGGTCAGCTGTGATTTATTACAAAACGATATAATATTTACCAAAGTGATGCCTGAACCATGGTATAATTATTGTCGGCAATTTTTCGTTTCAAAACACAGAAACGATTTCTTTTTTAGCACCCGGTGCTTCGGTACGAGAGGTAAGAATGATGGAACTCGAGCATGTCCTTCCGGCGGATATAGAAAAGACAAGTTTCCGGATCATTGAACAGGAACTGCATGAAATGGGCAGGGAGATTCCGGAGGATAAAAAACATGTCATTCTGCGTGTGATCCACACGACGGCAGATTTTGAATATCTGGACACGATGGCATTCAGCGAGGAGGTACTGGAGAAGGCCTCCGACGCGATCCGACGGGGGGCGCATATTGTCACAGACACGACCATGGCCATGTCCGGGATCAACAAGAGAAAGCTGGCCTCTTTCGGAGGCCAGGTACACTGCTATATAGCGGATCCCGATGTCGCGGAGCAGGCAAAGCAGGCGGGGACGACCCGCTCCGCCGCTGCCGTCGATAAGGCAGTCCGCGAGGCAGAAGAGGCGGGTTATCCCCTGATTTTCGCTGTGGGAAATGCGCCGACAGCACTTATTGCCCTGGAGGAAAAGATCCATCAGGGCTATAAGCCGGAACTTGTTATTGCGGTCCCGGTGGGTTTCGTCAATGTTGTGGCCGCCAAAGAGCGGATCATGGCGACCGGTGTGCCTTACATCTGCAACCGCGGCAGAAAGGGCGGAAGCAATGTCGCTGCCGCAATCTGCAACGCAATTCTCTACAAGATGTGAATAAAAGCGGGAAAAGCCGAGGGGGCGCCGGGGCACAGGACAAGGCGCTGTTTATTCACATATGTTTGCCAACGCATGAGCAGGTGACGAAAAATAAATGGAACTTAACGAGTACATCGAAAAGGGCGGGCAAAAGCTCCGTCTGGGATATACGACGGGAAGCTGTGCCGCTGCGGCGGCAAAGGCCGCGGTATTAATGCTGCTGACAGGGCAGAGGGTTTTGCAGGTTCAGCTGAAGACGCCGAAAGGGCTGGATCTGATCCTTGAGATTGAGGACATCTGCTTCTGGAATGAAAAAAATGCGGTTTCAAATAGTCGTCCGCATGCTGTTTCCTGCGCAGTCCGCAAGGACAGCGGGGATGACCCGGATATCACCAATCATGCCCTGATCTATGCCGAAGCTGCCCGTTCCGCCATACCGGGCATCCGCATTGACGGAGGGGAGGGAGTCGGCCGCGTGACAAAACCCGGGCTGGATCAGCCGGTGGGAAATGCAGCCATCAACAGCACGCCGAGGCGGATGATCAGAGAGGCAGTTCTGGAAGTTCTGCAAGTCCTGGAATCCAGTCTGTCAGAAGCAGATCATCAGAAAAGCGATTTTGCGGGTTTTGCAATCGATCAAAACAAAGAGCTGGTACAGAGCATTCCGCAGGGACTTGATATAACCATTTCTGTCCCGCAGGGGCGGGAACTGGCGGCAAACTTGGAATTGAGGGAGGCATCTCCATTCTGGGCACGAGCGGAATTGTTGAGCCCATGAGCGACCAGGCCTTACTCGATACGATCCGGGTGGAAATCAGGGTTCGCAAGGAGGAGGGGCTGACAATCCTTCCTGCAGCGCCGGGCAATTACGGAAAGAATTTTTTCCTTGAACAATACGGCTTTTCTCTGGACACTTCGGTAACCGCTTCCAACTTTATTTACGAAACAGTGAAGATGGCAGCGGACGCAGGATTTACAAAAATGCTTTTTGTGGGCCACATCGGCAAACTCGTCAAAGTGGCCGGCGGTATCCGCAACACCCATTCGCAGTACGGTGATCACCGCATGGAAATCCTGACGGAGATTGCGGAAAGTCTTATTGACAAAAACAGCAGTGACTATATTGGCTTACGTACTGCACTGGCGGACTGTGTGATGACGGATGAGGCAATCCGGATTCTGAAGGAATACGGTATCGCAGAAGAAGTCCTCTCCGAAATGACGCGGCGGATCCAGACAGTCATGCAGGAATGGGCGCAGGGAAAGATGCAGGTCCAGGTCGTTGTTTTTTCAAATGTACACGGGGAACTTGGCAGGACAGAGAAGGCGCTGGATTATATGCGCATTCTGCAGGAGCAGATTTCCGGAGGCTGAGGCAATAGCATTGTGTCTGAAACTTTATGCGAAGAGGCGCATGGATGCGGTGCGGAAGATGTTGACAAGTCTTTGAAAAAACAAGACATTTCACCCCCCTATCCGGCGCGCAGGATTTGCGAGCGAGTCTTGAAAGTTAAGAGGAGATATTCAAAATGGTCCATTTTGTGGGAGCTGGATCCGGCGCACCGGATCTGATCACAGTCCGCGGGCAGAGGCTGCTTTCGGAGGCAGATGTCATCATTTACGCGGGCTCACTGGTGAACCCTGCCCTTTTAGACTATAAAAAAGAGGGCTGCCGCGTCTACGACAGTGCGAAAATGACACTGGAGCAAGTGACGGACGTGATGCGTCAGGCGGAAAAGGAAGGGCTCACGACAGTGCGTCTTCATACCGGGGATCCCTGTATTTACGGCGCGATCCGCGAGCAGATGGACATCCTGGAGAAAGCTGGAATTCTGTATGATTCCACGCCCGGTGTGAGCGCCTTCTGCGGCGCGGCTTCCGCCCTGGACATGGAATACACCCTGCCCGGCATTTCCCAGAGTGTGATCATCACCCGCATGGCCGGCCGCACACCCATGCCGGAAAAGGAATCCATTGAGTCCTTTGCCGCGCACGGAGCAACGATGGTGATCTTTCTCAGCACAGGCATGCTGGAAAAGCTCAGCGGCCGCCTGATCGAGGGCGGTTATGCGCCGGAAACGCCGGCGGCCATTGTCTACAAGGCGACCTGGCCGGATGAGGAAAAGTATATCTGCACGGTGGATACGCTGGCCAGGACCGCTGCGGAGCACGGGATCACAAAAACGGCGCTCATCATAGTCGGCGGTGCCGTCGCCCAGAGCGGCTATGAGCGCTCAAAGCTCTACGACCCGGGCTTTACGACAGAATTCAGAGAGGCGTCAGAATAATAAGAATAAGACCTCATATACATGCGGAGCATGCCTTGCCGCCATTTTGAGCGGCCTGTTTGGAAAGGGAGAGAAAGAAATGGGGGCTGACAGCAAAAAAGGAAAAATCACCGTGGTCGGTATAGGACCCGGTGCGATCGACCAGATGACCTTCGAGGCCTATCATGCGATAGAAAACTGCGACGTGATCGCCGGATACCATGTCTATGTGGATCTGGTGAAAGACCGGTTTCCGGACAAAAAAATCATCACCACCACCATGCGCAGGGAGGAGGAGCGGTGCATCCTTGCCCTGGAGGAGGCGGAGACGGGCGCGGATGTCGCCTTTATCTGCAGCGGCGACGCGGGTGTCTACGGCATGGCGGGACTGATCTACGAGACAGCGCAGGATTATCCCGATGTGGAGATCCAGGTGATTCCGGGTGTCACGGCAGCCCTGAGCGGCGCCGCCCGCCTGGGGGCACCCCTGATCCATGATTTTGCCCTTATCAGCCTGAGCGATCTGATGACCAGCTGGGAGAAGATCCAGAAGCGTCTTCGGATGGCGGCGGAGGGCGATTTCGCCATTGTCCTCTACAATCCCTCCAGCAGAAAGCGGGCGGATTATCTGCAGAAGGCCTGCGATATTCTGCTGGAAACGCTTTCCCCCGACCAGATCTGCGGCACAGTCCGCAACATCGGCCGCGACGGAGAAGAAACCCATATTTATACCCTGGCAGAGCTGCGCGATGTTCAGGTGGATATGTTTACTACAGTTTTTATCGGCAACAGTTCGACAAAGCGCATCGGCGGCCATATGGTGACGCCCCGCGGATATGCAAGAGAACGCAAGACAACATCATTCTGAGAAGGTGCGTTTGGACAGATGAAAGCAGAGAGTGGAAAGATTTTGATTTTCGGCGGTACAACTGAGGGAAGGACAGTTGCGGAGCGCCTGCTCGCCGAGGGCCTGCCATGCACTGTCTGTGTGGCGACACAGTATGGAGAGGAAGTCCTGCATCCCCATCCCCTGATGAATGTTCATACGGGAAGGATGGACCGCGTCGGTATGACGCAGATGATGCTGGAAGGACATTTTTCCTGTGCCATCGATGCGACACATCCCCATGCACAGCTTGTTTCTCAGGAAATCAGGGCGGCCTGTGAGCAGACGGGTCTCCCTTATCTTCGCCTGCAGAGAGAAAATGCGGATTCTGAAAGTCCTGAAAGCTCTGATAAAAGGGCAGCGGATGATAAATCAGGGAAACAATCCTGTATTTATGTCACTGATGTAGAAGAGGCAGGATCTTTCCTTTCGTCTGTTCCCGGCCGCATTCTGGTGACGACAGGCAGCAAAGAGCTCGCCCGTTTTACCAGAGCACTAGGCGACCCCTCCAGGATCACAGCCCGCGTTCTTCCTTCGCCGGAGAGCCTGCAGGCCTGCGCCGGGGCGGGGCTCACAGGAAAGCAGATTTTTGCCATGCAGGGCCCTTTCGGTACAGATATGAACTGCGCCCTGATCCGCCATGCCCATGCCTCCTGGCTTTTGACCAAGGAAACCGGTGCGGCGGGAGGCTATCCCGAGAAGATAGAAGCTGCACAAAAATGCGGCATCCGCGCAGTGGTGATCCGCACCCCTTCGACAGAAAATGAGTCACGAGGGACGGTTCTGCCTGACTCATTTGAGCCGTCAGGCGGAGCAGCGACGATGAATCTGACGGATGCTGTTCAGGATCCGCAGCGGGAATCAGCGCGGTTGGCAGGACTGGAGTACATAATCGAAAAAGCCCGGCAGTATGCTTCTTGCGGGAAAAAGAAAGCCGGAATCTTTTCTCTGGTCGGCGTCGGTGTGGGTGCGCAGGAGGCGGGAACGCAGCAGGCGCAGGAAGCAATCGCCTCCGCCCAGGTCCTTTTCGGGGCAAAGAGTGTTCTGGAAAATCTGACAAAGACCTGGCAGCCGGCAGCCTGCAAAAAAGTCATTGCCAATTACGACAGCGGTAAGATCCTGGACTATCTGCAGGAACATCCGGAGATAAGGAATGCCGCAGTTGCTTACTCAGGAGACAGCGGATTTTACAGCGGAGCCGCCTCCATGCTTGCAAAACTGAAAATGGCAGAGGCGTTCAAAGAAAACTTCGATGTAAAAGTGATCTGCGGAATATCCAGTGTCTCCTGGTTCGCTGCGCGGGCGGGGATTCCCTGGCAGGACTGGAAAATACTCAGTTCCCACGGGCGATTCTGCAACGTGACAGGCCAGGTGCGCAGGAACCGCGAATGCTTCCTGCTGCTGGCCAACGCGGCCGACCTGCGTCAGACGGGCGCTCTGCTGGCAAGGGCCCAGGACCAGGGTACTCTGGGAAAACTGCAGCTGATCTATGGCTATGAGCTATCCCGCGCGGGAGAGCAGATCTGTCCCTGCACGCCGCAGGAACTGATCGAGGTCACACAGGAAGGTCTCTATGTCCTGTATATCCGGCACGACGACGCGGAAAAAATCCCTGTTCTGCCGGGAATGCCGGACACTGCCTTTATCCGGGGAAAAGCACCGATGACCTCTTCGGAAATCCGCACGCTCTCCCTGTGCCGCCTTGGTCTGACCGCCAAATCGGTCTTGTGGGATGTGGGCGCCGGAACAGGTTCTGTGAGTGTTGAGGCTGCCCTCGCCTGCCCGGACAGCAAAGTCTGGTCAATTGAATGCAAAAAAGATGCCCTCGCTCTCCTTGCGGAAAACAGGGCAAAGTATAGTCTTCAGAATATGTCGATCATCGAGGGACGGGCACCGGAAGCGCTGATCGATCTGCCGGTTCCTACCCATGTCTTTATCGGAGGCAGCGGCGGCGAGATCGGAAGTATACTGGACTTTGTCCTTGCGCGCAATTCCAGCGCAAAAGTGGTGGTGAACTGCATCACTTCGGAGACCCTTACGGCACTGTATGATGCGCTGGACACCCTGCCGATCCGTGACCTTCAGTGCGTGCAGGTCATGGTAAACCGGGAGGAAATCCTGGGGACCTACCACTATCTGCGTGCCGGAAACCCGGTCTTCATTATCTCCTTCCAGGGGGATGGCAAGACAGGGGACTGAGCCGCAGCTCCGGAGATGATTTTTTGACCATTGTCTAACTGTTTATCGGCTGTTTGCAAACAGTAGTATTTTACACAAAGAAAGAACTGCGCATATGCTTCACGGAGGAGAGATTTATAACAATATAGTGGTGAGATATGATTTTTCGGTCAATATCAACCCGCTGGGGATTCCGGAAAATGTTCTCCGGAGTCTTCAGGAAAAGCTCTCTCTTCTGACACAGTACCCGGATCAGGAGTGCAGAAAACTACGCCTTGCGCTGGAAAAGCGCACCGGCGTCCCGGCACAGCAGATTCTGTGCGGGAACGGCGCGTCTGAGCTGATCGAAGCTGCAGTGAGGGGACTGCATGCAGGCAGGATTCTCCTTACGGCGCCTTCTTTCTCCGGCTACAGGCATGCGGCAGAATCCCATGGCTGCGAAATTCTCTATCATGACCTGCGCAGGGAGGAAAATTTTGCTCTGACGGAAAGATATCTGGAGGATCTGGCACAGAAGCCCGATCTTGCAATATTATGTTCGCCCTCAAACCCCATCGGAGACCGGATCGATCCGGACCTGCTGTGCCGGATCGCGGAAACCTGTGAGAGCCAGGGCACCTGGCTCATGGTGGACGAGTGCTTCCTGGGCTTTCTGCCGGATGAGGACCAGCGCACCATGCGCAGGTTTCTGCTGCCCCCGGCCTCATTTCAGCAATTTCAGCGGCTTCTGGTCCTGGATGCCTTTACCAAGCGCTTTGCCATGCCGGGCATCCGTCTGGGATATCTGATGGCAGCAAACCCTGAGATCCTGGAGAAGATCCATGCGCAGCAGGCGGAGTGGAGCGTTTCCCTTCCCGCTCAGATTGCCGGCCTTGCCGCCCTGGAAACCGGTAAGGAATACATAGAGACAGCCCGCACGCTTGTTGTTGCGGAAAGAGAAAAGATGGCTGCAGCTCTTGAAAATTTCGGATGCAGGGTATTTCCGGGGGAGGCAAATTATATCTTTTTCTCCTGCGAAAAAGAGTTGTATGAGCCCCTTCTGCAGAGAGGCATCCTGATCCGCCGCTGTGACAACTACCCGGGGCTTGACAAGGGCGATTACCGCGCCGCCGTCCTGCTCCCGGAAGAAAATCAAGTACTGCTCGGAGCATTGGCAGAGATTTTAACTGCCGGATAATATGAGCTGTGAGCTGCTGTCTAATCAAAAGGCTCTTATTATCGGATAAACCAACGATGAACAGAACGATGAACATGACTATGAACAGGAGAAGCCAGGGAGTTCATTTATGAGCGAAAAAAGGGAAAAACCATACTGGGAGGGAAAGCATTATTCCTTTTTCCAGAATACGGAATGTGAATATTTTCCCTGCCACCGGATTGCGGACCCGGCTCGCTTCAGCTGCCTGTTCTGCTACTGTCCGCTCTACATGCTGGGACCTGACTGCGGAGGAAACTTCCGCTACACGGAAAAGGGAATCAAGGACTGCACCAACTGCCTGATCCCGCATCTGCCCGAAAACTACGGGCTGATTACCGGAAAATATAAAGAGATTGCCGCCGCCATGCAGCAGACAGTACCTTCACAGAAAAATGGGAATGACCGGCAGGGGCGAAAAACAATGGACCGTATCGTCATGCTGGCCTGTACGGAGCGCGGTTTTGAAACCATGCGAGGCGCCGCTTCAGCCCTGAAAGAGCACCTGCCGAATACGGAAATTCTGCAGACGGGACGCTGTGCCTATGTGTCCGGATTCGAGAATGGTCCAAAGCTCTCCGAGGCGGCAGCCAAATGGTTTCACGAAGCAGATGCTCTCATTTTCATTGCGGCGACAGGAATTGCAGTTCGCTGCATTGCGCCCTTTGTGAAGGACAAGTTTCGTGATCCCGCTGTTCTGGTCATGGATGAAAACGGGAAATTTGTCATTTCACTGATGTCCGGTCACGCGGGGGGCGCCAACCGCTTATGCGGACTGCTGGCAGAGGCTGCGGGGGCGCAGCCGGTGATCACGACAGCGACTGACGGCAGGGGGCTTTTTGCCGTTGATGTCTTTGCGGCGGAAAATGGCCTGCAGATTTCCGACAGAACAATAGCCAAGCAAATCTCTGCCCGCGTCCTGGCAGGGGAGACCTTGCATATTTATTTTGATGAAGCGTTCGGGATTTCTGCAGACAGCGGGAATCTAATTGAGAAATACGGAAAAGGAGTCAGTCGGACAGAAGAACGGGCTGATGCGGACATCATTGTCTCCTTCAGGCATGAAGAAGGTGATCGCAGGGATGCCCTCTACCTGATTCCGCGGGCAGTCACCCTGGGAATCGGATGCCGGAAAGGAATCTCTTCGGAAGCCATTCACAAGGTGGTGGCGCAGATCCTGCAGATTTCCGGCGTCTTTCCGCAGGCAGTCTCCGGAATTGCTTCTATCGATCTGAAAAAAGAGGAAGCCGGTCTCCATGCATTTGCAGAAGAATGGAACCTGCCCCTGACTTTTTTCACAGCTGAGGAGCTCAGCCGGGTGCCGGGAACTTTCAGCACTTCTGATTTCGTCCGCAATGTCACAGGCGTGGACTGTGTCTGCGAAAGGAGCGCAGTGCGGCTGGCCATGGATCATACAGATCATACGGGGGCTGAGTGCGGCAAAGAAGCTCTCCTGCTGGAAAGGAAGATCAGCCTTGAAGGAGTCACCGTGGCGCTTGCCCTTTGGCCTTAACATCATATTATTGACAGGCACAGTCACGCTCCCGCTTCCAGGGAGTCTTCGCTTGTTTAATCTGCGAGGCATCCTGAAATGAGGGGATGGAAAATCAGTCAGCTTGAGGAAATGACAGATGAATATGAGGAAGCACTTTTTTGTTCCGATCACAGCAATCATTCTTTTTATAATTCTGACATTCAGCGCCTGCGCTTCTGGGCAAAAGAATGAAAATACGGGTGCACAGGCAGATGCTGTTTCATCTGCTGTTGAACCTGAAGCCGAAAAAACAGACGGGGGGACAGTTGATGCGCTTGAAGACGGCAGCTATGTGCCGACCCTGTTTACTGTTACGGGCGGCACTGGTAAGGTAAAGATTACCTGCCCGGAAGTCGTTGTCACAGAAGGTGAGGCACAGGCGAGAATTGAGTTCAGCAGTCCCCACTATGAGTGGGTCAAAGTCGACGATGTCCAGTATGATCCGGAAAACGCCGATGACGCGGACAGAGACAATTCTGTCTTCCGCATTCCTGTGCGCCTGGACGAAGAGATGACGATCAGCGGTCTGACAACAGCCATGTCCGAACCCCATGAGATCGAGTACACCCTTTTCATCAGCCTCATACAGGAGGACAAAAAATCAACTGCAGACGGAGCCGGGGATGATGCTGAGGGAAATGATGGTGCAGAGGACAGTTTCGGAAATGCTGCGGAAATAAACGGTGAAAATGATCCCGCGGACGGGGTGGATGACGGGGAAGATGATGGTGAAGATATCCCTGCGGCAGGAAAGCAGGCTTCAAAGTCAGAAAACGCTTCCCGGCCTCCTGCCCTGGAGGGCCTGACCTTTGTTTCCGCCATGGAAACCTCCTATGCGGAAACCTTCGATATTTACAGCTATCAGCCTGCGGACGGCAGCACGGAGGAAGTCTACCGTCTGATCGATGTACACGACAGCGGTCAGTACCTGCTCCTGCCGGAAGGCAGCGGCTCAGACAAGTCTGCTGCCCCTGAGAAGATTCTCAAAAATCTTCCTGCCTCCATCACTGTTCTGCAGGCACCTCTCGACAATATCTATGTGGCGGCGACCTCATCCATGGCTCTGTTTGACGGAGCGGGCGCCATCAGCCAGGTGAAACTGACCGGCACAAAGGAAGACGGCTGGTACATTGACGCCCCCAAAAAGGCCCTGGCGGACGGCAGCATGGTCTACGCCGGAAAGTACAGCGCTCCGGACTATGAACTCCTGGCTTCCTCCGGCTGTGACCTGGCCGTGGAATCCATGATGATCCTGCACTCCCCGGAGGTCAAGGAGAAACTCGAGGAGCTGGGGATCCCTGTTTTCATCGACACATCCAGCAATGAGAGTCATCCTCTGGGCAGGACTGAGTGGGTCCGCCTCTACGGCGTCCTGACCGGCCATGAGACAGAGGCGGAGGCTTTTTTTGAAGAACAGAAAAAGGTATTTGCCCGGGCTGAGAACTATACTGATACCGGCCTGACGGTTGCCTTCTTTTCCATTTCTTCCAGCGGAAATGTGATCGTGCGCGCGACAGAGGACTACATTCCGCGCATGATCGAGCTGGCGGGTGGAAACTATATCTTTAAAGACCTTCTCCAGAAGAGCGGAAACAGCGCCTCGGTGCGCCTGTCTATGGAAGACTTCTACAATACGGCAAAGGACGCGGACTACCTGATCTACAACGCGACCATCGAGAATCCTGTACGCAGTATCACTGAACTTTGCGGCAAATCCTCCCTCCTTGCGGACTTTAAAGCAGTACAGAAGGGAAATGTCTGGCAGGTACAGCGCAGCCTCTACCAGTCCCCCGACATCGCCGCTCAGATGATCACAGACCTGCACCGTATGCTCACCGGCGAAGACACATCAGAAATGACCTTCCTCGAGCAGCTCAAATGAGTCACGAGGGACGGTTCTGTTTGACTCAATTGATACAGGGAAGGATGCCGGGGCGGTTTTCTGTGGCTTACAGGAACCGTACTTTAGTATCTCACAGCAAGACATTACAGGAGATAATGAATGAATCAGAAACGACTTGACAGGATCAATGAACTGGCGCGCAAGCAGAAGACGATCGGCCTGACAGATGAGGAGAAAGCGGAGCAGAAAAAGCTCCGTGAGGAGTATCTGGCCGATTTCCGAAAGACCCTGCGCGGACAGCTGGAAAACATCTCATTCGTAGAGGCAGACGGAAGTATTACACCTCTCAGTTCCCTTCGGAAAAAGGACATATAAGATAATCCGGGACCGGCTTTGCCGGCCTGCCGGAGATGACCGGACGGTGAAAAAAGCAGAGGAACAGGAATATGGACAATCTACAGAGGCCGGAATACGCGCATGCGAAGGCACTTCGGCGGACACGCTATACAGTGGTGTTTGCCGCGCTCGCAGCGGCCTTTCTGGCAATGATCATTTTGAATATCAATACGGGCAGCGTCAGCATCCCTGTCGGAAGGATTCTCAGGATCCTTTTTCTGAGGCAGGGGGAAGCAAATGAGGTCAGCATCATCTGGAAGATCCGCATGCCGCGCATTCTGCAGGCGGCCATTCTGGGAGGAGCTCTGGCCCTGTCCGGTTTCCTGCTGCAGACCTTCTTCGGCAATCCCATCGCGGGACCCTTTGTCCTGGGTATTTCCTCCGGTGCCAAGATGTGTGTCGCCGTCGTCATGATCCTTCTCATCGGGCGTTTCGGGACTGCCTCTTCGTGGGCTCTGATCCTGGCGGCCTTTGCCGGCGCCATGATGTCCACGGCTTTTATACTTGTGGTTTCGCGTGCAGTGCGCCATATGGCGGGACTTCTGGTCGCGGGTATTATGATCGGTTATATCTGCAGTGCCATCACGGAGTTCCTCGTGACTTTCGCGGAGGATTCCGATATCGTCAATCTGCACGGCTGGTCGCAGGGAAGCTTTTCCGGAGCGGACTGGAGCGGGACGGGGACCGCAGCCATGATCGTGGGAATTGCCTTCTTCTGTGTATTTCTGCTGGCTAAGCCAATCGGTGCCTACCAGATGGGTGAGGCATATGCCCAGAGCATGGGCGTCAATATCAAACGCTTCCGGATGGAACTGATCATACTTTCAGGCCTTCTGTCTGCCTGCGTGACTGCCTTTGCCGGCCCCATCTCTTTTGTCGGTATTGCCGTACCGTTTCTGGTCAAGCGAGCACTCGGGACATCAAAGCCCATCGTCGTGATTCCCGCCGCTTTCCTCGGCGGCGCCGTCTTCTGCATGGTGAGTGACCTGATCGCCCGCATGGCCTTTTCACCGACTGAACTCAACATCAGCACTGTGACTTCCATTCTGGGCGCACCGGTGGTGATTTACATGTTGATCCGAAAGAACAGATAAATCGGAAGCGACCAACCGTCGGAAAAAAGCTCATTCGTTATATACAGGAAGGATATGACAAAACTTGGATAAGAATCATTTACGGCTCGACCATCTGGTCGTCGGTTATAACGGAAAGGCCCTGATCCACGGGATTGAAATAGGTGTGCAGAGAGGGGAAATCGTGACGCTGGTCGGACCCAACGGATCAGGCAAGTCCACGATCCTCAAGACGATCACCCGTCAGCTGCTTCCGGTGGGCGGGGAAATATTCCTGTCTGATGAGGAAGACTCTTTGCCGAAAAAACTGGACCGGTTCAGTCCGGCGGATCTTGCCAGGAATATGGCTGTCATGCTGACAGGCCGGCTGCAGACGGAACTGATGACCTGCCGGGATGTGACCGCCATGGGCCGCTATCCCTACACCGGACGCCTGGGTATCCTGTCGGATGCCGATGAACAGAAGGTAGAGGCCGCGCTTGCAGCCGTACATGCACAGCACCTTTCCGACAGACCTTTTGATGCTGTCAGTGACGGTGAGCGCCAGAGAATCCTGCTCGCGCGCGCCATCTGTCAGGAACCGAAAATCATCGTGCTCGACGAGCCGACTTCCTATCTGGATATTCGTCATAAGCTGGAACTTCTCTCCATTCTTCACAGGATGTCCCGGGAGCAGGGCATTACGGTTGTGATGTCGCTGCATGAGATTGACCTCGCGATGAAAATCTCGGACCGGATCATCTGTGTGAGAGGAGAGGAGATTTTTGCATGCGGGAAGCCTTCTGAAATCCTTGATGACGAGACAGTCCGCAAGCTCTATGATCTGGATCCTGCACTGGGCAGGTTTGATGCCAGAACCGGCAGTCTGGACCTGTTTTTTGCAGAAAAGGAATCCTGTGCGAATGGGAACCATCCATTGAAGGAAGACACTGCTGAGGAAGCGGTTATCGCAGAAAGTAAAAAAGTCTCTTCCAAAGCTGACGAAAAGGAGACAGAATCAATCGCCATCCCCCGCCTGATGATCGCGGCGCCGGGGAGCGGCAGCGGTAAGACCCTGATCACCTGCGGCCTGCTGCGTCTTTTGCAGAGAAAAAATCTCCATCCTGCGGCCTTTAAGTGCGGGCCGGATTATATCGATCCCATGTTCCACAGGCAGGTGCTGGGCATTCCCTCCCGCAACCTGGACACCTTCTTCTCCCCCGCGGACTCGGAAAATGACGCAAATACTGCAGCGGCGACCCTGGCACGAGCGGCGGCCAAAAACGGGGCGGGCATAGCTGTCATTGAAGGCGTTATGGGCTATTTCGACGGCACCGGAGCCTCCGGTATGGAGGCCTCCTCTTTTGACCTGGCACAGCAGACCGATACGCCGGTCATTTTGACCCTAAATGCCAAAGGAATGAGCCGCTCCGTGGTTGCCCTGCTCAGGGGCTTGGCGGATTATGAAAAAGAAAACCGCAGGATCCGCGGTGTCATCCTGAACCGCATCTCTCCGGGCATGTTCCCCATGATGAAAAAATGGATCGAGGAGGACACGGACATCAAAGTCATCGGCTATCTTCCGCAGGACGACAGCCTTTCCTGGGGGAGCCGTCATCTGGGGCTGCTGCAGCCCGAAGAACTGACCGGCCTTCAGGAGCAGATCGATCATCTTGCGGATACTCTGGAAAGCACCATTGACCAGGAAGCATTGCTTGATCTGGCTTCCACGGCGCCTCCTATCCGGACACCCTCCGAATCCGCCGGAAAAAAAGCCGACATGGCTCTGACACCCTCCGAATCCGCTGGAAAAAAGACCGACATGGCTCTGACTTCCTCCGGGGCAAGTGAAAAAAGTGAAAAAAAAGCTGATCCGGCAGGGGAAAAACAAATTGTTCCCCGCATCGCGGTCGCCCGCGACGAAGCCTTCAGCTTTTATTACGAAGACAATCTGGAGATGCTGCAGGAATGCGGCGCAGAACTGGTATTTTTCTCCCCGATTCATGACAGGATATTTCCCGCGGCGGACGGACTGCTGCTGGGCGGCGGCTATCCTGAACTGCATGCCCAGGCTCTTGCGCAGAACGAAGAGATGAAGGCTCAGATCTGCGAATGTGCCGCAAAAGGCATGCCCCTTCTGGCCGAATGCGGTGGCTTTATGTATCTGCAGGAGAATCTGGTCCTGGCAGACAGGACGGCCGGCAAAGACGGGGCAGATCAGAAGGCCTGGAAAATGTGCGGCCTTCTGCCCGGCACCTGCCGCATGACAGATAAGCTCGTCCGTTTCGGCTATATTGAATTGGAGAAAAAAGACGGTCAGAGCGGCGGGGCAGGCTGCCTTAAGGAAGGACACCGAATCCGCGGACACGAATTCCATTATTTCGATTCCACGGACAACGGCCATGCCTGTACCGCCCGCAAGCCGGGCGGCAGACGTTCCTGGGACTGCATGGTCGTACAGGACAATATCATGGCCGGATTCCCCCATCTCTATTACCGGTCCGATCCGGATTTTGCAGCCGCCTTTGTGGAAAAATGCAGACAATTTTCGAGGAAATAAGAATGGACTATTTGCAGCAGTCGGTGCAAAACAGAATAATCGTGCTTTTCATTGCAGCTGCTGTAGACCTGCTGATGGGAGACCCTCACTGGCTCTGGCATCCCGTGCAGGGAGTCGGAACCCTGATCAGTCTCTTTGAAAAAATCCTTCGCCGGATCCTTGCTGTTCCGCCCTGCCGGGAACAAAACTCTCATACCCGGGAGCGCATCGCAGGCGCACTGATGGTTTTGCTTGTGCTTTTTGTGAGCACAGGCCTGATCTTTATTTTGCTGACAGTGTGCAGCCGGATTCATCCCTTCTTGCGGCTCTTGCTTGAGGGAATCCTGTGCGGACGGCTGCTTGCCCTGCGCAGTCTCGGGGAGGCCGGCTATTCTGTGCGGGACCCCTTGCTGCGGGGCGACATCGAAGGTGCCCGCAAAGCAGTCTCCATGATCGTGGGGCGCGACACAGAGCGCCTGGACGAAGAAGGTATTGCCAAAGCCGCAGTGGAAACTGTCGCCGAGAACACCTCCGACGGTGTGACGGCACCTCTTTTTTACATGATCCTGTTCGGAGGGATGGGGGGGATTTTTTACAAAGCGGTGAACACCATGGATTCCATGACGGGGTATAAAAACGCCCGCTATATGTATTTTGGAACGGCGGCGGCGCGCCTGGATGATATAATGAATTTTATTCCTGCCAGACTGACAGCTCTCTTTATGATCCTGGCATCTTATCTGTCGGGGAAAGACTGCGTCACTACTGCCGGACAGACTGTCCGGATCCCCGACGGAGCAGCTGCTTATCGCATCTGGCGGCGGGACCGCCTCAAGAGTCCCAGCCCCAATTCCGCCCAGACAGAATCTGTCTGCGCCGGAGCTCTGTATCTGCGCCTGCTGGGAGACACCTGGTATTTCGGTGAGGTACACCGCAAAGCCGAGATCGGCGACGGCGGCAGAAGAGTGGAGCCGGAAGATATCACCCGCTCCGTGCGCCTGATGAACCGCACTGCATTCCTGATGTTTTCAGTCGGGATCATGCTTCTCATTCTTGCGGGAATTATGTGCTGAAGAAAAAGAATACGCAAAACACATAAAAACCGGAGTTTAAAATGCGTTTTGCGTATCGTTCATGATCTTTCGATATATATCTTTATGCCTTTATGCAATCAGGACAGAATCCGAAAGACATCCGCTTTTACGGACGGCGGCTCAGACATTCCGTTTTTTGAATGGATGCGAAGCAGTCCTGTATCCATCAGGTCATCCCGGCAATCTCTTCAGGAGTATAGCCAAGCGACTGCAGAATCTGTTCGGTGTGGTAACCTTCCGGATATCCTGCGTGGTCGTAACGGGGCGGGCAGGCGGAGAGATGCATGGGGCAGCCCATCTGGGTGATGCGGATTGTGCCGGATTCACCCGAGCCGGTAGAGGCGGCACCGCCGGAATCACCCGAGCCAGAACCACCGGCAGTGCCGGATAAAGCAGCGGAAGCTGAAACAGGGACTTCAACAGACGGCCACATTCCACGCTGCACGAGGTGGTCATCCTTTGATACTTCCTCCAGATCCATGACGGGTTCCACGCAGGCATCGAGTTCCCCGAAGACCCTGGTCCACTCGTCGCGCGTCTTTGTTTTAAATACCTCGCGGAAGGTCTGCTTGACCATTGCGGCGTCGGTTTTCAGGATCTTCCCGTCCCTCCATTCGGGATGTCCGAGGCCCTCACAAAGAGCCGCGAAAAACTTGGGCTCCAGAGAGCCGACGCTCATAAATCTGCCGTCGGAGGTCTCATAGAAATCATAGATGCCTCCGCCGTTCAGCATGCCGCTCTCCCGCATGGGCATGGGGCCGCCTGCGAAATAACTTGCGCCGTCCATGGAGTTAAAAGGGATGACACTGTCCTGCATGGAGACGTCGATAAACTGTCCTTCCCCCGTTCGCTCGCGGTAAATGATTGCCGCGAGGATACTGGAAACAGCGTTCATGGAACCGCCCGCAACGTCCGCGATCTGAAAGTTATAGAGGCCGGGGCCTCCCGCCTTTCTTCCGGCAGCCCACGCGATGCCGGCGCGGGACAGATAATTGATATCGTGACCTGCCTTCATGGCAAAAGGACCGTTCTGGCCGTAGCCTGTGATCGCACAGTAGATCAGCCTCGGATTGACTTTGCGCAGCTCTTCATAGCCTACGCCCAGCTTGTCCATGACGCCGGGCCGGAACTGCTCGACCACGATGTCATATTCCAGGACCAGCTTTTTGACCGCCTCCACGGCGGCAGGTTTTTTCAGATTCAGAAAAATAGTCTTTTTGTTGCGGCCCAGCCAGGCCTGCGCCCCGGTCACCTTTGCGCCTTCGATCACCGGAGGCCAGTTGACCACCAGATCATATTTGCCGCGTCCGCTCACCTTGAGCACCTCCGCGCCCAGATCCGCCAGCGTCATCGTGGCATAAGGCCCGGGAAGAAGGGTTGTAAAATCAAGTACTTTGTATCCGTCTAAAGCGCCCATTGCAATTCTCCTTTCTGTCTTTTTTATATTGTAGCACGATAGCGCGGTATGCCCGAAAATGTTTTGACAGTCTTCGAGAAATGTTTTGACTATTCGTAGAGAAATGATTTGACAGTCTCAGAGAAACGTTTTGACCATTGGAGAAAAAACAGGATGAACATTACTACAGCAAACTGCCATGGCAGCGTGACTGCCTCCACCAAAGGAGTAAAAGTCGATTGCTCCGTACGGCTTAGGCCGCACTCCCGCAATCGCCACCATGTATTCGACAATCGCTCCGCTTGCCTTGCTGCGCGTAGCTTTTTGTCTCATACATGGTGGTCCGATCAAATGTCTGTATGTCTGGACGAGCGAGCTCGTCCATCCACACAGCCGCTTGATCGAACTTTTACAGTAAATGATCAGAAACTTCTGCTCGCCGTGAGTTTCGGCACTTCCTTTGCGGATACCCGCGAAAAAACCATCGGCGCCATCGAGCGGCGGATCGCGGACAGATTTCCCGACTGCACCATACAGCGATGTTTTACCAGCCGCATGATCCGAAAAAAGCTTCTGGAAAGAGACGGTCTGAAAATAGACAGCCCGGAGCAGGCAATGCAGAAGGCACAGGAGAAGGGCATACGGCAGCTGATCGTGCAGCCCCTGTACCTGATGCATGGTTTCGAGCATCGCAGACTGATGGAGACAATCCGGGAAGCTGCCTCCTCTTTTGACAAACTGAAAGTCGGAAAGCCTCTCCTTTCGGACGATGCCGACTTCTGTACAATGGCGGACGCGATCCGACGCAATCTTCCCGCCCCTGAACCGGACACTGCGGTTGTCCTCATGGGGCACGGAAATGAAAAGAAGAAAAAGCCCGTCCAGGAAGGTGCAGAGTCTGAAAGCTCTTTCGCCAGGGATATCCAAGACAACGCGGTTTTCGCAGTTTTGCAGCAGACTCTGCGCGACACAGGGGCGGACAATTATTTTGTCGCAACGGTGGAGGGCGAGCCTGAAATCAGCGAGATCCTTCCCATGATCAAAGAAAGAGGATTCCGGAAAGTCATCCTGGCTCCTTTCATGGTTGTTGCAGGCGACCACGCCAGAAATGACCTGGCCGGAGAAGACGAAGACTCCTGGAAGAACATTTTTACACGAAGCGGCTTTCAGGTGGAAACCGTACTTCGCGGCATCGGGGAATGGGAAGAGGTGCAGGATCTTTTTGCAGCCCACGCTGCACAGTGTATAGAGAAAACGTAAATCTGAGCACAAAATGCGCAGAGACTGGAAGGGTGTGACCAGTAACACCAGACCATGCGCCCGCAGGAAATCCTGCAATTGACTTGTTTTCGAGGCAGAAAGGAATTATTTATGAGAGGAACAGCATACGGTGTCGGGGTGGGTCCCGGAGATCCGGAACTGATAACCTTGAAGGCAGTCCGCCTGATACGGGAAAACGAGGTGATCGCAGTTCCGGGGAAAGAAGCGGAAAACTCTGTCGCCTACAAAATTGCCGCAGCAGCCGTACCGGAAATCGCCGAAAAGACCCTGGTACCAATCTACATGCCCATGGTCAGGGATCGGGCAAAGATTGAGGAGGAGCATCGGAAGGGTGCAAAGCTGCTGGAAAAATATCTTGACCAGGGTAAAAATGTCGTCTATCTGACGCTGGGTGATTCGACGATCTACTGCACCTTCAGCTATCTGCAGCACATTCTGGAAGAGGACGGATACCGGGTGGTACTAGTCAGCGGTATTCCCTCTTTCTGCGCAGCCGCCGCGAGGCTGAATATTTCCCTTACCGAGTGGAATGAGCCGCTTCATGTGATTCCCGCTTCCCACAAAAAAGGAGAGGCGCTGGATCTTGCCGGCACTTATGTATTGATGAAATCCGCCAGTCACATGAAGGAGACAAAGGAACTTCTCATGGCCAGCGGACGTAAGGTCTGCTGCGTGGAAAACTGCGGTATGGCCAACGAGAAAGTCTATCACAGTGCAGAGGAGATCCCCGATGACGCAGGGTATTTTTCTCTGGTAATCGCCAAGGAAAAACACGGCTGATACTTACCGGCATGTTCACAGGACTCCATAAAAGCATGTGAAGTTTATCAGCAGACAGGAAAAACGATGATTGAGATACAGGGACTCACAAAGAAATTCGGGACTTTCACGGCAGTGGATCATGTTGACCTGACGATCAAAGACGGAGAGTTTTTCGGCCTGCTGGGGCCGAACGGTGCCGGCAAGACGACCACGATCAGCATGCTGTCGACTGTTCTTCTGCCTACAGAGGGCAGGATCCTTCTGGACGGCAATGTGCTCGACCGACGCGCCCATGCCCAGAAACGCCGGCTCAGCGTGATCACCCAGGAATATTCCATGCGCCAGGATATGACCATGGAGGAAGTCATGGAATACCAGGGCCGACTCTACTTTATGAAGCGGCGCCGGATCAGGGAAAAGACAGAGGAACTGCTGGATTTCACAGGGCTTCTGGAATACCGCCGGCGCACTGTCCGCCATCTCTCAGGCGGTATGAAGCGCAAGCTCATGATCTGCCGCGCTCTCATGACCGAGCCCGACATCCTGCTGCTGGACGAACCCACGGCAGGCATGGACGCTCTGTCACGCCGCCAGACCTGGACCCTGCTGCGTCAGCTCCAGAACCGGGGCATGACCGTCCTTCTTACTACCCACTACATGGAAGAGGCACAGACTCTCTGCGAACGCGTCGCCCTGATGGACCGGGGCAGGATCAATGCCGTTGCCCCTCCCCGCGAGCTGATCGATCAGCTCGGCCGCTTTGCCATCGACGAGGTCACGGATGAAAAGACGGCCAGCCGCTTCTTCCATGACAGAGAAGAAGCCATCCGCTGCCTGCGGGAAGCCGGCCCCGGCGCCGGCATGCGTGAAACCACACTCGAAGACGTCTTCCTGGAGCGCCTGGGCAGACACCTTGAGAAGAAATAAAGAAGGGTGCTGTTTTGACACTGTTTTGTTCAGAAAAATGCTTTTATGCTGTCTTGCGCATGAAGGTGCTTTTCATACTGTTTAGCGCATGAAATTGCTTTTCATACTGTTTAGCGCAGGGAATGCAGTGCATGAAAAATTTCTATTGAAACGTCAAAAGAAGCAGGAAAGTAAAACATGGGAATAATCACTGTCCTCTGGGAAAAATGGGTCGAATTCCGGCGCGATTTCTATAAGATTACAATGGCGGCGATGATCTCGCCCCTCATGTATCTGCTCATTTTCGGCTTTGGCATTCAGACCACCTCCCACGGCGAACCTTATCTGATGTTTTTGATTCCCGGCATCGTGGCCATGTCAACGATGACGGGCAGTTTTGGCGCGGTTGCCCAGAACATGAGCGTTCAGAGACTGTATGAAAAGGCCCTGGACCAGGTCATGGTCTCGCCGACCCCGCTCTGGCAGTTCATCACCGGGCAGATCCTGGGCGGCGCCCTCCGCGGCATGTATGCGGGCATTGTCATACTGCTCCTCACTCTTCCGGTACAGAACGGGCTGATTTTCAACGGCTGGAGTTTACTGATCATGTTCCTCAACGGAATGGTCTTCTCCACCATCGCCCTCGTTCTGTCTTTTCTGTCCAAAAGCTATGCGGATACGCCCCGTTACAATGCCTACATCATTACGCCCATGTCTTTCCTCTGCAACACCTTCTTCTCAACGGACCAGATGCCCGGCGTCTTCCGCAGAATCGTCGGCGCCCTGCCCCTCTCACAGGCAAGCGGCATGATCCGCGCGATCTCCCACGGCGAGGATCCGGGAACGATGGGATTTATAGTTCTCCTGCTATATCTTGTGGTTTTCTCACTGATCGCAATGGTCTACATTTACCGCAAGAAGACACTGTAAAGGAGCCGGAGAAGACGCAGAAGGGATATGAAAAGCATTTTCTCCCGCAAACCGCCCATTGAGAAAGCACTGAAAAAAGCACTGAAAAAAGCACTGAAAAAGCACTGAAAAAAACACTGAGAAAAGCACTGAGAAAAGCACTGAAAAAAGCACTGAAAAAGCACTGAAAAAAACACTGGGAAAAGCACTGAGAAAAGCACTGGGAAAAGCCTCATGACAGAGAATCGGGAAATGATAAAAACAAAAACGCAAAAAAGAGCAGGCCGGCTTAATGACCGGAACCATCTGCCATATCTCGGGACTCACCGGTTATACGAGGGACTTCTCCCCGCAAGGAGCTCTTCCTTTTTTGACATGCTGCTCCTGCTTTCGGTTCTGCTTTTGATCCTGCTTTCCCTTCCGGCCATGTATGTCCGCGCGGAAGAAGGATATGATGAAGTGGCGGGCTCGACATCGATGGGAAAGACCGAAGAGAATCTGGCGGTCTACGGAATGACCCCGGTATCCGGAAATATGATCAAAGACGGGGAATATATTGTCGGAACGGAATGCTCCTCCTCCTTTTTTCATATCGAGGAAGCAAAGCTCACGGTCAAAGACGGGAAAATGACAGCCCTGCTGACCATGTCCAGTTCCAGCTACCTGCTGGTCTATCCCGGAACTGCAGAGGAAGCGGCAGCAGCCCCCTATGAAGACTATATTCCTTCCGTCGAAATAGATACCTGGGATACTTTTACAATCCCGGTGGAAGCGCTCGATGCGGAGCTGGACCTGGCCGCTTATTCGAAAAAAAAGAAGAAGTGGTATCCCCGAAAGATTCTCTTTCACGCAGCCGATATTCCGGCAGACTCCCTGCTCTTTGAGTATCCGGACTATGACCGGATCAGCGAGGCACTTACCCTTTATGATGAGTTCAGCGAATTCGGAGAGGGAGAGGAAAGCGGAGCAGGGGAAAATAAATCGGAAAGCGGAAATCCGGAAATAACAGGAAGCGGATCTATGGAAAATTCAGGAGTCGGGACTGCGGAAAAAACAGGAGACGGAAGTTCGGAAAAAACAGGGACTGAAAATAGAGAGCAGAATACGGAGCCGCAGGCTCTTCCGGTCGATCTGCCCGACGGGGAATATTCCATCGAGGTGAGCCTGGCAGGGGGCGGCGGCAGAGCCTCCGTTACGACGCCGACCTGGATGATCGTGCAGAAAGGCAGAGTTTATGCCAGACTTCTCTGGAGCAGCCCCTATTACGACTATATGATCCTGGACGGCAAAAAATATCTCAATGAGACTACAGACGGCGGCAGTTCCTCTTTTACCATTCCCATCACAGCAATGGATGCGCCCATGGAGGTCATCGCGGACACCACCGCCATGGGCGACCCTGTGGAGATTGACTACACACTGACTTTCTATGAGGACACAATCGGCAGTAAAAGCCGCGTGCCCCAGGAAGGCGCTTTGCAGGTGCTCGCGGGCGCAGCCGTCTTTATTATCGTCGGCGGTATTGTGAATCACTTTATCAAGAGGAGACGTCGGTAGAATAAAAGCGGCAGACACGCCTGCTTTCGGCCTCTGATTTTTAGCGGCCTAAGTACCGCTGCCGGCGAGGGCAGAGCGAGAGCGTGCCCAAGGCGTCTGTGCAGCTTGACGAGACGGTGTTCCCTAAATTACTTTTTGACCTTAACATCATGCAGAGATCCTGCTTGGAGATAGGAGTATAGATTGGCACAGGATGAGAAAAAACTGATCATCGGCAGCCGGGAGAGCCTGCTGGCCGTCAGACAGTCGGAGCTCGTACTCGACTATCTGCGCGAACATTTCCCGCAGATGCAGATCGAACTGGTAACGATGAAGACAACGGGAGACAAAATCCTCCATAAGCGCCTGGATGAGATCGGCGGAAAAGGGCTTTTTGTCAAGGAACTGGACCAGGCCCTGCGGGACGGCAGGACAGATCTTTCTGTCCACAGCCTGAAGGACCTTCCGGCGGAGATCCCGGAGGACCTGCCTGTCATCGGCTTTTCCGTTCGGGAGGATCCCCGTGACGTGCTTGTGCTTCCGGAGGGCATATCTGACATTTCGGAGATGGACTTCTCAAAGCCCATAGGGACGTCTTCGAGGCGGCGCACCCTGCAGGCGCAGGAACTCTTTCCGCAGGCGGGCTTCGAGAGTGTGCGCGGGAATGTTCTCACTAGGCTTCGCAAGCTCGACGAGGGACAGTACAGCGCCATCATCCTTGCTGCAGCGGGACTGCGGCGGCTCGGCCTGGAAAACAGGATCAGCAGGTATTTTTCAACAGAAGAAATGATTCCCTCCGCAGGACAGGGAATTCTTGCCCTGCAGGGCAGAAAAGGAGTGGATTACTCCTGCCTGGACGGATTTGTCAGCGCGCAGTCTGCCATTGCGGCTGCAGCAGAGCGGGGCTTTGTCAGCGCCCTCGGCGGCGGATGCACGTCTCCTATTTCCGCCCACGCAGAGTTCGACGGGGTGGAGGTCGACAGGCCGGATGAGTCCTGTAAGTCTGGTGAGTCAGGTGCCTCCGGTGTTTCATGCGGTTTCGGATCGGACGGGCTTGCCGCAGGCATAGGGACGGATACTGTCAGTCCAATGACACTGAGCGGGTTTTACTACGATGAGGAAAACCGCAGGATTTATCGCAAAAAGATCATGGTGAAGGCTGCAACCCCTGAAGAAGGGCGTGCCGCCGGCAGAGAGCTCGCCGCTTTGATCATGACAGATATGAAGACACACAGGTAGGTCTGTTTTTACAGAGGATATATTTTATGACTGGAAAAGTTTGGCTTGTCGGAGCCGGTCCCGGAGACCTGGGGCTATTTACGATCAAGGGACTTGAAGTCCTTCAGAACGCAGAAGTTGTCGTCTATGACGCTCTCATCGGCGATGCTGTGAGGACGCTGATTCCGGACCAGGCGGAAGCGATCAATGTCGGCAAGCGGGCAGGCGATCACCGGATGACCCAGGAACAGATTAACCGGACGCTTCTGGAGCAGGCGCTTGCCGGGAAAAGGGTCGTGCGCCTTAAGGGCGGCGATCCCTTCCTGTTCGGCCGCGGCGGGGAGGAACTGGAGCTGCTCGTTGAGAACGATATTCCCTATGAAATTGTGCCGGGAGTCACCAGTGCTTTTGCGGTACCGGCCTATAACGGCATCCCCGTCACGCACCGTGATTTCACATCCTCGGTGCACATCATTACGGGGCACCGCCGCTCTTCCGGAAATACACACAGCGTCAGCAGGGCAGAAGCCTCCCGAAATATGAATGCTCCCGGAAACGCCGGTTCCTTATCTGATCCTGATGGTCTCGGCATAGACTATGAGGCACTTGTCCGAACCAAGGGCACGTTGATTTTCCTGATGGGCTTGTCGACAATGCCGGTCATTATGCAGGGTCTTCTCGATGCGGGGATCAGTCCCGATACACCTGCGGCAGTTCTGGAAAGAGGGACGACAGCCGGACAGAGGCGGGTTCTGGCGACAGTCGCCTCACTGGAGGAGGAATCAGGCCGCGCCCGGGTCAAGGCACCGGCTATCATCGTGGTTGGTGAGGTCTGCCGCCTGGCGGACACTTTTGCCTGGGCGGAAAAACTCCCTTTGGGAGGGAAGAAGATCCTGCTTACCCGGCCCAAAGAATTGATCTCCGGTATGGCCGGACGCCTGCGGAAAATGGGTGCCGAGGTTCTGGAGATGCCCTCGATTGAGACCGTGCCGATCAAACCGGATCCCGTTCTGGTTGAATGCTTTAAAAAAGATCCGAATGGATCATGCGAGCCATGGACAAGAGCAGGCAGGATCGATTGGATGGTTTTTACTTCCCCTACCGGCGTGCGCATTTTTATGGACTGGTTTTTGTCAGACCATGATATCCGCGCCCTGGCGGGTATACGGTTTGCCGTCATCGGGGAGGGCAGCGCCAAAAAGCTGCGCCTGTATGGAATCCGCCATGATTTCATGCCCACTATATATGATGGAGAGACACTGGGACGGGAGCTTGCACAGAAAATCCGGATGGAGAGAAGCGGAGAAAGCGGATGGTCAGAGGAGCCCAAAAGCCCTCAAACCCGCGTCCGCGTCCTGATCCCCCGCGCCGCGATCGGCAGCAGGGAACTGGTCGAAGAACTGGAAAAAGCCGGGAACATCGACATTCTGGATATTCCCACCTATACGACCGAATATGTGAACCGGGGAATCGTCGATGCCCGGGAACAGATCGAAAAAGGAGAGATCCACTATGCTGTTTTTACCAGTGCGTCCACAGTGCGCGGTTTCAGTGCTGTGATGAAAGATGCGGATCTGTCCCGGATCAAGGCAATCTGCATAGGACGCCAGACCAGGGCGGCTGCCCGGGCACAGGGTATGGAGACACGGATGGCGGAGAAAGCGACGCTGGATGCCTTGCTTGATGCAGTCGTGCAATGTGCCGCGGAAGACAGGACATGATTATCCGCAGGCAGGAATGAATAAAACGACAGAGCATAATTCATAAGTCAGTCAAGATAAAGGACAGGACGTAAACAGGCCATTATCAGAAGGAGGAAAGAAACATGGATTTGACAATCAGGCCCAGACGGCTTCGGGGAAGTGACACTTTGAGGCGCATGGTGCGCGAGACAAGACTTGACCCCGCTTCACTGATCTATCCGATGTTTGTGATGGATGGGGAAAATACCGTTGAAGAGATCTCGGCGCTGCCGGGACAGTACAGATATACGGTCGACCGCATGGAAGAGGAACTGATCCGGCTTTCAGACGCCGGTGTAGATAAAGTCATGTTTTTCGGAATTCCTGCTGTCAAGGATGAGATCGGCTCTCAGGCCTATAACGCGGAAGGTATTGTCCAGCGCGCCCTGCGCAAGGCCAGGAAAGACTTCCCCAACCTCTATCTGATCACCGATGTCTGCATGTGCGAATACACCTCCCACGGCCACTGCGGTATGCTGTGCGGATGTGATGTCGACAATGACAAGACCCTGGAACTGCTGTCCATGACCGCCCTCTCCCATGTCGAGGCCGGCGCGGATATGGTGGCCCCCTCCGACATGATGGACGGCCGTGTGCGCGCTATCCGCCAGACACTCGATGCAGCCGGTCACACCACGACACCTATCATGTCCTATGCAGTAAAATATGCCTCCTCTTTCTACGGACCTTTCCGTGAGGCTGCGGGCTCCGCCCCCTCTTTCGGTGACCGCAAGAGCTACCAGATGGATTTCCACAACCGCCATGAGGCGATCCGCGAAGCCCTTCTCGATGTGGAGGAAGGCGCGGATATCATCATGGTCAAGCCCGCCATGTCCTATCTCGACATTGTCCGCGACGTCCGTGAGAAAGTAGAGGTTCCCGTGGCAGCCTACAGCGTGAGCGGAGAGTACGCCATGATCAAGGCAGCCGCCGCAAACGGCTGGATCGACGAGGAAAAAGTGATGTGCGAGGCAGCAGTATCTGTCTTCCGCGCAGGCGCCTCCGTGCTCCTCACCTACTACGCAAAAGAACTCGCCTCCTGCATCCGCAGCGGAAAGATCGGATGAGTCACGAGGGACGGTTCTGCTTGACTCACCTGTGCCCGATTGTCCCGGGAGATTCACATAACCAATAGATCGGAGGTCATTGACCCGTTTATGTCAACTTTAATTTCAACCGATAATTCCTGGATGCTGTTTGCAATTCTGGTTGTGATTGCCGCGGTTTCCATTCGACTCGAACAGCGCTTTTTGTGGGCGGCCAAGGTGTCTGCCTGTGTGCTCTGTCTCGTCTTTGCTATGATTCTGTCAAACCTTCGCATTATCCCGACAGACGCACCCGCCTATGACTTTATATGGTCTTATCTGGTGCCCCTCGCGATTCCTTTTCTTCTGTTTCAGGCGGATTTTCGAAAAATCTGGCGGGAGAGCGGCAGGATGTTCGGCATTTATATGCTTGCCAGCCTCGGCACAGCCGCGGGCGGCGTCTTCGCCTATCTGCTATTAAAAAACAGGATCGGCGTGGCGGATGCAAAGTCTGCCCTGGCCATGTTTGTCGGCACCTATGTCGGCGGATCTGTCAATCTGGTAGCCATGGCGGATGCCACAGGAGCCGGGAAAAACCTGGTTTCTGCCTCCATTGTCGCGGACAATCTCCTCATGGTGCTCTACTTTTTTGTTCTGGCAGCACTGCCCGCCTCCGGATGGATCCTCAAGAATTACAGGCATCCCATTATCGACCGCCGGGCTCGGATCGAGTCATCCGAAGAAGAGATGGCGGAGGTGAAAAAACACCATCAGACTCATAAGAGCAGGGCGGCAGAGTATTGGAAGGCACGCCCGGTTTCCCTGGCAGACCTGGCAACCGGATTCGCGGCTGCCTGTATGATCGTCGCGGTCTCCAAATTGCTTGCCGGCTTTTTGGAGGGAGCCATTGCGGGCGACAGCTTTGCAATCTCTCTTCTGCGGGGGCTTCTGGGCAATCAGTACTTGCTGATCACGACCATCACCACCGCGCTGGCAACTTTCTTCCCCGGGTTTTTCGGCAATATTTCCGGTGTCCAGGAGATAGGGACCTTTCTGATCCACATTTTCTTTGCGGTCATCGGAGCGCCGGCCTCGATCGCACTGATCATCAGGGACGCACCCCTTCTTCTTCTGTTCGCGGCGATCATCGTCCTCATGAACCTTGTTTTTTCACTTGTCTTCGGGAAACTGTTCAGGTATTCCATTGAGGAGATCACGGTCGCCTCCAATGCCAACATCGGAGGCCCGACCACAGCGGCGGCCTTTGCCATCGCCAATGGCTGGCACACCCTGATTTTCCCTGCGATTCTGGTCGGCACACTGGGATATGTGATCGGAAACTATTACGGGATCTTCCTTTTTACCTCACTTTGATCAGTTTTGATGTATGATGCTTTTATAAACAATGCTTTGACATACTGTTGCTGAAAAGAAATCATTGAGCCGCATGCCCGTTGCGGCAGGGAGCAGAGTTTGTTTACTTTGGTGATCGGCGGAAGCGCCAGCGGAAAAAGTGATTATGCGGAGCGGCATGTACTGTCGTTAAAAGGGGATGGCCCGCGGATTTACATTGCCACCATGGAGCCTTTCGGAGAAGAGGCACAGGCTCGTATTGCCCGCCATCATGCCATGCGCAGAGACCGCGGCTTTGAGACAATTGAATGCTATCGCAAAGCGGGAGTTGTCTGCCTTCCGAAAGGCTGCAATGTGCTTCTCGAGGATTTGGGAAACCTTGCGGCAAACGAACTGTTCGGCGCGGATTTTTCACTGGCGGATGACGGCACAAACCCCTGCACGGATGATATTTGTGCACTTCTGTCGGAACGAATCACTGCAGATATTGACAGCCTTCGCTCACAATGCAGCCATCTGACGATCGTGACAAACGAAGTGTTTTCCGGAGGAAAAGAGTATGAAGGAGAGACCCTTACATACTTACATCTGCTCGCGGCCCTCAACAGAAAACTGGCGGCGCGGGCGGATCTGGTTGTGGAAGTGGTCTGCGGACTGCCGGATGTACTGAAAGGCCCGAAGACGCTGTAATGATAATCAAGGCTGATGTGACAGCCCCTGAACCTGCCGTGAAAGGATCACTGACAAAAAAACGTACAGGAGACAGGAAAATGATTTTTGTGACAGGCCCGCTGTTTGCGGGAAAACAGGAATATATCATGGAAGCTCTCGGTTGGGATGAGTCTGATTTTGAGGCCTTTGCAGTCCGGGACGTTCAGGACCTGGCAGCGGATCTGAAGACGGACCAGCTTCCTGCTCTTGCAGACAGGCTGGCAGAGAAAAAAGTTGTGATCGCGACGGAAATCGGCGGGGGTGTCGTTCCCGTTGACCCGGCAGACAGAAGAAACCGGGAATCGGCGGGACGCCTGGCCTGCCTTCTGGCAGAGCGCGCGGACACGGTCATACGGGTGTGCTGCGGTCTTCCCCGATTCCTGAAAGGAAGGGAAGTGTTCCAGGGTTTTGACGAAGATTTCTGACGGGAGAAGAGAGGGATCCTGTTTAAAGCTAAGACTCCTGACAGGAGAGGAGAAGTATCCTGTTTATAGCTAAGATTCCTGACGGGAGAAGAGATTTATCCGGTTTATACTTAAGATCCCTGACGGGAGAGGAGATGTTCAAGGTTTATGGCTAAAAAAGTATTTTCCTATGCCTTTCTGCTCGGGGCTATGGTCCTGCTGATTTCGGGGGCTATTTTTTTCGCTCTGCAGTACAGGCAGACCATGGATGATGCCTATGAGACCCTGCGGGGAGAAGCGTCCTACGTGGAAAGCGGTGTGAAGATCGGCGGAGTAGATTACCTGAAGAGCCTGGACAACACAAACCGCATCACTTGGATCGGAGCGGACGGCAGTGTGCTGTACGACAGCGAATACCCTGATCTGACCGCAAATCAGGGAGACTTCAAGGAAGTGCGTCAGGCACTGGAGACCGGGAGCGGAAGCGGAATCCGCAGGTCTTCATCCGGCAGGACGCAGACAATGTACTATGGACTCTTGTGCGAAGATGGAACCGTTGTGCGGTTGTCGCGCCCGGTCAGCGCTGTACAGCACGCTTTTGCAGTTGTCAGCCTGATGATCTCCGTTACAGTCCTGGTACTGATCCTGATTTCAGCCCTGATCGCCTTCCGCATTGCCAAAACCATCGCGGAGCCCATCAACGAGATGGATCTGGATGATATTCCGCATTCCAACCCCTATCCGGAGCTGCAGCCCCTGGTGGAACGTTTGGAGGAACAGAAAGAGGAGATTGCCAGCCAGGCCGTGGAAAGAGAACAGCTGCGCAGGGAGACAATGGAACAGCAGGCACAGGAACAGGAGCGGATGCGCCGCGAATTTTCCGCCAATGTCTCCCACGAGTTAAAGACACCTCTGACGTCGATCAATGGATTTGCAGAACTTATGCGCAGCGGACTCTGTGATGAGGAAAAAATGATTGAGTTCGCGGGTGACATTTATCGGGAGAGTCAGCGCCTCATCGCGCTTGTAAATGACATCATCCGGATATCCGAACTCGATGAGGGAGCGATCCATACTACCACAGAGAAAGTGGATATCGTGAAAGCCGCGGAAGACACGATCGACATTCTGCAGCCGGCTGCAGAAAAGCGCGGGATCTCTATTACCCTGCAGGTGCCTTCCGGGGAGGACGGCTCCCGCCTCCCTGTCCGTGTCATCGGCTCGGACTATCTGATCAGAGAAATGTTTTACAACCTGTGTGATAACGCCGTAAAATATAACCATGACGGCGGGGATGTCTTTGTGACGATTCGGGAAGATGAAGGGAATGCGGTTATTTCTTTTGCTGATACCGGCATTGGAATTCCCAAGGCAGAACAGGACCGTGTATTTGAGAGATTTTACCGCGTCGACAAGAGCCACTCCCGCACTCTGGGAGGTACCGGACTCGGCCTTTCCATTGTTAAACATGCCGCGCAGGTCCAGAATGCCTGTGTCGAAATGGAAAGCGAGCCGGACAGAGGGACTACAATTACGGTACGTTTCCCCTTCGACAATGAAAAATTATAAAAACAAGTGTTGACAAGAAAGAGTAGTTGTGTATAATTAAATTGTACACAATCAAATAGCGGATAACGCTAATTCAAACATGTATCACGAAAAACATAAATCTTATAAAAAACCTGAAACACATTAAAAAGCCCGAAACATATCAAAATACAAAACTGCCTGTTTCAGACAGGCGGGTCAGACAAAGCAGCACATAGCACATAGCACATAGCATGGCAAAAGAAAGGAAAGGTACATTATGGTCCATACATTTACAGCTGATAATTTTGCAACTGAAGTTCTCAACAGCGACATCCCCGTATTCGTAGATTTCTACGCTGACTGGTGCGGCCCCTGCAAGATGATGTCTCCCGTGATCGACAAACTTGCGGATGAGTTTGACGGCAGGATCAAGGTCGGCAAGATCAACGTTGACGATGAGTCCGAGATCGCTGCACAGTTCGGCATCATGAGCATCCCCAACATGAAGTTCTTCAAGGGCGGCAAAGTGGTCGACGAAGTAGTCGGTGCAATCCCCAAGGCAGCCATGAAGGCAAAGTTCGAGGCCAATGTCTGATCCGGAAAGAAAGGGTCGATCAATCAGCGAAATCAGTAAATAAGTAAAACAGTAAAACAGTAAAACAGGAGAACAGGCATGCATGATTTGATCATTATCGGCGCAGGCCCTGCGGGTCTCTCCGCCGCTATCTATGCCGCACGCGCGGAGCTCGATTATGTTCTGATCGAGGAGAATTTCGTGAACGGCGGCCAGATTATCGATACTTATGAAATTGATAACTATCCCGGCCTTCCCGGAATCAGCGGCATGGATCTGGCTCAGAAGATGGCAGATCATGCAGAGAAGCTGGGGGCGGAAGTTGTCAACGCCGCAGTGGAAGGCCTTGATCTGGCAGGCGATGTCAAGAAAGTCATGACTGACGAGGGCACCTTTGAGGCAAAGGCAGTCATCATTGCTTCCGGCGCTTCCCACAGTCATCTGGGCGTTCCCGGTGAGGAAACTCTTGCCGGACGCGGCGTTTCCTATTGCGCAACCTGTGACGGTGCTTTCTATCGCGGCAAGACCACAGTCGTGGTGGGCGGCGGCGATGTCGCTGTCGAGGATGCCATCTTCCTGGCCCGCGGCTGCGAGAAGGTCTATGTTGTTCACCGGCGCGACGAGCTTCGTGCTGTGAAGACCCTTCAGACCGCACTCTTTGCCCTTCCCAATGTCGAGATGGTCTGGGATTCCAACCTCAAATCCATCAATGACGGCGGCAATGGAAAAGTGACATCCGTGACGGTCGTCAATAAATATGACCAGTCCGAGCGTGTCATCGACGCCGACGGCGTCTTCATCGCAGTCGGCATCACTCCCCGCTCCGGTTTTGTCGGAACCGGTGTTGAGACCAACGCGGGCGGCTATATTGTGGCAGGCGAGACCTGCGAGACCAGCATCCCCGGTGTTTTTGCCGCTGGCGATGTCCGCGCAAAGCAGCTCCGCCAGGTCGTGACCGCAGTTGCGGACGGCGCAAATGCTGTCACCAGTGTCCAGCGTTACCTGCTCGAAGCCGGTAAATAATATTTGGTGTCTCTGTCACCCCTGTTCATCGCATACATCTTTGAGCAGGGGTGATTTTGCATGCACTTTGTAGTTGAATTGTCATCACACTTTGTTTATAATCTGCTGTGGAAAGAAGGTCTGCGAAACCTTTTTCTATTATTTAAATAAGAGGGGAGCTGGCAGGAAGCCGGCTGAGAGGAGACTGTAATTGTCTCGACCCGTAACCTGATGTGGATAATGCCAACGAAGGGAAATGTTTTCGCCTGAAATGCGGGATACCCTGACTGGTATCCCGCTTATCATTGTGCAGACATATATTGTCAAAGATTTTCACTTTTGCAGATGTATGCGCTTAACGATTGATCATTGTGCAGACATATGAAACTAAAAGAAGAGGAGACGTTAAGAAAATGAGTAATCAGCCTGTAAATACGAAAAAACTTGCGCTCACGGCGATTTTTGCCGCCGTGGCGGTTGTCGGATCTATGTTTTCATTCCCGGTTTTCGGGTCGAAATGCGCGCCGGTTCAGCATTTGGTAAATGTCCTGTGCGCAGTTTTTCTGGGACCCGGCTGGGGACTGGCGGCGGCCTTTATCGCGAGCGTGATCCGCAATATCACTGGTCTGGGAACGCCTTTGGCATTTCCGGGAAGTATGTGCGGTGCTCTGCTTTCGGGACTTCTCTACAAGCAGTTTAAAGTCCTTCCCGCGGCCTGGGTCGGCGAAATATTCGGTACAGCTGTGATCGGCGGAATTCTGGCCTACCCTATTGCTTCCGCAATTATGGGTAACGCGAACGCAGCACTCTTCACATTTGTTGTGCCCTTCCTGATCAGTACTGTGGGCGGGACCATTATCGCGGCCATTATTACACTGGCGCTGCACAGCCGCGGTGTGATCGGCCGCCTGCGCGAGGAAATAGAATAAAGCTTGTGATCGGTCGCCTGCGCGGGGAACAGAGTGAATCTTGTGATCGGACGCCTGCGCGAGGAAATCGAATAAGAATCGTGAAACACAGGGAATGGATTGGAGAGCATCATGGGTTTGAAACTGGAAGACTGCATTTTATATGCGGTCACGGATACGAGTTGGCTGCGCGGGCAGACACTGGCTCAGCAGGTGGAGGCTGCGCTGCGGGGCGGCGCCACAATGGTACAGCTCAGGGAAAAGGAGCTGGAGGGCGAGGCACTTGAGCAGGAGGCGAGGGAAATCCTCGCTGTCTGCCGTAAGTATGGCGTACCCCTTCTCATCAACGACGATGTCATGCTGGCCAAGAAGATCGGCGCAGAAGGTGTGCATGTAGGCCAGAGCGACATGGCGGCGGCGGAAGCCAGGTCCATTCTGGGACCGGATGCCATCATCGGCGTCACGGCAAGAACGGTTGAGCAGGCGCAGGCTGCAGAAAAGGCCGGCGCGGACTATCTGGGCAGCGGCGCTGTGTTCGGGACTTCTACGAAAAAAGATGCAAAGCCCCTGGATCCCGCCTACTTTCAGCAGATCTGCGAGAGTGTTTCTATTCCTGTCGTCGTGATCGGCGGAATCACAGCGAATAACATCCGGCAGCTTGAAGGCCGGAAGATGAGCGGCTTCGCCATCGTCAGCGGTATTTTTGCCGCGCGGGATATAGAGGCACAGACAAAGAAGCTCTGGAAGGCAGCACAGGAACTGTGCCTGCCGGGCGGGCCCGAAAGGCTCCGCGCCCTGGTGGAAAAACGCCGTCCGGTCGTCCAGTGCATCACCAATATTGTGACTGTCAACGACTGTGCAAATGCCCTGCTGGCCATTGGCGGGTCCCCCACCATGGCACATCACCCGGAGGAAATGGCTGATTTCGCAGCTGTCAGCGATGCCCTCGTCTGCAACATGGGAGCCACAGAATCCCTGGACGCTATGATGGCGGCAGGCATGGCATCGAAAAGAGGCCGCCCTGTGGTCATTGATCCCGTGGGATGTGCTTCTTCGGCATTCCGACGCGGAAAATGCCTGGAACTGATCAAGGCAGTGCAGCCCTCCTGCATCCGTGGAAATGCTGCGGAGATCAAGGCGCTTGCAACCGATCATAATACAGGCAGGGGTGTGGATGACCTGGAAGCGGAGACGCCCGACGCGGCGCGCTCTGCCATGGACCTGGCGCGCAAAACAGGCGCGATCGTAGTCGCTTCCGGCGAGACCGACTATATTGCCGATGGAATCCGGCTCTATGAAGTAAAGGGCGGAACAGCCTGGATGTCCAGAGTGACCGGAACCGGCTGCATGCTCAGTTCCCTCCTCGGCGCATTCCTTGCCGTTGAGAATTCCGCGTTGAGCGCCGCGGCCTGCTGCGCCATGATGAATACCTGCGCAGAGAAAGCACTTGCGGAAACGGCGGGCAGACAGGGCGGTACCGGCACTTTCCACATCTGCCTCATGGATGCCCTGTCCGGCAGAATCCAATAAAGAAATCCAATTAAGAAATCTAATTAAGTCCGATAAAGACCAGCTCTGAGGCGGTTTTGAGTCACATGAGACAAGCCTGAATGAGTCATATGGGACGGTTCTGAATAACTCATTGCGTGCAATGAGTTATTCAGAACCGTCCCCGGCGACTCATTCAATAATGTTCCCGGCGACACAAAACCGCCTTTAAACTTGCTGTAGATGATTTGCTGTGGATTTGGTAAAATATTACCATCAATCACACACAGCCCTATCAGGCCCGCAGGAATTGTAAGCGAGTCTTGCTCCAGAGTACAGCACAAGAGGCACCGGAAAGGAGGACGCGGATGAACAGAGTCATGATTACAATCGGCAGGCAGTTCGGCAGCGGAGGACATAAGATCGGCGAATACCTCTCCAACCGTCTGGGAATGTCCTATTATGATAATGAATTGATACTTCTTGCCGCTCAGCGCGGCGACTTAAAGGTCGAGCACATCCAGGAGATGGATGAGATGATCCAGAATCCTTTCCTGTATGAGAAGCAGGATGCGGTCGTTGAAGATACGCTGGAAGAAACGGTGTTTGAGCTTCAGCAGGAGGTGATCCGGCAGCTGGCAGAGAAAGAGAGCGCTGTTTTCGTCGGACGATGCGCGGATGAGGCGCTCCGGAAGGCCGGATACAAAGTGCTCAGCATCTTTATTTCGGCGCCCCTGAAGCAGCGGATCGCCAGGACCTGCCGCGTGCAGGGAATCAGTCAGGAAGAGTGCGAAGCCCTGACCGAGCGCAAGGACAGTTCCCGCAAAGCTTATTACGAAAAGCACACAGGTCGGACATGGGGCGTTCCGGAGAACTATGATCTCTTCTACGACACCTCCAAAAACGATATCTCCTATATAATTGTGGATATCATCAAAAAATATAAGGAGATGATCAGCGAGTGAGAACGGGCTCCCGGGCTCCGGAAAATTGAAAAGTACGTGTAAGAACAGGCTGCAGCATCACCATATCATTTTGGTGATACTGCAGCCTGTTTATTCTTCATCGCACAAGACTCGCGAGCGAGTCTTGATTAGAACTTATTCAGGAGAACTTGTCTGAAAGGTCAAGTAAATATGTTTCTGCTCACCCCCCGGGGAATCTGTCGATTTATGAAACAAAATGATAGGAGCCCATAATGAGTCCGGCAAAGATCATGACGAGGATCGTGATCGCACCCAGGAGAGCGTCAAAGGCCAGGACAGCGAAAAAGCGAAGCCAGGCATTCCGGATCCGGCTGATGCCCATGACAGACCAGACGTCCAGATAGTTTCCGGTGAACAGCAGCATAATGAAAGTACATATAGAATAAATAATCCGCTCGACCCAGGTCTGGAAACCGGGCTCTATGCCTTCTGCTGTAAATCTCAGGCAGATAGAGAAGGCAAAGGTATAGATAAACAGTGCCATGAGTATGTTCATGGGCTTTTTGCTGCGGAAGCCCGGGATCCAAAAGTTGTTTCTGTAGGTATTGCGCTCATATTGGTCCGGATGGCTGCGGCAGGATGCCAGCGCACTTTGCAGTTCTTTTACGGATCTGTAGCGGTCTTTGGGGTCTATGCGCGTACATTTTTTGATGATTTTTCCAAGTCTGCCGCGGGGCATTCTGTCCTTGGGCAGGACACCGGTCACCAGTTCATTGAGCAGGACGCCGGTAGAGTAGATATCGGTCTGTACACTTGAGGCACCGAAACCGTATTGCTCGGGCGCAGCGTAGCCCACGGTCCCGATCTGCTGTGTATCTTCTTTTTTCATGGGATTTGCCTGCCGGGCTGCATTCATGTCAAGCAGGCGGATGCTTCCGTCGGCTGTCCGGATGATATTGGAGGGCTTGATATCCCTGTGCAGGATCGGCGGATTTGCGCTGTGCAGCTCCAGCAATATCTGGCAGAGCTCTTCGACAATGGTGACGGCAGCGTCCTCTGTAAAAATGTTTCCGTTGTCGAGTATCGTGCGCAGAGTCTGTCCGCTGATATATTCCTCTATGACGATCAGACGTCCGTCCTGCTCTACGATTTCCACAATCTCGGGTGTCCCCTTTACATGGTGGGTGTACAGATACTCATAGACATCCGCGTTATAGGTCTCCAGTATTTTTTTGACATAGACTGTCCCGGTCGCAGTGTGCTGTACAAGTGTGATGCCATGCTGCGGATTCAGTACTGCAATTTCCTGGTAACAGGACAGTATACACGAATCAGTTGTTGTCATTAAAATCCCTCCAGACAAATATACGGGTTTTGAGAGGGCAAACTCCTGAAAGCCGCGAAAGCACATACGGCTCAGCTCCTATTGCATGCCCGCTGTAGTAATTAAAGTGTATCACAAAGGATATGGTTAAAGATACATATATACATTCTCGACAGGAATCGACCGGGCGCATAGTTACTGTCCGCGCACTTTCGAAGGCGTGGATATGTAACGCTGCGTTCTGCTGTTCCAATGCGCTTTGCGCACAGAGCGGTATCTGTGAAAGCAATCCCGAGAAAACACCAAATAGATAAAATAATTACAAAGTACAAAAACTGTATCGTGATATAATATACTAACTCAAAACCAGACGGTGTCGGACAGCAGTCACGGGACTGCGGTGTCCGGTGAAAAGGGAAACAGGTGAGAGACCTGTGCGAACTCGTCACTGTAAATGGAAATGCGGACTGCATCGGGAGAAATTCCGGTCACTGGAAACGGGAAGGCTGCAGTCTGATGAAATCCATGAGCCAGGAGACCTGCCGGCTGTGTATTATCCTGCACCCTCGAGATAAGGGAAGATAATAAATACCGTTCTCAGCAGCTGATCATTGTCTGATCGGTTTTCACTCTGAGGCTGAAATATGCCTGCTTAGTCTGAATGAAAAAATGCAGCTTTTTTACAGATCTGCTGCGTGCTATTTTGCTGCGGCCGGAATTATCTCTATGCGGGATGATCCGGCTTTTTTTCTGCGGTAATATTCCTTTTCACCAGGGATTCCTGCGGCACCTGTCTGCAGATCACCATGCAGCAATAAGGAGGAACGGCATGAAAAAGAAGGCAGCAGCGGCAATCTTGTGTGTGGCAATGTCAGTGGTGATGGCAGGATGCGGTGGAGGAAACAGCGCTTCTTCCAACGCATCGGAGAGCACGACAACCGTCACCGGCTCAAAGGGTGACGAATATGTAGTCGACAAGGAAGCAAAGACAGTCGAGACGGATTCTTCCAAGAGTGACTATGAGCCCTATACGATCACCTTGAATCTGGAGCGCTCCGGAATCGGCCAGAACATGGAAGAGACTTTTACTTCCGCTCCGGAGAAGGTCATTGCGGACGGCGACCAGATGGCAGACTTTTTCTTTGACCTGGGCCTGGAGGACCATATGGCGGGCTTTACCCGCGGCGCATGCTGGTCGACGGTCAATGAATACCCGGCGAGAGACACAGTCACAAAGATCACGGATGACGGCGTCAACCTTTCCAATGCATCCAAAGAGCAGATTCTGGCAACGGGATGTGACTTCATGATGGGGTGGGATTCCCTGTTTTCGGAAGACCATTTTTCCGTGGATTTCTGCCTGCAGAACGGTATTATTCCCTACTTCCCTTACTGCTGCTCGGATTCCGCGACCTTTGATGATATTTATAAGGATTACGAGGTGCTGGGCAATGTTTTCGGTGTCCAGGATCTTGCAGCTGAGCGCGTCCAGA
>Ga0310695_10001947_pt1 | contig 45863 bp, 37 predicted proteins | sample RumenRJG_04DNA_FD_203882 | JGI IMG/M metagenome (GOLD analysis project Ga0310695, IMG submission 203882) | Bovine rumen microbial communities from Lethbridge, Alberta, Canada - RJG_04 (v2) (version 2) | ecosystem: Host-associated > Mammals > Digestive system > Stomach > Rumen | place: Canada... | reverse complement strand
CCACAACAAAATCAAAATAAATTGTTGTTTTTGTATTCGGTTCGCACAAATTTTCGTATCTTTGCCGAAATAACATTAAACTGCAATTGCTATGAAGAAATTTGCACTGATAGCCGTGGCGGCACTGTTGCTGTTGCCCGCCTTGGCGCAAGACCGGCAATACAACCTGTATGGTGTGATGTTCTACAACTTGGAGAACCTGTTCGACACCATCAATGCCAATGGGTCTTATGACCTGGAATTCTCGCCCGCTGGCGCGCGCCAGTGGAATCACGAGAAGTACTGGCAGAAGCAACACAACATGGCCTACGCCATCGCGCAAATCACCACTCCCGGCACGCCCGACGGGCCTGCCATCATCGGTGTGAGCGAGATCGAAAACAAGAGTGTGCTTGATGACTTGGTGCGGCAGCCCGAAATCAAGAACCGTCGTTACCAGGTAGTACACCACGATGGTCCCGACCGCCGTGGCGTGGATGTGGGTTTGCTCTACAACCCGCGTCTGTTCAAGGTGCTCAACGTCACCAACCAGCGACTGGAGAAACGCTACTTCGACGAGCTGGGCTACGGTGACCAGTTCAGCGACAACTTCCGCACTCGCGACCAGTTGTGTGTGACTGGCATGTTGGCTGGCGACAAGGTGAGCGTGTTGGTCAATCACTGGCCCTCACGACTGGGCGGGCAGGAACAGTCGAGTTACCTGCGTGAGGCTGCCGCCGAGATGGCGCGTCAGACCATCGACTCGCTGTTGCGCGACGATCCCAACCAGGGCATCATCTTCATGGGCGACCTTAACGATGACCCGCAGGATCCCAGTTGCGCCAAGGTCTTGGAAGGACACCGCGACATCAAGGATGTAGATGATTATGACGATGTGTACAACCCCTGGTGGAAGATTCTGGACCGAGGTGTCGGCACGTTGGCCTACAAGGGCGGCTGGAACCTGTTTGACCAAATCATGATGACGGGCTTCTTTACCAAATACTACGACAGCAAGGAGAAACCGCAACTCACCTTCCTGCGCGCCGAGGTGCTCAACCGCGAGTTCCTCAAGACACGCGAGGGCGACCGACAGGGCTACCCGTTGCGAACCTACTCGGGCGGTGTGTTCTTGAATGGCTACAGCGACCACTTCCCCACCATCATCTATCTGGCCAAGGAAGTTCAGTTTTAATTAACAATTGACAGTGCATGATGCACAATGAGCACGTTCAAGCCTCTTTGTCATTATGCATTTTACATATGATTTATGGAATTTATTAACCTCTGCGACCAGCACTCACTGGTCAGTCACTTCATGCGCCAACTGCGCGACCGCAACATACAGCAAGATCGCATGCGCTTTCGTGCCAATGTGCACCGTCTGGGGCAAATCATGGCATACGAAATCTCTAAACGTCTCGATTACAATATTATAGCCACCGAGACCCCACTGGCAACGGCACAAACTCCCGTTATCTCGAGCCAACTGGTCGTGGCGACTATCCTGCGAGCCGGATTGGCATTGCACGATGGGTTCTTGAGTTACTTTGACACGGCCGAGAACGCCTTTGTCAGTGCCTACCGCCAGTATCGTGACGGCAGCGATGACTTTGACGTACACATTGAGTATTTGGCCAGTCCCAGCATCGAGGGCAAGACACTGATTATCACCGACCCCATGTTGGCTACAGGCCGATCAATGGAACTTGCTTATCGTGCGCTCATCACCCGTGGCATGCCGGCTCACATCCATGTGGCTAGTGTCATTGCCACCGATCAGGCCGTTGACTGGGTCAAGCAGACCCTGCCTGCCGACCGCACAACTATCTGGACCTGTGACCTCGATCATGTCCTCAATGCGCACAGTTACATTGTCCCCGGTCTGGGTGATGCCGGCGATCTGCTCTACGGTGAGAAACTGTAACGACGACCTCTCGTCCTCATCCACTACAACCCTTGCAGCAACAAGCCGAAGACGATGTAGACGATGAGCAGGAGCAGGGTGTAGACCACCGAGCGCCACAGGCAGCCCAGCGATGATTTAGGAGCCAAGCATCCCTTGCCGGACGACTTGGCTTTTTTCTTTTTGCCTCCGCTCTTTTTGGGTCTAGGTTGAGTGACCTCTCTTGTTGATGAGCCAGTGTCGCCAGTGAAGTTGATGACTCGTGAGCGATGTTGAGGCGGGGTGGGGCGCGACTTATGCGGTGGAGGAGTGTTCACTTTGCTTTGTAATGATGATGATGGTGCCAATGCGGGCTGTTGTGGAGGTCGAGAAGGTTGTGATGAGGGTGAGTTGCGCTTAGCCTGAGGCGCATCATAGCCTGGCACCTGTTCGCTTGACAGGCACTGTGGGCACACCACAACACCACGAGTCTCGACCAATTGCTCGGTCGAGAACTCCAGTCGTTTACCACAATTTGGACACTTCCAGTTCATTTCTCCCAGGCAGAGCCGCGAAAAACGCGGCTCTATTCTTATTACTGCTTCTTGTTTATCGTTTCTTGCTTCCTCGCTTCTAGATTATGCTTCGTAGTGGATGATGGCCTTGACGATGATGCGCCACTGACCGTTGTCGAGCACAGCCTCGCCAGGACGATCGGTGACGATGCGAGTCATGCCAGCCGACATCTGAATGGCGTTGCCCGAGCAGGCACGCGTCAGGTTCTCGGTGGGCATCATCAGGGCAAAGCGATGCACATCGCGGTTGTCAATCACTTGGTAGGTGCCATGCACACCATCGGTGGTGGTGAGTTCAAATAACGAGTTGCCCAGTTCAAACTGATCACTGGCACGGTTGAAGCAGTCGTTCTCATCAGGTTTTGATAGATAGAAGGTGTGGGTCGTTGCCTCGGTAGGGTGTTGCTCATGCACGACATGATCGGTGTGCACATGCTCAACATGTCGTGGTTTCATCACCCGCTGGTTGGCCTCGATGTTGCCCACTCGCTGCAGCAATGCCTTGACGTGTTGCGACACATCGTTGGCCAGTTGTTGCATGTTCTCGTTGGTTGTTTCAAGTTCCGACCGTGTGGCATGACGCAGTTTCTTGAGTTCGGTGCGAGTGAGTAGTGCCGTGGCCAAGCCGCCCAGTGCCAGCAATGCCAGCAATATGTCAAACAGCAGATGCCCGTTCAGGCCACTCTTCTGCTGTTCGGCAGGCTCTTGAGGCACATCGGTCACTGCGAGGGTGTCGGGCATGGGTGGAGCCGTGTCAACGGGTGCCAATTGTTCCTGTTGTGCCGACTGGCTCTGCAAGTACTGGGTCATGTCGCGCTCGACATGCTGTGCCAGTGAGCCAGCCAACTGCTTGATTTTCGCCATGTTGCCGCCATCGTTCTCCAGCGCCTTCAGTCGGTTGTAGACGGCTTCCCACTGGGACTGTGATCGATAGGTGGCATCGAGGTCATCGAGGGTGTAGCCCTGTGGTGCCTGTGCCTCGAAGGTCTCGGTCTTCTGGCCATAGCCACTGTTGAGTGCCTCATACTGTGCGATGACTGCCAGTGCATGCTGCCATTGTGTTGAAGTCAGCACGGTCGAGTCGTTGGCTTGCGCCATGGCCACCAGCATCATCATGATGGCCAGGCAGGTGGTGATGAGTTTTTTCATATCTTTAGTAGACGAATAAACAATTAGACGATTGTCAAGCGATTACTGCTGATTGCGCATGCGGGTGATGACCTCGTTGCACAGATTCTTGAGCAAGTTGTAGCGGATGGTGCCGATGATGGGGTAGAAGAAGGGCACATCCTCGACCACATCGCCGGGTTCGTAGCGGTTGAGCAAGTAACTGTTGATGCCGGCTGTCAGGTAGTTGTCCAGGTCATTGCCCACAACATCGGTGAACAGGCGAAGCACCGTGTTGTCGATGCCGAAGTCATCCTTGGTGGCCTTGTCGAGCAGCGACACGAAGAAGTCGTTGAATTCCCTGACCTGTTGCACCAATTGGCCACGTACATCCAGACTGTTGACACGCTCAAAGGTCAGTTGCTCGTCGCCCAGCATCGAGTAGCAATACTTGAGCGAAATCACGTTGCGTGGGCTATAGATGGAGGTCTTGACCTCGCCGTCCAGACGCTTGTTCTCGAGTTTGATGCCGCCTCGGCAGGTTATCTGCTTGGGACATTCGGTCTCAATCTTGATCTCGAACTGTTCGCTGTACTGCTCATCAAACACACGCTCGATGATAGTCTGCGCCAATTCCTCGACCTGACTGTGACTGCCCACGATGTTCAGAATCTTTGATCCCGTGCCGCTGAAGTATATCTGCTTGGGCTTCTCGTAGTGGCGGGCACGCATCATGCGGGCAATGTAGTAGATGAGTGCCGAGTAGAAGTACATGAACACCAACTTGCGCTGCTCGTCATTGCGCAGCAGCGTGTTGTAACTGTAAAGGTTGCGATCGATGTCACGCAGACTGCGCAATTCTTCCACATTCTCGATCGAGAACAAGAAGGCGTTGATGTCTTCACTGCGCTTCTGCTGCATGATGTCGTTCAAGATGCTGGTCAGGTAACTGATGCCGGTCGATCGGTCATTCTGGATCAGGCGTGTGAAGTATTGGCTGTAGTGTTGCAGCAGCGGGTTGGTGTCGGCATCTCGCTCACCGAAGGCATCACCGAACAAGGCGTTGCCGGCAAAGCGGAACGACGAGATGGCTACTGGTTCGCTGCCCAGACGATCGGTCGTGGGTTGATAGACGACAATATCACTGGTGCCGCCACCGATGTCAATGCTCACATAACTGCTGCCACTCACTGCAGCACTCTTATAGTAGAATGCTGGTGCGATGCTCTCTGGATAGGCCTGCAGATGCGACAAGTCACTGCCCATGTAGGTGCGGTACAAGTCTTCCCAGGCATCTTTCAACTTGCGGCGGTCGCTGCCGCCCATGCTCACCGGGAAGAAATAGATGACCTGTGTGCGGCTCAGGTCGGCATTCTCAAGCAGGGCCTTGGCCTTGATGAGCATCATCAACTCACGCAGGAATTCGCGTGCCAGCGTGGTGTCGCCCATCCACTTGAGGTTGGTTGTCACCTCATAGCCCTGGAAGTACTTGCGCTCGTAGAGGAAGGGGATGTTCAGGTCGTGGAACAGTTTGTTGCCACCATCGCTGCCCATGTTTCGAGCAAGTGATGAGCGCAACGGGAAGCCATAGACCGAGTCGATGACACGAGGCAAGAACTCGATGCGCTGCAATTGCTCGGCGATGTCCAGTCCACCTTGTTTGAGGAGCGATGCGATGAGCACTTGCTCGCTACCCCAGTCGAAGGTCAGAGGCTGCGACGACTGCCCGCGGTCGGCCCACTCGACATGGGTGTTGGTCGTGCCGAAGTCGACCGCAAACACCAGTTCGCGTGCCGATGGCGTATAGGCCTTCCATTGAGGCAAGATGATGCCTGCAAAGTTGCCCATCGGCATGTGTACCGTGGCTTCGGCATAGTCCCACGTGCCATTGATGTCATAATAGGTGGTTGTGAACACTTGGTGTGATCTCACCTTGTCTGTGACATTGATGCTGGCAGTGTTGTTGCCGTCGCGCATGAAGCGCAGCGAACCCCCACCGTCAGGTATCATCGAGAACAACTGCACGGTGTAGTCGTCGTTCTGCCCTGTGCGGACAAACGGGAAGATGCTGGTGCTCATGATGGCATCGACCATGCGGCCCGTGCCGCGACGCTCGTCCCACTGCCATGTGGGGTCGTTGGTCGTGAGGTAGCGACGAGAGAGTTCGATACAGCGTTTCTTGACGGGGATGCGCAGAGTCACCTGCACGCTGCCATCGCTCAGTTCCTCAATGTCCATCATGTTGCGGCCCACAACACGACCTTTCAAGTCGGCGGCTGTGAACCAGCGGAAGAACTCAGGCTTGAGAGGCAGCAGGTAGCCGCGTGTGGCGGTCAAGCCATTGGGGCGTAGATTGCCGTCGAAGTAGTGGTCGGTGTCAATGGCGTTGCTCAGCCTCACCAGTGTGTCGGTCAAGACGTCGGCGGTGGTCAAGAAGGGGTACTGGATGCTGGTGTCGGGCAACTTGCGTTCGGCCAGAGGCACATCGCCAGCCAGCACCTCGGTGGCGCTGTCCCACTCCTTGTCGATGTATCGGTAGTGCTCGACCGAGCCGTTGAATCCCGAGCGCAGAACCAGAGGCATTGTCGTTCCCTCAGGCTGTGGCATAGTGGGCTGGATGACGAAGTCGCTCTGTGCAGCACTTGAGCGGATGTCCAGCACGCGCTTGTGGTAGAATCGTGCTCCAAGCACACTCACATCGGCATTGCCGCTAAAGCGGTCGAAGGTCTGCTCCAGACGCTCGAGCACCGAGTTGGCTAGGTCGTGGCTCAGGGCGTTGAGGTTGGGCACCACGTCGGTGATGCGACGGTACAGCTCGGGGCGCTGGCGGCGCAGATAGTCGATGTTGTGAATCATGTAACTGTAGACGCATCCCACGCGCTCGCGCAGCACGGGATAAGCGTTCATCAGCAGGTAGAGGTAGTAGACAAAGTCCTCGTCACGCTGCCACAGTGCACGGTCGGTCGAGAACAGTGTCACACCTTGTTCCACCTTGATGGCCTCGATGGCACCACTCACAGGGGCTGCCATCACCAGCGATGAGGGGCTGGTGCCGCCCAGCACCTGATTATCATACATCAGGATGTACCAGTCGTGCAACTGGTCGAAGTTGTAGACCATGTCACTGTTGAGAAACAGTCGCAGGGTCTCGCCATAGAGCCGGTGCGACGGATTGGCCATCAATGTCTCTAGTTGCTCGTCACGATTCCATCGAACGATGCGCAGATAGTCCTTGTGGTTCTCAAAGTCAAAGAACAGTTGCATCACATCCAGTGCGTTCGATACCAGGCGCTCGTTCATGGCAGCACCGCGCAGGTTGGGGTTGGCCAACTGTGCAAATGCGTTTTTAACCAAGTCAAGTTGGGCGAACGGGCTAGGTATGGCGGTGCGAGGGTTGCGGCTCAGTCCGCCATCGGGATCCTTGATGCGTGCAATGTCATCGTCCTGATAGGGTTCAACTGGAATCCAGTCCTCGCTGCTGCCCTGCGATGTCTTGTTGCTATATGATAATATCTCGCTCATTATTTTAGGAGTTAAGTAGTTGAGGAGTTAAGAAGTTAAGACGATGGACTCGCCTGTTGATAACGCGACACGCCGCGTCAGCACATTGCTCATCACTTGCAGTCTACACATTCTTGCTTCTTGTCCCTTGTTTCTTGCTTCTTGATTACACATTAATTGATTGCTTCGTATCGGTCGTTGATGATGCGTGTGGCAGCGCGGTTGAACAAGTCGAGCAACTTGTACTCCACCGTGTGCTCGCTGTAACTGGCGTCGCGACTCAGGCGGTTCATCTCGGCCTTGAACACGTTGTTGTCCACGTTCTTGCGTCCGAGCAGGCTCTTGCGGGTGGCAACAGCGGTGATGGCACGGTTCATGTCGGTCTCGCCCAGACTGAACAGGCTCACCGAGCGGTTGTTGTCGTGCATCTCGACCAGCCAGTCGACGTATGCACGCATGAAGTCATCGGTCAGCGTGCGGTAGAACTGCGAGTTGAGAAAGTCGCTCTTGATTTTGGGCGCGTCCTCGGTGTAGCCTTGTCCCACTTGCTCGCGGAAGCCCGTGCGCAAGTACAGGAACAGCAAGTGGAAACGCACCAGTGGGTCATAGACGTGCCTGCGTGTAGCGGCACGCAGGGTCAGGAAATTGATGTCGCGCTCATCCTTGGCGAGGGCAAACTCGTAGGCCGTGGTAGGCAGCGGGAATCCGTCAGGCGAACTGAGGCGCTGCAATGGCAGGCCCGCAAATTTGAGCGGAGCCAACGCACCCACCATTTCGACCAGATGAGCACGGTTGCGCTGACCATGTTCGCCGGGGTCGTAGGTGTAGGGCTTGCTCACCTCTTGGTCGCCCACATAGAAGATGGCGTTGACATTGGCATCGTTGGCACCTGTCATCGTGTCCTTATAGTAGTAGAGGGCACTTTGCGTCTTGACCACAAAGTCGGCCTTGCTGATGCGGGTGTCCTCGCTGTGCTCGATGTTGAAGTAGGGTAGCACGGTCAGGCCACCAATGGGAGCGCGGCGCAAGGCATCGCGGTTGTTGATGTCGAGGTCGCCGGCACGGCGGATGTTCTTGACCATGATGGGGAAACCGGCTGCACCTGTGCCACCGAAGATGCTGCTGATGAAGAAGATGCGGTCGCCCTGATTGAAGACGTTGGCAAAGGCCTTGAACTCGTCGCTGTCCTTGATCTCGTTCAGTGCCACACTGCCTATGTTGGGCGACCCGACAAAACCGATGTTCATCTTGTTCTCTAATTGGTAGTCGGCAAACAGCAGCGATGTCAGTGCCTGGTTGGCTTCGTTCATCGTGTCATAGCCGATGAAGTCGCGGAATTTCTCACGCTCGACGGCTCCGAGGTTGAAGATGAACGTGTCGTTGAGTTGGATGGTGCTGTCGCTCATGATCTCGCGCAGCGTGACGAAGCGTGTGGCAAAGAAACCGTCGGCATTGACCGCGTTGCCATACAGGCGCTCGCGCAGACTGCGGTAGGCATTGAGGAGGGCCTCGGTGCGCTTGAGGTCTTCATTGCTCTTGTGCGGGTCGATGATGACCGGCACTATCTCGACATTGGGCACAGGGTGGCCGTTCTCGTCGACGGGGCGCACGCCTGCTGCCGAGAGCATAATCAGTGACTTGAGCACCCGCGACCCGGTGCCACCTATTGCAAACAGAAATAATCGCATCTTTCTTTACTGAAAATTGAAAATTGAGAATTGAAAATTGAGAATCACCAGCAGTCTCGCTTTGTTGGGGGTTATCTCATTGGGGGATGGGGGTGTGGCGGCAGTTGCTGCTCCACCAGCGCATTGAGAACGAGGCGACAATAAACATCACCACAGCCCACACCGCGTTGGCCAACTCAAACGACAGCGACTCGGCACCATAACTCAGACCCATGTCGCTGAAGACGCTGGAGTTGACGGCATAACCGATGATGATGGTCAGCATCGTCGAGATTCCACCCACTAGCAGCCAGTGATACCAGCGGTCGAACCGTACCGAGTTGATGGCATAGTAGTAGATGCCTGCTGTTGCCCAGGGCACAGCGATGGTGATGAGTGGAATCATGTCGTAGAGACCGGCGTTGTAGAACTGATCGCTGAAGCCCGGCACCGCGTAGATGCACTCATAGGCCGACACGCGCAGCACATAGAACAAAATTGTGGCTACAATGCCCAGTCCCAGATAAATAAAATTCTGTTGTTTCATATTTTATTTTATGATCGATTAATCGAGTAAACGAATGTTCGAGTATTCGAGCCGTGGTCATTGGCTCAATGCTCAAGATTGAGGGTGAGTGTGGTGTAGTTGCCGCCTGCGCCAAAGGCACTGGCGATGCCATCAAGAAACTCCTTCAATCCCAATGTGGTGGTCGAGAAGCCACTGGCTGCAGGGTTGGTGTCGTCGCGCGAGGTGCTCTGTGCAATCCAGGCAGGCATCTCGTTGGGCAGGCTGATGGTCACCTGATCGCGTGGGCCATTCATCTTCCCTGTGAGGGTGAGCAGGTGGGTCTTGCCATCCAGATACATCTTGTTATTGCCCGTAACCAGGTCAGGTGTGATAGGGGTGACCTTCAACTCAAATCCACTGGCCGACTGCACCTTGTAGTTGCGGGCATCGGCCAGGAAGGATTCTTCCTTCTGCAATCCGTCAAGGCGCACGGCCATGGTCAGGCACAGGATACCAGTAGTCTTGTCGCCCTCGCACTTGGTCAGCCGTGTGGCATCCTCATGGTCAACACGGAACCGCCCGGCGTTGTCCTTCCAGTCAGGCACCACACAGTAGTCAACGGCAGCCTCACTCTGGTTGAAGCGGTAACTGTTGCGCACCGTTGAGGGGCGCAGCAGTTCGGCATATTCGCTCTGTGCAGCCATGCGGTCCATCACAGGAGTGTCGGCAATGACCAGGATGTAAAACGGACGCATGCCGCGATACTCGACAGGCTTATTGGTGTAGGGGTAATACTTGCCATTGTAGTCGCCCATGAGTTGATGCACCAGCACCGACTTGCCCTTGTACTGGCGGAAGATGCTTGTGGCCAGACTGTTCTCCTCGTTCAGAATCTTGTCGATACTCACACTGCCGGCATCGGCGGGCGAGTAGATGAGGTCGGTGACCACCACGCTGACATTGGTGGCATCCTGTGCCTTGAGGATAGCCCCGAAGATTTGCTGGAAGTCGGTGAATGCCGAGTTGCCCACACCGGCTGTGCTGGCATAGATGTTGCGGTCTTTGATAAACTCGTCGACGGTGCCCTGGTAGGGATAAATGTTATCGTTGACGATATTGATGCTCACCTTACGGCCCGGAAACTGGTTGATGATGTCATTCACTGCCTTCTTGAGTTGGCCACGATCACCTGCGTTGTCATAGGGCACCATCGAGCCGCTGCGCTCAAAGTAGATGGTCAGCGACAGTTCTTGCTGGCCATAAGCCGAGATGTCCCATCGCATGGGGGGGCGAAGTTCGCCACCGATGCGGTTGAATAGTGCTTGCAACTCGGCGATGTTGATTTGTCCTTTGTCGTCTAAGTATTGGCGATAGCGGTCGGGAGACTGCTGAATGATGCCACAGATTGAGTCAAACTGCGCTTGGGTGGTGTCTTGCTGCACCAGTGCGCGCTTCACCGCTTTGTCAAGCGGCGAGGAGCCACACGATGCCACCGACAGGGTGAGTGCTGCCAGCAACAAATAGGATAGGATATGTCGCATTTTAGTCATTTTTCAGTTTTAACCTACAAAGATAATGCCAATTTTTCATATTTCCGAGTTTTCGCTCCAATTTTTGATTTTTTTGGCAGTTGTGACGGCTGGGGTAGGGCGAAATTTGGTGGAATTAGCGGAAAGTTGTATATTTGCCGCTCTAAAAAATAATAACTACGCAGCATGTGGCATTGGATTCTGCGCTGGGTGCGCAACATCATGATTTTCTTCTTTGTCTCGACCGTCATCATGGTGGTCGCGCTCAAGTATGTGCCGGTCTACATCACCCCTCTCATGCTCATGCGTTGTGCCGAGCAGGCGATGAATGGCGATTGGCCCACGCTCAAGCACCAGTGGGTGCCGTTGGACCAAATCTCGCACAATGCCCCGCAGGCTGTTATGGCTAGCGAGGACAATCTGTTCTTGCAGCACAATGGCTTTGATTTTGAGCAGATTTATCAGGCTCGCATTGAGGCGATGAAGGGCAAGCGTGAGCGTGGAGCAAGCACAATCACCCAGCAGACAGCCAAGAATGTGTTTCTCTGGAATGGTCATAGTTGGGTGCGCAAGGGGCTGGAGGCTTATTTCACCGTGTTGATTGAGCGGGTGTGGGGCAAGCAGCGCATTATGGAGGTTTACCTCAACTCCATCGAGACAGGGCGCGGCATCTATGGCGTTGAAGCGGTGGCTCAGTTGCACTTTGGCATTCCGGCCAGCAAGTTGAGCAAACGCCAGGCTGCACTCATCGCAGCCACGCTGCCCAATCCACGTGAGCGCAACTCGGCGCAGCCCACCCCCTATCTGCTCAAGCGCCGTGGTCAGATTGTCGACCTCATGGGCAAGATTGACCGCTTTCCCGATGTTGACGAACAATGACTTTTGCCAACGTCATATTACAGTGGTTCAAAAAGAACGGTCGTGATCTGCCCTGGCGGGGCACGCGTGACCCTTATCGCATCTGGCTCAGCGAGGTCATTTTGCAGCAAACGCGCATTGTGCAAGGGCGTGACTACTGGCTGCGTTTTGTCGAGCGCTGGCCCACGGCCCACGATCTGGCACTTGCCAGCGAGGACGAGGTACTGCGCATGTGGCAAGGCCTGGGATACTATAGCCGGGCTCGCAATCTGCACCATGCAGCCCAACAAATCGACCAGATGGGCCACTTCCCTGACACACTCGAAGGCATACGCTCGCTCAAGGGTGTGGGCGACTACACTGCCGCTGCCATCGCCAGCATGGCATTTGACATCGATGTCGCTGTGGTCGACGGCAATGTCTATCGCGTGCTGGCACGTCACTATGGCATCGACACACCCATTAACATCACGCAGGGCAAACGGCTGTTTACCGAGTTGGCGCAATCGTTGTTGCCCCAGGGCATGGCGGCTGCCTTCAATCAGGGCATGATGGACTTTGGGGCCATGATGTGCACGCCCCGGTCGCCACAGTGCGGCGAGTGTCCGTTGGCCGAGACCTGCGATGCGCTGCACACCAGGCGCGTTGATGACTTGCCCGTCAAACTCAAGACCACGCAAGTCAAGGAGCGGGTGATGCAATATGTCTACATTCGCTGCAAGGGACAGACTGCCATCCACCGCCGTCCGTCGGGCGACATCTGGCAAGGTCTTTACGAGCCATTGATGATCGAGAATAGGCCACTGCCATCATTTGACGGGCATTTAACCCTGCTGCGACAGGGCGTGAAACATGTGCTCACCCATCGCATCCTGTTGGCCGACTTCTGGCTGCTCGAGACCGAGGTCAATCCCGACTTGCCGTCTGACTATTTCTGGATTAGTGAGACTGATCTCGACCGCTATGCTGTTCCTCGACTTGTCGAGCACCTTCTGGACTGTCTAGCCAAGTATACCGAAAAAACTAAGTATAAATAAAAACAATATGAAGAAAACCATTATCATGGCTCTTGCGGCCATTGCCTGCTTGAGCACGACTGCACAGAAACGTGCTGTCACCATTCCCGATGTCTACCGCATCACCAGTGTGAGTGGTGTGGGGCTTTCGCCCGACGGCAAACAACTCGTCTACAGTGCGGGCAACACCAGTCTGCAGACCCTCAAGAGCGACCGTCGTATTGTGGTAAGTAAGACCGATGGCACTGCTGCTCAGGACATCATCATGGGCGAAAACTGCTACGGCCCGGTCTGGAGTGCCGATGGACGTGACATCTACTATGTCGATCAGGCACCCGACACCACAGTGCAACTCTTTGCCTATAACTTGTCGACCAAGCAGTCGCGCCAACTCACCCAATACAAGTTGGGCGTAGCCGACGGCATCGTTTCGCCCAACGGGCGTTATGTCGCATTTTCGGCCGAGGTCTATCCTGAGTTTGGTGCCGATGCCCAGCGCACCATCGACCGTCGCAACAGCAAGGACACCGGTCGTGTGCAGGCACACATTGCCGATAGTCTGCTCTATCGTCACTGGACACAATATGCCGATGGTCGCGTGAATCATCTGCTGCTCTGCGACCTCAACACAGGCGAGGTGCGCGACCTCACCCCGGGTACACAGACCCTGCTGTTCACTCCTAGTGGCGACCGCCTGTTCACTTTCTCGCCCGATAGCCGCGAATTGTGCTACGTGTCGAACCATGACCGTCACCCCGAGGCGTCAACCAATGCCGACCTCTGGCTCGTGAGCGTCGATGGTGGGGAGGCACGCAACATCACAGCAGCCAATAAGGCGTGGGATGGCACGCCGCTCTACAGCCCTGACGGGCGCTATATCGCTTATCGATGCCAGGCTACACCGGGCTATGAGAGCGATTGCTTCAAGTTGGCTCTCTATGATCGGCAGACTGGTGCCTCGCGCATCGTTACGCCCGACTTTGACGATTGGGTCGAGGATTTCGCTTGGAGCCAGGATTGCGGCAAGATTTACTTTACTGCCGATGTTCGCGGCTATATGCCCATCTATGAGTTGACTCTCGCTACGGGCAAGATTGTGCGCCAAGTGCCCAATGTGGCTGCAAGTGGCGCGTTGACCGACTCGCGGGGCAACTTCTACTTCACCAGCAGCACAACGGGTAAGCCCAATGCCCTCTATCGCTATGAGTTGAAGAAGAAACGCACCTCGCAACTCACACACTATAACGATGCCCTCGAGGCCGAGGTCGACTTCCGTCCCAGTGAGGAACTGTGGATTAAGGGTGCCGCGGGCGATAGTATGGAAATCTTCATCGTCAAGCCCCACAACTTTGACCCCAACAAGCGCTACCCGCTGGTGATGAATGTGCATGGCGGGCCGCAGATGCAATGGATGAACTCGTTCCGTGCCGACTGGCAGGTCTATCCTGGTGCCGGATATGTTGTGGCCTATCCCAACCCCCACGGCTCGACTGGTCGCGGTCAGGCCTATTGTGCCGCTATCAGCCGTGACTGGGGTGGCAAGGTCTTTGAGGACGTGATGCTCGCTGCCGACACCTTGTCGCGGCTGAGTTATGTCGACCCCGATCGCATGGCATGCATGGGTTGGAGTTATGGTGGATACATGATGAACTGGCTGCAAGGCCACACCAAGCGTTTCAAGTGCTTGGCATCGATGATGGGTCTCTATGACACGCCGTCGATGTGGGGCACGACCGAAGAGTTGTGGTTCCCCAATCATGAGTTCGGCGGACAGCCCTGGAACAGCGACCTTTATCAGAAGTGGAATCCTGCGGCATCGGTCAAGAACTTCTCTACACCGACACTCATCCTCACCGGTGAGCGTGACTACCGCGTCAGTTACACGCAGAGTCTGCAGTACTTCAATGCCTTGCAGACCTTGGGCGTGCCCAGCCGCCTCATTGTCTTCAGCAACGATGGCCACTGGCCGAGTAACATGCGCTCGATGCCTGTCTACTACAATGCTCACCTTGAGTGGTTCCACCAGTGGTTGGGCGGCGATCCCGCACCCTGGCGCACCGAGGACATGATCAACAACGAGGTCGAGTACTAATGAATAATTAAAAATTAAGATTTTTACTGATAGTCTTCATTTTAAATTCTTAATTCTTAATTAATTAGAAGAACAATGATCATGTTGTTGTCGGCGGTGTTGCCCGCCATCATCTTGATTTACTACATCTATCGACGTGACACGGTCAAAGAGCCTACTGCGCAATTGGTCAAGGGCTTTGGTCTGGGCATGCTGTCGGGTGTCCTGGCTGGAGGCCTCGAAGGCGTCATTGGCGGACTGGGGCTGGTTGACTATGAGCCGCACACTTTCTTCTCGGGGCTGAACACGGCATTCATTGGAGCCGCCTTGCCCGAAGAATTGGTCAAGTTGCTGATGCTGAGCCTGCTTGTGCGCCGCAATCCGTGGTTCGACGAGTGGATGGACGGTGTGGTCTATGCCGTGAGCATCGGCATGGGCTTTGCCGCCATCGAGAATGTGGGTTATATCTTTAACTTCGCCGACCAGTGGCAAAGCGTGGCGTTGATGCGTGGAATCACCGCTGTGCCCGCTCACTTCGCCTTTGCTGTCATCATGGGTTTCTTCTTCTCGCTTGTGCACATCGGTGGCCGGCACGCTCAGCGCGACCGCATGATGGTGCTCGTGGCACCGGTGCTGGCACATGGTGCCTACGATGGCATCCTCATGGCGGGTGATACGCTGCCCGACGGCATCTTGTCGACGGTGTTCTCGTTGCTATTTATCGCACTGCTCATCAAGTTGGTGCGCATCTGCAGCCGCTACATCCGCACCCTCCGCGCATTCGACACCATGCCCAAGTATTGATTGCTCGTGTGAGGCGACCAAAAAAGCCGTGGCATTGTGCCACGGCTTTTTTGTTGATTCAGAGAATTGGGGATTATGCCTCAGCCTCCTTGTCCATGTTGATGACCTTCCAGATGCAAGCTGCAAGTGCGCCACCCACAAATGGACCAACGATGAAGATCCACAGTTGGTTCAAGGCATCGCCACCAGCCAGCAGGGCGGGACCAATCGAGCGAGCGGGGTTAACGCTGGTGCCCGTGTAGTGAATGCCCACCAGGTGGATGAGAATCAGCGACAGACCGATGGCAAGGCCAGCCAGGTTGTTGGTGGCACCGTTGGTCTTGCTCGTGGCACCCAGAACGACCAGGACAAAGAGCATGGTCAAAACAATCTCGGCAATCAGGCCGGTAGTGACCGATACTTGTCCTGCTTGGCCAATCTCGTTGAGGGTCTGAAGTCCGTTAGCACCCAGGCCACTGTCAAAGCCAGCCAGCACACCCAGTACACATGCAGCCAGGATTGCGCCGATGGTCTGGAAAATCATGTACATGCCGCAGTCTTTGGCATTGATGCCGCCGTTGAGGAACACACCCAGTGTGATGGCGGGGTTGATGTGGCAACCGCTGATGCCACCGATGGTGTAGGCCATGGCTACAACGGCAAGACCGAAGGCTATTGCTGTACCAATCACGGCAGGAGTGCCAGCAACAACACCTGTGTTACATCCCAGACTCACAGCTGCACCGCAGCCGAGGAATGTCAGTACGAACGTACCAACCAATTCTGCTAAATATTTCTTCATAATGTCTTGAAAATAAAGTTATTAAATAGGTTTGACTTGTTCTCTTGATGCTTAAAGTTACGCAAAAATAGACATTTTTTCGATAAACTGCAAGTTTTTCTCGCAAAAAATGTGTACATTTGCACCACAATTGTGTGAATTAAACTAAACCACGAATTGACGAATTGTCCTTATTCTCATCACCGAGAATGGCTGGGATAGAAGCGATTTTTAATTCTTAATTATGAATTCTTAATTAAAGCAAAATGAACATTTCAATTGTAGGTACAGGATATATGGGTCTGGTGACGGGCACTTGCTTCGCCGACCTGGGCGCTACAGTGACGTGTGTCGACACTGACCGTCAGAAGATCAATCGGTTAGTCTATGGTTCAATACCCATCTACGAACCAGGACTTGAAAAGGCCATTACAACTAATGTCAACGAGGGTCGCCTGCGCTTTGTCGGCGACTTTGCCAAGGGGTTTACCGATGTTGACTATGTGTTCTGCGCCATCGACACCACGCCCGACGAGGACGGCTCGACCGACTTGGCCCCAATCTATGACATCGCACGAGTGTTCGGGCAGAGCATCAACCAGCCCAGTACATTCGTCCTCAAGTCGACCGTGCCCGTTGGCACTGCACTTAAGGTCATCGACATCATCGAGCAGGAGATGACCGACCGCAAGGTTGACATCCACTTCGATGTGGTTAGCAATCCCGACTTCATCACCGAGGGTAATGCCATCAAGGACTTCCTCAAGCCCGACCGCATCATCATCGGCACAGAGCGGCCCTCGGCTGTCGATGCCATGAAGCGGCTCTATCACACCATTCTGCACCACAACGAGTATCATGTGATCTATACCGACACTCGCACAGCCGAGATGATCAAGTATGCCGCAACATCGATGCTGGCCACTCGCGTCAGTTTCATGAACGAAATCGCCAACCTGTGCGAGCGCGTGGGTGCCGACATCAACACGGTGAGGCACGGCGTGGGCACAGACAGCCGTATCGGGCCCAAGTATATCTTCCCGGGCTGTGGTTATGGCGGTACCCTTTTCCCGCAGGACATTAAAGACCTCATCAAGATTGGCCAAAGCAATGGCTGTGAGATGAAAGTTTTACAGGCTGTTGACGATGTCAATGTGCACCAGAAGCATATCTTGTTCAAGAAACTCAAGGAACACTTTGGCGATGATCTCAAGGACAAGACCATCACTCTGTGGGGACTGTCGTTCAAGCCCGAGACCGACGACATGCGTGAGGCTCCGTCCATCGTGACGCTCGACCTGCTCACCGAGGCAGGCTGCAACATCCGCGTCTACGACCCGGTGGCCATGAATGCCACCAAACTACGTTGGGATCAAGTCTACTGTGGCATCGACATGTATGATGCAGTCAAGGGGGCCGACGCATTGCTCATCCTCACCGAGTGGAAGCAGTTCCGCATTCCCGCTTGGGATCGAGTGAAATCACTCATGCGCACCCCGCTGGTCATCGATGGCCGCAACATCTATGACCCCACCGAACTCGAGCACTTCGGATTCACCTATCGCTGCGTTGGCCGTTGAGTTATGAAGAAAATACTCATTCTTACCCTGATGATAGTCGTGCTTGCAGCCTGCCAGCAGCAGACTCGTGAGCAGATTGCCCAGAAGTTGGGCGAGGCGATGATGAAGAAGGTTGAAAAGAATGTCAATCAGCGCATCGGCGACATGCTCAAGGGCATGCTCGAGAACCCTGATAGTTACGAGCCACTCAGCACTGATATGGCTGTTGTGATGAACAATATGGTGCTCTATGACACACAGGCGTTTGTAGCACTGCGCGACATGAGCAATCATGTCAAACAGTATCGCACCACGTTCGGCAGCGACACGACATCTGCTGCCGCCCGTGCCGAAATCGAGATCATCAACAACATGGTGCGTACACTGGCAGACAAACTCAATGCCATTGAGCAACGTCCAGTAGAGTTCGAGGCCATTGATGCCTATCATCAATTCAATGTCTTGAGCAAGAAGGGCAAGAAAGTCAAGCGCGGCTATCACTTCATCATCCATCGTGACAATCGCATCACTCTGCTTTGTGATGACGAGGAGTTTAATATGGTTCAAGCCTTTGCCGACTCGTTGCTCAATGGCAAAGTAAAACTTATCGACGAGAATGGTTAAGAAAATTGCATACGCATTGTTGGCACTGCTGGCAGTGGCATGCGGCGGCAAGCAGCAAGCCGATGACCAGCAGACGGCCGACCCCGACGATGCCATCGCGCGTGGGCATGAGGCAGCATGGGCTGTGGCACACACCGACCATACCGACACCATTGCCCTGCAGCGTGCCATACTCGATGCCCGTGCCACACACGACCAGTATGTGCTCACTGGCGAGGATGAGGCGGCAACCGACTTTGAGCAGGCCTTTGCCGACTCGTTGCGCCGCGTCGATCCACAACTGGCTCGGCAAATCTTCGGTAACTAGACATCTGCTACTGTATTGTGCTCGACGGTCGACACGTCGGCATCACCACAATGAATAGAGAAATATGAAACACAAATCCCTACTCATCATCGCTGCCATGGCTATTATGCTTGGTGGCTGCAAAGAGGCTCCCACGCGTGCCGGTGAGGCTCTTGCACAGGAGTTTTACAAGGCATGGGGCGACACGGCGGCTCTCAAGCAGGTCGAGGCTCACTTCCATGCCGTCGAGGACAGCCTGTGGGTGCCCAACACCGGTATGTATCTGCTCAAGGCTTTTCTTGAAAGCACGGCACGTGACGACTCGACGCGGGCCATTGCGCAACTCATGGCTTACGACCGCGATGACTATGCCGAACTGCAGGCCTATCGCATCCTGGGCGAGCCGGTAGGGCAACACTTCAGCCCCGATACCGCACGCATCTTGTTACAACTCATCGACTGGTCGGCAGCCATGATGGGAAAACCCGACTATGCCGATGCCGCCAAGCAAGAAATTGATCGCGAGGTGCAGGACTTGAGCATCGACAAGCAGATGACCATCTATGCCGTTGCTGCCACGCCCACTACATTGGGGCTGGAACTCAAGGCCGACCGTGAGTCACCCGAGGCCGACAGGCAGCTCATTGACCGCCAAATCAAGGCTTTGGAAAAAATCTATACACCCGAGCAGATGCAAGAGTTCCGCAACGCCTACGGGTCAAACTAGACACTCTAGAATATCTAGAAAATCTAAAGGGTCTAGAGCGTCTAGAAAATAGCAAAACATGAAAACTTACAACGACTATCTCGACAAAGTCAATCGCGCCATTGCCGCCATTGACTATCCCGCCCAGCCGGCGGGCCTCTATGAACCTATTGCCTACACCATGGCGCTGGGGGGCAAGCGATTGCGTCCTGTACTCACGCTCATGGCATGTGAGGCTCTGGGCGGAAACCCTGATGCAGCCATTGATGCTGCATTGGGCATCGAACTGTTTCACAACTTCACGCTGCTTCATGACGACGTGATGGACAAGGCCGACGTGCGACGCGGTCAGCCCACCGTTCACCGCCGATGGAACGAAAATGTGGCTATCCTCAGTGGTGATGCCATGCTCACGATGGCCACCCAGCACATCGAGCGTGTTGACGACCGTTTCTTGCCCGCTGCCATGCGCTTGTTCAACCGCACCGCTATGGAGATTTATGAGGGGCAGCAGTGGGACATGGATTTTGAGCATCGTCACGATGTCACGCAAGACGAGTACATCGAGATGATACGCCTCAAGACATCGGTGCTGTTGGGGTGTGCCTGCCAGATGGGTGCCATCATCGCCGATGCTCCTGTTGAAGATCGACAGGCCATCTACGACATGGGCATGAATCTGGGGCTCGCGTTCCAGTTGCAGGACGACATGCTCGATGTGTGGGGCGATCCCGCAACCTTCGGCAAGGAAGTGGGGGGCGACATCATGAATAACAAGAAGACCTTCCTGCTCATTAACGCTCAGCGGCTGGCACAAGGCGATGATGCACTCGAACTGCGGCACTGGATCAACGACCCCTACGCCATGCGTGAGCAGAAGTTTCCTGCCGTACGGGCCATCTATGAGCGCCTGGGATTGCGTGAACTCAGTCAACAGGCCATCAGTCAATACAACGCCCAGGCTCTTGAAGCCCTGTCGCGTGTCCACTTTGCCACCGATGATGCCCGTCAAGCATTCGACACCCTCGTCACACGTCTCACCACTCGCGACAAGTAATGATGTTAGGATGGAGATATCAACCTTGGTTTCCCCGCCCCTGTAAGGGGAGGGGTTAGGGGAGGGGTATCACACACCATTCGTTTCATTTTAAAGAAACACGATATGCATTACAACAGTGCTAAAGCCAATGATTCGGTTCAAAAAGAAAAGCGTAAGGTTTTGCGGCAGAATGCAACGCCTGCCGAGACGATTCTTTGGCATTTTTTGCGTAATCGTGGGGTGGGGGGATATAAGTTTCGTCGTCAACAAGGCATAGGCCCATTTATTTTAGATTTCTATTGTGCTGAATTGCGGCTATGTGTTGAATTGGATGGCCACTCGCACTGGATGAAGAACGAGTATGATATTGCTAGAACTCAGTTTCTAAATAGTCAAGGAATAAGGGTCGTTAGATTTCCTAATGATCATGTTATGTCGCATGCTAGTTCAGTTGCTAACGAAATATTGAGGATTGCTAAAGAAATCTCAAAAGAGCAAAGTGTCTCTACCCCTCCCCTCACCCCTCCCCTAACAGGGGAGGGGAAATAAAAGTTTCCACTATTAATGAAATTCTGATGATTGACACTCATAGTCATATCTATAGTGCAGAGTTTGACGATGACCGCCAGGAGGTGATGCAGCGGGCAGTGGATGCCGGCGTCACACACATCGTCATGCCCAACGAGAATCTCGAGAGCGTGCAGCGGTTGCTCGATACCTACAACCGGTGGCCCGAATGCGTAAGTCTGGCCCTGGGGCTGCACCCCGAGGAGGTGCACGATGACTGGGCCGATGTGCTCGACCGCCTTGAGCCGTTTTTTGACCAGCACCCCTGGGTCGCCATCGGCGAGGTGGGCATCGACCTCTATTGGGACAAGACCTATCGCCGCCAACAGATGCTTGCCCTTGAGCGACAACTGGCATGGTGCTGCGACAGACAGTTGCCATTCATCATCCACTGCCGCGAGGCACTCACCGAGGTACTTGATGTGCTGGGGCAATTCCGTGGTCAGATGCCGCAAGGCGTGTTCCATTGCTTCACGGGTGCGCCACACGAGGTCGACCTCATCCGTCAGGTGGGTGACTTCTACTACGGCATAGGCGGTGTGCTGACTTTCAAGAAGAGTACCCTGCCACTCACAGTACCCGTCATTGGCCTTGACCGCATCTTGCTTGAGACCGACTCGCCCTACATGGCACCCGTGCCCCACCGCGGCAAGCGCAACGAGAGTGCCTATGTGGCCGACGTGGCCCGATGTCTGGCCATGGTGCTCGACACCGACCTCAGCACTGTCGATCGCATTACCACCGGCAATGCCCAGCGACTCGCCCTTGTCAGAACGTAGGTGCTGATAGATAGTAACGAACCGACATGACAATCTTAATAAAGGTATAAGAATATTAAATCGTGTAAAATTTCTTACAATTCTATTGTTGTCTGGGAATTAGGCACTAATTTTGCAAGCCGAAAAATGAAATCATAGCATTTTTCATAGCAAAACAATCTGTTTTAATCGAATATCGGACGGTTTTTGCTGAATGGAAATTCACGCAACAAACAAGGCTCCACGTCCGCTTAGTTATTGATGATAAAAACTATTATGTTTTCTATATTCATCTCCATTGGGGCCGGAGATGAAATTTTGTGTTGGCCACAAGCCTGCGACAAGCCCAAAATTAATAGATTAAATTGCATATTACTATTCACAACTATTCTAAAATGACAATGAGAACTTTTAAAAGAGCGCTAGCCCTAGCCACGCTAGCCCTTGTCGCTTGGAGCACCGCTCCAGCGCAAACAACTCCGGCTTATGTCTCTCTTCAGAAAGACGATTTGGCCAAAATTTCTTACACTTGGCCTATCACAAACTCGGATGCTGTCAACCAAGCGGCTGGTCGTGAGGGACATCTGGATGACATCGTTTATGTGAGTGATGATTATACTGACTTGTCTGCCGCTCGCGCGATCGCCCTTATCCGTAAGGTCTATATGGATCCCCAAGTGCCAGGCATTTGGTACCGCGGCTACACAGCCGACCAGACTTCTGGTGGAAGAACTCAATATGGCACGGGCACGCAAGAGGGCGAAGTGGCCTACCAGGGCGTTGGCAGGATATTACGGAGTGGCAGGAATAATAATTATACTTATTCATATGTTGATTCTTATGGTTGGAATATTCCTGGCACTATCGAACGGATTAACAATAGCAATACTAACCGTAGATTCGATTTTGACCAGTATAAACCTGCAACTGAAGGTTATACCTTACTCTTGATCGAGGAAAAAGATAATTATAACGCATCAACGGCCTATCCCACACAGGGGAGTACTGCCTATGAGAATCTTTGCCGTTACTTTGCTCAGGCCATTAAGTCTGTTCGTGTGGTGTCACAGTCAGTCCGTACGAATGAAGGAACGGCTCTTGCCGGTACATTGTTCAAATTAAATGTTGAAAATCTGAACCGTTTTTTCTTCCTGTCGAAAGGGCAAGCAAGAAGTTATTATAATAATAATTCATATTGGTATCCTTATCTTAATGAAGGTACATATTACGACCAAGAAGCCAATACTGAACGAATGCGTCCATTTTATCATATGTTCGAACAGTTTAGTCCTACAGTAGGAAATAATGGTGAGATATTGGCTGATGTACTTCTTGCAATGCGGCGAGGAGAAACTCCACCTGTGGTTCATGATTGTATTTCTGTACTTCTTGCTGAAGGTAAAGGTCATGGTTTCAAAATGACAGGTGAAACAGGTGAGGCTGAAAGTATTGATGACTTGATGTACTTGATACCTGATAGGCGAATGACTGATTGGAGTGGTCGAGAAACAACAAGTGCACAAAAATTTATTAATTACAATTCGACTTATACAGGCTATCAACCTATTGCAGGCATTTATAGTATCGTACTTGACGGTACGGCTACCGAGACCAACATAGCAGTAGATGATGAAGATCCTAATACGGGGAACTACTACCAGATTAACCTCAAGTGGAACACCAATCTGTATAAGTTCTTGCCCACGCACCAGCAAGAGTTTGACCTCTATCGTGTGACAACAGATGAGGACGGTAATTATGTCTACACCCCGGTCATGAAGTGGGATCCTGAGACAAATACATACACGGATGAGCCTGTTAAGATTCGAGTGAACCCGACAACCGAGAATCTGGACTATACATATACTGACTATATTCCATCGCTCAGCCATGGACAGGAAGTGACTTATGCAGTGCAGGGTATTGATGTTTACAACGAGACTTTCAATTTCCTGACCCTGCAGATGTCTAACCACAAGTCGTTTTTCATCCCAGGCAACGATCCACATGAACTGCTTGAGTTGGCCATTGATGCTAACTACTGGAGCACCTATGACCCAGTCGCACAGAAGAACCACTACACCAACGAGATTCCTATGCGCAATGCGCGTGGAAACTCGCGTGTGACTTATCGCTTCTTGACCGAAGGCACTAGCCCTAGCGACGCAACTTCATTCCACTTCAAGCGAAAGGTTAGTGCTACGGATGATGGCGTGGATTTTGCAACAGCAACATTGACTAACCTGACTCCTCCAACGAATAGAAACAATGGTTCGTGCACGTTCACGATTAGCATGGCAGATAATCAGGATAACTTCACTGGCGCCAAAGCCAACCCCTCGACTGTGATTTGCGAAATCTATCGTGCGAATGAAACCGATAAAGATGGTAACATCATTCATTATGCCAACGAGGTAGATTTCAGCAACTTTAAGTTGTACGATAATTTCAGTGTTACACCCGATGGTGGCACAGAGCACCGCAATGAATATGTCTATATGGTGAGTTTTACCTCAGCAGAGCCTTTTGTAGAAGGTGATGATAACAAGGAGGTCTATAGCAATATGCCTGTTGTACCGGTGTTCAAGACCAATCTTTTGCTGAATGGCGGTTACACTCTCGAAGATATCGAGGCAGATACTGATCACGCATTGACCGCTCAACCGCTTGATGCCGATGGCAAGAATGTAGTGAAATACCAGGTTCAGGTTTCTAAAGATGCTTCGGTGCAGAAGATTCGTGAGGTCAGGGCCCATCGTTGGAATGTTGGAACAACTCCATCGGTAGATCAGGCTACTCGCATCACCGAGGCCAGAAACACAGGAGCAACTTATCAGATTTCGCCTGCCGAAACTGCTGCTGGTGATGAACCTGTGATTCGATTTGCTGAGAACAGTAATAACGCATGGGGGCAATTTGTCAATTCAGCCCCGGGTGTCGGTGCCTACGAATTTGTGCCTGTAGTCGATGCGTTCGCTCCCGATGACAGCCACAACACTTATGGCTCTGTTATCAATACCATTGCAGTAGGCGATATCAAGGTGGCATATGTAACGCCTAGTGCAGATTACCCCCTCATGAGTGAGTACACATGGAATGTGGGTGGCAAGAAATATGCTTATTATAACATCTATTTGAATGTGACCAATATTGACTTGAATAATCCTGAGTCGCTGGTACCCGATGGATATAGCCTCTACAAGATTCGTGCATGGCGACAAGTCGATCCGGGCATCTTGGGTGAGCAACTAGCAACGCGTCAAGCGGTGCGCGTGACCGATAGTGGTGAGTACATGTATGAAGAACTTGACCAACAAGAATTGTTGTCCTTGTATTATTTGAAGAATAATATGTTGGGTGGTCGACCTGTCGAGCCCGGTACATTTGGTGTAGAGACAGGTGAATGGGTGTCAGGCAACCAGAGTGGAACTCAAGAGGATGCAGTGCGCAATGAGTTCCGTGCAACCTTCGGTGCCCAGAAGCTGCGTACTGAAGAAGGAGAGACAGGTGTCATTGATAAACTGCATGCCGATTTCATCGTCCGAATGTACTTTACTCGTACCGAGAATCTGCCACAGGTTGCTGGTGCACCGCGCCGCGCTAAGTCTGCGATTGATGATCCCAATTTCTATATCGTAGAAGCAAAGATTCCATTTGATTTCGATGCAAAAACGCAAGAGGTCATTACTGGTGTTATCTCAATGCCTTACAACCGTCAGGCTCAGTCGGTGATGTACTACAATGCGATGGGGTTGCCGTCGACAACACCGTGGAGTGGGGTGAACATCGTGGTGACGCGCTACACCGATGGCACTACCACTACCGCCAAGGTGGTGCGATAGACCTTGAAGAAGACAAAGATTAGTAATAGTATTTAATCAAGTGGTGCGGCTGCCGGGCATTGACTGCTCTGGCAGCCGCCGTTTTTAGACCTATAATCTGTTCTTGTGCCAGACTGGAATGATAACTATTGTTAATTATCGCCGACCCATGCCCACAGAGTGAAGAATTCATTGTATCTTTGTCAGTTCAAAGCAATTGAACCTTAACTTGACAACAAGGACAAGTGGTCGGCGAGGTTCGATTCTCAATTCTCAATTTTCAATTTTCAATTCAATGAAAGAAGACGTTTTCAAGAAAATCGTATCGCACGCCAAGGAGTATGGCTTCGTGTTCCCGTCAAGCGAAATCTATGACGGGCTCGGTGCTGTCTATGACTACGGACAGAACGGCGTGGAACTCAAGAATAACATCAAACGCTACTGGTGGGAGGCGATGACCCTGCTGCACGAGAACATCGTCGGCATCGACTCGGCCGTGTTTATGCACCCCACCATCTGGAAGGCATCGGGACACGTCGACGCATTCAACGACCCCTTGATCGACAATCGCGACAGCAAGAAGCGCTACCGCGCCGATGTGCTCATCGAGGACGAGATTGCCAAGATTGACGACAAGATTGACAAGGAGGTGGCCAAGGCTCGCAAGCGCTTCGGCGACTCGTTCGACGAGGCCATGTTCCGCCAGACCAATCCCCGCGTGCTTGAGCATCAGGCCAAGCGCGACGCGTTGCACGCCCGATTCGAGAAGGCGATGAACGACAACGACCTGGCCGAACTCAAGCAGATCATCGTCGACCAGGAGATTGCCGATCCCATCAGCGGCACCCGCAACTGGACCGATGTGCGCCAGTTCAACCTCATGTTCAAGACTCAGATGGGTAGCAGCAGCGACTCGACCATGGACGTGTATCTGCGCCCCGAGACGGCACAGGGCATCTTTGTCAACTTCCTCAATGTGCAGAAGACGGGCCGCATGCGCATCCCCTTCGGCATCGCACAGATTGGCAAGGCCTTCCGCAACGAGATTGTAGCCCGTCAGTTCATCTTCCGCATGCGCGAGTTCGAGCAGATGGAGATGCAATTCTTTGTGCGTCCCGGCGACGAACTTCGTTGGTTTGAGTACTGGAAGGAGCACCGTCTGCGCTGGCACAAGGCACTGGGTCTGGGCGACGAGAAGTATCGTTATCACGATCATGAGAAGTTGGCTCACTATGCCAACGCAGCCACCGACATCGAGTTCCAGATGCCGTTCGGCTTCAAGGAGGTGGAAGGCATCCACAGCCGCACCAACTTTGACCTCTCGCAGCACGAGAAGTTCTCAGGCAAGAAGATTCAGTACTTCGACCCCGAGCTCAACCAGAGTTACACGCCCTACGTCATCGAGACCTCGATTGGTGTCGACCGCATGTTCCTCTCGGTCATGTGCTCGAGCTACGAGGAGCAGGCCCTCGAGGGCGGCGACACACGCGTGGTGCTGCATCTGCCCAAGGTGCTGGCTCCCGTCAAGTGTGCCATCCTGCCGCTCGTGCGCAAGGACGGCATGCCCGAGAAGGCTCATGAAATCATGAATCTGCTCAAGTTTGACTTTGCTTGCCAGTACGACGAGAAGGACTCGGTGGGTAAGCGTTATCGCCGCCACGATGCCATCGGCACCCCCTATTGCATCACCATCGACGGACAGACCGTTGAGGACAACACCGTCACCTTGCGCGACCGCGACACCATGCAGCAGCAGCGTGTTGCCATTGCCGATCTGCCTGCTATCATCGGTCGCGAGTGCAGCCTCAACACCCTGCTGCGCCGTCTGGCCGAGTAAGTATTCTTAATTATTAATTCTTAATTCTCAACGATGAGGAAGTTATTGTTAATCATCGGCCTGATGGCTGTGCTGGGCATGTCGATGACCTCATGCCTGGAGAACGAGGTCGAGGACAAATACAAGGATTGGCGCAAAGAGAACACCGAGTGGTTCAACACGCAGCGTGCCAACACATCCTACTACAAGACCGTCACTGCCCCATGGGACCCTAATGGTCAAGTGCTGGTGCATTGGTACAACGACACCATGCTCACCCGCGACAATCTCAAGCCACTCTACACCAGTGGAATCACGGTCAAGTATCGTGGTATGCTCTACGATGCCACACCATTTGACTCGTCCTACCTGTCGACATCGCCAGCCGACAGTCTGGTGCAGTTTGTCAACAGCAACATGGTTGAGGGCTGGGCGCTCGGTGTGATGCAGATGCATGTGGGCGACAGTTGCCGCATTGTCGTGCCCTACAACATGGGTTATGGCTCTTACAGCCGAGGCTCGGTCATCAAGCCCTTCTCCACCTTGGTGTTTGATATCAAACTCAACGATATCTACGCCTACGAGGTCAAGCCCTGACGTCAAGGGATTAATTTATGTGTTTCACATAGCGAAGAGTGCAGGCAGTCATGGCCTTGCACTCTTCGCTGTCTATAGGGGGCGGTTAATATAAAATATGCCCCACGCTACAAATAATCTTCACTTCTTTTCGTCGATTTTCGAGTTTTTGCGTCTTATATTATGGAACGCTGAATGGATGTTCTGAGATTATGTTTGGCAGCAGACGCAGAAATAGGGATCAGGTGATAGAGGCAAATCTTGACGCACTGACGAGGTTTGCCTACTTCCGCACAGGTGACCGCACCGAGGCCGAGGATATTGTGTACGAGGCCGTGTTGCGCCTGCTTGAAAACAGAGAGAAAGTAAACGATGCCAGGTGCTACTTGTTCCGAATCGTTTACAACTTGTGCCAGGACGTGTTCAGGCGAAAGCGTCTCCCGACGGTTCCGTTAGGCAACATTGAGTTGCCCGACAAGCCTGACGAGGCACTAGACCAAGAGGAGATTGACCGCATCAACCGCTTGTTGGACGAATTACCGCCCAATGTGGCAGAGATTGTGAGAATGAACGTAGTTGATGAATTATCATTTGTCGAAATCAGTCACATTCTCAATCTACCGCAATCCACAGTTAAATCCCGGTTCTATACGGGAATGAAAAAACTGAGATTGAAGTATTTCACCGATAATCAATGAACGATATGGACGAATATCAAGACATAAAAGAACTACTTAAGCCGCATCGCACTATCGGTGCATCGGCACAGTTGCGTCAGCGCATCAGCGATGCATCGGCACACAAACGCAAAGCCGCTGGCAACACAAGGTGGTGGACTGCTGCCGCTTGTGTGGCATTAATAGTGGGAGCCACCATGTTTTTCGCGATTACGCCAGCAGCCGACAATAGCGAGTGCATCGTGTATGTCGCAGGTCAAAAGGCGAGCAGTGGCCAGGCGCATGCCATTGCCGAGGCCGATGTCGCCAGGATGGAACAATTCATGCACACTGTGGCTCGGCAAAATGCTGCCGAGCAAGAGAAAGTCAATCAATTCATGCAACATAAATCCCTACAGAAATGAAACGCTTAATCATCATTATAACGTGCATTGTCACATCTTTAGCAGTCTATGCCAACCCGCCGAAGTTGAACGTTGAGAGCCTGTTTGATGGCCGATATAACGGCGACAAGAGTGTCACGATATCCATCTACAAGAACAATGGCAACTACTATCGCGGATTGACGGTAAAGAGCAACCCGGGTATCGTCAAGAAAATTGCCGATGCCATATCTAAAGACGCACCGAGGGCAAAAGAATACTCCGATTACAATGGAACTGACGGGCAGTACACATCGCTCCAGATTGTCAACAATGGCGAACTCATCTACGTTGGACTGCAACGCGACAAACATGGTGGAGCTTTCTTCTTCATTCAAGGCAAAGAAAAAGCATTCAAATAATGGAACAGCGAGAGCAGAGCGGAGTTCACTTCTGCTGTGCCGAGTCGTGACATTATTCGAGTTTTATTCAAATAACTAATCCATAAAATATGATGAACACAATCATGAAAGCCGTCTTTTTGATGGCTCTACTTCCTGCGTCCCTTTTTGCTCAGGAAAACAATGACTCGGTGAGCATTGACTCCATCGCCAACTACTGGGATAAACTGCTGGAACTGAATGAAATTGTGGTTGTAGGGCATCGCACGGTGCTCAAGCAAAAACCCGACCGCATCGTTTATCTGACTAAGAATGATGCGTTCGCCAGGGGACTGAACGGCATCGAGTTGCTTGACCGCATTCCCCGCGTTACTGTAGAGGGCGATGCCGTGACCGTTGCCGGTAAGTCGTCGGTGCGCTACATCGTCGATGGTCGCCTGTTAGAGATGCCTGACGATGCCGTTGCCATGCAGTTGAAAAACCTGCAAGCATCGGGCATCGAGAAAATTGAAGTGCTCACCACTCCACCGGCGAAATATGCCACCGGATCCAATGTGGCGTTTATCAGCATCACCACGCGAAATGAGTCGCTCGGCACAAAGGGCAATGTGTGGGGACGCGGAATCGCTCGCGAAGGTGTCAGTTACATGCTGGGCGGCCATCTCTCGCACACCACACGCAAAGTTGAACTGTCGGTTGATGCCAATTGGAATGACAACCGAGGCATCAATGACCTTGACCGCACCTTTACCTTCAGCGACCATTTGAAGACATCGAGCCGGAGTACGCATTTCACCAACCGCACTTTTGGGCTGAATGGACTTCTCAAGTACAAGTTCACCGACCGAGTTGGTGCCGGCATCATCGCCAACTTCAGCACTACACGGCTCAATAGCAAGTTGAACGATGTCACCAATGACAACGGCAACATCTTCAGCTCATATAACTACTCGCCATCTCGCCCGAACAATGCGCTCACATTGACCTCATTCGCCGATTGGCAACTGGATGACAAAGGCAAGATGCTGAGCCTCACTTACAATTGGTTCAACAAATCAACCAAGTCATTCTCTGATGTGACCACGGCTTGGGACGGTGGTTTGTGGCATTTGACCAACGATGGACATAACAAGTATCACATCCACTCTGTGAAACTGGATGCCACTCTGCCGTTCGATGCATTCAAATTGGAAACCGGCATGGCTTACACCGCCATTGGCAACAATACGGCATTGACTGCTGGGACATATAACGGTTCGCAATGGGTGTACGACCCCTCGCAAAGCAACGGTTTTGACTACAAAGAGAGCACCGTTGCCGCTTATGCCAGTGTCGAAAAGAGCTTCAGTAACTCGTTTTTCGGGAGACTTGGACTGCGCTATGAGCATACCGATGTGAATGGTCATCAGTCAATCGGCAACGAGAAGCATCACATCGGCTACGGTTATCTGTTCCCATCGCTGAATTTGAGTTGGAACTGCCAGCGTGTGGGGCGTGTTTCCTTATCCTACTCAATGGGTATAACCCGACCCAACTTCGGCGACCTGAATCCTTTCCGCTACTATACCACCACGAGCGACTATGTGTCGGGTAATCCCGATATCCGTCCAAGCATTGCCCATAATGCCGAAATTAGTTATGGCTTCAAGGGACTATACGCAGTGCTCTACAATTCCTATAACCGCGATGCAATCGGTTTTGTCACGCGGTTCAATGCCGATGGCTCACAATTCTCAATACCAGAGAATTGCATTGACAACAACAAAGTAGGGCTATACGCTTCCTATTATCGCTCAATCTTCGACTGGTGGAACGTGAACATTGGTGGCGAGATTTTCAACACCCACGCCAAGTCGCGAATTGCCGACTTCCGAGAGCGTGACGACAACAGTTGGAGCGGAAAATTGGAACTCAGCACCTCGTGGACGCTCAACCGCCCCAAGACGCTCATCTTCAATGTGCGTTTCAGCCATTACTTTCCATATCATGAGCGCATGGTGCGATTTGAGTCGATGTCGCTGATTGGTTTCGAACTCCGTTATACACTTCTCGACAACCGCTTGACACTCACTGCTGCTGTGAGCGACCCCTTCGGCTGGAACATCACCAAATCAATGGGGTATTATAACGATTACAGTATCCACACCCGCAACAACATCCACAGCCACGCCGTCTCGCTGCGTGTCTCCTATGCCTTCGGTGGCAACAAGGTCAACAACGTCTATCGCGACACCAAAGAGCGTGAATCCAGTCGAACCTATTGACCCTGCTTCATCAACAATCGTGCCCATCGTCAAGCAAGCTTACTATGCGCACCAACAAGAAAAAACGGTTGTGACGATAGTCACAACCGTTGCGGCCTTGATTGGCGGAGAGGACAAGATTCGAACTTGCGGTAGAGTTACCCCTACGGCAGTTTAGCAAACTGCTGGTTTCAGCCACTCACCCACCTCTCCGGGGCTTGCTGAAAATTGCTTTTCATAAGCGACTGCAAAGGTACTGCTTTTTTTGATACTGCCAAAGAAAAAACCGATTTTTTTCACTTTTTTGATCAAAAAACGCATTCTGTCCCCAAAAATCCTCTGGTTTTCTGCACCATGTCTGCCAAAATTCGTAATTTTGCGTTCCAACTCCTAGAGGCACCATGACTGCCACTAAATTTTTAATTCTAAATTCTTAATTCATAATTTTCATCTGATGGCAACAAAAAAGAAGAATAAAGTGGCAATCAAGGCCATTTCGCTGGCCGTGTTGATTGCTTTAATCGCAGTGGGCATCTGGCTGGCACCTTACTTCGCCACAGGAGCGCCGGGCGACGGCATGATCAAGTTGCGCAAGGGCTCAACCATCGAGGCGGCTACCGAGAGTATCGCCACCAACATCGACACTCAGTTTGCTCAGCGTGTGGGCAAATTGTTGAGTATGACTGGAGCAGACCTTAGCAATCGCCAGGGAGCATTCAAGGTGCTGAAGGGCGACTCGCCCTTCAAGGTGATGCGCTTGCTGCGCAGTGGTGCCGAGAGTGGCATACGGTTTACATTTAATAATGTTCGCACGCGTGAGGAGTTTGCCGAGCGCTGGGGCAGCAAGTTCATGCTGGGCAAGGACGAGATGTTGCGTGTCCTCAACGACCCCATCGCCCTCACAGGCATGGGTCGCACGCCCGACAATGTCACCGCCATGCTCCTGCCCGACAGTTATGAGTTTTATTGGGACATCACGCCCACCGAGTTCCTGGTCAAGATGAAGGGGTACTATGATAAGTTCTGGAACGAGGAGCGCATCTCCAAAGCCCGCAAGCTGGGTCTCACACCCGACCAGGTGGCTGTCATTGCCTCGATTGTTGAGGAGGAGACCGCTAAGGCCGACGAACGCCCCAAGGTGGCACGCCTGTATCTCAATCGCCTCAAGGCTAATATGCCCCTGCAGGCCGACCCCACAGTGAAGTTTGCCATCGGCGACTTCACGCTCAAGCGCATCACCAATGCCATGACGCGCACTGTGTCGCCCTACAACACATACGTTAATCCTGGGTTGCCTCCCGGTCCCATCCGCATCCCCGAGAAGGCGTCGCTCGACGCAGTGCTCGATGCCCCCGACCACAACTACATCTACATGTGTGCAGCCGAGGATTTCTCGGGCTACCACAACTTTGCCGTTGACTATGGCACGCACATGGCCAATGCCCGTCGCTACCAGGCTGCTCTGAATGCTCGTGGCATCAAGTAGTGAACTTGCGCCGCAGATAGCGTGGAACGAATCCCAGGTGCCGCACGATGGTGGGCAGAGTGCCATAGTGGTGGCACATGATGCTGAAACGCTCCATCAATGACTTCTTGTGATACTTATCGGTGAGCCCGTCGGTCAGGAAACTGATTACGGGCTCATCGCCGCAATAGGTGTTCCTGTCACTGGCCTGCAGCACACGGATGCACCAGTCATAGTCGGCACTGAAGCGGTACTGCAGATTGTAATGTGGCATCAGGTCGCGCCTTGCCACAAAGGCTTGATGACACACCAGCATTCCCTGCTTGAAACTGTCGGCGGTCAGCGTCCGGGGGGCGGTGAGGTGTCGCATGCCCACCACGCGGCCCGTGGCATCGACCAGTTGTGTCTGCCCATAGATGACCCCGGGCGAACCGGTTGCGCAAGCCGCCAGGCGAGCCAATGAGTCGGGGGCGGCAAAGCGGTCGCCCGCGTTGAGCCAAATCAGATATTGCCCCTCGGCGCGGTCGATGGCCTTGTTCATCGCGTCATATAGTCCACGGTCCGGTTCACTGAAGATGCGTGTGCCGGCAATATCGGCATCGCGCACCAGCGTGAGCGTTTCGTCGCTCGACGCACCGTCAATCACCAGGTACTCATAGTCCTTGTACGTCTGCTCGCGGACGCTCTGCAGCGTAGGCACAATTACTTTGGCTGCATTCCACGTCACGGTCACTATGCTGAATAGTCGTTTCTCGTTCATGACTGCAAAGGTAATTATTATAATCGAGAATTGAAAATCGAGAATTGAAAATTGGATTCTGAGTGGCTGTTGGGTGGCTCGTCGTGCCGCGGCTTTGTTGCAGTCTCGGCAGATTCTTACGTTAAAAAATGCAATATCACTCCGAAATCTGCGTTATAGACTTTACAATGCTCAAAAACAGACTACGACATATCATACTCCTGGGTTCGCTGGCATGCGTGATGATCGCCATCGCGCAAGACAATGACAAGATTCTCAACCGCCAGTATGCCGACATGAAGCGCATACACTATGGCTTCTCGGTGGGAATGAACTTCCAGGACTTGAACATCACCAATAACGGCTTTGTCACCGAGGACGGACAGAGTTGGTATGCCGACATTCCCAGCCATTCGCCAGGATTCTGTGTCAATGTCATGGCCGACCTCAGGCTGCACCAGCACCTCAACCTGCGCATCGCGCCAGGTATGTACTTCGGTAATAAGGTGGTGCAGTTCCGCAACTCACTTGGCGACCCCGAAGGGTTGGAGCCATCGCAGTGGCGGCAGAGTCAGAATGTCAAGGCAACCTACATCGTCTTGCCCATTGACCTGAAAATCTCAACACTGCGCTACCACAACATGCGCCCCTATCTCAACTGTGGCGTGATGCCTATCTATGATGTGGGCAAGGAGCGCAGCGAGCAACTCAAACTAGCCAACTTCGATGCCATGCTCACAGTGGGGCTTGGATGTGACTTCTACTTGCCTTTCTTCAAGTTGTGTCCCGAGGTGAAATTCTGCTTCGGTCTGCGCAACATCCTTGAGAAGAAACGCCCCGACCTGCAAGACGACCCGCAGATGATGCGCTTCACCGAGAGTGTGAGCAAGGTTCAGAATAACATGGTGGTCCTCACCTTCTACTTCGAATGACCCGATGAAACCGTACAACATCACATATCGACTGTTGGCAGTGGTGATTCTCAGCCTTGCCGCTGTGGCCATGCGGGCGCAGACCGATGCTCAGTTCACACAGTACTGGGCTGTGCCGGCCTACTACAACGCCGGTGCTGTGGGTAACATTGACTTTATCCACATCACGGCCGGTAGTCGATTGCAGTGGTTGGGCATCAAGCATGCGCCCATGACCTTTGGGGCCATGGCCGACATGCCCTTCAAGTTTCTGGGTCGCCGGTGGGGAACCGGTATCGTGCTGCAGGCCGAGAGCATGGGACTGTATCGCAATGTCACTGCCGAGGCTCAGTTGGCATGGAAGAAGAATATGCTGCATGGCACACTCAGTGTGGGCTTGCAGGCAGGTATCATCAATGAGACGTTCAAGGGGTCACCACCTCATGTCGTCACCATCGACGGCGATGATGCGCACTCCAGTGCCGATGACGCCATACCCCAGAGTGATGTGGGTGGCACGGCATTTGACTGTAGTGTGGGTGTGATGTTCACTCACAAGCGTTTCTGGGTTGGTGCATCGGTCACACACCTCACAGCTCCCACGGTGACGCTCAAGATGGGTGACGATGAGCAACATCAGTATGAGTTTGATGTTGGCCGCAACTATTATTTTATGGCAGGTGGCAATATTCCCCTGCAAAACACGTTATTTGAATTGCTGCCCTCGGTGATGGTCAAGACCGACTTGAAAGCTTTCCAGGCCGAGGCAACAGCACGGTTCCGATACAACCGTTTTCTCAGCGCTGGTGTCGCTTATCGCTACAAGGACGCTATCTCGGCCATGATTGGGGTCGACTACAAGAACTTCTTCGTTGGCTATAGTTACGACTATGCCACTTCGGCTTTGAACCGAGCAAGCTATGGCAGCCACGAATTGTTCTTGCAGTACAATGTCAAACTCAATATGGGAGAGCGTAACCGCAATAAGCATAAGGCGATACGCATCATGTGATGAGGAAGAACTGGATACTAAAAGATGATATAATTGTGCACGATGCCATTGTGCGGGGTGCATTAAATGAATAATATGAAAAAGTTACTTTTAATACTAGCTATCTCGATTGTGCTCGTCTCGTGCAGTGCTGTGCGTCGCGGCAGCATGGCTGGCGGTGAGGTTACTGGAGTGGGAGCATCCACATTCAGTGAGCCTACGCCCTATGGCATGGTGCTTGTCGACTGTGGCTCGATGCGCGAGGGACCCGCACAACGCGACTCGGTGTGGGGTCTTGACTCCACAGCACATGGCATCTCGGTCGATGCGTTCTGGATGGACGAGACCGAGATCAGCAACTCCAAGTACAAGCAGTTTGTCTACTGGGTGCGCGACTCCATTATCCGCGAGCGCCTGGCCGATCCCGCTTACGGCGGCAACGAGGAGTTCAAGATCGAGGAGGACAAGGAGGGCAACCCCATCAAGCCCCGCCTCGACTGGAGCAGAAATATCCCCTGGAAGAACCCCAGCGAGGACGAGGAGCGTGCCATCGAGAGTGTCTATAAGATTAACCCCATCACAGGTGTGCGTGAACTGGATCCGGCGCAGATGAACTATCGCTATGAGGTGTACAACCTCACCGAGGCTGCCAAGCGCAAAAACCGCTTCGACCCGACGCGTCGCGACTACAACACCGACCACGCTGTGCCCACAACCAATCCCATCATCAGCAAGGACACTGCGTTTGTCGACGATGACGGGCGCATTGTGCGGCAGACCATCACCCGTCCGTTGCAGAGCGAGTTTGACTTTGTCAACACCTATATTGTCAACATCTTTCCCGACACCACCTGTTGGGTCAACGACTTTGACAACGCATACAACGAACCCTATGTGCGCATGTACTTTGCTAACGGAAACTACAACAATCATCCCGTTGTGGGTGTGAGTTGGGAGCAGGCCAATGCCTTCTGTGTGTGGCGCACCGAGTATCTCAAGCGCGCATTGGGCAAAGAGGGTGTCTATGTCGAGCCTTTCCGCCTGCCCACCGAGGCCGAGTGGGAATATGCGGCACGTGCCGGGCAGAATGCCAACAAGTATCCCTGGGAGGGCGACGTGCCTCTGACCGAGGATGACGGCTGCTTCTATGCCAACTTCAAGCCTCAGGAGGGTAACTACGTCAAGGACGGAAGCATCATCAGTGCTCCAGTCGGGACCTACCAGCCCAACGACTTCGGTCTGTTTGACATGGCAGGTAACGTGAGCGAGTGGACATCAACCGCTTATACCGAGAGCATTGACCGCATGACTAGTGACCTTAACCCCGAGTACCGCTATTACATTGCCAAGGAAGACCCCTACAAGATGTCGCGCAAGATTGTGCGTGGCGGCTCGTGGAAGGACGTGGCGCACAACATCCGCAGCGACATCCGCATGTGGGAATACCAGAACGAGCAGCGCAGTTACATCGGATTCCGCTGTGTGCGCTCGCGTGTGGGCTTCGGCAAGGTCAAACGCAAAAATTAATCATCACCCAGAACCGAGAACAATTATTAAGATTTCTGTTTTGCACGTCTAGTGAGTCTGGTTTATCAGGTGCTCCTAGAATCAAACAATAAAGATATTATGAGAAAACTCAATGCCATCGCGCGATTCCTCAGCGACGACCGGGGACAGCGGTTTTTCAATTTTGCCTATAGTATCGGTGCGGCAGTCGTCATTTGGGGCGCACTGTTCAAAATTCTTCACCTCCCTGGCGGTAACACACTGCTCAGTATCGGTATGGGTACCGAGGTGTTGATGTTCTTGCTCACCGCATTTGATCGTCCCGAGAAGACTTACAAGTGGGAAGAAGTGTTCCCTGTGCTGGCCTCGCACGACCCCGAAGATCGCGTCGAGATGGGCGGCGGAGGCGGCATCTATATCAATAACGGCGGTACAGCAGGCGAGGGCGGCGCACAAGTCGATGGCATGGTCGACGGTGTCACAGCGGCACAGGCCCGCAACGCCGTTGGACTGCCGGCAGGCATTGATCTGAGCGAGGAGGATACACGCTCATTGAGCGAGAGCATTGCCAAGATGTCGGCGGCAAGCGACCAGCTCAGTCGCATGGCCGAACTCACCGATGCCACTCAGCAATATCTGAGCCAGATGTCTACCATCAGTGAGCAGATGCAACGCCTGGCCGAGACCACCACGGCACTCAACCAGGTGAGTGAAACGCTGTTGCTGAGCTACCGCGCCATCACCGACAACAGCGAGAGCATCAACCAGAGCAGTACAGGATATGTACAGCAGATGGAAGACCTCAATAAGAATATCAGTGGGCTGAACACAATCTATGAGATTCAACTCAAGAGCATCAGTTCGCAACTTGACTCTATCGACCGTGTCAACCGTGGTCTCAAGGACATCCGCGACATGTATGAGAAGTCGGCTGCCGAGAGCGCGCACTACTGTGATGAGACCGAGAAGATGGCTCGTTACATGAAGCAACTCAACAGCGTCTACGAGAAGATGATCAAGGCCATGACGGTCAACATGTATCGACCCATGCCCGGCATGCCTGGCATTGACCCCGACCAAGAGAATAGTTAATTATTGCGCAATTTGGAATTCAGAATTCAGAGTCAGAAGTCATCAGATGGTTGATTCTCAATTTTTTGATTCTCAATTTTCAATTAAGATAAAGAATGGCAGTAGGTAAAAACCAGTCGGTGAGTCGCATGTCGCCGCGTCAGAAGATGATCAACTTGATGTACATCGTCCTGACGGCCATGTTGGCACTGAATGTGTCGAGCGATGTGCTCAACGGATTCAGCCAGGTGGAAGACGGCCTCACGCGTTCAAACCGCACCATCACAGCCCGCAACCAGGCGCTCTTCGCTCAATTGCAGGAGTTCAATCAGAAGAACCCCGGCAAGGGCAAGGTGTGGCTTGACAAGGCACTGGATGTGCGCAACAACACCGACAAACTCTATAACTATATCGACTCGCTCAAGTACGAAATCGTCCACGTTGCCGATGGCGAGGAAGCCGATATACACAACATCCAGAACAAGGACAACCTCGATGCCGCATCGCAGGTGATGCTCGCGCCCACAGGGGGCAAGGGCAAGCAACTGCGTGCACGCATCGACCAGTATCGCCAGTTTATCACCTCGTTTCTCGATGATCCGCAGAAGAAGGCCAATCTGGAGCAGGCGCTGTCGACTGCACCCATCAAGACCAAGACAAGTGGTGAAATCAGCGGCAAGACTTGGGAGGAAACCATGTTTGAGAACATGCCTACCATTGCAGCAGTCACGCTCATGAGCAAGTTGCAGAACGACATCCGCTATGCCGAGGGCGAGGTGCTCAACCAACTCATCACCAACGTCGACCTGGGTGACTTGCGCGTCAATCTGGTCAACGCCTTCGTCGTGCCACAGTCACGCATCGTCATGCGCGGCACCAAGTATTCGGCCAACATCGTTCTGGCAGCAGTCGACACCACGCAGCGACCCATCGTCTATGTCAATGGTGTGCGTCTGGGCAACGACAAGGGCCTCTACGAGGTCGGTGCCACATCGGCTGGCAAGCACGAGTATTCGGGCTACATCGAGGTCGTGGGGCGTGACGGTAGTGTCACGCGTCGTGACTTCAAGAGCGACTATACTGTCATTGACCCGCTGGCAACGGTCAGTGCAACGATGATGAATGTCTTCTATGCCGGTATCAACAATCCTGTGTCGATAGCAGTGCCGGGTGTGCCCGAGAGCAGCATATCGGCCACAATGACCAACGGTTCGCTCACCAGGGGGGCAAATGGTTGGATTGCTCATCCCACACAGGTGGGTGCCACGTGCGAGATTACCGTCACTGCCGAGATGGATGGTCAGCGCATGAATGTCGGTACCACCAAGTTCCGTGTGCGCAAGTTGCCCGACCCGACGCCTTTCATCACCTACACCGATGCCAAGGGCAACGCCAACCGCTATAAGGGTGGGCGGCCATTCCCCAAGGCTTCGATTTTGGCAGCCACGGGGCTGGATGCGGCCATCGACGATGATATGCTCAATATCGACTACAAGGTGGTCAGTTTTGAGATGGTCTTTTTCGATCAGATGGGTAATGCCATCCCCGAGATCTCGTCGGGTAACCACTTCAGCGAGCGACAGAAGAATGCTATACGCCGACTGCAACACGGTAAGCGCTTCTACATCACCAAGGTTAAGGCTACTGGACCCGATGGTGTGACGCGCGACATCTCGCCCATGGAGGTCATCGTCAATTAATGCTTTTACTCAAGATTGATAATTAATGAATGATTGATGGTTTTTGGTTCTCAGTTATCAGTTATCGGTTATCGGTAGCTACTGAAAACCGAGAACCGAAAACCGAAAACCAATGTCGGTTATCAGTTGTCAGTTGTGGCACAGAACCGAAAACTGAAAACCGAGAACCGAAAACCGAAAACTCAATTCAAATAAAAATGAAGAAGTTGAAATATATCATCGCCGTCTTGACGACAGTGTTTGTCGCCAGTGCCATGCAGGCTCAGGTGGTCAAGAAGAGTGACCCAGGCGAGCGCAAAAAGAAAGATGAGAGTGGTGTTGTCATCACCGATCGTCAGCAGGCATTCTTCGAGCAACGTCAGCCCAGTGATGCCGACTTGCAGTGGATGAAGGTCATCTACCGCTCGCTCGACCTCACCAAGGGCAAGAACCCGGCACTCTACTATCCTGAGGAACCCAATGAGGATGGGCAGAGCCTGTTCTTCATCATCATGAGGCTGCTGGCCAACAACCAAATCTCGGCCTACGAGTATCTTGACGGACGTGAGATGTTCACCGATGAGTTTAAGGTCAATGTGGGCGAACTGCTCGACCGATTCCATGTGATGTACAGCCCCGCCAAGGGCAGCACCGAGAAGAACCCCAAGTACACCATCGAGGATGCCGACATACCCGGCAACGAAGTGCTCAGTTACTACATCATCGAGCGCTGGGAGTTTGACACGCGCAGCAATGCCATGAAGACGCGCGTCGAGGCTGTTTGCCCCGTGCTGCATCGCACCGACGAGTTCGGCGGCGAGGCCATCAAGTACCCCATGTTCTGGGTCAAGCTCAACGACATTCGTCCTTACATGGCCAACCAGTATGTCTTCACCGACGACGACAACAACTTGCCGCGCTACAGTCTAGACGACTTCTTCAAGCTCAACATGTACACCGGCGACATCTACAAGACCAAGAACCTGCGCAACCTGTCGCTGATGCAGATGTTCCCCGAGGAGAAGGACCTCAAGCACGCCCAAGACAGCATTGAGCACAGGCTTCAGGCATTCAACAACGACCTGTGGGTGCCCGACCGCGAAGTCTTGTTGGCACAGAAGGAAGCGCGTGAGGAACTGGAACGGCAGAAGGCTGAGGCCGAAGGCGAGAACGAGGATGGCGAGGTGACCGAGGATCAGAAGGAGGAGAAGAAGTCCAGCGTCAAGCGCTCGACCAAGCGTGGCTCAAAGTCAAAGGAGAAAACAACCTCATCCAAGTCCTCAAAGAAGAAGTCCAACATCAAGCAGCGCAAGCCCAAGTCGACGACATCTTCATCGTCCAACGCAACCCGCTCGGTGCGCAACCGTAAGCGCAAGTAGGGCACGGTTTGATGTTCATGCCAGCCAATGAGGGTGTGTCAAAAATCACAAAATGTGTCATCTCAGGTAGGGACGCGGCGTGCCGCGTGATTGCCGCTGTCGTCCACTAATAGTGCTGATTGCCTTGTAAATCAGAATGATTCATTGTCTGGCCGATCACGCGGCACGCCGCGTCCCCACAATGTGAAATTGTCGGGCAAATTCATTTTGACACACCCACATTTGATCACCCGTAACTCGTCACTTGTAACTTGTAACTTGTAACACAGTCCACTGCGCTTCACAACGCGGTGGACTGCCTTCATAGATGATAAAAACTATTACTATTGCTTATGTTCCTGTTCAACTTTTAGTTTATCAGTTCTCGTCTCCCCGATAATAACCGATAACCGAAAACTGAAAACCTACAACTACATCTACTTGCCTAATAACATATTGACAAGTGCGTTCACATCACTGACATCGACAGTGTCATCTTCAGTGATATAGACACGGCTGCAATGCCAGTTAGCAGTGTCGATAAAATTTTATTCAATGAGGATCTGTTTTTTGGGGTGGTTATTGTTTTGTGGCTGCAAAATTAAGAAAAAATCGCTAATGAGATGTCTTGTTGGCCCAAAAATGACGTGATGGCATGGGCAAGTCGTGACTGGTGCTCAACACCGTCACGCCGGGTTGAAAAAAATCTGCGCCACGCTTGCTAGGCCAGCAAATTATACCTACCTTTGTAGCCCGATTAATAATCAACGAAACAATGGCAAAGATCAAGACAATTGGGTTGCTGACCTCGGGCGGAGATGCGCCGGGCATGAATGCAGCCATACGTGCCGTCACCCGCTCGGCTATCTATAATGGGTTTAAGGTCAAAGGTATATATCGCGGATACAAGGGGCTGGTCACTGATGAGATTGTTGACTTCAAGACGCAGAATGTGAGCAATATCATCCAGCACGGTGGCACTATCCTCAAGACCGCGCGATGCAAGGAGTTCACCGCATTCGAGGGCCGGCAGCAGGCCTACGACAACATGCGCAAGCACGACATCGATGCGCTGGTGGTGATCGGTGGTGACGGCTCGCTCACCGGTGCGCGCGAGTTTGCTGCCGAGTTCGACGTGCCCATCGTGGGTCTGCCGGGCACCATCGACAACGACCTCTATGGCACCGACCACACCATCGGCTATGACACGGCACTCAACACCGTCATGTGGTGTGTCGACCGCATCCGCGACACGGCAGGCAGCCACGAGCGCCTGTTCTTTATTGAGGTAATGGGGCGCAACGCAGGTTTTCTGGCTCTGAACGGAGCCATTGCCAGTGGTGCCGAGGCGGCTATTATCCCCGAGATTTCGACCGAGGTCGACCAGTTGGCCGAACTGATCCAGAACGGTTTCCGCAAGAGCAAGAACTCGAGCATCGTGCTAGTGGCCGAGAGCCCCATCACGGGTGGTGCCATGGGGCTGGCCGAGCGTGTGCGCAAGGAGTTCCCGCAGTACGATGTGCGTGTCACTATCCTGGGCCACCTGCAGCGTGGTGGCTCGCCCACGGCACGCGACCGCATCCTCGCATCGCGCATGGGTGCCGCAGCCATCGATGCCTTGCTCGAGGGGCAACGCAATGTGATGATTGGCGATGCCAACGACGAGATCGTCCTCGTGCCGTTCGGTCGAGCCATCCACAAGAGCAAGCCCATCGACCCCAGCCTGGTCGAGATCTTGCGCCGGCTCAGCATTTAGGCTGCGCTCTCGGCCTATTGATGCTGACAGATTGTTGATAAATTTCTGCTTAATGCTAAAAATTTTAAAATATTTTTGGTGTTAAGCAGAAATTTTTATAATTTTGGGGCGGAAATTTTGAGTATTTGATTTTGAATAAGCCTAGACACGAGTCTAAAACAAATATCTTCAAACCATTCTATTATTAACTCCTAAAACAATTGCATCTATGAAGAAGTTAGTACTAACTTTGGCCATGTGTGCAGCGTTTAGTGCGGTCGCCCAGGTTGTCAACGTGAGTGGCATCGAGAAGGTCGTGCTGCCCGACGGAGTACCCAACCAGATAGCGGGTATCAGTCCGGCAGGCGACTACATCTTGTTGTCGACCGAGTACAATCAGGGTCTGACCAAACTAGACTTGGCCACAGGCCAGAGCACGGTGATCACCGATGCTCAGGGTGCAGGCTACAATGCCCGCATCACCGATAACGGAAGCACAATCGTCTATCGGCAGACAAGCCAGAACACCAGACGCATGCGTCAGGTGGCAGTCAACAGGCACAATCTCAAGACTGGTGCAGTGGAGCAACTGGCCAGCCCCTCGCGCGACCTGAAGGCTGTGCAACTGACAGGTGTAGCCAGTGGCAACGCAGTCTACACCACTCAGGACTTCCAACTGATGGCCAGTGTCGCGGGCAAGACACGCCGGCTCTCGCCCTTGGGCACCGACAAACGCTATCTGTGGGCATCGCTCTCGCCCAATGGGCAGAAGGCTCTGTTCTTTGTGGGCGGCGATGCGGCTTATGTGTGCAACCTCGATGGGTCGAGGCTGCAGAAGTTGGGCATGCTGCATGCAGCCAAGTGGCTGACCGACAACATCGTCGTGGGCATGAACGACAAGGACAACGGTGAGACCTATACAAGCAGTGAGATTGTGGCCGTCAACCTTCAAGGAAAGCGGCAAGTGCTCACCGGCAGTGATGTGATTGCGATGTTTCCACACTGTGCTGCCGACAAAATCGCATTCTCGACTCCGACTGGCGAGGCTTACATTATTAATCTAACTAAATGATGATGGCTATGAAAAAGATTTTATTACTTGCAGCCGCCATCATCGCGGCATGCGCAATGCAGGCACAGAACGCCGATGAGTTGCGCATCTATCTCAATCCCGGCCATGGATCCTTTGGCCCCAATGACCGGCCATTGAGCACTGTCAATCACCCCAACACCAGTTCGTTGAGCGATCCCGACTCGCTAGGTTTCTATGAGGGACGCGGCACATTGCAGCGCGCGTTCGGTATCGCTAAGTATCTCAAGCAAGTGGGCTTCAAGAGCGAGAATATAGTCTTTTCGCGTCTGGCCAACGGCCCGTGGCCCTATGTGGCTGGAGCCGAGGATGCCGAGGTATATAACCGTCCACTGGCCGAAATCTGTGAGGAAGTCGAGGCCGGTAACTTCGACATGTTTCTCAGCGACCACTCCAATGCCAATGTCGACGGCGACATGGTCAACTACCCGCTGGCACTCTACCGCGGTTATGACCAGGGACAGACCGGCGATGCGGGTTATAACGGCGAGGCAGTACCCGGCAGTTATGCCATGGCCAGTGCCGTGTGGGACACTCACTACATGAACGAGTTGGACCCCCAGAGTGCCTACTCGCGCACCAACAAGAACATCCGCGGCGACATTAACTTCTACGGCAGTTACTCGACCGCCACGCGCAGCAACGGCAACCGCTACAGTGGCTATCTGGGCGTGCTCAAGCATGGCGTGCCGGGATTCCTCTTCGAGGCATTCTTCCACACCTACCAGCCTGCTCGCCACCGTGCCCTCAACTTCGACTACGATCGGCAGGAAGGGCGTCGCGAGGCACGAGGCATTGCACGTTACTTTGGCGTTCCTGGGCTCAACACGGGCGACATCATGGGACATGTGCGTGACTTGCACGAGAAGTTCTCGCACACCTACTACAAGCCCATGGCTGGCACCGACGATGCCCTGTTGCCGCTTAATGGAGCAGAGGTCAAACTCTACCGCGGCAATGAGATTGTGGCTAGTTACACTGTCGACAACGAGTACAATGGAATCTTTGTGTTTGAAGACTTGGAGCCAGGTGAGTATATGATTGGTGCCACACTCGATGGCTACAAGATCATGGACAAGTTGGTTGCTGTCACTGTCACAGCCGACCAGACCGCCTATGCCAAGATTTACCTTGAAAATGAGGCATACGAGCCACCCACTGAGGTCTACGAGAACTATCCCGAGCCCGACCAGCCTGGCTACCTGAAGTTAGCCGATGAGTTTGTCTTCGACAAGTCGGCACAGGCACTCGACTTGGTCGGTACCATCAAGGATGCTGTGCAACTGGGCGATTCGACCGTGGTGCTCACCAACGATGGCAAGACACCGCACCTCTATCTCGTCAAGACCAGCACCAAGGAGATAATCAAGGAACTCAGCACCGAGGGCATCTACACCGAGGACACTCCGGGCTTCTTCAGTGCGCTGAATGCCATCAACCGCACCGCCGACAACAAGCTTGTGGGTGTGTCGCTCACCGAGAATCAGTTCAGTACTGACTATGTTGCCGACGGTTATGCCCGCGGCACGGCACGCGTCTATATCTGGAACGACATCGATGGAGCCCCGGCACTGTTTGCATCGACGGCCAACTCGGGCAACTACTACAATGCCAATGTGGGTC
>Ga0310695_10001946_pt1 | contig 45904 bp, 41 predicted proteins | sample RumenRJG_04DNA_FD_203882 | JGI IMG/M metagenome (GOLD analysis project Ga0310695, IMG submission 203882) | Bovine rumen microbial communities from Lethbridge, Alberta, Canada - RJG_04 (v2) (version 2) | ecosystem: Host-associated > Mammals > Digestive system > Stomach > Rumen | place: Canada... | reverse complement strand
AGTTTTAGGACATTTTCTGATTTTCAGAATCTGATTCCTGTTAACATAGCAGAAGGGTTCTACGGCGGATCATTGACCTGGAGCGGGCCTCGGCCTATGCACGAATATCATAGTGGTCACTACCGGACAAGCCCGGACACTGTTCCTTTTCTGTTTTTTTACATATTGACTTTTGGCTCACCATATCAACTGGTTGTACCGCAGGCAGCTTGACTGCCTGTCGGCTACGAACCTTTGTTATGACAAAAATATTACTTACACAGAATTATATTTCTTAAATCCTTTTTTCTTTAAGAATTATTCTGTAATTTTTTTCGAAGTTACGCTTCAATTATTATTTATTTTCAAGCGGCGTAAAGCCGCATAAAACCGCTTCTTCGCCCAAGCCCTAAAGTTCAATTTTATTTCAGAAACCAGGCTTGAACTGCTTTCTGAAATATTCCTTAGCTTATTTATCTTTTTTATAAACTATTATTAAATCTCCATCTACAAAACCAAGCCCGATTCCTTCATATTTTTTTAAAACTGAAGAATACTCTTCTTTTTCCAGATATGTTTTGACATTTTTTTCAACTTCTTTAAGTGTTTGTTCCCAGCCGTTTTCATTAGTAAAATAATACATATTTTCATTGGAACTGAAAACTTCATCACATGCCCAGTCATCATCATTTGAATCAAAACTTGATGTTGCGACAAATTGAACGCCGAAGGTATTTTCCTTTTCTTCTTCATATAAATTAAAGTTTATACCTTTTACATTTACCGGAAGAGGATTTTTTAATATTTCATTAAGCCATACTGCAAATTTTGTATAACTAAATTCTTCAAAAGTAATTTCTTCTTTCTTCCTTTTCCAAAAAAACATTTTTCCTCCAAGACACGGCAGGCCAGTGCGCCTGTCGTCATAACAAGCGTTTTTATGACAAGCTCTTAAAACCAAAAGCGGAATCCTGCCGTAAGCGGAAAATGTGCGGCAGGAAATTTTAGCCCGTCATCACCTGCAAAGTTAAGTCCAAATTCAAGGGCACCCTGCATGTAGGTTTCAAGAAAGTCAAAGACAAAAAGGTTTGCGCCAAGGACAAGGCGTGTTCCAAAAAACAAATGTGCAAGCCCTTCATCCTTATCCATATAAGTAGAAAAAACAAGGCCTGGTCCCATGTATGAATGGAGCATTCCAAAAAGCTTGGGATTGTTCATCCAATAGTCTATGTAGCCGCCAAGACTCCATTCATCCTGTGAACTGTTGCCAAAAACGCCAAAGACAAAAGGATATTCGCTTACCCTAAGAGTAACCCCTGCCCTCCAAGAAGAATCACTTCCTAGTGGCGAGTAGCCAAATTCACCGCCAAGCCCACGTTCAGCAAAAAGCGGAAGGGCAAGAGCCAAAAACACAAGGCATAGCATCACTTTTTTATTTTTCATAAAAACGATGATAGCAAAAAATCCCATATATGTCAAAGAGAATGCCTTAAGAGAAGACTATGCTTCCACCAGAGGCAGATGCCTTTATTGTAGAATTCTCCGTGAACTTTCCGGCAAGCACGTCCTTTGCAAGAGCGTTCTCCACGTAGGTCTGGATTGCCCTCTTTACAGGCCTTGCACCAAAAGACGGATCGTAGCCAGCGTCTGCAATAAAGTCTATTGCGCTTTCGTCAAAGACAAGGTGAATGCGCCTTTCTTCCAGCCTTCTTACAACGCGGTCAAGCTGAATGCGGACAATGCCCTTTATGTTTTCCTTGGCCAAGCGGTTGAACATAATGATTTCATCAATGCGGTTAAGGAATTCAGGGCGGAAGGTCTGCTTTAAAAGAGCGTCTATCTTCTGCTTTACAGCCTCGGTCTCGGAATTGTCCTTTGCCTCAAGGATAAGGTCGCTTCCAAGGTTACTGGTCATTATTATGATGGTGTTCTTAAAGTCTACGACACGCCCCTGACCGTCGGTAAGCCTTCCGTCATCAAGCACCTGCAGCAGAATGTTAAAAACATCGGGATGAGCCTTTTCCACTTCGTCAAAGAGAAGAACGCTGTAGGGTCTTCTGCGCACCGCTTCCGTAAGCTGGCCGCCTTCGTCATAGCCAACGTATCCTGGCGGTGCTCCAATAAGGCGGGTAACGGAAAACTTTTCCATGTACTCGCTCATGTCAATCCTTGTAAGGGCCTTTTCGTCGTTAAAGAGAAAGTCTGCAAGGGTCTTTGCAAGCTCCGTCTTTCCAACGCCAGTAGGGCCAATGAACATGAATGAACCCAAAGGCCTGTTTGGGTCGCTAAGACCTGCGCGGTTACGCCTTATAGCATCCGAAACAGATGCAACTGCTGCTTCCTGACCGATTACCCTCTTGTGAAGAACGTCTTCAAGTTCCAGGTACTTCTGCTTTTCGCTTGCCATCATCTTGGAAACAGGAATACCAGTCCAAGTGCTAACAACACGGGCAATGTCTTCTTCCGTAACTTCCTTCCGCAAAAGGCTCTTGCGCTCTTCGCTTATATTCTGCCCGGCAGCACTTCCCTTGGATTCGTTTTCCTGTGCGGCTGCAAGCTGCTTTTCCAGTGAGGGGATAAGGGAATACTTTAACTCCGCGGCTTTTTCCAAGTTGCCTTCCCTTGTATACTTTTCCATCTCAAAGCGGGCCTTTTCCAAGTCTTCCTTTACCTTGCGGCTTCCTTCAATGGCAGTCTTTTCGTTCTGCCACTGGAGCTTCATTGCGTCGCGGCGGCTTGTAACTTCCGCAATTTCCTTTTCAAGCTTTTCAAGACGCTCCTTGCTTGCCTGGTCATCCTCTTTGGAAAGGGACTGCTTTTCTATTGCAAGCTGGAGAATTTTCCGTTCAAGCTGATCAAGTTCCACAGGCTGGGATTCAATTTCCATCTTGATGCGGCTGGCTGCTTCATCAACAAGGTCAATTGCCTTGTCTGGAAGAAAGCGGTTTGTTATGTAGCGGTTGCTAAGCGTCGCTGCCTCTACAAGTGCCTCGTCATTTATCTTTACGCCGTGGTGAATCTCGTACTTGTCGCGGAGTCCACGAAGAATTGCTATTGTGTCTTCCAGAGACGGCTCTGCGCAAAGAACCTGCTGGAACCTACGCTCCAGGGCGGCATCCTTTTCTATGAACTTGCGGTATTCGTCCAGAGTTGTAGCACCAATTACGTGAAGCTCCCCGCGGGCAAGGGCAGGCTTTAGAAGGTTACCCGCATCCATGCTGCCTTCCGCGTTACCGGCCCCAACAATTGTGTGGAGTTCATCTATAAAGAGGATGATTCTTCCCTCAGACTTTTTAACTTCATTTATTACGCTCTTGAATCTCTCTTCAAATTCACCGCGGAACTTTGCACCTGCAACAAGGGAGCCCATGTCAAGCGAAAGAAGCCTCTTGTCCTTTAGGCTGTCGGGAACGTCTCCGCTTGCAATGCGGCGGGCAAGACCTTCCACAATTGCTGTTTTTCCAACGCCCGGCTCTCCTATGAGGACAGGATTATTTTTTGTGCGGCGGCTTATAACCTGCATAACACGCCTAATTTCTTCATCACGGCCAATTACAGGGTCAATCTTGTCCTGGCGTGCAAGAGAAGTCAAGTCTGTGCAGTATTTTTCCAAAGAGCGCATCTTGCTTTCCGGGTCATTAGAATCTACCGTTTGGTTTCCACGGACTGCCTGCAAAGCCTTGAGTGCTTCCTTGTGGCTACAGCCAAACCTTTGCAGCAAATTTCCAACAGGGCTGTCGCTTTGGGTCATGGCAAGAAAAATGTGCTCGGTGGAAAGATACATGTCTTTTAGAGAAGACATTTCCTTTTCCGCATTGGCAATTATCTTTTGCGCAGACGAAGAAAATGCCATCTGAACGTTGCCGCTCACCTGTGGGTAGGAATCAAGAAGCCTTTCCACTTCGGCAAGCAAAGTCTCACTTTGAACTCCAATACGTTCAACCAAAGGAGGAATTGTTCCGTCTTTTTGCCTTAAAAGTGCATGTAAAAGATGCTCAGGGCCTATCTCGCTGTGGTTCTTTTGCTGGGCAAGGGAATTGGCTTCCTGTATGGCATCCTGTGTTTTTAGAGTCATCTGGTCGTAATTCATTTTTTACCTCCAGGGTTAAAACTTCACCTGTTTTAAAAATAATTACGAACGGTAAAAAAGGCAAGATTTTTGCCTGATTTTTTTTTTAAGAGAACCTACGCGCACGGAAATCAATTTTGTGTTCCGCTCCCAGTCAAATCCGTCTGAAAACCCGCGGTGTCGCGGAATAGGAAATTAAACTCGCTACGCTCGTTCCGCTCCAATGCGGGTTTTCAGCCGTCTTTGCCTTCCGCTGCACAAATACACCGTAGCAAGTGCGTACGGTGTACCCGAAGGGTGATTTCCAGTCTTTTTAGCATGGGAAAAATAAAAAACAGGTTTCCTTTGCATTTTCTTTTGTTAACTGCCACAATATTTTATAAAAATTGATTTCCTCAACCTACGCGGGATTGTAGCCGCGCCGGAGGCGTTCCAACGGAATGGAGGCGAAAGCCGGAACGGCGGAAAGCCCGTAACAAGGGGCATGAAAGTTTTTTATGAGGAATGCCTGTAAAAAATGGCAGCCACGTCCAAAAAAAAATTCTAAAGCTATGTTTCCGGGAATTCTATGTTGCCGTATTCGCAGACCACATTTGCAATGCGCACGTCTTCGATTAGCTCCAGGTTCTTTTTAATTTTGTTGAAGACCTTAAGCTCGCCGGTTCCATTGCCGCCGCCAAGGATTTTTAAAAGCTTGCGGCCACCTTCCGGGCATTCGTAGTCGCGGATGAACATTGCAGATGCGTTGCAGAAAACGTCTATGTCTACAACGCGCTTCCTGTCGTGAATGCTAACAGTCCAGTGCAGGCGCACACCGTCGTCGTCTTCCGGCATTTCCGTACATTCGTAAGTTATCGTGTACTTTTTGTGCTTGTCTGCGTGGAATTCAATTTTGTTTCCTTCAAGGCAGATAAGGACGGAAAGTTTGTCATTGTACACACCCTGAACGGCAACACATGAATGGTCCATTACCTTGCCGTTTATGATGCTGGTAAAGTTTGAGGAATTCAAGTGGTAGACAGGCGAGACAAAATTCTTGCCCCAGTTTTTGTCTATGTAGCCGTAGGATTTTTTTGGCATGACAACGTATTCTTCACCGTCAAAAATTATGCGGCCTTCAAAGGAAGTGCGTGCGCCAAAGCATGCCCAGTGGTTTCCGGCTCCGTGGTAGTCTGGGGTAAATTCTATCTGCTTTTTGAATTTTAGGCTCCATGACATGCTGCCCGCCTGGCAGAGGAGTTCTGGCTTTTCCTGTAGGTCTGCGGATGTTACGCACACGGAACCGTAGGTTGCATCGTCGGTTAGCATGCACATTTCTCCGCTTGCACCGCCAACCTTTATAAGATAGTCGGTCTTGCCAAATTCAAGCTGGTTGGGGGGAAAGTATGAATTCATCTGCTTGCCGTTTTCCGAAAGCATTCCGGCTTTTACCATTGCAAATGAAGGCTGGACGAATTCTTCCGTCTGCATGGTGGTTGCGGCCTGTGTTCCCGCAAGCGCATACTGCAAGTCTGAGGCTGATTTTTTATTGCGGCTCTTGAAGCCTAAAACACATTTGTCTGGGGAAAGCGCAGGGTTCACTACATAAAATTCAATGAGGAAGGTCTTTTCTTCGCCTGTTGTCTTGTTAAAACCATTGGTAACGATACGCCACTCGTCAAAGCCATTCCTTTTTAAGGCACCCTTGAGCATGTACCGTTCATTACGGCTGATTTTCTTTACTGCCATTTTTTCCACCCAAAGCAAATAAGTTAAGCCCGAATTCAAATTTAAATCGGGTTCTTAACTTTATCTTCGGCAGAATAAAGGCTCTATTTAAACATTTTCTGCAAGGTTTTGGAAAGCTCGTCCTTGTCTGTGGGGAAATTTTCGTCAAGGAATTCAAAGCAATTCTGGGCATTGATCTGAACGTGCTCGTACCAGATTGAGTAGAGTTCCGGCTCAAAGCCTGACCCTGGATAGGGTGCACCCTGAACGTCAGAAACAAGCTGCCTTATCATTTCAACAAATTTTTCCATTGAAGCTTTTTTATCCATACTAAATACACCTACTCTTTTTATCGGTTGTTTTTATAGCATTATCTTAACATATTTTCCACGAATTTGTCCGTCATTACCGGAATTACCCTTTTTTTCCTCCTTTTTAAAGGGATTTTCCGCTATTTCGGAGCCAAAGATGACCACAAATTTTCCCTTCTGAACCTTGTCCCTGCAGCGGTTTACCGCCTTTTGAATGTCTTCCGGCTTTATTTTTAAAAGAGTCTTAAGCGCCTTGAAGGCAGAAGTCGGTTCTATGCCATACAGCTTCCTAAAAAATGCCAGCGCCCCCTTTGAAGACGGAGTGCGGGGAATAACTTCCGACGAATAGCAGCCGGTTATTGCCCTGTCCACGACATCCTTTGAAAATTCCTTGCCAAAGTCTTTTTCTACAGCATTTACAAGGGTATTTAAAGAGGCAAATGGATTTGGGTCGCGGTAAGTGCTGTACTTTAGGATTGCACAGTCACTTTTTGTGCTTAGGACAACCCCATAGGCCCCGCCCTGAGTGCGAACGTCGTTCCAAAGAGTTGTTGTGGAAAGCAAGTGGGTATAGACAAACTCTGCAACAGAATCCTTTGTTCCCATACGGGCTCCCGGGAAAACATAGGCTGAATATCCTGATGCACCGGGAACTTCTATATACTCATCCTCCAAGCCTGAGCGGACACTTTTGCTGGCGGAGCAAGAAGAAGACTTATTTGAGCCAAGCGTTTTAAAGCCAAGCCTTTCCGTCATTGCGTAAAAGTCGGAATCCTTATTGGCAAACTTTTTGCGGAGTAAATGAATTCCTGTTGACTTTATGAACTGAGGAAGCTCTTCGGAAAATAGAGAGAGTCCCTTTTTGTCTGCAATTACGTTCACCACAGCGCCACTGTTTCTTATTTTTACCAGAATCTCGTTCAGTTTTGCAGAAAGCTTTTTTACCGGCATTGAATACAGTTTTTTTGCAGTCCCTATGGCAGAAAGACCTTCCCAAATTTCGTGCAGGGCGCAGGCCTTGTTTGTGGTGCAGGCTGCACGCATTGAAGAATAAGCGTGTCCGTAAGGAACTATTGTCGTGCGAATTGAATTGTACTGGGAAGTAACCAAATCCTTTAGCCTTGACGTATCAGAAAAATCTGTTTTCTGGATGCAGTCAGACAGTACGGAAAGAGCGTCTTTTGTGTATTCCTCAAGGAATTTTATCCTAAAGATAACCCAGTCGCGGCCGGCATAGGGCTTTTTAAGGAATTCCTTAGAGGCTTTGTAAGAAACAGGAGCGCTCTGGGGGTAAGCGCCAATTCCTGAACTTACGCACTGTATCTTGGTCTGAATCTTGTCCCAAGGCTCACCACCCCAGCCTACCTCACCCATGCACATGCAAAGGCAGGGAATGTATTCATAGTCGGCTGCACAAAGGACGTCTGCAGGAAAGGCAACATGGACGTAAGTAATTCCGTTTGTGGCTTCCTTGCAGGAAAATACGGTAACACCATTAACTTCGCTTTCTTTTGTAAAGATTTTTTTATTCTTAGCAACAAGGTCTTCAACCTTTAGCGAAGGAATAAGATTCTCTTCTTTTTTACTAAGAGGCTTGCTCTGGAATTTCCTCATCTTTTGAAGGGAATCCAAGAGTTCGTCCTTGTCTGCCTCCCTGTACATCTTTTGGGCAATCTTCTTTTCCATAAGGGCACGCTTCTTGCTCCAAGCCAAAGATGCGGTTACGGTAACAAGAGAACGTTCCTTGTTTTGCAAAAGGTATTTTTGTATGAGCGAAGAAATGTAATTTGGATCGCTTGCAATTCTTTTCTTGAGCCTTTCGTATTCAGCGGTAAACAAGAGTGTATCCCAAGGCATTGCACCGTAGCCCCAGCCCCTAATGGAGCGTGCCAGTAAGGAAAGGGAATTGGGACCAGAAATGCGGACAATCTCTTTGTTGCTAAGTTCAACCTCCATGCAGACACGCTTTACGTCATCTTCCGGAATTCCATCACGGCAAAGCTGCTCCAGTTTGGAAAGTACAAGGCTGCCAACCTTCTTTATGTTCTCTGTCTTTACTCCGCGCAAGCCGCAGAAAAGCATTGGGTACTTAAGGCTTATGTAATGGCCCGTCTGTGGGGCGGCATCTTCCCCCAACCCTGAATCAAGCAGGGCCTTTTGGACAGGGGCGCAATCATCAAACCAAAGAAGTGCGCTAAGGAACAAGGCCTCCACCTGAACCCTTACGCGGTCAACGCAGTCTGGAATTTTCCATGAGCAGATTACGCTGTTTTTTCCGTCCTTTGACTCTGAATCGGCAGGACCGTAGGCATGGAAATATTTTTTTATCTTTACATTCTTTTCCTTTGGCCAGACAGCTTTCTTTCCGGCTGATGAAATTTTCTTTAGAATGTTCTTTTCCAAAAAATCCAGCTGCTCTTCTGTTGGGATGTTTCCGTAGAGGAAGACGCGGCAGTTTGCGGCACAATAATGCTTCTTGTGGAATTCCTTAAAGTGCTTGTAGGTAAGTTCCGGTATGAAAAGTGGATCGCCACCAAAGTCCGTAGTGCAATGGGTTCCAGCAAGCAGGGCTTCTATGGGCTTTTGCATGGCAATGGATTCAAAAGAAGAATATTCACCCTTCATCTCGTTGTAGACAACACCTGATATGGTCTTGTTCTTTCCTTCTACTTCCAGCCTTACACCTTCCTGCATAAAGACTTCTTTTTTTAGCAGGGGAAAAAAGACCGCATCGGCATAGACTCCCATCAGGTTAAAGTAGTCAGCCTTTAAAACGGAAGCTACCGGAAAAACAGTAAAGTCCTGTGTTGTGTAGGCATTAAGGTATGTGTTTACGCTCTGGTTTTCCAAGCGGATAAAAGGATCCTTTAGCGGATATTTTTTTGAACCGCACAAGACGCTGTGCTCAATGATATGTGCAACACCAGTATTCTCTTCGTTGGGAGTGGCAAAAATAAAGGCAAATGTATTTTCCTCATCATCATTCAAAAGATGAAAAACTTCCATGCCTGTCTTTTCGTGAACAAGGTAAATGCCGGTTGAATCACAATCAGGAACAGGAACTACGTTAAGAACCCTAAAGCCCTTGTATTTTTGGTTTGCCTGCATCATACGTAAACCTCACCGTCGTCACGTCCGTCTACGCGAAGGTCTCCGTCTTCCCAAGCACGACGCAACTCTGAGTAGAACTGGTTTGTGATTCTGTCGCAGTCAATCTTTAGGACATGCTCACGAAGCTCTTCGTCTTCCAGAATTGCCTCTGCCCTGTTCTTTGAAACGTTGCTCAAAATCTTTTCGCGGAAGGCAGGGCTCTTGCCACGGATAAGAAGGGCAATGTCCTCTTCCTGCATTGAGTGCAGCTTGTTCTGCATAAAGCGGTCGTCCGCACCAATAACGTCTTCCTCGGTAAAAAGCCTTCTGCGCAAGTCCTCTCCAAGCTGGGGATCCTGGTCGAATATGTCTTCAAGGATTGCATTCTCCGCAAGGGGATCCATGCGCTTAAGAATCTGGGCAAGAACTCCGCGTCCGTCAAGGTTCTGGGTGTTCTCCGTATTCTGGGTGAGCATCTTTTCGTTAAGGCTCTTGCTGATTCTTTTCATTACCTCAGGGGCTACGGGCTTCATCTTTGCAAGGCGCATAACGATGTCTGCCTTTGCGCTGGGATCCATTGCCTTGATTACAGCAGCGGCCTTCTTTGGTTCAACCTGGGAAAGAACAAGCGCCTGTACCGCAGGAGACTCTCCGCCTATAAGGATTCCGATTCGCTCTGCATTGGCATCTTCAAGATAGTCAAAAGGCTTTCCTTCTGGATACTGGACGGACTTTTCCAAAAGCTCCTCTGCCCTTTCCGAGCCGTAGGCCTTTGTAAGGATTGTGCGTGCAGTGTCTATGCCACCGCTTTCCCTTGCCTTGTCCAAAAGAGTTTCAAATTCGGCAAGAACCTGCTCGGCTTCTTCCGGCGTAACTTTCTGAACCGCGGCAATCTCCGGTATTATCTTTTCCGTCTGCTCTTCGGTCAAATGCGGAATGATTTTTGCGGCCTCGTCAACTCCAATAACAACAAGGAATTTTGCAACGCGGCGGTATATGCTTTCCTTCTCGCCAGGCTGCTTTGGCTGCTCGGGAACTTTTACAAGCCCCCTGGAAACAAGTGCCTTTGCGGCCTCACGGACATCCTCATCCGTAGCAGAGTTTTTCTTCTTAAAATATGTGCCTGTCTTTGCGGCTATCTTAGCCTCTTCCTTTGCGCGCATGTCGGCAAAGAGGTCTGAACTTTCAACTTTGTTGCGTCTGGGAGCTGGTGGCTGGGAAAGAGGAGCCCTGTTTTTCTCGCGCTCCTTTGCATTCTCCAGAATTGAATCCACCTGTCTGTTGACTTTCTGAAAAACAGGCTTTCTAACAAGGGGAACATGTCCCGGCTCCTCTGTTCTTCTTATGTCGCGGGACACACTCTTTATCAAATCTTCTCCACCGGAAGCATTTTTCTCTTCCGCAGAAGCATCAGGGTTTCCAATATCAGCCACTTTCTTGTAAGCATTCAGGCGCAAATCGTTTAAATTCATGGAATATATTTTATTTTATATAGCAAAGAATTACAAGTGGTTGACGCCAAGAGTATCACTTCAATTTATAAATTACAACCTGATTAGAGTCATCTACCACCACCAAAGGTGATGGCTTAAGGGGTGAACCGCTCAAAGCGGTTTGCCTAGCCTACGGCTACAGGCTTAACCGTTGTTGCCCATCTTGTCTGCGATCTTCTTCTTGGTCTCGGATGTAATTCCGTATGACATCCTCATCAAGTCCCACCGTCGATACGAAATATCCTTGTGCCACATAAATTGCACTTTTACCCTTTATATAACCGATTACCTGGGCAACGGAATATTTTGGGGGTATCTGGACTAGCATATGTATGTGGTCGCTCATCATATGCCCCTCGAGAATCTTACTCTCCTTCTGCTCCGCCAACCGGTGCAGTTCCTCTCCTAAATCCGTTCGGATTGACCCGTACAGTTTTTTCTTTCTGTACTTTGGTATAAAAACCACATGGTATTTACATTCCCACTTACTATGGGATAAACTTTGATAGTCCATAGATTTCCTCCGTGTGTAACTTTGAGCGGTTCACACGTTGATTCTATGGGCTTTTATTTTTTCTTTCTATTGCCGTAACTGCCAAGCTCTGTCAGTCAACCGCCATAGGCGGTGGTTTACCAAGGATTAATAAGTAAAACTATTACCATAGCGGCATAAGACTTTGGGGCTTTCTGTATTCTAGCAATGCAGGAAGCCCTTTTTTAATATACAAGACGTTCTGTGGATTTCTACAAGGTGCATGTCTTTTTCACTCGATAACTTCCCAGCGGCCGTTTTTGTCTGCCCCCACCCGCTTTATGATTCCCTCTTCCTGCAATTTTTTCATGTTGCGATTTACAGTCTCGCGGGCTAGAGATAATTCTTTTGCAATTTCTGTCTGAGAAACAAATTGATTTTGTTTTATGGCTGTAATTATATCTTGTTGTACCACTGTTAAATTTACAGTGACTTTACTGTGACTTTCGTGTGATTTTTGTGTATCATTTATAGGCTGATTTTTCTCCGAACTTTTTTTATTTTCTCCGAACTTTTTGATGTATTCTTCATAATCAATATGGGTGTAGCGGTTCTTGAGTTCGTTGTTTTCGCCAAGCAGAATGTTGCGGAAGAACTTTTCAAGATATTCCGTATTCATATAAATGCCCTTCTGCATGTTCGTATAATTTGCGCGGACCAAAGCGTTGCGGAAGTACCAGCTGTGTTTTTCAAATGGTTCGTTGTTTACATTAAAGCCTAACGAACGAAGATATTTGATTGTAAAAACAGCGGTTGTTCTTGTATTGCCCTCTCCAAATGGATGAATCTGCCACATGTTCGCAACAAATCGTGTAATATGCTTTACAGCATCTTCCTTTGACAATTTGGAATAGTCAAAGTTTTTTTCTGTTTCAAAGTCATATTTCAGAGTTTCTTTTATAAGGTCGGCATTGGCATACAAAACTGTGTCGCCGTTCAAAACCCATTCTTTTTTTGTGATGTTGTAGTCACGAAATTTTCCGGCTTTTACTTTATAAAATACGCCTTTGAATAAACGCTCGTGAATCGATAATAATTGATTAGGAGTAAAACTAAAAGATTTTTCGGAAAGCACTTCTGTAATTCTAGTCGAGACTTTATCTGCTTCTTCCTTGTCATCATCATCTTCGGTACGGGATGTTTTTGATTCGTAATAAGAGTCTATAAGTTTTTTTGCTTCTTCAATTGAAATCTCACCTTCAATGTTACGCTTTGCAGTTTCATACAAATAGGCTGAAGGTGTAAGCCCATCAACCTGCTGCAATCCAGTAGCGATAGACCAGGCAATGCTTTTTTCTTTTTTGTCAGGCTCGCCTTCGCGGATGTAGGATTCAAAATCTATTTCAAAAGGATTTTTTTCTTGCATGTTCACTCCATAATTATTAACAAACGGATTTACTCAGACCTAACGGTCTTCGCTATTTTTTAATAGGGTTAACCGTTCCCATTTCAATGAACTTTCGCCAAAATTTACAAGTAAGCCAACGGCAAAATGTGTTCCATGCAGATAGTTTATAACCTGAGCTTTATTTGCATTTACTAATTTTGATACGCATTTCAGTTCAACAATTATTTTGTCATAACAAATGAAATCGGCATAATATTCTTTATTAAGTTTATTTCCTTTGTAAAATATCTCAATCTTAGCTTCTTTTTTATACGGAATTTTCATTAACCCAAATTCAAGTGCCAAAGATTCTTGATACACTGCTTCCAAAAAGCCATTGCCAAGCTCATTAAAAACATTCATGCAAGCTTTTATAATCTTACCAGTTTCTTCTTCATATACTAGCATATAAACTCCGTGAACATCGTTAGATGCGAACAAATCCGTTTGTTTTTCATAGCCCAATCTTGTGGCTCAAATCTTTGATCTAGCCGTAGTTAGCATTGCTTGTCGGTGGTACTGTATAACCGTTCTAGCGGGCATTGTTTGAAAGCTCCCAGTGTCCGTTTTTATCTGCACCGATACGTTTTATTATGCCATATCCCCATTATACCACACCCCCAAAGAAATTTAAAGTTTGCAAAAAAAACATTGGTAAACGACGCGCAAGGGATTGGAGCCGCGCCGGAGGCGTTCCCGGTGGGTGAATTGTTAGGGGTGTTTTTAGTGATGATTAAAATGGCACTGCGGGCAGGATGAAAAGTTTTTAGGAACAACCACCGGGAATGGAGCGCGTAAGACGCGGAACGGCGGAAAGCCCGGTTTTTGCGAGAGCAAAAATGCGCCCATAAAAAAAAGCCCTGCAACAAATGCGTTACAGGGCATTGCGATAAAGTTTATGCTATTACAAACCGTATGTGGCTATAAAGACACCGGCTGCAATTGCGGTTCCGATAACGCCAGAAACGTTGGGGCCCATTGCATTCATCAGGAGGAAGTTTGAAGGATCATATTCCTGGCCAACTTTGTTTGCAACGCGGGCTGCCATTGGAACGGCAGAAACACCGGCTGAACCGATGAATGGGTTGATTTTCTTTCCCTTTGGAAGGAAGAGGTTCATGATTTTTGCCATGCACAAACCGCCGGCCGTAGCAACAGAGAATGCCACGAGTCCAAGAAGGATGATTCCGGCAGACTCTGGGCGGATGATGTTTTCCGGAGTCATCTGGCTTCCAACGCCAAGAGAAAGCAAAATGGAAACGATGTTCATAAGCTCATTTTCCATTGTCTTTGAAAGGCGCTGTACGCAACCTGCTTCGTGTACAAAGTTACCGAATGCGAGCATACCGATAAGCGGTGCTGCAGGCGGCAAAAGGAGGATTGTAAGAATAAGGAGCATGAGCGGGAACAATACGCGCTCAGTCTTGCTTACAGGGCGAAGCTGATCCATGTGAATCAGGCGTTCCTTCTTTGTGGTAAGAAGCTTCATGATTGGTGGCTGAATCATTGGAACAAGTGCCATGTATGAATATGCGGCAACTGCGATTACAGCCATAAGCTCTGGTGCAAGCTTGCCTGAAACATAGATTGATGTAGGGCCGTCTGCGCCACCGATGATTGCGATTGCACATGCCTGCATGATGTTGTAGTTAAGTCCAAAGATGTCCATTACGGCAACACCGAAGAGCGTAAAGAATACGCCGAACTGTGCGGCACCGCCAAGGATTGCAGTCTTTGGGTTAGCAATAAGCGGGCCAAAGTCCGTCATTGCGCCAATGCCCATAAAGATGAGCATGGGGAAGAATTCGTTTCCAACACCAGCCTTGTAGATGATTGCAAGCATACCGTCTGGAAGGTTTCCCATACCAGCACCCGGAATGTTTACAAGAATCGTACCGAATCCAATCGGGATAAGGAGAAGCGGTTCAAATCCCTTTGCAACTGCAAGGTATACAATAAGAAAGCCGACCGCAATCATTATTACGTACTGCCAGCCTGGCTTTGCGGGAGAGTTTGCAAGTTCTGCCTCGCCAGCCTTCTTTTTTGCTTCAGCTTCCAAAGCCTTTCTTTGGGATTCTGCCCTTTCTTCTGCGGTTTCCTGATGAATCATCTTGTAGATACCGGTGGACTTTCCAATGTTCCTGATGAACTGTGTTACGGAAATGTCCTTTGAACCGTGCCAGTCTTCCGTACCTACGATTACCCTTTCAAGACCTTCGCTATTTGTGGCCGCAGCAGCACTGCCGTCACTTGCCAAAGCCTTTGTGCCAAAGGAAACAACTCCAGCGGCAAAAAGCATGACAAGCATGATAAGGAATATTTTCTTGCTATACTGAACTTTTGAATTCATATCTTTCTCCAGTCCTTAGTTGATTTCTGCTACGGGCTGACCGTTTGCAACCTGGCTGCCAACAGTAGAAAGGAAGTGAACCTTACCGTCTGCGCCAGCCTTGATTTCAAGCTCCATCTTCATGGACTCAATGATGATGATGTTGTCCGTTGCCTTTACTGTAGCGCCTTCTGAAACGCATGTGCGGAGGAGTACGCCTGCAACAGGGGCATTTACCTTCTTTCCATTTCCGGACGCAGGTGCTGGGGCACTAGCCTGGGCAGCTGGAGCAGCAGGTGCCGGTGCAGCAACAGGAGCTGGAGCAGCCTTTACCACGCCGCCAATTGTAGCAAGAACCTGTCCGTTTGTAATCTGGGTTCCAGTTGGAACTGTATATGTGATTGTTCCGTCTTCAGTAGCCTTTACTTCAAGCTCCATCTTCATGGACTCAACGATGATTACAGTCTGTCCCTTAGAAACCTTTGTGCCGTTTGCAAAGCACTGCTTAAGCAAAGTACCCGCAACAGGAGCCTTAACGTCAACACCGCCAACTGCTACTGGAGCTGAAGCTGCAGCCGCAGGAGCTGAACCTGCCGCACCAAATGCAACCGTATAAGGTGTTCCGTTTACAGAAATATTTCCCTTTCCGTCTGAAGTAACAGAATAAGAAGTGCTGTTTACTGTGATTGTGTAAGAGCCACCCTTTGAAGAAGATTCAGAAGCAGGAGCTGCAACCTTGCCGAATGTTTCCTTTGCGTCTACAGGGCCGTTTGCGCGGTTCTTAAAGAAGCCAGGAGCAACCTTTGGGAACATTGCGTATGTAAGAACATCTTCCTCAGAACCGTTGCCGCCGTTTGCCTTTGCCTCTGCAACCATCTTGTCCCATTCAGGCTCAATCTTGTCTGCAGGACGGCAAGTAAGGACTTCATCCATCTTGTTCTGCTCAAGAGCCTTCTTAACAAGGTCCTTGTTTGGTTCAGCAGGAAGCTTTCCGTACTTTCCAACAAGAAGGTCGCGGAATTCCTGGGTCATGTTGTTGTAGCGGCCAAAGAGTACGTTGAATACAGCCTGTGTTCCAACAATCTGGCTTGTAGGTGTTACAAGAGGAACATAACCAACGTCCTTGTGAACAAGTGAAAGCTCCTTAAGAACGTCGTCCATCTTGTCTGCCTTACCCTGCTGCTTAAGCTGGCTTTCCAAGTTGGAGAGCATACCGCCCGGAACCTGGGATGTAAGGATGCGTGTATCTGCACCAAGGAATTTGGACTCAAGAGAAGCGTAGTGTGTGCGTACTTCGCGGAAGTAAGCGGCAATTTCAAGAAGAGCCTTTGTGTCAAGGCCAGTGTCGTATTCAGTGCCCTTGAGCATTTCTACAACAGTTTCCGTAGGGCTGTGGCTTGTACCCATACCCATGGAAGAAATTGCAGTGTCAAGAACGTCTGCACCTGCTTCTGCAGCCTTAAGCTCTGTGGCAACAGAAAGGCCTGTCGTTGAGTGTGTGTGGATTTCTACAGGAAGGTCGCAAGCCTTTTTTACAGCCTTTACAAGGTCGTATGCAACATAAGGCTTGAGCAAACCGGACATATCCTTAATACAGATTGAATCTGCACCAAATTCTGCATAAGTCTTTGCAAGCTCTGCATATTTTTCTATTGTATGGTAAGGAGTTACGGCATAAGAAATTGCCATCTGAACATGCTTGCCGGTCTTTTTAGCGGCCTTTGTAGCGCGTTCAAGGTTGCGTGGGTCGTTGCAGGCATCAAAAATGCGGAAAACGTCAATGCCGTTCTTTGCACAGGCTTCAACAAACTTGTCTACAACATCGTCTGCATAGTGGCGGTATCCCAAAAGGTTCTGTCCGCGTAAAAGCATCATAATCTTATTATTAGGCAAAGCGGCGTGGAGCTTGCGCAAGCGTTCCCACGGATCTTCGTTCAAAAAGCGGATACAGCTGTCGTATGTAGCTCCACCCCAGCCTTCAACTGCCCAGTAACCAATCTTGTCAATCATGGGGCATGCGGGGAGCATATCTGCCGTAGTCATGCGTGTAGCGTGCAGTGACTGATGGGCATCGCGTAAAACCAATTCGGAAATTCCAACCTTAGACATAAAAACCTCTCTATAATTTACGGAAATCTTCCATATATAATATTTTCTTGTTAAGCGAGTAAAAAAGCGGCTAAATTTTAGGCTTCTTTCTCATGGATGGCAGCGGCAATTGCTGCAACAAGGGCACCATTGTCTGCCTGGGAAGCTGCGGGGGCAATGCCAGAGGCGGCAGAAGCAGCAGGCGGTTCAGCCTTGTCCCAACCAAAAAGATGAATCACGCCGTGAAGCAGATTCATTGCTCCGATCATTATAATCAGAAACGCAAAAACCACACACATTCCGAGCAAAGTCAAAATTCCGCTCTGCTCCAGCATCTGGGCGATAGTCATAAGTCCTCCAAAAGAAAAAACGAAAAATTCGGTTGCATACCACTATAAAGAATTTTTTGGAATTATACAATAGATGTTCTTTGATTTGGAGCCACTTTTATGGTTAAACTGTGCCCGGCACTCCGTGACCGGTCAGCTTCTTGGTAGACCCCGCTTTGCAGGGTTCCGGCTCCCGCCTCCATTGCCTAGGGGTCGGCCCTTCGACTACGCTCAGGGACCGCACCCTAGGCAACGGCTACGCCGCCCTTCCAATCGGGGCTAGGCTCTATTTGTATTCGCTGGCCACAAAAAGGCCATTTTTAACTAATTTATGCTTGCATATTCAAAAAGCAAATATAAGGCTATGCCTTCCTTGCCATAAATGCACAAAGAACCGTCCTTGTTTGCCTCGTCAACATATCCGTCCACACTTTTCCCTTCCTTGCTGCTCCCAAAAAAGAAAAGCCTTTCCCCCAAGCGAGACTCCTTGAATTCTATAAAAAAAGTGGCTTCCGGCTCAATTTCCTTGCATTCGCAGGCAAAAGCATCCTTATCAGACGCATAGTAAAGCAAAAGAAGGTTTTCTTTTATCTCTATAAAATAGCTGCACTTAAAATCATTCGAAAAGTCCCCAAACAAATCATCTTCGCTTTTTAAAACCTTGTCACCGCACTTCTCTATAACAAGCGAAGGTAAAATTCTATATACTTTTTCCCCCACATGCTTCGTGCTTAGAACTTTTACCGATTCATGTGTCTCCTGGGCAGAAACCTTTGGCTTGTCTGCCTTTTTGCCTTTACCGCAAGAAAGCAAGGCCACGCTTACAAGCACCACCGCAAGTGCAGCAGCAACTTTTCCAAAGCCTGTGATTTTCATAAAATACTCCTCTGCGTATAAGTTCGCCAACTTTTTGTGCTTCAACCAGTAATCATATCCGCGAATGGGGGAAAGTTCCAGTGAGTTTTCTCACTGAGTTTTACTGTCAGTGTAAGCCAAGGAACCACTGATTAATAGCATCGTGTCATTGCCGGGCTCGACGTGAGCAATCTGTAAATACCAATAATGCAAATAAATAGATTATCGGGTCATAGTTCGGCTATGCCCACCAACCGCCCGATAAGGACATTGTTCTGGATTAATCATAGTTTCCTTAAATTTTATATGCAAATCACCATAATCTGAAAGAAAAAAATCCACAACTTTTGAATTGGTCATTTTGTTTTCATCTTTACAAATTAATTTTTCGTACCACAGGCTTCGTTCTAAGAACTTTTGTGTCCAACCAGTCTGTTATCAGGAGGCACAATTTTTTTTCTTGTGCGGCCGCGTTAAGGATTGGAGGGGCCCGCCGCAGGCGGGTTGCGGAACGGAGTGGAGCAATGGAGGCGAAGGCCGGTTCTCGCAACGAAGTTTCAAGCGACCCCGGAAAGCCTGACCCCGCGCATGCGGGGGAACGCCCAGAGAATCTTCTAGGGACGCCCAGAGAATCTTCCAGGGACGCCCAGAGAATGCTTAGCAGAATTGAAATTTGACGGGGGATTTTTTATAATCATTTTATGCAGAAGATTTTTTTTGATTCAAGGATACTGGACAAGGCGGCAAGGGATGCTTTTGGCCTTACGGAAGACATAATGATGGAAAACGCGGCCATGGCTTTGGAAAAGGAAGTGGCTGCAGAAGAAAATGTCCTTATCGCTACAGGGAGCGGCAACAACGGCGGTGACGGCTGGGCTCTTGCGCGGAGGATTTGTGCGGCTGGTAAAAAGCTTACGGTTCTTGAAGTCCTGGAGGCAAAGAGCGAAGCCTGTCTTTTGCAAAAGGAGCGGGCGCTTAAATGCGGGGTGAATGTTGTTAACGCAAGGGATGCGGAAAATTTTCTGAATGAAAATGGCAATGGCTTTGGCTGCGTGGTAGACTGCGTGTTTGGAAGCGGCTTTCACGGTGAGTTTGCGGATGAAATAAAATGCCTGATGAAAAAGCTTAATGCACTTGAATGCAAGAAGATTGCCTGCGACATTCCTTCTGGCCTTGACTCTTATGGAAATGCGGCGGAAGATTTTTTTATGGCGGACACTACGGTTACGATGGGGGCCTTAAAGCTTGCCCTTTTTAGCAGTACGGCAAAGGATGCTTGCGGAAAAATTGTAGTAGCAGGCCTTGGCATTGACCGGGAATTGTTTGAAAGCGGAACAGAAGAGTGTGCAATGCTTCTTGAAGAAAGCGACCTTAGCCTTCCCCACAGAAAAAAGCAAAACGTGAACAAGGGGACTTTTGGGCATACGGCTATTGTTGCAGGCGAAAAAACAGGGGCAGCCCTTATTGCAGCAAATGCGGCTCTGCGTTTTGGTTCAGGGCTTGTTACGCTTGTGGCAAAGGATGCGGCAAAAAATGCGGACAAAAAAAACATTCCATGCGAGCTTATGGCAGGCGATGAATTTCCTGCAAACACAAGTGCCGTTGGGCTTGGAATGGGGCTTGGCAGGAAGGATGAAGACAGTGCGGCTTACCTTGACTTTCTTGAAAAAAATGAGGATATTCCATGCCTGCTTGATGCGGACATTTTTTATTCGCCAAGGATAAAGGCCTTTCTAAAAAAAAGGACTGCTTGCGGAAAAAATGCCAGCCTAGTTCTTACCCCGCACCCCAAGGAATTTTCGGTGCTGCTTGAAAACTGCGGTCTTGGGAAATATTCAACTGGGGAAGTTTGTGCAAATGCCTTTGAGCTTGCAAAAAAATTCTGCGCTTGCTTTCCCGGGGCAGTTCTTTTGCTAAAAGGAGCTGTTGTTCTTATTGCGCTTACGGAAAACGGAAGGGTATGCGTTTACGCCAATCCACACGGAAGCAATGCCCTTGCAAAGGGTGGAAGCGGAGACGTTCTTTCTGGACTTGTGGCTTCACTTTTGGCACAGGGCTGGAGCACAAAAGAAAGCGCGATAAACGCATCTCTTGCCCACGCACTTGCATCGCGCCTTGCACCATGCGACTATGCTCTTACACCGCTTGAGCTTATACAGCATGTCTGTGAACTATAAGAACCGGTACTTTTTATATTCAATTCGCTCTAGGGAAAAATCTTTGCATAAAAAAGCACGGCAGGGATTTGGGGTAAAAATTGCCTCCTTTCAATTTTTACCCCGCAAGTTTCCTTACGAAAACTTGCAAAGTTTTTACCATAACAAAATAACGCGCCCTCCTTGGCGCTATGGTAAAACCTTTAGCTCCAGCAGGCACGGCAGGGATTGGAGGGGCGGCGCAGCGTTGCCGCAAGGCAATGGAGGCGAAAGCCGGAACCCCGGAAAGCCCACAAAAAAATGGTAAGATGTTCTTTTCCCAAGCATTTGTAAAAAAACAAAAGTGCCGCAAGAAAGAGATAAAAATATTTACAAAAAATTCTATGCCTAACAAGGAATACCAGTCACACTGTATAGATGCTGAAACAAGTTCAGCATGACTGGGCTGCGTGACGGGGTGGCATGACGAGTTCTGTATGACGGGTTTGCATGACGGGGCTGCATGACAGTTCAGCATGACTGGGCTGCATGACAGTTTGGCATGACGGGGCTGCATGACAGTTCAGCATGACGGGAAGCATTATCCGTTTGGCTAACGGCCCAGCTTTTTGTCTTCTTCGTTGGCGCGGGCAAATTCACCGGCGGCTTCTGCGGCAACTGCTTCGTCCGGGGAATGCAGGTAATCGCATTCTGGGTTGATGCAGCTCTTGTAGCTTCCGTTCTTTTTGTCGAACTTTTCTACCAGCGGCCACTTGCACTTGGGGCAGTAAACATCGATGGGCTTAAAATGCGTGATGAACCCGCACTTGGGGTAGTTTGTGCAGCCGTAGAATTCTTTTCCGCGACCCTTTGTCTTTCTTGCAACTATGTCCCCGGTGCAGCCCGGCATTGGGCATTTTGCAAGCGGTATGCTTTTTGTGTTGTGGCATTCGGGGAAGCCTGAGCATGCCAAGAAGTAGCCGAAGCGGCCAAGTTTTTTTACCATGGGCTTTCCGCACTTTTCGCAGATGCGGTCGGTTGTTTCGTCCAAGGAACCCTTTAGGCTTTCCTGGCTTTCCATAACCTGGTCAACGCGGTTTTTGAAGGGCTGGAAAAAGCCTCCAATCATGTTGTTCCAGACCAGGGTGTTCTGCTCTACCTTGTCCAAGTCGTTTTCTACGTCCGAAGTGAATTTTTCGTTTATAACTTCCGGGAAAGATTCAACCAGTATGCGGCAGATGATTTTTCCAAGCTGGGTTGGAACAAGCTGCTTGTTTATGCGGGTTACGTAATAGCGGTCAAGGAGTACGGAGATGATAGGCGCGTATGTTGAAGGGCGGCCTATTCCCTTTTCTTCCAGGGTTTTTACGATGGAAGCGTCCGTGTAGCGGGCAGGCCCCTGGGTAAAGTGCTGCTCAGGGTAGAATTTTTGCGTGGCAAGTTTTTCGCCCACTTTTAGGGAAGGAAGGTTTCCTGTTACCTCTTCTTTTGATGAAAGGGTCTTGATTACATTGTAGAACCCCTTTTCGCTAAGACGGCTTGCGCTTACGCGGAAGAGTGCATCACCGGCCGTAATATCTACGCTTGTTGTCTTGGACTTTGCGTTGTTCATCTGGCTTGAGACAAAGCGTTCCCAGATTATTGAATAAAGGCGCAGCTGGTCATGGGTAAGGTATTCCTTTACACTTTCCGGCGTATATTTTACGTAGGTGGGGCGGATTGCTTCGTGGGCATCCTGAGCCCCCTTTCCTACCGAGTATTCAATTTTTTCTGGCGGCAGTTCTGCGGGGAAATTCTTTCCTATCCAGTCGCGAACGTCGTCAATTGCAGTCTGAGAAATGCGGACAGAGTCTGTACGCATGTAGGTAATAAGACCAACGCGGGTTGAGCCAATCTGAATGCCTTCGTAAAGCTGCTGAGCAACCTGCATTGTCTTTCTAGAAGTAAAGCCCAGGCGGTTTGCCGCTGCCTGCTGCATTTTGCTTGTGGTAAATGGAGCCTTTGGCCTAACGGTCTTTTCGCTTTCCTTTATGTCGGTAACAAGGCAGTCGCTGTTCTGGATTACGCTTATTATGCTCTGAACTTCTTTTTCGCTCTTAAGCTCCGGCTTTGAACCCTTGTACTGGACAAGCTGGGCTGTAAATTTTGTCTTACCCTTTAAGAAGTCTGCGTCAAGGGTCCAGTATTCTTCCGGGATGAAATTTGAAACTTCTTCTTCGCGGTCGCAGATAAGGCGGAGGGCTACAGACTGAACGCGTCCTGCACTTAGTCCGTTCTTTACCTTTTTCCAAAGAAGCGGGCTTAGGTTGTAGCCAACAAGGCGGTCAAGCACGCGGCGGGCCTTTTGGGCGTTAACCTTTGCCTCGTCGATTGTGCCGGGATGCTTTACGGCTTCCTTTATGGCAACAGGCGTAATTTCGTTAAAGACAATGCGCTTGATTGGTGCGGCAGTCTTTTCCGCAAGCGAATTGTAGAGGTGCCAGGCTATTGCTTCCCCTTCGCGGTCGTTATCAGATGCAAGCAGAACTTCGTCGGAATTCTTTGCGTCTTTCTGCAGTTCCTTAAGGAGCTTTGCCCTTCCGCGCACCGTTATGTATTCGGGCTGGAAATCGTTTGCTATGTCTATTGCAAGGCGGCTTTTTGGCAGGTCAATCAAATGCCCCATCGAAGCCTTTACCGTATAGGACGGCCCAAGGTAATGCTCTATGGTCTTTGCCTTAGCGGGAGACTCCACTATGACAAGCGTTTTCTTTGACTTTTTCTTAGCAGCTTTCACAGCCATTTGTACACCTCAAAACCAGCCCTTGCTAAAAAAGTTCAAGCTGTTCTTTTTTTATAGTATGAGATCCGGGTTCTGACCCCAAGACCTTTACGAATTCTTCAAAATTCTGAACCACGCAAGCTCCGTCTTCTACATAAGACTCGCATGTTCTGGCAGCCTTTGCAGAAAAAGCCCCTCCCCCACGGCTAAGCAGGGATTTCTTTGCCGCCTCACTTATGCGCACCGCTTCCGGGCAAAAGCAGCTTTTGTGGAAGACAAGCTCGCGTCCGTAGTCAAGGGCAAAGTCTGCTGTAATCAGGGCACCGCTGTTGGGTGGAGCCTGCACAACAAGCGTTCCTTGGCAAAGGGCCGCAATTATCCTGTTCCTCTGCACAAAGCGCCACTTTTCCGCAGGAACTCCGGGAGCGTATTCGCTTACAATGCAACCGCCACCCTTTAGGATGGAAGCCGCAAGCCTTTTGTTTGCACCCGGAACTATAGTGTCTATTCCGCAGGGAAGCACCGCAACAGTAGGGGCAAGTCCAAGCTTACCTTCCTCCAGAAGCGAAACTGCACCCCTGTGGGCAAAGGAATCAATTCCGTCCGCAAGACCGCTTACCACAGTCCAGCCCGACGCGCAAGCCTGCCTTGCAAATTCAAAAGCAGCCTCTGCACTTTCACGGCAAACGCGCCTTGTTCCCACAACGGAAAGGCAGTGGCCTTTTAATACGGCCAAGTTTCCGCGGTAAAACAAAATGTAGGGAGGGTCAAAAGTTTCTGCCAAAAGCGGCGGATAGTCCTTTTCCCCATAGACAAGGCAAGCAATTCCAAGCGCATCCATTATTTTAAGACTACGCTCAGCAAGTGCCGCAATCCACTTTCCCTTCCATTCAGAGCGGACAGCCCTGCCTATTATAGAAGAAAGCTCTTCTATAGACATTATCGCAAGGTGCTCCAACGTGTCAATATTCTTTCTTAAAAGAATCTTTTCCCTTAGCGTAAGGAAATCAATAGAAGCTATTGCTAGATTTAAAACATCCACCTATTAAAGTTAATTATTTGCATACTGAGCGTCAAGCACAATCTTTTTGTTGTTCTGCGCGTCAGCAACCTTCTCTTTGCTTGGTGCAAGCTCTATAATCTTGTCGTAAAGGGCAATAGCCTTGTCGTATTCAGCGTTAAGGTAGTAGGCCCTTGCAAGAACGAACATTCCGTTGGTGTCCTTGGTCTGGGTCTGGAGGAAGCGCTCCATGTAGGGAATGGCCTTGGCACTGTCTTCCGTAAGCTCAAAAGTGTAAAGAACGCCAATTCCGTACAAAGCGCGGTAATAGTCCGGGTTTATGTTCAAAGCCTGGGTGTATGCAGCCTCGCTCATGCGAAGGTATTCCTCTTTTTTCTCTGAATCAATCGTGCCGGCAACATTTGCAAGGTCAAATGCCTGTCCGTGGGCAACATAAACGGCGCAGACTGCTATATAATAGTAAAGGTTTGCGTTGTCGGGATAGAAAGTGAGGGCCTTCTTAAAAGACTCCATGGCCTGTCCGTACATCTTTTCGTCAAGGTAGCGGGTTCCAAGCATCTTGTACCAAATACCTTCCTGGGCTTCTGTAGTAACAAGGTCAAGGGCACGCCTTTCGTACTTGCTAAGGGCTTCCTTTAGCTCCTCTTTTGTATTGGGATGGGCAACCCCTTCCTCCATCTTCTGCATTCTTTTAATTGAATTGTATGAAGGTGAACAGGATGCAAAAAAAACTGATGCCATTACCAAAACTGCTATCTTTGACACTAATGAAAATTTCATTTTTTCCTCCAACGGTTTCTTTTTTATCGACATAAAAGCGCCTATATCTAAATTTCATTTTTTTTGGAGCTAGTCTCTTGGACGGAACCTTTAACCGCTCTACCATTCAATTGCAGCTCTAATCCGACCGGACGAACCTTTGCGCCACCGCCCTTGCGGGGTTCCGCGGGACCCTACCCGCTCCATTGCTCCGCAACCCGCTTGCGCGGGCCCCTCCACGGCGGCGTAGGCTGGTTCATCCCCTTTTTCCAGACCTATTTTTCCTTCCCGTGCCCGGGAAAATAACCGGCATGGTAATCCCTAAGCTGACCGTCATCCACATGGGTGTAAATCTGCGTAGTCGCAAGATCAGAATGCCCCAAAAGCTCCTGGACAGAACGCAAATCTGCCCCTCCAGCCAAAAGATGGGTTGCAAATGAATGCCTCAAAGTGTGCACTTTTGCAGTTACCCCGCTCTTTGCCTCCATGGCCTGAAAATTCTTCCATATACCCTTGCGGGAAATAGGCTTTCCCCGGGAATTTACAAAGACCTCCGCAACCTGGGCATTCCCAACAAGCTGGGGCCTTGCTTCGTAAAGCCATTTTAAAAGCCATTCCTTGGCGGCAGCCCCAAAGGGCACGATTCTTTCCTTGTCGCCCTTGCCTCGGACAATTATTATCCCTTCCTCAAAATGCACGTTTGCAACAAGAAGGGAAGAAGCCTCGCTTATGCGAAGACCGCAGCTGTATATTAGCTCGTAAAGGGCACGGTCACGCACCCCAACCGGTTTTTTTGTGTCTATGGAAGCAAGAAGGGCATCTACCTGCTCTACAGAAAGGACGGATGGCAGGGCACGGGCAGTTTTTGGCTTGTCCAGTTCCAGCGCAAAGTTCTCGCTCCAAATCATGCGCCTCCTTAAAAAGGCACCGAATGCCCTTAGCGCAGAAATGTCCTTTGCAACAGTAAGTTCCGAGCAGGAATTTTCCCTCCTGCTTACAAGGAAGAAAAAGAGTTTTTTTACGTCAAATTCATTCAGGGAATAGTTCTTTTCTTCCGCCCACTTAATGAATTCCTGGCAGCTTAGCAGATAGGTTTCCGCAGTAAGCTTTGCATGGCGCTCCACAAGAATCATGTCGTTGTAGAATTCGCCAAGCAGGGCCTTGTTCTCCTTAGAAATTGCAGAATCCGGAGAAACAGACACTTTTTCTTCCATGCTAAACCAATTGCCCTAAACTAATTGTCTGTAAGGTCTATTGACTTTGACAAGCCGTTAAGGTTTCTCCATACAGCAGGCTGCTTAAGGTCATCGCTTCTTCTGCTAAAATTTGCAGGAGGCTCTATTCCCGAACGGTCATGCTCTACTGCGCGGCGAAGCTTTTCGCTAAGGCTGGAAGTTGTAGGAACCTCTTTATCGTAAGATTTTGCCGGTGAATCTTCGGCATCTTTCTCCAGATTGCTAAAAAGGCCGGCACCAACGCTGGTATGCTTTACAGCCATCTCTACTTCTTCTTCCTGCTCTTCTTCCTCTTCATCTTCATCAGAAGAATTCAGGTTGATTGCAGCCTTGCCGGTCATCATGCGCTCAAATGTTCCGTAGTCGATTATGTTTGAATTTTCAGCAGCCTGCTCCCTGGAATCAGAAGAACCTTTGCCGTTCTTTTCAAAACCTGTGGCAATAACTGTTACGGAAACCTTGTCGCCCATATCAGGATCAAAGACCTGTCCCCAGAAGAGGTTGCAGTCCTTGTCTGCAGAAGCACTTATGTTTTCTATAATTTCGTTAACTTCTATCATGGAAAGGTTTTCCGGGCCTGTAATGTTAACAAGGATATTGCTTGCACCGTCTATGTGCCTGTCTGCCAGCATAGGATTGCTTATTGCCCTCTGGGCAGCGTCAACTGCACGGTTTTCACCCTCGCCTATTCCAACGCCAAGGATTGCTTCTCCCTGGTTCTTAAGAACTGAGCGGACGTCCGCAAAGTCAATGTTGATGTCTCCAGGCTTTGTGATTATTTCGGAAATTCCCTGTACGCCCTGGCAAAGAACGTCGTCTGCCAAGCGGAAGGCCTGGCGGAAATTCATCTTTTTGTCTACGATTTTCATTATCTGCTCATTGGGAATTACAATAAGGCTGTCCACGTTTTCGCGGAGCTTCTTAAGTCCCTCCTGGGCATTTTTCATTCTCTTTGAGCGTTCAAATTCAAAAGGAGTGGTAACAACGGCTATTGTAAGGGCACCCTGCTGACGGGCAAGGGATGCAACTACCGGTGCGGAACCAGTTCCTGTGCCACCACCCATACCGGCAGTAATGATTACCATGTTTGCGCCTTTTACGACGTTTGTAATCATGTCGGAATCTTCCTGAGCGGCGCTTTCGCCAACAGAAGGTTCTCCTCCTGCACCAAGGCCTCCGGTAAGCTCCTGGCCAATGGCAAGACGCTTCTGTGCCCTGGAAACATTCAATGCCTGGACATCCGTATTTAATACAATGAATTCAACATCACTAACACCGGCATCTATCATGCGGTTTACGGCACTTGATCCGCCTCCACCGCAGCCGATAATCTTTATAACAGTTGGACTTGGCGCTTTTAGTGTGGAACTTTCATCGTTCACCACAGACAATTCAATCATATTTCCTCCCGACCCATTTTTAAATGCAAAACCTTTCAGTCCTGCAAAGCTGCCGCACTAAAATCCCCATCCCGTGCGGTTAAGCCTATTTATTCAAAATTAGCAGAATTTTGCAAATTCCGCAAGCATTTTGCATGCGACTAGAATTTTTTTTTCAAAAAACTCTTTGTGCCGCTTTTAGCACTTCCATGGCTACTACTGATTCAATCAGAAGATCTTTTTCCAAAAACTCTTTGCGCCACTTTTTAGGCCGCCAAAAACATCTTTCTTGTCTTCATGCCTTGAATTGCTCTTCTTGGAAGGCTTTTCCGCTTCAGCACCGCTCTTGTTGGCAAGAACAAGTCCAACGGCAGTGGCAAAGTCTGGCTGGCGGTAGGCATTCCTTCCGAGTGGACCGCAGTCAAGATCACCAAGGTTTGGGGCCTTCCCCTTTCTTACGGCAGTTGTGCGCCACACGCTCTGGGCAAGCTCCACAATTCCGTACATAAGGGCACCGCCACCCGTAAGGACAATGCTTCCGTTAAGGCTTGTAAGACCGGAATGTTTTCTTACGCTGTCCTTTATCATGGAAAAAATTTCGTCCATGCGCGACTGTATTATCTGGCAGAGTTCAAAGCGGGAAGTTTCCTCCGGCGGACGCGAGCCAACACCCGGAATTGTAACGGTCTCGTCTTCTTCGCTTTCGTCTATCCAGCAGCAGCCGTACTTTATCTTTATGTCTTCTGCAACGTCAAAAGGAATGCCCTTTACCTGGGCAATATCGTTTGTTACGTACCAGCCGCCAACAGGAATTGAAACCGTGTAGACAGGGGCACTGTCGTAAATGACCATAACGTCCGTAGTACCGCCACCCAAATCAATGAGGATTGAACCAAGCTCCATGTCTTCGCGGGGCAAGGTGGCAACAGCGGCGGCAAGCGTCTTTAGGGTACGCCCACTTCTCTGGTAGCCCAAGTGCATGATTGTGTCGTCGATTTTTTTGCAGGCCGTAATAGAAGCCATTACTATGTGGACTTTTACTTCCAGACGCACGCCTTCTGTGCCGATCAAGTCCTTGATATGCTCATTTTTATATGAAATTCCGTCCACAATCCATTCACGGGGAATAGTGTGGAGCTTCTGCTTTTCCAAGGGATAGTTGATTGCCTCTGCCGCATCGATTGCGCGCTTTTTGGCATTCTCGCCAACATCCATCCTTCTGTTGCGGGAAGACGGGTCTATTCCAATCTGTCCGCTGGAATTGATGCTGGAAACCTGGGAACCGCCTATTGAAACGTAGACATAAGAAACGTCAACGCCAGCCATCTGTTCCGCAGCGCCCAGGGCTTCCTTAACACATGCCTCGACTGCACTAGAATTTATGATGACACCATTGTTCACACCCTTTGAAGGGGATTTTGCGACTCCAATGATTCTTATATTGTTGTCAAAGTCCAGCTCGCCTATAGCTACCCTTATAAATGCAGATCCTATGTCAAGCCCGACGATTATGCCGCTCAAATCAGCCTCCAATGCTCCTTGTACGGTAAGAAACAGATCCGTACCTTAAGTCTATTTCCCCCGCATTCGGCTCAAGCGAATTTACAACATCCAACGCAACCATCATATACTTTAATGAATCTTCGTTCAAGACGCGGTCCGTAAGCACCCTTATGTGGGTGTGGACAGGATAAAGAACAAGCTCATAGTTGCCGTATTCCTTCGTTACCACCTGAATTTCGGAAACCGCCGCAAAATACTTCTGCGGAAGGCTGCGGATATAGTCAATCTGTTCCATCAGCGAACGGTACTTTGAAGGAAGGCGGGAACCTTCAGAAAGATTCTCCAGTGGCAACCCCGTAATGAGGGGAATGTTGCTGTCTTTTGCTATATACCCTGCATTAGAATAAAATAATACTCCGTTTTTGTCAATTTGAACAGTCTTGCATCCGTCTGCGGTCTCCACAATGGTCTTCGCCACCGCCTCACGCTCGATTATGCGGATGTCCACACGGTCAGGGAAGTGCTTGTAAACGGAAACTTTTTCAATTCCGCTTATAGAGCTAAGGACGTTAACAGCCTTGTTGGTGTCAAACTGCATCCAGGTAAGCGTGTTTATCTGCTGGATTTTTTCCCTGGCAGCATCCTCGCTTATGTTCTTAAAGCCAGAAAAAGAAATCTTCGCGGGCACAAGCGAAGGTATTACAAAAGTATAAAGCACAGCTTCTATAAGGAGAAGTATGCAAAGAATCAACACGATGATTTTTAAAACCTTAACTTTCTTGTCCGCCATAACATTTTCTTTTGCGGATTCTTTCTTATGCACACTAAAAGAACCGCTGTTGTTAAAATAAGATCCCGAAAACAATGCCTCTGTATAGACGCTGTCCCTTCCCTCTCTCGCTCTACTCATAATTTGTTACTTCCACTCCGTTAAAACTTTCAAATCTTGTATCATCTTTTTCTCTTGAACTTTTTTGGTAGGACTCAAAGTCTGAGTCTTCGTCGTCTCCGTCCTCGCTGTGAGAAGCGTTAAGGATGAAGCCGCACATGCAGAGCGTTACCACAAGGGATGAACCGCCGGAAGAAAAGAAGGGCTGGGGAATTCCTGTGGTTGGAAGAGCCCCGCACACGACGGCTACATTCAAAAGCGACTGCAGTACAATCATTGCAGTGCAGCCAAAAGCCCCGTAGCTTGCAAAGCGGTTGGGACAATTAAGGGCAATGTAAAATCCCCTCCATGCAAAGAAGACGAGCAGGGCAATGTATGCAAACACGCCGACAAAGCCCATGGCAGCTGCCCAGCCTGCAAAGATGTAGTCAGACTGAACTTCCGGTATGCGGCTAACGTTCACAAGACCTGTTCCAAGTCCAGCCCCCCACATGCCACCGGAAATTATTGCCCTTTCCGATGCAAACTGCTGGTAGCCCTCGTTCATCATGTATTCATCCGGCTTAAGGAAGGAAATAATTCTCATAAGGCGGTAGGGCTCTATTACAATCATAAGAATTGCGGCTGGAATTGCAAGCAGCACAAGGGGGCCAAACCAAGTCATTCTTGCACCGCTAACAAAAAACATAAGGCATCCCACCATAAAGACAAAAAGCCCGGTGGAAAAGTCCCTCTGGAGGACTATCACTATTACAAAGGCAAAAAGGCCTACTAGCGGATAAAGGAAATTCTTCTGCTCAACGTCGCTCTGTCCAAGATAGCGGTTAAAAAGATTTGCAAGATAGAGCACAACTGCAAACTTTGCAAATTCAGAAGGCTGGAACCTTCCAAGATAGGGAATACGTATCCAGCGGGAAGCTCCGTTCCTCTGGTAGCCAAAGAAAGGAACCAGTGCAAAAAGGCAGAGGATAAAAATGGCAGTTACGAATATGCCCAGGTGTTTTCTTAGGAACCTTAGCGGCACTACGGCAAACAAAGCCATGCTGGCAAAACCAAACACCGACCAGACAAGCTGCCTTACAACAAAATAATACTTTTTGTTAAAAAGGCGCTCGGCAGTATCCGGAGTGCATACAAAAAGAGTGAACACGCCAAGTCCCCAAAGCAATAGCACGGAAACTATAAAAACAGCGTCATTCTTTTTTTGAACCTCTCCAGAACGTCCCGGAAAAAACCTAAAGTCAGACATCACATGCTCCCATTCCCTGTCAAAACGGAAGTAACCCGCTCCATTTCCATGCCACGGCTGCCCTTTACGAGAACCACGGCCTTACCGCCATGGGCAGAGGCAAATTCAAGCACGTCCTTTCCAGCTTTTTCCATTACGCCGGAATCAGCACCGTCCTTTTCGTTGCCCGCAAAATATTCTATCTTTACGCCAAGATTTTTCTCTTTTGCTATTTCAAGCGCCTTTGAATAAGCGGCATTCATCTCGTTGCCAATAAAAATAACCAGGGAAGAACCGCTTTTTGCAGCCTGGGCTCCAGTCTTTTCGTGTTCCTTGGCAGAATCATCCCCAAGCTCCTTCATGTCTCCAAGAACAAGAACCTTTGGTTCTTCCTCGCTGCCACCGTCCGCATTTTTTATTGAAGAAATGAATTCCACGGCTTTTTCCATAGAATCCGGATTTGCGTTGTAGCAGTCCTGGACAACCGTAAGACCGGAAAAATCTCCGCTTCCCCTAAGCACCTGGGTACGGCCAAAGACGCTCTTTACCGAATTGATTCCTTCCGCAATACCTTCTGCACCAATTCCAAGAAGCTTTGCAAGGGCAATGGCACCAAGGGCATCGCTGTAGTTGTATTTTCCGGGCAGGGCAAGAACGGCCTTCTTTCCGCCAATGCTAAGCTCCGTTCCGCCAAGGCCAAGGTCGCGCACAAATTCCACCTTGCAGGGATCATCCTCTTCCTGAATGGCATCCGGCCCGTAGAAGACCACGTTTCCGTCCACCTGGGAGGCAAGAAAGTCTGCAAAGTCATCGCTCTTGGGAATAAAGGCTGTTCCAAAACCGTTAAAATGGGAGAAAACCTTTGACTTTTCCTCGGCAATCCTCTGCCTGCTTCCAAGAATTCCTATGTGGGCAGTTCCAATGTTGGTCACTATTGCAAAGCGTGGCTTTAGGACCGCCGCAATTTCTCCAATCTCGTCCCAGCGGTTCATTCCCATCTCAAAGATTCCGGCTGTATGCTCACTGCGGATTTTAAAAACAGAAAGCGGAAGCCCTGTCTCGCTGTTAAGGTTTCCTTCGTTTGTGATTACGTTGTACTTTTGCCTTAATATTGAAGCCGCAATTTCCTTTGTGGTAGTCTTTCCTGATGAACCCGTTACGCCAATCTTTATAAGGTCCGGGAATTTTTCAACATAGCGCCCTGCAATCTTCTGCAAAGCCGTAAGTGTGTTCTGAACCCCAATAAAATATACATTTGGAGCCTTTAAAGAAATCTCCGTAAAGAATGAAGGGTCGGCCTCGTAATTCTTCAGGCATATAAGAACAGCGCTTGCCCCCTTTTCTACTGCCTGGGGAATATACTTGTGGCCGTCCTGCTTTTCGCCAATGAGGGGAACAAAAAGACTTCCCTGCACAACACTGCGGCTGTCAGTCTGCACGGAGGTAAAGCAAAAGTCGCCACCTCCAAGAAGGTGTATGCCGTCAGCTGAGGAAATTACGTCTTCCAGAACAAGAAGGCTTTTCTTGCCGTTATTGTCGTTGCCACTCATTTTTTCTTAACGTCCTTCATCTCTACTCTAATTATTTCTTCCGACTGGGCCTGCCTCATGCCAAGTTCCCCTTCGGCTATTCTTTCTATTCTGTCCGTACCCGAAAGTACGCTTATGTCCGTAATAAGCTTTTTGTTCTGCTCAACAAGGTCCGCCTGCTTTTTTTCAAGGTCCAGAACCTGCTGCTTTAAGTCCGCATATTTTCTTGCCTGAATTGCATCCAGGATGAGCATTCCCGGTATGCAAAGGGCCACCAGGCACAAAAAAACAATCTTAACGACGGCCAAAGTCCTGCCCATTACAAAGCCTCCACCCCGTAAAGCCTTTCCTTTCCGGCATCACGGATTTTTCTAACCACACGCAGCTTAGCGCTTCTTGACGGTGAATTGGCCTTAACCTCTTCCTCGCTAGGCTCTACCGGCTTGCGTGTCAAAAGTTCAGCACAAGGGCTTCCCCCGCAAGTACAAAAAGGAGCTTCCGGAGGACAAACGCACTGTTTTGCCAGGTTGCGGAAATAATTCTTTACAATCTTATCTTCCAGCGAGTGGAATGTGATTACTCCCATTTTTCCGCCGGCATTGAGAGTGTTGAATGCGTTGTGAATCGCCTCCGGAAGCCGTTTTAGTTCGCTGTTTACGCAAATGCGCAAAGCCTGGAACGTCCTGGTAGCCGGATGTATGGCTCCGTGGCGGTATTTAGCCGGAACACAGCCATAAATCAGGTCTGCCAGGACTTTTGTTGAAGAAATCCTCCCGATTTTACGTTCTTCAACTATAGCGGCTGCAATTCTACGGGAGAATTTTTCGTCTGAATATAGATAAATCATGTTTGCCAGTTGATCTTCCGGCATTGAATTTACTATATCTTCAGCACTTTCTCCAGCAGACGGATTAAGCCGCATATCAAGTTTTTCATCATGACGAAAGGAAAATCCCCTCCCACTCCGTTCATAGTGAAAAACACTAATACCTAAATCAAACAAAATAAGGTCGGGATGCCTCTCAAGCGGATAGTCAGCGTAAAATTCGTTGAACCAACCGTTGTAAAAAGACATCCTTTCCCCAAAAGGGGCCAGACGTTCGCGGGCACGGCCTTGTATCTGTGCGTCTGCGTCCACGCCTGTTATGCTGAGTGAGGGATATTTTGAAAGAAAGTTGAATGAGTGCCCACCCTCTCCAAGCGTTGAGTCAATCATGAACGCATCTTTTTCAAAGCTTTCGCCCAAAGGAGAAAGGTATTCAAGAGATTCATTGAGCAACACTGGCGTATGGACAATTTCCACTTTTTTAACCCCGCACCGCACCCCCATGTTAGCGGAAAAGCCTTGGGCAGTCCGCAAAACAAGCAAAATACGGTTAGGCCGCACAAACCGCACATTGGCGGAGGCACGGCATCATAATAAGATGTCGCCAAAAGAAGCAGCAGCTTCTTCCAGTTCACTTTCGGTCTGGAGGTTATACCTTGAATAAGTCTCGGAATCCCACAATTCCATAAACTTACCCATTGCAAGGATGGCGCATTCACCGCCGCTCTTTAGCGAGGCATAATCCCTAAGACTCTGCGGGATAGAAAGTCGGCCTGATTTGTCAAATTCGACTTGCTGTGCGGGCGCTATAAAGTGCCGCATAATCTTGCGCTTTTGAGGATCAAACACTGAAGCCTGGCCCATTATCTTGGAATTCAGGCTTTCCCATTCTTCTGTCGTAAAAAGCATGAGACAGTGGTCAAGGCCCTGCGTAACGACGAGTTCATTCTTCTGCAATACATTGCGCAACTTGGCCGGAAAACTAATCCTGCCCTTTTCGTCGAGAGTATTGCGAAAGTCACCGCTAAGCATTTCCATTTCCACTGCTCACCACTTTTTCCCACTAATTCCCACTTAACTAACATTTTATCCCGAAATTTTTTAATGTCAACCAAAAAAAATGCCGATATTACAATTTTTCTTTTGCCGCCTGCAATTTTTACACTTAATATTTATAGTATATTTTAAAATAGCGTACTTATAGCGGACAATCTTTATGACCACCACAAGTATTTTTATCTGGACGGCACCCCCTTTCCAGTACAAGCGCTAAAAAAAAGAACATCCGCCCATCGTCTTACGCCGTTTCGCCCTTCGCTAACGCTCATTGCCGCAAGCGGCAACTAAAGGGGCTCCATGGCGGCCTCATTTCGTATGCTACTTCTTGAAGAAGCTGAAAATTTTGTTTATATTGCAAAAAGACCATGATAAACACGCTAAATGAATCGCACCTTCACAAGACGCTAAAGACCCTCTATTCCTTAGAAAACGAAGGCTGCCAGACGGAAGCAAAGGCCGGAAAGTACATAGCGGACATACTTACAAAAGAAGGAAACGTTATAGAAATACAGACCGGAAGCCTGGCCCACCTGGCGGCAAAAACAATGTATTTTTTTGAGCAAAAGCGCACTGTAACCGTGGTCTACCCCCTGGTAACCCAAAAATACATTCAGACGGAAGATGGGCAGGGAAAAATAATCCGCAAAAGAAAAAGCCCGGTAAAAAAGAACATATATTCAGTCTTTAGGGAACTAACGTCTCTTTGCCCCTTTCTTCTAAAGAGAAATTTCTACCTGCACGTAGTTGAAGTAAGCGTAACGGAAAAGAGAACTGCCACAAAAGAAAAGGTTCAGTCTGCAAACGGAAGGCGGCACTTCCTAAGGGACTGGATAAAAACAGGCAAAAACCTTGACTCAATAGAAAAAAAACACGTCTTCCACGGAAAAAAGAGCTACACGGAGCTTCTTCCAAAGAATTTGAAGGGGGAATTTACCGTAACAGACCTTTACAATGCGGTAAAACTTACGGAAAGCGGCGTAAAAAGGAACGAGATAAGCCTTATGGTCTGGGTGCTATGCAAGCTGGAACTTATAGAGTTTACAGAAAAGAAAGGCAGGACAAACTACTACAAAAAGAAATAGTCCGCCAAACACGGTTGGTGCTTCGCAGCGGAGCTTCCAGCGGCCCGTCGAACCACGGTTGGTGAGTCCTTCGACAGGCTCAGGAACCACCCGTCGAACCACGGTTGGTGCTTCGCAGCGAAGCTTCCAGCGGCTTGTCGAACCACACAGCGGAGCTTCCAGCGGTCCTTCGACAGGCTCAGGAACCTCCAGACAAAAAAAACAGCCCCATAGCAAAGCTACAGGGCTATCCACATAAATATATTATGATGAAACCGGGCACTTGTCCGTACCCCAGAAGGGGTCTGCATCCCGCACAAAAAGCGCGGGACTAAGAAGCAGAAAACCTGCTATTACCAAGCGTCGCTCATGTCGTCTTCGTCTCTGTTTTCCATGTCGTACAAGTCTGTAACTGCACGAAGGTCATCAAAGTAGACGTAGTATGAACCGCGGGCTTCCATCGGGTTACAGTCAATGCGGAATCCTACAACGCGGAGACCAGGCTTGTCACCGTGGTATGCGCTCTGCTGGATAATTCCGTGCTCTGAATCTGGTGAAGGAGGAATTGCAGCCGTAATCTTTTTCCATCCGCTGAATTCGAGTGAACCCATCCAGATTTCAAAGTTGTGGCCAAAGTAATCCTGAACCAAGAGCCAAAGCTGGTGACCCATGTTGCGACCGCAAACCCAAACAGAAACAGTCTTTGTTACGCCTTCGATTGCGATTGGGCGGGCAGCTGTTACGAAGAAAGAGTTTACACCGCGGCGGAAGAATTCAGTCTTTACACCGAATACCTTTGTATCAGTCATTTCCTGGCTGTTTGCATCGTTCAACGGCTCTTTTGCAAGAGGGCTACCGTCAAAGAGGCGACCAGAAATAACACCGTAGTCAGAAGAGATGTGTACGTTCCATGCACCTTCGCGCTCAAAGCGGTCAACGCTTACTTCGCGGAGTGCCTGGCGTGCACTGTCGTTACCAATAGCAGATGCATCTGGTTCGGCAACACTTACTGAGCCGGACTGTGCAAATGCAGCACCGGCAAAAAGAACTGCCGCTGCAAGAATTGTCAAATGTAATTTTTTCATATTAATTCACCGCCTTTCTTATTTTGCCTTAGCAGCTTCTTCTTTTTCAAATGCATCTTTGAGCTCATAACCGTCGTAGATGTTAGACAATGTGTTTGTCGTATACTTGAGCTGGTCAAAGAAGATAACGTAGTTATCAACAGCTGCAGTTACATCTGTGCGGATTCTGAATCCAACGAATGTCATGTCTGGACGGCCAGAGCGGATATATGAGTGCTGGCGGATCCATGTAGGAATGTTAAGAACGATGTTCCTCCATCCCTGGAAGTGGAGGCTTCCTGCCTTAAGCACATGAACGCGGCCGTCTGCATCGCGGACGAGAACTTCAAGCTTGTAGTTGTAGTTTGCACCCCATACCCAGAAGTCCATCTGAGTTACTGTTCCTACGAAAGGAATTTCATGAAGGTTGCCTTCTGCATCCTGGGGGAAAACTTCAAACCAGTTGTCACCCTTGCGGTCAAATGCAATCTTTGTGCCAAGAACGAGACCTTCGGGATCTCCTTCCTTGTGGTATGCGCGCAAAGAATTCGGCATTGCTTCGAATGTTTTTACGATGGGATAACCTTCAGCTACAAAACGGCTGGCTCTAGCACCCCATGACCAATCCTGTTGTTCATCGAAATTATCGATAACAATTGTCTCTACAGCCTTTGCACTTGGTTGAGCAACTGCAGGAAGGCAGAATGCAAGCGCAAGAAGGCCGCCTAAAATGACTACGCCCTTTTTCATTCAAATCTCCTTGAATTTAAGCTTTCCCTGTTTTTTAAAAATACATGGAAGTAACTTTCTTTAAATATCGGCATGAAAGGCCCGAAAGTTTAGCGTTTTCTTTTTCCCGAAGACGCTAGCCAACCCTTCATGTAGTTTATTATATTTCGATAATTGCTCTTTGTCAAACGTTTTAATAAATGGGATTCCAAATTTTTTAAGGTATTGTAAACACAAGGCTTTTTTTTCTTCTCTGGAGCACACTTTATGGTAAAACTGTGCCCTATCCTACAGAACCGGACAGTTCGATTTGCATTCCCCGCTTTCCAGGGTTCCGCTCCCGCTCCATTCCTTCGGAACGGCTTCGCCGCCCTTCCAATCGGGGCTAGGCTCTGTTTGCAAAAGTCCGTAACAATTCGAGTTTTGAATCAGACCTGTCATTGTCGGGCTCGACGTGAGCAATCTTTCAAAGCGGATTATCGGGTCTAGCCCGATAATGACACATTCCTTGCTAAAAACTAGGCATTTGACCTTTATGGTAAAACTGTAGGGCTGTCCAAAAAGCTCAGAAACCGTTATATTATTAGGTCCAATTTCGAGTTTCCGTCGTGCAGCAGAAAAATTGGCGGAAGCGATTTTTGAACCGAAAAAAATTCTGCACACACGGTATAGCAAGTGCGTTTACCGTGCCCGAAGGGATAGCGCGGAAGCCTTTTTTCGGGGCAAAAACCGCTGGGAGCCAATTTTTCTGCTGCAAATATAAAACTCGAAGTTTGCCCTATTATAGTAAACAAGGCATTTCGACAGGCTCAATGACCATACTAACTAGGCTAGATGACCGCACGAACAGGCTTAATAGCCGTACATATCAAATATTTGGTAAAGCAAACAAAGGCACGGCAGGGATTGGAGGGGCGCGGAACGCGTTGCCAAAGGCAATGGAGCCGAGAGGCGGAACCCCGCAAAGCCCCTGGCAAAAAAAAGCGCCGCAAGAAAAAAGTGAGAATTTGCAAGGCAAGACTCCCTTTGCAACCCCAAAATTCCCCCAAAAAGCCTTGAATTTTTACTTGAAAAGTCTTATTCTTGTTACTGAAATCTATGTCAATAGATGAAAACCGATTTTTCAATCAGGAGCAATTATGGTAAGTTACAAAGAACTTGGCCTGGTGAACACAAAAGATATGTTCGCAAAAGCAATGAAAGGCGGATATGCCATCCCGGCATTCAACTTTAACAACATGGAGCAGATGCAGGCTATCATCATGGCTTGTGTTGAGGCAAAGTCACCTGTTATCCTTCAGGTTTCAAAGGGTGCACGCGCTTATGCAAACGCAAACATCCTCCGCAACATGGCCCGCGGTGCAGTTGAATATGCACACGAACTTGGCTGCGACATTCCGATCGTTCTCCACCTTGACCACGGTCCAAACTTTGAGGTTGCAAAGGACTGCATCGACAACGGTTTCTCTTCCGTAATGATCGACGGTTCTGCCCTTCCATACGATGAGAACGTAGCCCTTACAAAGAAGGTTGTTGAATACGCCCACAAATACGACGTTACTGTAGAAGCTGAGCTTGGCGTTCTTGGCGGTGTTGAAGATGACGTTGCCGCAGAAGAAAGCAAGTACACAAAGCCTGAGGAAGTTATTGACTTTACTTCTAAGACTGGCTGTGACTCTCTTGCAATTTCCATTGGTACTTCACATGGCCGCTGCAAGTTTACACCTGCACAGTGTACACGCACACCGGACGGAGTTCTTATTCCTCCGCCACTGGCATTCGACGTTCTTGAAGCAATCGAAAAGAAGCTCCCTGGATTCCCGATCGTTCTCCACGGTTCTTCATCAGTACCTGTTGAATACGTAAAAATCATCGAGCAGTACGGTGGAAAGATCCCGGATTCTGTTGGTATTCCGGAAGAGCAGCTCCGCAAGGCAGCAAAATCTGCTGTTTGCAAGATTAACATTGACTCTGACGGCCGCCTCGCTATGACAGCAGCTATCCGCCGCCACCTTGCAGAAAACCCAGGCGACTTTGACCCACGCCAGTACCTTACTCCAGCCCGCGAAGAGCTTAAGAAGATGTACATGCACAAGTGCGTTAACGTTCTTGGTTCTGCAGGACACGCATTGGACTAGGATTCTAAAGTCTTCATGACTTAAACCAAGGCACGGCTCTACCAAGGGCCGTGTTTTTTTTTGGTAAATTGACTGCGAAGTTGGCTGCTAACAGATGCTGCTTTGCGCAAGATACATTTTTTCTGCTAACAGGCGATGATTTGCAAACGGCACGTGACTCCGCTTACTCGCCCGCAGCCGCAACCGCTAACAAGCGCTGCTTTGAAAAGAAGCATGCCCCCGCTTACTTGCCCAAACCCGAAACCGCTAACAAGCGCCGCTCCGCAAAAGCAACATGCCCACGCTTACTTGCCCGAACCCGCCACCGCCAACACCCGCCGATTTGCAAAAAGAAGCATGCCCCCGCTTACTTGCCCGAACCCGCCACCGCCAACACCCGCCGCTCCGCAAAAGAAGCATGCCCCCGCTTACTTGCCCACACCGGCCACCGCCAGCACCCGCCGCTTTGCAAAAAGCAACATGCCCCCGCCAACTCACCCACACCGGCCACCGCAAACAAACGCCGCTCCGCAAACGAAGCATGCCCCAGCTTACTTGCCCAAACCCGCCACCGCCAACACCCGCCGCCCTGCAAAAGAAGCATGCCTCCGCCAACTCACCCAAACCCACCACCGCCAACACCCGCCGCTCCGCAAAAGAAGCATGCCCCTGCTTGCTTGCCCACAGCTGCAACCGCAAACAGGCGCTACTTTGCAAAAAGCAACATGCCTACGCCAACTCACCCAAACCCGCCACCGCCAACACCCGCCGCTCCGCAAAAGCAACATGCCCCCGCTTACTCGCCCCCAGCCGCAACCGCTAACCGGTCACCCTGAGCTTGACTCAGGGTCTGCCCCCCCACCTTCCACAGATTCCGGGTCAAGCCCGAAATGACGTACCAAAACCGCACCCCCAAGACAAAAAAAAATCCCGGCAGCCAAAACCACCGGGAAAAAAGTCAAAGTAAAAGACTATTCATTTGCAGCAGGAGGAAGTTCCTCTTGACCGCCAGCAGCATCAATTGCAGCCTGTGCAGCCTCAAGTTCCTTAGCATCGCGCCTTTCGCAGAACTTACAGATTGTACCCTTACCAGCATCAATAGCTTCCTGAGCAGTACCAAACTTAAGCTCCTCTGAGCGGTCAAGAGCCTGGCAGTCCTCATGAGTGTGGAATTTCTTACCATGCTCCGTCCAGTAAACGCCCTGTCCGCGGGTTGCAGCCTCAACAGCTTCCTGGGAAATAGGATTCCAGTCATAGCTTGCAAGACCAGAAATTGCAAGGAAAATAGCCGCAACAACAGTACCAATAGCCTTTGTCTTCTTGTCAGCGTCCTTGTTAGAAAGAAGCAAAACAATAAAGGGAATAAATGCAACAGCCGCAACAATAACGCCCATGTTGTTCCACAGCCAGAACTTAAGGGCATTCTTCTGGGAAGCCGGGTCAATGTGGTTGGCCTTCTTCCAGAACTGAGAACCAACGATTACACAAACCATGTCAAGAACAAGAGCCGCAATACCCTTGTACAAAGGCTGAATCTTCGGAAGGATAAGAAGCTTTTCAAGAATCAGCGCAATAGCAAGCACTTCAAATGCCAAAGCCGCAATCCAAAAGAGTACTGCGCCAATGCGAAGACCTGTTGCGTTTCCGGACTTTACGCCAGCCGCAGCCGATGCCGCAGGACGTGGCTTTCCTGTAATATCCGCGCCAGTTGATGCAGACACGATTTTGTGTTCTTTCTTTTCTGCCATAAAAAACTCCTAAAAACCCCATAAACAGAGGCAAAAATATTCGGCAAAGCCATCTCTAACTTAAGCCTGTATACATATAATACACCATAAAGCGCGATTGTTCAATAATAGACCTTCAATAAGCCATCTTTTTTGGACGGTACCTCTATCCGCTCTACCATTCCACCTTTTGGCTAATTCGACCGAACAGGCCTCTGCGCCACCGCCCTTCCGCCCTTCGGTAACCCTCATCCCGCTGCGCGGGACTAAAGGGGCTCCACGGCGGCGTACGTGCATAAAAAAAATCCCTCCATGGATTTTTTTTATGATTGCAGAAGCGCTTTGCACTTCTGCAGGTTGCTAAGCCGCGCATCCATGCGCTTTTTACTATTTGGCAAGAAAGAGACAATCCCTCCATGGATTTTTTTGGGTATTGCAGAACTGCTATACAGTTCTGCAGGCTGCTAAGCCACCCTCCTTGGCTTGGTATTGCTTGGCAAGAAAGAGTCAAAAATCCCTTCTCTAGAACTGCAAACCGTCACACTGAAGCTGAAAACCGTCCCCATGAAGCTGCAAGCCGTCACCCTGAGCTTGACTCAGGGTCTGTATAAGTTTTACATTCACCTTCCTCAGATTCCGGAACAACCGCACTTAATTCATACCGCCAAATCTTTCCATTCAGGATTCATCTTCTCCACCAAGGAATTTTTCCATTCCCTGTGCCAATTCTTCAGCTGCTTCTCGCGGGCAATTGCAGCCTCTATATCATTACACTCTTCAAAATACACAAGTTTCACACAATTATATCTATCAGTGAACCCTTCATATTCATGATTTTTATGCTGTAGGACACGCTTTTGTAAATCGCTGGTTACACCAATGTACAAGACAGAATTAGTGGAATTCGTCATAAAGTAGACATACCCTTTTTTACTCATAAAACAATACTGTATGCTTTTACAGATTCCGGGTCAAGCCCGGAATGACCGCACGTCACTCCGAAACAGCAAGCTGTCACATTGGAACTGCAAACCGTCACCCGTCACCCTAAAGCTGCAAACCGTCACCCTGAGCTTGACTCAGGGTCTGTCCAAGTTTTGCACTTGCCTTCTAAAAAAATGCTTGATTTCCCCCTAAAATGCCGTATAATATAGAATAGAGTTGCTCTATAAAAAGGAGTTCACTATGAAAAGAAGATTCCTTACATTTATATCTCTCACCGTGGCAACCCTCCTGCTCTTGCTTACACCGTCATGCTCAGGCCTCGCAACCCCTTCAGCTCCAGATGCCCCGGAAAGCTCAGATGCCCAAAGATACACCCTTAGCGGAAGATTCTCCATGCCAAACTCAGACGCAGCCCCGGCAGAAGTAACAAATGCAACTCCAAGTGCACGAAACGCAGTGCCAGACATGTCCAGCCTTATATACACAGTAGAAGCAGTACGAAGCGACGGCCACATAGAAATAACCACGTCAGAAGACCATTCCACCTACACATTCACAAACCTAACAGCCGGCAGCTGGCAAATCACCGCATACGCAAAGACAAGCGGCGGAACTAGCGTAATGCAAAGCGAAACAAAATCCGTAACACTTTCCAAGTCAAAACCGGACGCCAACACAAGCCTTTCGCTAGAACCAGCAAGCGGAAGCGGAGATATAAACCTTACCATAAGCTGGGACACAAACAGCGGAATAGGATATTGCAAATGGAGCAGCAGCGATTACTCGGCTCTCGAAGGTTCAACTGAAAATCCAAGCGGCTCAGTCACCATAGACTTACGAGGACTCAGCGCAAGAACCTACAGCATAAAAATTTCCTTCTATTCATCCAAAGCAAACGAGGAAGCAGGCCTACCCCCTGTCTACGAATGTATGGAATATATAGCAGTATACCCTGGCCTTACAACAACAAAATGGACAGCGGAAACTGCCTCACATATTGACTCAAGCGGAATCTTCAAAGTTACATCCTCATGCGTAGAAACCTTCGTCTACAGAAAAATCTATGTGTCACAAACAGGCAACGACACGTCCGGTAACGGAACAAGCGAACGCCCCTTTGCCACAATAGAAAAAGCCATGTCCCGCCTTACCGAAGTAGCAACAAAAGGAATCCGTTCGGGAGAAATAAGAGCAGCCACCCCCTGGGAACTTCACGTTTCGGGAACATATACTGCATCCAGCATTAGCGGAGGCGGATTTTTAGACATACCTTCCGTTGTGGACTACTTAAAAATCGTTGGAGAAGGAAGCGGAGCAACAATAGACGCAAACACAAAGGGGCGTGTGCTTAACATTCCTTCAAGTGCCACGGTAACATTAGAGAACATTACGCTAAAGAACGGACGTGCTACAAACGGAGGCGGAATCAATAACGCAGGAAATCTTACCATTAACGAAGGCGTTACAATCACAGGCAATACTGCAACCAGCACTAACAATGATGGTGGTGGTGGCGGCATATACAACACGGGCACGCTCACGATGAGTGCAGGAGAGATAAGCGGCAACACTGCAACAAAACTAGGCGGCGGAATCTTAAACAAGGGCACAGTCTTCATGTACGGCTCTGCTGTTATCGGAGACATCTCAAAGGATGAGTGTGCGACCGAACACTCTTACTCAAACACAGCAGGACAAGGTGGCGGAATCCACTCATACACAGGAGAAGTTTATCTTGGATATTCTGACGCAAGCCATACGGCAGAACTTACTGGCGGCATATGCTATAATTATTCGCCTGATGTCGGCGGGATGTACATGCGTCGAGACATTTTTAAAATAGATTCAGGCTCTGTCTCATATAACTATGGACGAGGCGTCTATGTAGGAAACCAAACTAACGTCGACGAATTCGCATACTTCACGATGAGCGGCGGCACCATCAGCGACAACGAAATAGAGGCTCCCGGCCAAAACGATCAAAAAAACTCAGGCGGTGGCGTATATGTTGGCCGTCACGGCATATTCACTATGACAGGCGGCACCATCAGTTCCAATACTGCTGCTATAGACGGTGGCGGCGTTTACATACCAAATAGAGACGATTCATCCTTCACTATGAGCGGTGGCGAGATAAGCGGGAACACGGCTACAAGAAACGGCGATGGTGTGTACGTGGATAAAAACGTATTTACGATGAGCGACTCTGCCCGCATCGAAAGCAACAACGATGTTTATCTTACAAGCGGAAAATATATAACAATTGCCGGAACACTCACAGGCACATCCCCAGTCGCAACAATCACACCGGACTCATACCCAGCAGCAGGAGCAAACAAACAAGTATTGGACGGCGCAGGACTCTCTTCAAATTATTCAAAGTTTGCCGTAACACCGCAAGCAGACGGAACTGTGTGGTCAATAAAATCGGATGGAAACATCAAGAAAGAAATTCCAACCGCCGCAGATTTTACAAGTGCAGATTTAATAGCAGCGTATAGAGATAGAATGATCATAGAAGATGGTGATACCGGATTCGATACCGACAGCCTCGCAGACATGGATGGAAAAACCCTGCTTACATGGATGGTTTACAGAATTTCAGGTGAGGACGGACCTATAGATACCGATGTATACACGGCTCTTACCTTCTCACAAGTAAGAGGAACAAGCTTCCACATGACTTTTAAGGCTTATCAAGATGGCACATTAATAGGTGATGTTGACGAAGATTACGATTTGGGCGACTATGAACCGAGTGATGACGATCTTTTTATTATATACGAAAACGGGAATTTTGACTGCAATGACGGTATGGCAGGCGGGATTATAACTATAGGTATCGATTCTCCTTATGCCGTATCGACAGGATTAGATGGCAATGATGACGAAAACGGCTATTACCTAATTGAATAATTTTTCAATGCCTGCCAAAACCTTGCCCCCACCCTACCACAGATTCCGGGTCAAGCCCGGAATGACCGCATGTCCCCAAAGCGGCAAACCGTCGCCCTGGAAGTGAAAGCCGTCATGCTGAGCTTGACTCAGCATCTGTATAAGTCCTAGCGCCATCTTTCACAGATTCCGAATCAAGTTCGGAATGACATGCTTCATTCGGAATGACGGTGAACATTCGGGATGACAGGCTGCTATTCATACCGTCCCGCTGTCATGCTGAACTTGTTTCAGCATCTGTACACCCCACAACCGTCATTCATGCTGCCAAGTCTTTCCATTCAGGATTCATTTTCTCCACCAAGGAATTTTTCCACTCCCTGTGCCAATTCTTCAGCTGCTTCTCGCGGGCAATTGCAGCTTCTATATCATTACACTCTTCAAAATACACAAGTTTCACACAATTATATCTATCAGAAAACCCTTCATATTCATGGTTTTTATGCTGCAGAACACGCTTTTGCAAATCGCTGGTTACACCAATGTACAAGACAGAATTAGTGGAATTTGTCATAAAGTAGACATACCCTTTTTTACTCATAAATCAATATTGTATGCTTTTACAGATTCCGAATCAAGTTCGGAATGACAGGCTTCATTCGGAATGACAGTGAACGTTCGGAATGACAGGCTTCATCCAAGATGACAGAAAAGTGTTCAGCATAAAGGGGGGTCTTAGGGGGACTGGTAGATTGTAATTGCAAGTGCACCACTTAAAATAAATAAAAAAACTTCATAGAATGTTTTAACCCAATAACTACCACATCAAAGGGAGAAAACAAACTATGAAGTCATACAGTCATTTTACACAAA
>Ga0310695_10001944_pt1 | contig 45949 bp, 55 predicted proteins | sample RumenRJG_04DNA_FD_203882 | JGI IMG/M metagenome (GOLD analysis project Ga0310695, IMG submission 203882) | Bovine rumen microbial communities from Lethbridge, Alberta, Canada - RJG_04 (v2) (version 2) | ecosystem: Host-associated > Mammals > Digestive system > Stomach > Rumen | place: Canada... | reverse complement strand
CCACGAAATCTCTGTCGATGATGTTAGGGGCCGTCTTGCCAACCTCGCCTTTATAGGAGCGATATCTTACTTTCCGCACTTCACTCTTAAGCTCGAGTTCATCCATAAGCTTTTTGACCGTCTTGTGGTTAATAAGACGATTCCTGTTACGGAGTTCTAGCGTAATGCGCCTATAGCCGTAACGCCCCTTATGCTTATGGAAGATGGCATAAATCATATCTTTCTCTTCTCTGTATTTGTCTTTCTTCTTGCTGTTTTTAAGATGATAGTAAAACGTACTGCGAGCCATCTGTTTGAGTTCCAACAGCAGATCGAGGTCTGCATGCTCGTTGCGCCTTAGTTCTTCGATGGCCCATGCCCAATCACTCTGTTTCGGGCTTCTCTTTCCTCGACTAAGGCTTTCACTTTTTTTAGTAGGAGATTCTCCAGCCTTAAGCGTTCGTTCTCTTTGCGAAGGCGCTCGTTCTCCTTCTCGTACTCTTCTTTTGGAAGTCGCTTGACCATACGCTCATATGTTTTGGAAGGCCTGGACTTATGGGATGCCAGAGCTTCGAATCCGTTCCTCTCAACCAATTTAGCCCAAGTGCATATTGCAGACTCGGAGATATTGTATTTGACTGAAAGCTGGTGCAAAGTTAACTCTCTTTCGTGATATTCACGAACAATTTTGCATCTTTCTTCATAAGGAAGCTTACTTCGGCCTTTCTTTTTCGGCTTAAGGCCTGGGATTCCTTTGCTTCTATATGCATCCAACCATTCATAAAGCAAATGGTGACCCAGGTGAAGTCTGTCTGACACAGAACGGGCTGATTCTCCTTGGAACACATACGATATTGCCTCCAACTTCTCTTCTACACTAAATTCTTTCTTCATCTTGAACCTTTAAGTTGTGTCCAACTTTCTGGGTTCACTTCACATTCTGTCCCTCAGAGTCCGTTAATTATATTATTTGCCGGAATAAAAAGTTTAGTTTAGGTTATGGATATATTATATGCAAATAAACTAAACCGTGCCGAGTTCAATCCCCTTTATTCTTTCTCTTTTTCTTTTGGACGGCAGAAACAACTTTCCACAATGTTGACAGTGTGCGCGTATGCGCGTGAAAAGAAAAATGTATGTTTCTACTTTCTGGAGTAGATGAAATTAGGTTGCAAAGGTAACTGTTGCTCCTTCATCAACCCAAGGTGATCCGATGGTATGACTCAAAATCTCCACACCATTCGGGTCGTATTTGGAGCCATAACCTTGCGCTGATGGTCACAACACCTTGTGAAGCAACATAATTTCTAATCACTCCCGAAAGTAGAGAAATCTACAGTAGGGAAATAAATACATTGAGATTATGGCAAATCAAGCAACAACCACCTACAAGGTAACAGGCACACGCAAGGCAGTGAATGACCTGTGGAGCACACTCCAAAAGATGGAGGTGAACAGTAAGAACATCTGGCTTTACCAGTTGGCAGAGTATTATGGCATCGACTACGAAGCAAAGCAAATCAGCGTCCGTGGTCACATCTATTGGGCAGAGTATGAAGAAGACCCAGCCAATGACTATTATCTACTTTCCTTTGAAACAGAAACTGCATGGGATGCTTGCAACGAGTTATTTGAAGAGATTAACCATTTGCTTTGGGATGAACTCTCTATCTCGTACAGAGTCTGTGAGTGTGGCTGTGAGGTCTATTATGTGCATGATGAAGGCGACTTTTTCCCTGAAGAGGTGGCAGTCAGTTCCAGCGGTGAACCTTTCGAGGATGCTTGTGATGACATCTACACCACACTCAAAGACGCAATCAATGACTGGAGTAAGAAGATGAACATCGAACAAGGCGAGAGAACCGATGAGGAAATGATGAACTTCATCAATGAATATGAGTATGACGATGATGACACCTATTTCTACATCCGTCAGTTTTCATTTGAATAATAAACCTACGGTGGTATGCAGTCGCATCCGATTGCATACCATCGCATAATATCTTTAATCACCATGTACACAGACGAAGATAATAATTCAGATTTGATAGGAGCGTTTTGTGAACTCCTATTCCCATGGAAAGGTCACAGCAACGGCATCATCGTTGATGACTACGGCACAGAGTGGCTTGTTCAGTTGACCAACGGCAAGGAGATAGCCGTTTACAAGGACGAGGTGTTCATCATTTAGAGTTTGGAGAGTCCATTTGTCGTTTCTGGCATTTAGACTCTCTTTCTTTTGGACGGCATTGATTCTTGAAAGTCACTGTAAAAAAATGAGAGTCCACTATAAGCGAACTCTCATTATCACCATTTTTACGTGAATTATCCAATCTTTTATACAATTGAAATATCCACTGTTCTATGCCGGAATTTTCCAGAGTGCCATAATGATTATGTTTATGTGAATAACAATGGTTAAGCTGTAATCTCGCAGATTAACTGTTTTTTCTGCTGGTTGACAATCTCATTCCACAACCTAGAATTCTGGAGTTTGGAAGCAGGTATGTAGTCCTTGTATCTCTCGTAGAACTCAATGCCCTTCTCGTCATAGAGGCTGCAATTATAACGATCGATGATTTCCTCCCAATTCCATTTGTCGGCATACTTTTCCAAAAGCTCATGTGTAAGTTCCAGGCTACTGTTCTCTGACAATTCAGCCCAGTTCCACTTGTCCTTGAATGCGTCGATAATAGCTTCTGTTAGTGTTTCCGTCTCGGCATTTCTGGAGAACTTGTCCCAGTCAATACGATTCCTGAATTTTTGAATCATCGGAATCGTCCAGAGTATGTTGGTATTCTCTGATACCTCGTGCCAGTCTACCTTGTCCTGGTACTTTTCCAATAAGCTCTCAGACCAGTTGTAGTTTCCTGAAAGCTCTTTCCATGCTTCATCTGTGGAGATCTTCTGCATGAATTCATTACTTAATGCCTTTGTTGCCATAATACAAAAAGATTAAATGTTATACTGTTTGTTACTTTGATAATGCAAAGGTAAAGTTTGCTTATGCCGAATGGAGGCACAACCTTTAATTTTTTACAAGCAGAACCCGATTTTTCTTGTTCCTTTAGTTTCAAGTCTTTCGCTGTCACAATAGGTAAACAGCTCTTCTATAATATTCTCAGAATCTCCATGAAGGATATTCCCAATTGTGTAATGTCGGGCTATGTTCTCTATCTGTCCTCCGCTGAAATCGTACTTAGTAGCTAGGACACGATATTGTTCTTCGTTCAGCTTGGGTATCATTTCATGCCACATGTTCATACGAGCTTCAACTGTTGGCCTCTCGAACTTGATTTTGTAGAGAAATCGGCGTTCAAACGCTTTATCCATATTCTGAGCGAGGTTAGTTGTCGCAATAAGTATTCCATCAAGTGTTTCCATTTCCTGAAGGATGATATTCTGGATTGAGTTTTCCATTTTATCTACTGCCCTCTCTGCTCCCTCCTGACGTTTGCCAATAATAGCATCTGCTTCGTTGAAAAGGAGAATGGGGGTTATCTGACATTCTTTAACTTTAGCCCTGTAGTTGTCAAATACTTGCTTGATGTTCTTCTCGCTCTCACCAACCCACATGCTCTTAATTTGCGATATGTTCACTTGAAGGATGTCACGCCTGGTCTGTCTGGCTAGTTGTAATACAGTCTCGGTCTTTCCGGTTCCTGGCAGACCATAGAAAAGACATGTAAAACCACAACGGAAGCCAGTATCTTTCATGCGAGCACGGATTTGTTTGTACTGTACATCGTCAAGCAGATTACATAACTCTGCTATGTTGGAGTTTATCTTCTCTCCATAGAACAACTTTTTGGGTACTATCTCTTCGGACTTAATCATGTCACCCCTTTTCTTACCTTGATTCAAAGAAGAAAGATTTAGTTCTGCGAACAACTCTCGTTTGGCCTCAATAGTCATACGAAATGATTCTCTGTCAACAAAACCATCGTCGTTGTTGTACTCAATCTTTTTCTCCGTCAGAAGTACATGCTCTCCATCGCTCAAATGTGATTTTACACGGTTCCAGCATCGTTTGTCATAAATGAAATCGAGATCGTGATACCTAATATTATCGTCATTGTTATTCACGAACAGATGAGAAAAAAGAATCAACATCATTTCATCAACTTCCCCTAAATCATAGCTCCTAACTTTCTGAACATAAAGAAGCTGACTATTGCAATTAAACAGATGCCTAATCTTTTCAACAGTTGCATCATAAGTCAATTCGTCATCCTTCCGCAAGTTAAATATATCCTCAATCTCCCCAAACAACTCCTGGCATGAAAGGCCAGAACAGTCCTTTGGAGTGTATTTCTGGTTGTTCTTAAACGCATCCACAACTTCTATGGGTACTCTATATGAGATACGGTTGTCGCCACGACTGCATCTAACGAGTTCTCTTTTTTCAAGAACATCAATCGCTGGCATGTATCTTATAATCCTGGTCGTCCGACAATCCAAGAACTTGCCAAAGTCGCTGATGGTAATACTCGTATCATCGCTGTTATCGATAAACAGAGCCATCATCACACTCTGCTCCTTAGTGAGTTCCATCTTTTCGGCCATATGCCTAATAGGTCTATCAGCCTTCCTATAGAACTCAGAACTAAGTCCAGTCCCCTTTGCCCTTTCGACGATTTGCTCTACTGCTGTGAGCAAGTCCATTTGTTTTCTTGCAGCCATTTTCTTATGCCTTTTTTATACATGTGAAGTTTTATGGCACAAAGTTACGAGCAGGATGTGCCGTTTAGGGGCATAGGTTTGAGAAATTTGGAGAAACGAATAAAAAAACTGTTTTCTTCTTTTCTATGGCATCTTTTTCAACCATCGCAAGTATTCGTGACAACTCACTTTCATCTTCCCACCACATTTTTGCCACATCGTCAACGAGAATTATATTAAAACTACAATTGGCTAAAGAAAGCCATCCATCAGCATCAAATTGAACATAGTTCGACCAAAAGGAGCCATTCGGTAAATACTCATTAAGTTCTTCTGGATGCCAGAGAAAACCATGAGTTTTGTACTCTGACAATTCTTGCTCCAGCCAATTATATTCAAGTTCGTTAGATGCACTTTCAAGGCAATTCTTTCTTACAAGAGAGAATACTTCGTTTTGTATTTCCTTCTTGGCAAAGGTAAGGACGGTTAAGGGTTGGCCCAATTCTACTCCTATCTCATAGACGAACCTGCCAACATCTGTTATAGGTTGTCTTGACCTAACAAGCCATAAGCCAGGCTGGATGACCTTCTCTAATGAATCAATGATTTCCATACTATACACGTTTTATTGTGCAAAATTAAAAATAACCTCTGCCGTTTGGGGGCAGAGGTTGAAAGTAAAACAGTAATTTGATAAAAAACTATGTGTTTGAATCAATTTCTGTTTGTAAGGAAATCAAATTGTTGATAATAGTATCTACTACACTTGACAAATCTCTCTCAACATTAAAACAATAACAACTCTTCCTATCACCTTGCTCCTCTGACTTTTCATTTGGTCTGTGTTTGTAATTCCACTGGCTATCCATCAGATATATATCATAGACTTGATTATTATTCTCTCTATACCATCTAAAATAAATGGTCTTTTCTGGTTCCAGCTGGAATGTCATGTCAATATCAAAGCCCCAAAGAAGATTCGTGCCAGGAATTAAAGCTTCTTCGTTTTTGAGTTGGAATCTCTCATTTTTCAACATGGCGAAAATCGCCTGATTTCTAAACCCATGCGATAACATTACTCCACGCTTATCACCACAGAAGTATAAAGCGTCATAGGGCCATCGGATATACATTTCCCTCTTATTCTCATTACGTTTAAGAATGTACTCAATTAGAGATCGGTTAGATAGAGTCCGAATTCTATCATCTTTGATTTCCGTTCTCGGTTCATCACCCATAAGAATGTGATGGACGGGGGACGCGTAAACGTATTGATAGTTCCTATCTACAAGAGTTAATACATTCTCTTTCCATGTTGTAGCTAAACCATTGAATATTTTGTGAGACCACCATAACTGGGAATCCCAACTGTCACAATAGCTATAAAGACATTGTAATGTGTCAATCAAATATTCTTCTTTCAGTCCATTTGGGTCGAAAATCTGTTTTGCCCTTTCAAGCTTCCTGTCAAATAGATCCCATGCAGTTGGCATACCATTGACATCATTGAAAAGAAAAGCAATAGCACCTTTGAAAAAATACAGCTTTTCCGCACCTTCTATTTTTTCCTTCCATTCGTCGTTTTTGAAACATTTTCTTGCTTTGAGGATTTCTTCTGTCAACTGTTTTTTGCCAAAGATTTCACCTGGCAATCGTTTTTCATCTATGGATGCCAAATACCCAACAATATCATCCGTCATATTGATGGATGTATCTGCCGATAATGATAATAGACTCTGATCGAAGAATCTAATTGCACTTACAGCTTGCTCTCTATCAATATAACTATTCTCTAGAATGTTCCACACAAAATGCATCCATGATTGTAGGGTATCGATCTTAACATTATTGCAGTTTTTCAAATAGACAAATACTGCGTGCATAGCAACTCTTTGTTGAACTGTGATCGTTGAAATCGAACCATCTTCAAGATACTTTGGAACAAAATAGAATGGTCGAGACTCGGTGCCTACTACTTCTTTCCAATAGGGGGTAAACAAGCGATTTACCTTTTCTGACAGGTTCTCTTTACCGTCTCGTTCTTTTATCTGAACATATAGTGCATGGAGTTTATTCATGCATATGTAAAGGGTCTCTATGCACTCTTTGTTAAGCACATTTTCATAAAGAGAAATATTCTTATAACCTGATGCGTTTTTCTCAGTTAAAGCTTTATAAAAGTTGTGTCCTGTTACTGATTCCGGTTTTCCATCACCGTCATAATGAGCCATGAACCAATTTAAGAAATAACGATTCAAGAATTTGAGAAAAATGTCATCAATCTTGTGCTCAGGTGAACGATTTAGCCAAAATATATCCGTCCATTTAGTATCAAGAAGATGGCTAAAACTATCTTCTGTTTTTCCATCCTCATCAATAAGAAGAGTCTCGCCATCTGGCTTGTAATTGAGTAAATCCACCTTGAAATTCTCAAAATCCGTAAGCACCTTACCGCGTGCATTCATTTTGATATACAAATCATCTGATAATGGAAGGTTCTTATCCTCCATATCAAGTGTATAAAATTTTATTGGTGAATAAGCAGATTTAAGCTGATTAAGGTAATCAGCAAGCGTCTCTTGGGTTAGATTCACGCAGATTTCTTCTATTCCATCAACAATATCGTTTCCGTCTTTGTCTTCTTTAGCTGTTCCACCTAGCATTCGTAGCATTGACTGAATTGTTGGATCTTGCTCATAAGAAGTATAGAACCAATGCTGATTTCTAATGAATGCAACGATATTATCTTCCCTACTGTATTCCTCACCTGTTTTTCTATTGTATTCGTACCTTATAGAACACAACTTTTCACAGAAATTCCTTGATGAGACACGGGTTGCATAGGAAAAATGTGAAAGTGATTCCCGATCTGACTCCAGAGAACCCGTACACAAGGAAAGATACCAATGGAGAAGCCATAATGTTGTAAGACGCTGCTGGCCGTCCAGAGGATATAATATGTTGTTCTCATAACTCCCATATACAAAGTCTAAAACCAGCGCTTTGCCGCTTTCTAGAGCTTGGAACAGCTGTTTCAGGAAACGTTCCCTCAAATACTCTTGGCCAGAGCGTCCCTGAGCATAGTCTCGTTGAATTATAGGTATAACGATCTTCTTTTCCTTTACGAGATTCCAAAAAGAAGTCAATTTGCTATTATTTGTCATAACAAGAATTGTTTTAGTGTTTCCTTAATGTCGTTTAAATATGCTTCTGCATCATCCCGGTTCCATGTGTTCGGATCAAAAGCTTTCGTATCATAATACTTCATAAAGACATATTTTGTGCAGGGTGGGATAAAAGATGATTGCCCCTCTGTAACTTGGGCATCTATGATGATTCCATTTTCGTCAATAGTGGGTGGGGCATACTTTTTACCTTGCTCCTTTCCTATAATCACTCTACGCTTCGACGGATAAATGGCATTTCCGTAGCTCCTATTTGTTGAAGCATCAAGAAGAGTAAAGTTCCACAGTTTGTTTTTCTCTTCTTGTGACAATTGCCTCCCGATTACAGCCTTTTCTTCTACGATTTGTTTATATACACTGTCAAAATCCTTGTCCCTTTCAGCCTTCCTATCAACGTCGTTGTCATTTTTTACTTGATACTTCAAGAAGAAAGCCTTAATGTGCTCTCGTATGGTAAGATCTTCTTCGCTTCTGAGGCCAAAATAGGCATTCAACAGCCATTCACGCTGCGAACGGATGTCATTGAGACGGTTTTCGGTATTGGAGTCAATATGTTCAATGTCCCAACCTTCTGACTTGTACAGATGAAAAGGAAACTTATAAAAGACACCGGCCCTGTATTTTTCATTTTGACTCAGCACCTTGTTCTGATTGATAATCGTCTGTACATTATGCAACAGCAGGATGGGACGGCAGTTCGTTTTTGGGCCACCATTCCCTTCTTCGTAAACGGTGTTGTCAACGTCTTTATTCTTAATGCAGCGTTTTATCTCATTAATCAGGAATACATTTCTAAACTCGGATTTAAACTTTGACTTGTTCCATTCATTATAAAGAGTGTACAAGAAATCAGGGTCATGGCAACATACTAAGAATCCGATATAATGATATAATTCCATATCATCATACCATTCCTTAAGAGTCTGATATATTTCCATAACATTCTCCCAGATTGTCTTGATGATTTCGTTCTTGGATTGATTGGACTCAACCCCTTTTGACATGAATCGATAGAAATATCTGAAAGTAAAAAAATCATCTGTTTCTGTCAATCCCTCTTCATAACCACAATGTAACATGTCATTTTTAGCAATCAGGAAGAAAATCAATTCGATGCGCGTTGCCCGTTCTTGTCCGATATTGTTCAGGAACAACCAGAATTCACGAGATTGGAGGGAGTATTCAATTATATCCCACTGCATCGCAATCTCCTGCTGCAATGCTTTTATATAGGTGTCATCATTGAGATACTGATTGAAGTTAGACTTGTTTAATAGTAGAGCCTTAACCAGTTCCGCATTTGTCAATGATATTTTTCCAATATTCAAGCGTGTAAAAACTTCTTTAGGGTTGACATCGTTGGTCTCATACCATATAAATTTGACTTGTTTCAACAGGACGCTACTGATGTCTATATCTTGATGTTGACTAAGCCAACGCTTGATTGTCTGAAATGCATTCCACATATGATAGTAATCAATATTACTTTCATAGTCCTTGCTAACGGTGTCACTTTGTATCTGATCAAGATATTCCGCACTTCCTTGACGCGTTTCATATTCTATAGTGTAGGAGGACATGCCTAACCCATACTGAATCAGTTTAATAGTCGTAAGTCGTTGTTGGCCATCAACAACCTCCCACATGCCTTTCAAGAGCCTTTTAATGGTATCTATGTCATTCGCTTGTTTGATTCGCTCAATCACATCACCCTCTTTCCTTTCTACGACTACTAGCGGTTGAATGCAATATATGCCTTTTGCTCCATTGTTGATAAATTCTGCTATATCGTCCAATAGATCTTCAACTTGTCGTGTAGTCCATCTATATCCTCGCTGATAGGCTGGGATAAAGAATGACATGTCTTGTAAATCCTCGATAGACTTTAGTTCCAAGTTATTCATAATCTTTCTATTTTCGTTTTTATTATTTGCAGCAATGAATATGATTATGTATAGTGGATATGTTTAAAACTATAGTATCTCCCTTGCGATCCAGGCACATGCTTCTGCATCAGCCAGTGCATGATGGTGATTCTCTAACTGATAACCACATTCTGCTGCCACCGTATGCAACTGATGATTCTCCAAGTCTGGGAAACAACGACGTGATGCACATAGCGTATCGAAAAAGTCATAGTCGGGATAGTCCATCTGATAAACACGGAACACTGCTTTCAGACACCCTTCATCAAAAGGTTTGTTGTGGGCCACAAGAGGCAATCCCTGGATTAATGGCTCTATCTGCGCCCATACTTTCGGAAACATGGGAGCATCTTCTGTATCTTCCCGGCATAGGCCATGTACCTGGGAACACCAATAGTTATAGTAGTTTGGTTCTGGTTGGATAAGTGAATAGAAAGAATCCACTATCTCACCATCCCTAACAATGACAACGCCTACAGAACAAACGGAAGAGCGTTCATTATTTGCCGTTTCAAAATCTATAGCTGCAAAATTCTTCATATATTATGTCTTTTCTGTTATTTCAGCAAATCTTCTATTTTGTCCCACCTTTCCTCGGCAATTTTCAGTCCGTTCTGTGACTGTGAAGCTAAAGGATTCTGATATTCAGGATATGTGTATTTTAATGATGACTTACCAGGTTGGTTTTTACCTTCCAACCATTCAGTAAAAACTCCAACTATCGGTTTGCATGTCAGAGTTCGATTCCAGTCTTTTACATACCAAAGGTTGCTCGAAACGATTAGTTTCTTGACCTCATCTTTTGATAAGATATAGAACTTCATTTCGGAATAGTTTTCTTTAGGTATATACACAAATACCCACGGACCGATAATCGAAGTATCAATATTAGGTATTGTACCATCCAACTCAGAAGTGAAGCCTGTCAATATGTTATGTGTTGTTCCGGTTTTGACCTGTATCATAACACTCTTCCCTGTTTCTGGGTTCATACAAACCAGATCAGCATTTTTGTAATTCTGAAATGAACTGTTGATATTGATTACATCAAAGCCTTTCTTCAATAATTCCAAGGCTACAGCGGTTTCGCCTATAGCACATATTCTTGTATTATCTTTCTTCATGTTAGTCTTTTCCTATTCCGTGTAACGAACCAAGTGCAAAGAATATCCATCTAGGCAATATAACATTGCGGATATTGTATTTATACCATTCGTCAAAAGCGGTTACAACTTTGAATTTGTAGTTCGAGTCGATATGGAAAATACCTTTGAAATCAGCAAGGACAAACGTTTCGTCAGGACGGCTATGGGCATAGATTAAGAATTCGTTAAACGCCTTTTTCATGTCACCGATAAAATCGTCCTTATCTGGCATTGGTATTTCATAGTATTTTTTGACTTGATAATCTGGAAGATTGTCTGCGAAGATGAAGTAGCATGGTTCTCCGTTCTCATCTTCATCATTTGCTTCACAATCTCTGAAATATGTTAGAGTCTTGTCATCAGTAAGTACCTCCTCAATCTCGTCATAAGCGAAACGTTGCATTTTCTTTCGCAAGGACGTGCCTTCAATAAACGTCGGAGCGTTCATTGCTACGGAAGCTTTTTCGCCTATTTCGGCAAAAGAAGGCCCACCTTGGCAGAAGGCATCTACTGCCCACATTACAAACATGGGATTATACTCTTTGAACATCGTTGGATTTACATTTACGAAAGCTGTACCGTCTTTGTGAATGGCACCACGTCCTTCAAACAAAATGTCGCAGTTGTCACCAGCCAAACCTGGCAATTCTGCATCATTAAAGTATCTAACTAAAGATGTATAACCTTGATGTGTCACTACGTCACCAGTAAAAATATCTCTGCCCATATCGTCCTTTAACTTTGTGTCAACACCTGCAAAGATGACTGGCACAGTGGATAAAAGCGTATGAGCAAGCTGGTCATTTTTGTGGTAAGGAACATAGTCTTTATCTTTGGTGATTAGCATCATAACATCACCATCGAAATAAAAATCACCAAAGTAGGCATAGTCAAACTTACCCCAAGGGTTAATGAATCGTACACGTCGGCTTAACAAAAACCTCTTAATGTCTTTGCGTTCCATAATGTCACGATAGTATATACGGCACATGTCCTGTATTCCACGAAAGCTAAAATTGACTTTATCCATAGTTATTCCTTATATTTGTTCCACATTCTTTTAATTATGCCACCGATTTCCTTACGGAGCCAGAAGGGTTCCAACACCTCAACGTCTTCGCCATTGGATAGAAGTTCAATAATGAAATCGAACTCAGGACGTAAACGATATGTAAATATACTGTATTCGTCGTTCCTCTCCACCTCATCCTGAGAAGAATGAAGCTTTAATGAACGTATATAGTTCGCTTGACCTGCTGAAACTTTGATTTTTACCGTCTCTGTCTTTCTTTTGGTTCCTGCTATCACACCATAACAATCTTGGAAGAACACCGACGGCTCAAAATCTTCTGGCATTTTGAACTTATCCTTTTGCTTCCATAATCCATAGATGCGATCAAGAGAATAAATCATCACTTTGTTATAGTAAGGACTGAGGGCTACCATGTACCAACGCTGCTTGAAAAGCTTGACACAGAGGGGATGCACATTAAACGTGTGGTTCTCTTCACGCCAATAACTCTGATAAGTAATGCGGATAACATTGTTGGTTTTCATTGCCTCAATTATCATTGGCAGATACTTAACTCCTGAAGGTATATCTTCAAGTAGGATGCGGTCTTTCAACTGTTGGCTATCCAAAAGTAGGTTGCTCACAGATATTGTACTTAGTAGCCAACTGCGAAGTCCACCATTTTCGACTTCTCGCGCGTTACCTATATAATAATGGTAGCCACCTTTACGTTCACAGTCAATGACAAGACCGAACATTTCCTCTGCTGCAATACGCCATTTGTGAAATGTTCGTAAAGGTATTGGTTCTACGTCCATGTCATCGTCCAGCCACTTCTGATTGATTTCTTCAAAAGTTATATGACCAGCATTATAGATGGTTTCTACCAGCCAGACGTATTTTCCTAATAGATTTTTAGCCATAACGTGATACAAAATTTCTGCAAAGATAATGAAAACATGTGTAAAATTGAGGCACAAGTTACTCAAAAAACGATTTATTAATGTTTTTTATCCAACTTCTGCTTCAAGTATCAGCGTTATTCTATCTGCGACCTCACTTGTTAGTCCCTCTTTTGAATTAGTTTTCATGGTATGTTGAGTGTTTGCGGTGCAATGTTATCAATAATCAGATTTAGATTATACACTCAAATACCCATTAAACCTCTTATACTTCGTGTTAGAAGAAAACAGTTGATTTCAATGTATGTACGTCCTTCATAGGTATGAAAGGCTCACTTGACCTTCTTCTGGATTATTTCTTTTCCCTTCTCTCCTTTGTCGAGAGTCATGCTGCTGTCTTTCAGACCGGCTTTTTGGCCGAACATACCTAATCTCCTTTCCATCTCTTCGGATGTAACACGTCCACTGCATTTCTTTTTTACCTGTCGATGGGGCATTCCTCGTTATCCATATTTCTTGCTGAAAATGGAATGATACGCATTTCCTCGCTATATACTTCTCGCTTCGATAGCCAGGACGTGCTTCATTGAGCGTTAGACTGTCGAGCATCCGCCTTTTCGTATCTGTCACTGAATTGTTCTTATTCCGACTTCTTCATTTATGACTTTTCCGGGCGAAGCGAGTCACACTTACTTTTTCCGCTGCAAAGTTAGTGCAAGCCGTATTCTGCAAGTACCAGGTGCCTTATTCCCTGAATTTTTTCAAAAACTTTTTGCCGTCTGTGCCAGCCAATAAAAACTTTTCCAGGCCCAAGGGTGAAATAATTCGGTAATTCCTTGCATTCCCATACTTCCCTTGCCAACTCTGATAGCATCGTAAAAAATAAATGTTTCACTTCTAAAAATTCAAAAAAAATGAAAAAGATCGAGAACACTTTCACAGTATTAGGTTTCGTAGGTAAGGACGCTCAAGTCCGTGAGTTCGAAAACGCAAGCGTAGCACGCTTCTCTGTAGCAGTCTGCCGTGGCGAGAAGGACAAGGAAGGTAAGACACAGTATACCTCAGCCTTCATCTCTATCGAGGCATGGCGTAAGAACGAGAACAAGGATTCTTTTGATCGTATCAAGAAGGGCGTCATGCTCACATGTGAGGGCTACTTCAAGCCTGAGGAATGGACAGAGGAGGACGGCATAGTCCGCAACCGCGTCATCATGGTAGCTAACAAGTTCTACGAAACTCCAGAAAAGGAGCTGGGAGAGAAAAAGGAGAAAGGCAAATAAGCCTTCCTCCTCATCTTTAAAGCGGTCTTCGGACCGTTTTTTCCTAATAACTTCTTGTTGCACTTATATTGTACGTATAGTTATGGCGGTGAATCCAATTGAAAATTTCCCTAAACTTATTATATTACTAGTTACTACATACAATAATAACCAACAATTTATCTTCAAGTTTTTCATCTGTCGCCATACCCCAGATGCATTCTGTATCGCTTGTGAAATAACCACTAATTAGTGATACTATCTGGTTCATCTCATCCATTTGCAAAGGATTCTTGGAGGATGTAGCCATATACAGTATTACTTTATTGTAATCTTTATGGCAGATATTGCTGTAGCTGTTCATTTCACGAATGATACTATCAATCCTCGTTTCACTAAAATGTGGAAATGAAATGATTCTTCTTTTAAGTATTGCATTAGCATGATAGAGATAGTCAAGATCATTTTTGTCTATCTTAATTTGCATGCCATTCTGTGTGAGTTGGGCAATAAGCTCTTCTAATTCTTCACCTTGACTAATATTCGATTTAATGTTGTTATCTATCATGATAATATTTGTTTTGAGATAAACAATACAACTTCTTTTGTTGATGATTCTCTGAAATTCCAAAAGACATTACCCTCGTCTGGTAACTCGTCAATATATGTCTTGATAGGATATAATGCTTCCCCAAACGTATCTGGATTATAATGCTCAACAGTAAATGTCAGCAGATAGTTAGCATGATTTGGATTAATATTCTTTCTCAATTCTGTAGTTGCTTCACTAATTTTCTCGTTATAAGCGCAAGAATGAATTGAAAGTTCATTTCTGCCTTTAATCATCGTAAAAAAGTCATTAAAATCAAAACAGACTAACCCATGAATTTCTACATTGTGACGAATCAAAGACAAAAAGCTTTTGAATTCATTGTAAAATTCATCCTTGTTAGTGAATGACAGAACAGAATCAATGTCTGCCATTTCTGGAACTTGCAGCTCTGAGTCTATCAGAACTGCAATAGCTCGCTTGGCTTTCTTATGATTGGCAAGTACATTCTTAATATTCTGAATACCATTTTTTGATGATACCAGTACCATATTCATCAATACATAAGAACTATTCCCTAAAGAATAGATGTGTTCGGAACGTAGTTGGCTAATAACCAATTCACTTACTTGATCAGCCGCAATCAACCTTACAGATTCTAATACTATTTCTTCCATATCATTTAACCTTCACAAACATTGTTCTAATCGCAAGAAGTACCATTATTCCAGAAATTAGTAAACTAATTGTCTCTCCAGGAATCCATCTATTTCTTGGATCATCATTGAATATACCATAAAAATTAATGCTATCGCAATACCCAATTACATTCGTAGATAAGTGGATATTGACATATCTTTCAACCAAAGTAGGAATTCCCTCATAGTTGATATGCCAGCAACCCAAGTGAAATATTCCGCAAGCAATCAGGATTAGAGAGAAGGGGACGAATCCGTTTCTGAAAAATCTATGATGCCAAAGTTTTGAAGAGTAAAACCACGAGTAACCAAGTAAATGGATCAGATTTTCGTATTTTTTTGTTATGTTGTATTTGTTCTCCATAATTATATAATTAGGATAAAGGGAGATACATAATCTCCATTGTAGAAAATAACAATTTAACCAATTCTTTCACAAATGAAATATGATCCATTCATCTTGTGAGGATCAATATTAATCCCATATTTGCTCGTGAATAAACTTGCAAGCAATGGCTGCTCGCGAGTTAATCCAAGGGGTGGAGTAGTAGAAGTTGTACTTGTTTCTACAAACATTCCTTTTTCAAGTCGCTGACGTTTGTCTGTACATGGGGCATTACCGTTGTTCTTGACTAAAATTTTCCAAAGTGCCATAATTGAATATCTAATAAATTAAAATAATATTGCAAAGGTAATGTTCAAAAGTGCCGGTTGTGGGCATACCTTTGGATAATTTAATCCCACAGATATAAAAAATTATCGTGAAATAGATCTAAACCTTCCTGAAATGCCTCTTGTTCTTCGGGTGCTATTGTCCCATGAGCATACAGTTCAAAAGCATATATCATTTTGTCAAGGGCTTTATTCCATTTCTCCATAGAAGAGAAATTTCCGGAATATCCATGTTTGTCATATGACCTGAAGGCACGAAGTCTTGTAGCGATTAACTGCGCTATCAAATGACCAGTTTGCCATATTTCTTCTTCAGGATAGTCATGCTTATGACTCCAATTCTTATTTGATTTAATTTGTCGTTTCATCCTTGTTTAAATTATTTGTCATATTATAAGCTGCATATGATATTATGGCCTGGTTACCTAAAGAAGGATCTATAGCAAAAAAAACATGATATTGTTTGCAGCCACACACTGTTGAAACTAAATAATGCAACATCGATTTCTCCTTTGGAGTTAATACTTTTTGCCCTGTTGTCACAAGCAGTATCAAGTGCTCCATATTTGGAATCATCTTGTAGTCTTTGATTAGTCTACATAGATATTCCACACCTGATTCTTTCATAGCAAATGACTGAATTACTTCTGTGCAGAACTTCTCAGAGTAAAATAATTGGTATAGATGGTCGATACTGAGATCTTCTAGCCATGGAATTATCTTTGCAATGTATTCAGCGATAACAGATAACCTTCTGTAATATAAATCCATGAATTCTTCCCTGAATCTTTTCTTTCTCTTCGACCTGTTGGCCTTGGATTTAGATAGATATTCTTTAGCTTCTTTGGACAGTTCTTGATGCTCACATATCGACAACTCTTTCAGTGTGGGAACTTTTCCACCATGCTTAGCAATGATTTCTGCATAGAAGTCGAATTTCTCTTTGTAATTCTTAAAGTCAGATGGCTTGCAAAACATATCATCGAAGCACTGTTCGTGAGTCTGCGGTGTGAATCCATAAAAGGATGAGTGCCATAGACAGCATGCAGCAATCTCAGGTAAGGTTGCAGTGACATCTTTGTCAATGACAATCTCTTTAGTTAGAGAGTGATCCCAAAGATCACCTTCCATTGGCCATGCTTCTATGTGCTTGTCGCCTTCATAATCTGAGTAATATCCAATCTTACAGACATTCCCATTTGCATCATTAGATACTTTTGGTTCCAACTTGATTAGCATGTCGTAATGCAATTTATACCATCCCAATGCATTATTCACCTTATAATGCTCTATGAGATATGGCTCCATTTCCTTGAATGTTACTTTTTTGAGTAGTTCTTTGTATGTCATAATGTTTAATTTTAATCTGTAAAATCATATTTATCCCAATCAAGGTCATCGTCTTCATCAACACTTGTACTATATGACGTATTGCTACAAATCTCAATGTTGAAATCTCTGACCCAAAGTAAATCATATATTGAAAACTGAAGATGGCTCCAAAGATTATGAAACGCATATATCAAGTGCATGTCATTTGTCTGGGAACTATCCAGACCTTCATTCCAATTATCTTCTTCTCCCAGATAGAGTAGCTGATTTGCAAAATCTTTGCTATTCTCTCTATCACGAGAACATAGGTGGAAACTACTCGTCACACCAGAATCGTAAGTTGACATGAAATCATCTAGCGCACCATTTAGCACTTGCCACATTTTCTTTGATCGTATCGTTTGTACGGGATGCGTTCTTGGATAGGTATACCCCAGAAAACATTTCCCTTCAACCTCGATTTCATCAGTGTATGAACTGCTTTTAGTCTTGTTATATATTTCGACAGATCTTTCTCGCATGATTATCAAATGTTCTTTCATTGACATGTTGAAATCAGTAAGCAATGACTTGTTATAGTCATTCATAGCAAATTTCTTGTCAAGAAAAGATTTTCGCAGGCATAGAAGTCGCTGAATCGCAAATGCATTTCTTTCACGAAGTTCCCACTTATTATTGATCTGATAGTAGAGATTAAGTATCTCAATCTCAATAGCTTTTATCTCAGGAGATTCAAATAAACACCTTACTTCAGACTCAAACTGTTTCTTTTGCTCTTTTAATGGAATTGTATTCATAACCATATCATTTTGATGCAAAAATATAAAAGAGGTATGCCAACTGTGGGCATACCTCTCTGAAACTTAACACACATACTGAAATGTGTGACTCTATTTCTTACTTGTTGATAAATGTCTTGGTACATGTATCTTTCTTATAATTATAATAGAATTTTTTAAAGACCTTGTTTCCTTGATGTTTCACAATACTTATCACATTCTGGTCCTTCAGATTAAAGTTATGCTCGTCCATGAACACATGATAATATTCTGGATTGCCAATAAACATCAGCGTATCTATATCCTTATAAAAGTCCTCATTTTGCGGCCATAATGGAATATAGACTTCCTGTGCAACAGCAATGATTGAAATTTCCAATTCATTTGCCAATTGTTTAAGCTCGGAGATTATATACTTCAGTTCCTCAATCCTCTTTTTGTTGTGAATGCCAGATTCTACGTTTAGCAACTGAACGTAATCAATGTAGACTAACCTTGTATTATTTTCGATTACTGCCTTCTTAACTGCACAGATTATTTCTTCAATACTGATATTAGCCTTGTCATTAATAATAAAAGGGTATTTCTTAACTCTCTTTTTGGCATTCTTAAATTTCTTGATATCATTATCAAGTTCTGATTCATCATAGTCAATACCGTTATTTTCATTTATTTGAGGATCGCCATATAAACGACTAATAATATAAGGGTACTTATCAAAATCTATATCACTTTTCATAAAAGCCATTTTGTTTATAGCATGTTCTCCATCCATTTCCGGAAGAAAGTAAATAGAAGAAATATGTTCAGTTGATATATTGAGAGCACTTCGCAATGAGAAAATCGTTTTTCCTTGTGCAGGTTTTCCCATGAGCATTGCTAATTCTCCTTTGTGCCAACCGTGTAGCAAATAATCAAGTCCATGATTACCTGTAATTAGTGCATCTATATCAATGAAATCGAAAGACTTGTAATTGTTGTCGAGGATTTTGTCAAGAGCAGTGTAAATCTCATCTTCGGTCTCATAAGGAATGGTTCTAAAATATCTATTCCCATTTATCATTGCTGATAAGGAAGATGAATGCTTGTTATAAAAAACAAACACAGGAATATTATGAGCTTCTGCATATGCCAATTCGTAACCAACACCAAGAGAAGCATTAGAGCATTCTGCTATGACCATATCACATGACTGTAGCCAGTTAACATCACGTTCATAGATATGTGAGTCGATTATCCGAGTCTGCTGCTTCATGCTAATTGCAGTTTTGCCGATATGTTCGGTCAGCACTTTATCTTTCCGGCTGATATAATCAATCATCCTTTGATACAGTTCTGCATCAGCTCTGCCACCACGAATGGAGCCTGCGAAATAAACTTTGTTGTTCATACTGCTTTACTTTTGTAATTTGGTGCAAAAGTAAAATGGAGCTATGCCAACTGTGGGCATAACTCCATAAAAGTTTTATTTCTCCATCAATTTACCATGACCTAAGCCAGAATTCATTAAAAATATCGCTCTCTGTGTCTTCTGTTGCTTCAGGTAGCAAATCATAGAATGAAAAGATATTGAAGCCAAACGATTCCGCAATTTTGTATGATTCGAATTTTGGATCATCGCGATCAATACATGTGATTAATGCATAATGTTTCTGCCAGATATCATTATCATGTTCTTGATCTACATAATGGCGATCAAATTTCTTTCTATATACTTCTAATTGGTTACGTGATACTCCGTCATCATCATAGGAATTATGAAGCATCGTATAATATTTGTTTTCTATCAAAATAGCATGATGCTCTGTTTCTCCATTGCACTGAAGAGCTACTTCTACCCAAAGATCAATATTCCAGTATTCTTTCCATACCTTTACTTCTGATACTATTACGTCATCTGACATTGGTATTTCTAAAAGCAAGCCTAACATATACCTACAATAATGTCTCAGCAGAGGTTTGTTGTCGATATCACATTCATTGGCAGCTCTTCTCAGCGTCCATGATAATACATAATCCATAACTATCTCAGCTTTGCCGTCTGTTTCGCTTGAATCACGCATCAATCTTGGTAGCGATTTATCTTTAGTGTCCATATTTCAACTTTATTTATTATACAACCAATATTCAAATTCAAGTATTACTATTACATTGAGGAAAGATGTGAGACTATATCATTTAGAAGTGACTTTGTCTCTCTAATAAATAAATCTGTATCTTTAAGTCTATTTGTCATTTTCAAATATCCAATCCAACCTACCTTATCTTTACTCGTAATATAAGGACTGAATTTATCTATGGATTGTAGTGATGCCACCAATGAATCAAAATTATCACCTTTACACTGGTTTTTCTCCAAATAAGTAATTCCTATACTTTTTTCGTCTGCTTGGTTTATCAACGCAAGTTTTAAGATGTTTCTTCCTTCAGAATCCTTAATAAAGAATCTCACCCAGTCATTTTGGTATTCAGCTTTCTCAAGATGTAATTGATACTCGCAGAAATTATTTAGGCAAGCGTAAATATACTGCCATCTTAATAGACTTTCGAGTTTGATATTGGCACGATCATTTCTTTTCTTTTTAAAATCATTGACCACAGTTTTCATTTTCTTTTCAAAATTGCTTATATCGATGTTTCCTCGATCAATAGAGAATGCTAACCCTAGAGCTTTTCCTACTAATTCCATCTCCTCTGAAGACCAGAAACTGCTAGTGTGATTGATACCATAAACAGGGATATCTCCGATAACTCCATAATCTAACTTTACCAAATCTGATAATAGTGGCTTCGTATTTTCGACAATGAGATCAGTACAGTTCTTACCCCCTAAACAGATGATGTGCTTTGGATGAATTTTTTCAATCAGTTTCTTAGTATATTGGATAGATTCCAACTGTGCTGATTTGATTTCTTTTCCGACTAAGTCATTCTCATCATGGGTTGAGAAAAATGTAGCGTTGGTAAAAACAAATTGGCTCTCATTATCCAGCATAGAGCCTAGACCCGCAAAATCAAGAATAGAGCGTAAATTCGTTAGAATACGCCATTTCTGGATTGTTTCATGCTTACCTTTATAAGTATTGCCTAAAAGTAAATCTTCACTTTTCTCGAATCTATCTTTAAGAAACGTACCACCATGACCAGGATTAAACCTATTACCATCAATTCTACAGGCTTGTCATCTGTGATGTCGGTCAATTTAGACTGAGTGTAAAAATCCATATTCAGCTTAGAAGCAAGTGGCAAGTAGAAATTATAGGTTTCCTCTGCCCATTCTTTCAATTCTTCTTGAATCTTGTACATAATAATCGTTTTTTTTATATTATTTTTCTAATAATTTTAAATCCTGTGCTGCCTGAATGAATGAGAGGAAACGTTCGTCGCCATGGAGGGTGTGGCCTGTTGTCCACTCAATAATATCAGCATGTGGAACACCTGCTTTATCAAGGATTTTAGCTACGACTTCTCGCTGCTCTTCTGTCTTGGCTGAACATCCCCAATAAGGTTCTATTTCATCGTCATGGATATAATACCAACAGCCCAATTCTGCTCCTTGAATGAATAATCTAAAGCCGTTATTGCTTACTTCAATATTATAAGACTTATGAAGATCAGCATATTGTAGAATGCGATGTCTCCAATCCTGCATCAACTCAAAGGAAAGCTGCTTCTGTAATTCGCGCATCCCAGACTTCAATTCATCCAATTCGTTTATTTTTGCTAAAACTGTTTTCCACTGCTCGCCTTTATTCTGAATTTCAATATTCTGCTCATTCTTTAGCAGTTTATCGCGCAAAAAATCTACTATTTCCATTGCTAGTTTTTGATTAAATCTATTATTAAATATACCATTCAAGAAGTCATAAAATTGCATGATTGCAGATTTCAAAGGCAATTCCTTTTTTGGAATAAGCGATAGACAATCTTGCTTCAACCATTCCAACAATTCCTTATCTACTACAGTAGTACGCGAAGAGAACTTCTGCATTAAATCTTTCTCACAAGTTGTACACTGAGGACACGATTGCCCGCAATCACATAAACAGCTACAAGCGTCATTGGTTTTGCAAGCCCGATCCTGATTGTTGCTATTCCAATCTTCTGGCAAGCGGAAAACCGACATTGGTAGATGCTGAAGAAATTTGTTATCGTTAGGCAAAATGACTATGAAAATCTGGTTGTCACGAAAACGATTATTCTTGCGAAGCGTTGCAATATAGCGTGCCAATTGATTGCGCTGGAACACAGCACCCTTTAATTTATTTTCAATAATAATCGCATATTTACCTGGTTCATGAATGCAAACATCAATATGTTCCTTTTCAGTTGTAACGACCGGAGCTTTTACCCAGTTCATGTCGAAACCACAGGGCTGTAGAAATCTACGAATAAATGATGTGCACAACAGGTTTCTCTGTTCTGGAGCATATTTAAATATGTGAGCTAAAATTAAGCTTGTGAAAGGTTCATTCACCCCTGCTAAGTCCAAAAGGTTAAATGCATAAGGTGTTTTATTTTCTGACTCTGAAATACGCTTATACAACTGTTCCGAGAGAACAAGTAGATGATTCATTTTTACAGTCTGTTCCATAAGTCTTTAGATATGTAAAGCCATCATTATGCCGAATAGATTGTTTCATCCTTGAAAATATATCTTCCAGGAAGTAGATCTTCAAAAGCCATGTTGTCAGATGTTGTATAGACATCATCCAAGTGGCCAATATAGCCTTCGGGAACTTCGAATACAACCCCGTTATCCTCAAAGGAATGAAGTTGAAGCACGGAATTCTTTGTCTTTACATCAGAAGGTAAATTCTGATTCTCAAATTGAACTTCAATAATCATAATGCTGTATCTTTAATTATTTTTTCATTTATTCTTCTCCCAGATACCTTTGCCAATACGAGCTATTTCATCGCGGAGCCACTGGGGCTCGAGCACTTCAAGGGAATCGCCTTGACATAGAAGCTCTTGTTGGAAATCGATAGAAGGTCGTACTTGGAGTTCAAAAATGCTGTAGGAATTGGTATGTTCCAACTCTTTTTGAGCACCTGATGGAAGTAAAGGAAGATCGCGAAGATAATGTGCCTGACGTGCATCCACTTTCAATAGTACACGCTGAATGGGGTAGTTTTCATCTGTGATAATACCAAAACATCCGTTAAAATATTTTTCTGGTGAAAAATCGACAGGATATTCAAAGGTGTGAGAGGATAAACGGAAACTCTTGATGCGATCAAGGCAGAATATGGTAATGAAGCCTGTTGACCATGCCTTACCAACCATATACCAACGTTGTCTGAACAACTTTACACAGAGTGGCATTACATAGTGCTGACGTGAATCTCCTCGCCAATAGTTATAATAGGTTATATGAATCAAACAATCTTTCTTCATGGCATCTATTATCGAATCCAAGTACTTCATACCAGAAGGAATATCCTCGAGAATAATCCTATTCTTGATGGACTTACTTCCAATAAGAGAATTGGTCACAGAGTAGGTGCTAAGTAGCCAGTTCTCAATACTGTCGTTATGTAAATCACTGGTATTGCTGATATAATATCTATATAGCCCACCTTTTTCACACTCAATCAATAGACCGAATGTATCGAAAATGTTGTCGCGCCATTTATGAAATGTGCGTTTAAGCATTTCCTCACCGCCACTTAGATCTACGTTGTCCATCCATTTGCGGTTAAGATCCTCAAAAGTAATCTTACCTGCTCTGTTGATGGTCTCAACGATCCATACAAGTTTGTTTGTCTGATTCAATGCCATATTCGTAAGTTTTAAACTTTATTTGTGGCAAAGTTATACAAAAGGTATGTCATTTACGGGCATAACCTTGATTTTTTTTTTTTCTAGTGGATTTTATTATAAAACTAGGTTTTTGTGGCAATATTATAGAAATAATTAGAGCATTAATAATCGAGCAGACGACCATAGTCGTTCCACTCTCCATACATCTTACCCTTCTTGGTCTCCTCGATAAGATGCTTCAATCCTCGTTCATAGATCTCAGGGTAACGACCTTTGTAGAAAGCCACATTGTAAGCGCGAATGCGTTGATAAAGAGTAGGGAAGGAACGAAACTTAGACCATATACGAGCTTGTTTCAAAGCCTGCTCTACATCTGGATCAAATTTGAAACTACGAACACCCATTGGTGGAAATACCTTGCGACCAGCATCTGTCATCAAACCAAGTTTCTCTAGTCTGCGAACACGTTCCTTGTTGAGTTCTGTCCAAGGGCTGTTCTTCCTGCGAGGAGAGAAACGTTGATAGCTGATGCCATCTATCTTTCCAGCAGTACTGTCAATCCATCCATAGCACAGAGCTTCTTCTACAGCATCAAGATACCATAGCTTATCCTCGTCTGTAGGTTTGCCTCGTTCTGCATGAATCCAGCATTCTGTTTCAACGCTTGAATTTTCAGCTAACCACTGTCTGAACTCCTGTCTGCAGTTGATCTTGAGAATGTTCTTCTGATTTGACATTTTACTCGATATTTGCTTTAGCCCAAACAGCTATTTGCTTGATCAGGTCTACTGGAACCTCTGCGGTATATGGTATCTGAATGCTACCTTTGGCATACTTGAAACCGTATTCATCCAATATATTGCTGAAATGTGCTACGGCTGCTTCACCAGGATAGAGACCTATGTGATTCTTGAATGCTGCAAAGTGGATGATGTTCTTTTTCTCACGATAAGTAGGCATCTGCCAGGCAATCTTTTCAGTAGCCTCCGGCAAAACCTCTCGAATGGCATTACGAACCAGTTCAAGCTGAGGACGAATGTCTTCACCTTGTTCATCAATATATTCATCTATGGTTTCTGGGCCTTTACCTTTACCACAGAAGTGATGTTGATTGTCATTGCGGAATGTACGTCCGCATTTTGGGCATTTCCACATATTGTTATTTGTTACCGATAATCTTTTCAAGTGTTTTGCCTTTTGCAAGGTCATCCACCAGTTTATCCAGAATGCGAAGATCTCTCATTCGTGGATCTTCTATTTCCTCGATTTTGATACCGCAGATTCTACCTTTTACATTCGCTCTAGCAGGATTCATTGATGGAGCATGATCCAGAAAATCACCGTAGGATACGTCTGAATCAAGTAGCTTCTCTAAATCAGCGTCTGTGTAACCTGTGAGCCATGTGGTCACAGCAAATACATCTTCCTTTGTGCGTCCTTTCCTTTCAGCCTTAGCAAAGAGACAAGGGTATACTTTGGAAAATTTCATTTGAAATACGTCCATATTCTTTCAATTATTCTTCAGTTTGTTTCCTTTCCAGATATTCAGCAAATATTCTGGCAGCACTCTCAACCTTTGCAACACAAGGACGACTCTTATAGTATTCAGCGGTACGCTCAGAGGCTACATAGCTGTTGACAGCTTTCTCTTGACCATTTAGTCCGAGAATCTCTGCACAGATGATAGAACCATTCTGCTGCTTGGATTCTTCAAGCAACTGCTGCACAATCTTATAGCAATGCGATTTGCCCTCACGGTCAGCACCGTCTGTCTGACCTTCTTCCAGCCCCACGAGCATTACGATGCCTGAGACTGCTCCACACATCATGCGCATTCTACCAACGCCACCGCCAAAACCTGCAGCTATTTTCAGTGCAAGTTTCTCGTCAAGACCATACATATCTGCGAAAGCTGCAACCACGCTCTGGCAACAACCATAGCCTTGCATGAAATAATCTACTGCGCGATTTACTCGTGCTTCCAAGTCTTTGTCTTGTATCATTGCTTCTTCTTTTTCTTTGGGTAGGGAATCAGAGGTAACAGAGCCTGAACAACAGGAATAGCTTCATCCTTGTGTTCAATGTCGAGAATATAGTGTTCCTTGGCACCCTTATAGGGGTAGCCAGTCTGAGCGTCTTGTATCATATCAGAGATTGCAGGAAGCATCTTCACATAGCAGATGTTGTCACAAGCAAGGATGATAGGCTTCTCGTCGATATAGATCATCCAGTCGCCAAACATCTTTCTTGTTCGGATGATTCCCACACCTTCAAGTTGTGAGCATACGAAATCAATAAAATCTGTAGTGCAAGCCATAAGCTATTATTCTATTCTTGCATCAGCCTTAGCTTTCTCGTAGTGAGTAGCATAAGGCATTTGCAGTTTATCTTTCATTTGTGGGAAAGCTGCCATGAAACTGCAGTAGCACCAGGCTGCAAGTTCGTAGCCCGAGATTTCGGAATCACTAACTGCAGGGATGCTGTATGTCTCGTTGAGATCCAATCCCTGCTGACCTTTCATTGTTGTGGTAAGAGCAATAAGACGAATCTTACTATCATCCATGCTTACCATCTGGCGCAGTACTGCTGCCATTTCTGCTATCATACGATCATCGCTGAATGATCCAGTTCGAGGCTGATCTTGCTCAACGTCTGTATTCTCTTTTGAAGGTTCTTCCGTCTTAACTGGTTCCGGAGTCTGAACAATGGTAACATTCTCAATCTTACCTGCCATTTCCTCCTCACTGAAGAGGAAGAGTCCTTCATCTACTGGAGCTTTCTTTCGTTTTCTTGGTGCCATTTGCTTACTTCCACTGAAAATTATCTTTGCCAGCACCAACCTCGAAGTGGTATTTCACAATGCCGAGGTCTATACCGCTCCATTTGCCGTTATCACAACTGATGCTCACTTCATTGTCTTTGCCTGTAATCATGAACTTTTGCTTGTTCATGGCTGTAGGTGCTAACAATGCAGCTTCTACACCTTGCTTGAACCATTCCGGCATTGCTCCTTCATATTGGCAGACATCTTCAAATGCCTTGGACTTATGAGGAACACCTTGCACCTGACCATAACCAAGTGCAATGATTCCATTGATCACAGAGCCTTCTACGTCCTTACTTGCGCTATTCTTGCTATAAGTTCCGCCAACCCACCAAGTGTTTAAGCCAAGTGTTTGGGCATACAATGCGATATCAATACCGCAATATCCAAGTGATTCTTCAATATCAGCTCTGTCTGGCCCTAAAAGCACGAGATAATTCTTGAGACCTTTTGTCATGAAGAATTTCATAACGCCCCAAACTGGAACACTTTCGTTAGTAACGAGCTTGATGTTAACCTGGTGTTCTTTATTCACCTTCTCAATTCTTGTTTGCAGAGCCTTTACCACATCTTCAGCAAGTGGCTTGTCCTGAAATTTGCGCACGGTGTGACGTGCATATATTGCTTCTTTAATATCCATGATTCTATTTATTTTTCGTCCCATTTCCAGAATGACCACAGTTCGGCTGATACTTCATCCCAATCTTTCATGGTAAAAGTGTCATTGCCATTTATCATGATAGTCATCTCTATGTCGCCATACGATTTATACAAGCCAGTATTTCTGAAACCATTTCGGAGATAAAAGGCTTGACGACGCTTTCTCTGCTCCAGATTATCACAGATTTGCTCAGGTGACTCCATGTCGAGGATATTACTGCTATCCTTGTATTTCTCAATGAGCATCGTCAGAATCTGCTGTCCCAATCCTGCACCTCTCAGGTCTGGTTTTACAGCGAAATACCAGAACCAGTTAAACTGTTTACGAGGATATACAATCGTGAATCCGATGAGATTCTCATCCTGATAGTATGCGGTAAAGTCCAACTTCATAGTCGAAATTAGTCCTACCAAATCTTTCCAGGGAATCTGCTCATTTTCGGGAAAGGCAGACTCATAGAGATACTTGATCTGCTCGTCTTGAGTATCTGGAGTTATCTGTTTTGTCGTCATGTTATTCTTTTATCATTTCGCAGAGCTTATCTTCTCTGATGATCTTTGGTGCAGCCTTACCAGCCAACACCAATACCTTCTTGCCATTACGGTAGATATGCAGTTGTCGAGAGCGAACTACAGCCGTAATTTCCTCATCATCTTGCATTGCTGTCCAAATGTGATGGTACATGCCATTTTCATCAAACAGCTTCTTCTGCAAGTGCGAGCACATGTTTGTCGTATCAATCGTAATCATACTTACTTTACTTCCAATTTGGGTCTCACAGGATCTGTAAGACGAGTTACACGATCATATTCCACAGTCAGTACGCCTTTCACCTTCTTGAAATACGTCATTGTTTCCTCCAAGGTCTTGTCAGCAGGCTTTTTGATGTCCATACCAGTGATGATATTATAGTCATACACGATTTCAGCCTTGTATTCTTTGATGGCTTTCAGTAAGGGGTCCTTACCGACTTCCTTGTCGTACATGACAATCAGAACAGAAGGGGAGTGTTCACCTATACTCTCATGATGAATGGGAGCAGATGTAACGACTTTCTGCTTAGACTTGCATGATAAAAACAAAGCCAAAGCTGTTACTGATAGAAATATGATCCTATAGTATTTCATACTCGTTTCATACTTTGCTAACAGGCAGGGAAGGCTGCAGCATTAACAACTACACTTCCTGCTGAGTCAATCTCACCTTGTTCAAACATGGTCAATGCAATGGATATAGCCTCATTCTCATCATAAGCATTAACTATAACGTTCACAATGTCCATATCTGTGGTGAGTTCTACTTGATATAAGTCCATAAGGATTACATATTAATATATTTCACTGGATTTTGACTCTTTCCGTAGAATGAAACAACGCTCTTCCCAATATATTCTGAATCTTCGTTTTCAATTCCCAAGAATTCATAGCGTCCTAAATGCTCTGGATCTTCTGTCAATTTCCAATCTACAGGAGTGTAGTCTTCCTTCACAATACCATCTACAACTGCAAGTACATGATTAGCTTTTGACGCTCTCTGACCATCTACCTTCCAGTATTTGCGAGCCATCTCATATAGATTTTCTCGAATATATTTGCCAACTTTCACACACATGATGCGATCTGTTGCGTTAGGAATCAATTCGTTGTCCATATTGTATCTATTTGTTTTTGATGTAATCAGCAAGTTTTCTCTTAACTACTTCGATATCAGAATCGTGATTTCGTTTTAATTTTTTGGTGGTACCAAAATTATAGTGGATAGATATAAGATGTATGCCATGCTTAGGCAACTCTATTCTACGGCGTTCGTCATACATTCGTCTTTGTTCACCTCTTGAAACACCACTTACAGTCTTCTTCTGGTCAAAAAATGGGGTAGAGGAAGTATGCTGGCTTTCACAATATTCAACTACAAGATTCAAATCATCATAATAAGCATCAACAGGAAGCCTTCTACCACTGTCACCAACCAGAAAATCAAAATAATGTTGTTGGGAGGCGTTTAGGCCAAGTACTTCGTTGCAAAGTCCAATTACATAATACTCATCAGAATTAATTCGGCCTTCAATATTTTTTTCTAGTTGTACTTTTTTTAACCTGTTTTGTGGCTACTGTATTTTTGAATAGTTCTGTGTTTCCATCTAGTTCCACTAGTGAATCGATAAAGAACTAATTCGTATTTACTCCTTTCTTTTCACCATGAGCATATGGTATTTCAGAAAACCTATTTTCTTGAGAAAGTTCTCTCAGTAGCTTTCTGATAGGTAAACCATCTCTACTGTTCTGGTTGAATATACCTTTGGATATAAACAGATCCATGAGTTCCTTGGCTTGGATAGTCCTTGGATTTGAACTGTCCTCAAAGAACTCCTTTAGGATTTTGTTTATTGCTTGAATACGATCTTGCTTGTTCATATCAATAAATACTATACATCAGCACCCTTTACCATCCAGACTGCATGCTGCACCTTCTGGAACCTCTTCAATCACGATGTCATCCATCGAGAACTTCACGGATCCATCCTCGAGCAAGAAACATGGAATGCCCACATAGCCATGAGTCTTTACCTGGTCAAATGCAGGATTGTTGTCACGTAAAGCTAGGAACTGCTTCAAATTGCGAACGTGCTCACCAATGTCTATGAGCTCATAGTTAGGGTTTCCTGTCAATTGAGCCTTTACCTGTGTACAATCTGGACAGGTAGCCATTACAAATACCTTTGTCATGCTGCTTTTCTGTTTAGGAGTGTTGTTAATCAATATATCATTGAACTGAGGATGACGTTTGTACCATGCATCGGCATACGAGCAAGCTGGCTTCACCTTCAGCTTGTGCTCTACAGCATAATCCGTAGCAGCATTTACCAAGGCGCTGGCAATACCTTTTCCTTCATTTCCTTCAAAGGTCCTGGTATGTTCAATAGACATACCATCATGTTGGAAAACAAAGTCAAGCTGACCAACTTGCGTCTCGCCTTCGCAGGCTTTCACTTCGCCTTTCTCGTTATTTACTGTTACTTTAATTTCCATTGTTTCGTTATACTGCTTCGCTATATTTTACTTGAACCTTCTTTTGTAAACCACTTAAAACCAACTGATAAGACTCATCGATTAAACCTTTAATCATGTCTTCAGGAAGATCTTCTTCAATAGAGATGTCATTCCAGTGAGTCTTGTTCAGGTGGTATGCAGGAGAGATGGCGTTATATGCATCTCTTAGCTCTTCACCACGTTCTGGAGTGAGTTTTACTGTTGCTGTCGGCAGTGGCGCCTCCAGCCAGATATGAAGGAAGATTTTGCCTTCGATTCTGAATACTAGCCAGTCTTTACCATATGGCATATCTTCCGTTGCGCCTGGTAAGGTCAGGCAATATTCTCTTACTTGTTCTATATTCATTCTTACGCTGAGTGTGTCTAAAAACCTTATGCAACTTTTATGCCAAGCCTCTGAGGCAGTTTGGCAGTTTTCCATGCTGACGATGATGTGCCACGCAAGCACAACATTTACCATGACGAGGACATTCCTTCGGGCATGGACATTCGATTCCTGGGTTATGTTCGCACACTGGGCGAAGATTCTTTGTCTGTTCCATATTGTTTTTTCTATTTATTCTTTTGTAGTCCATGATGCGCAGTTCAAGCCACCGCCATAGTTTACTAATGCAGTAGCTTCTACACATTCCACATCTATGTTCATATTTTCAGTATAGTCTTTTATGAGTTGTGCAGCCTTCATATTACTTTCTGGAGTATTAGCAAACACAGGGAGAATGATAAGTCCATCCAGCTGGAGCCAGTTGATATATGCCCATCTGTGGTCCTTACCATTGATCTTTGGTTCTTCTATGTCACTGAAATCCATCGGAAGAATCTCGAATTTCCTGCTGAGTATTTTCATGAAAGAGTCGTAGAACTCCCGATCTTTTTTGTTTTTAGAAGGATTGCCGTATGTTGGCATGACGATTGTACCATTACCCAAATATCTTAAAATACCATCTGTGTGCCCATATGTTTCACGATGATCCCAAGGTAAAAAGATAATTTCTGCATTAAAGTACTTTTCAAGTGTGTCTTTAATAAATGACGGTTTCTTGTCAGGGTTCTCGCTAAAGACTTTATCTGTCATTACAACTAAACCTCCACATCTTACAATGTTTCCACCATCTAATATGATATTATGGCTTGTAGTGGTGCTCTCGTTGATATAAGCAAGTGAACTGTCTATTTGGGTTAAAACCCAATTACAGTCTGGTTCATGACCTATCCATTGCTTGGTCTTGAGATAATCTGGAGCATAGCTAAAAGCCATCATCCTATCTTCGCTAACCTGTATCGGCATATAATCTCGACACCAAATGGAAAGTTGTCCTTCCGGCACTCTTCCATATTTGTAGGGTATCAGACGTGATTGATAATGATGCCTCATAAGTATTGCGTCCAGATCCTTATAGATCTGTGACAAGCCCTGGTCATGTATAGACAATGGACATCTTAGATAGCCAGAGAAGTACACTGTATTAAATACCTTATCTTCAATCATGCTCTTATTTTTTTTAACTTGCCATTGCAGTACCAAGGATATGCAGTGTATTTTTTGCTGTTTTGCCAAATGCTGCTCGGCAGACAATACCTGTATCTTTTATCATACTTGATATTCCATCGTGTTGTGTCAACAGGAGATATCTATTATTTCAAATTGCTGATCTTCTAGACGATGAAGATTATTTTTCAAATGAAATCCTAATGGTGCGATTTCATTAGTGAATGCAAAATATTTCCAATTTTCAACTCTTTTTCGAACATAATATGTAAAATCATATGGATTATTTAAATATGTAGTGATAAGATGCAAATCAAAGATGCTGCATATTAGCGGCAAATCGCAGCAAGCCTTCTCCTTGAACAATCTTTTAGATTGGGTGGCTAGACCTTCGTATTCTCCGCAGACTATACACATTATATAAACTTCGTCAGTGTTTCTAATTGGTAATGATATTGGATTGTTATCCTTATCGACAAACGAAAATTCTTTAGATAAGATGGCTTTTTTGCAAGTTATTCCTTGTTCATATGCATTGTTAACACTTTTGTCAAAATCAGAAATCAAAGACGAATAATCTCCTAGTTTCGATTTTTCAGTAAGTCGTTTAGACTTTACTTGAACACATAATACTTTATTATTAAGAATACATAAAGTATCTATTTCAGAACTTTCTTTTCCTTTCCCTGTTCTAATTTTGATACCAGTATAGGTGTTCTCATGACCATATACATTCCTTAATAAGTTAGAAACCATTTCTTCATGTGCTTTGCCGATTAATCGAGAAGCCGTTTTACTATATTTATTATCTGAAATTAACCAGTAATATGGAGTTTCGTAGATTGCTTTGAAAACTTTAAGTAAGTACGGAACAAAGTAACAATCATCATCGATTTTAATAATTGGCTTTGCATCCAAAATATTAAATCTACCTGGTTCATCAAATTTAAGTTCTAAAGTATTGTTTATTGTAATATCAAATGTGAAGTTTTTAATAAAAGCATCTATACAGCTGAAACTCACAAAATCATTCTTGCTGAAAGTTAATAACGACAGAAGTTTCTTACAAAACTCAATTGTTGCTATTTCTTGCTGTTTCTGGTTTTTAGAGAATATATCCTTACTCATTAGGTGGGCATATTGAATCATTCGAAGATGATTTTCTTCTTCAACGGAAGGGTTATGTCCCCAAAAGTGTTTCTTTTCACTTTGATTAAAAAAATAAGGTATGTCTGTTTTTTCTAGTAAAAATTGTTCTAGATGCTTAACTAAATTCGATAGCTCAACAATGTCTAGAGACTTATTTTCTTTTAACCAACCTGAAACATATTTGTATCGCATTATAGCAAAATCTGCATATTCATAGTCATAAGCACTGTCACCATCATAATGAATAGATTCTTGCAGTGTAGAGACAATACTTTCATTGGAGTGAATTGACTCGATTCCATTATCAAAAAAAGGCTGTAGATATGAATATTGCAATTTCTTTAATGCATTATGAATTTCACTTTTTAATAATAATTGATTTAAGTTATTTGGATAGTCATATATAAAAGAAGAGTTTTCTTGTATTAAGTACCCCATTAGCCAAAAGACTTCATCACAAGATATTCTTTCACTAAAGTCTATCTCTTTCATTTGAGATACCCTCATTTGTGAGTCCTGAACCAATATCATGATTAAGGCATAGAAAATGCCTTTCCTTCTGACTAACTCTTTAATATTTTGAATTGCTAGTTCTTTTTCTGTCATAATAAGGAGTATAAACAGTTAATATATCTTGTTTATTAAAATCATAGCATCCTTCATAATGTCATTGTGATCGAAAGCAAGGGTAGGGAGTTTGCTTAATGAAAACCATCGTGCATCAGCTGCATCATCCTGACCTTCTACATTCAAAGGCTCATCTACACTAAGAATAGTTCTTTTACTTGTTGCAAATTTGTTTGTTTAACAACAAATCTCCACAGTTCTGGTACACTTCGTCAAAGATTTCCTGGCATCGTTTTGGGTTCATCTTGATATTGGTGCCAACTGCGATGAAATCTTTCAAGGTAGGGTAACCAGTCTGATTGACAGATGTAGCATGTTGACCATTATAGCCTTCTGTGCAGAGCGTCAGGTCGTAAGCTGGAGCCAGATGCCACACGTATTTTCCGTTGACATCCTTTTGCACCAGGAAACTGAAGTTCTTGCAATGGTCGTCCTTATTATCAGTGAGGTAGTTGAATACCATGCGACGATACATTTCCTCCACGTACTTGGGGCTTTGGGTTAGATACCCAGTTAATGCCAACAGGTTACTGTAATCGAGTACGGGCTCTGAGAGGGAGAGACAGAGCAGGCCTCCGGCTGTGGCGGTATGGATTCGTTCTCCCTCTGCAGTTAAATCAAAACGACGAGTGGCAAAATATTTTCCGTTTACCAATTTGAAATCGGGAATATCAATGCCGCATTTTCTGGCAATCTCGTTGTAGTGGTATTCCTGCAGCCCCATATCCGTTGGATCATAAGTATGTCGGAATTTGACAAGCCAATGGCCTTCCTCATCTGAAAATATGGCTTTAGGACGACATCCTCCGCTATTTCCACTGTTATAGAGCAAAAGACTTGCGTCAGAATCTTGCTGCTCTTTTAGAACTTCCAGGGCTTTTTCCTGAAGTAAGTCAAAATCTTTAATTCCATCTTCCTTGGCGATAATAGTCTGGGGCTCATAAGTCAATGCGCCCATACCGTTGCAGCCCACGATGCTGAGTCGGTCGATGGCAGAAAGATTTCTATCATCAATACCTTCGCGTAGCAAGGCTTTATGCAGAAGATATCGGCCATAGCCATCGGGCAGACTGTCCTCGAAGATTCCGAAATTGCCGTACAGTGGAGTAGGCTTCGCCAGGAAGAGTCCTCTCTTCAACGGCAATTCCAATGGTGAGATACTGAATCCTTCGGCAATCCAGTGAGAATCATACTCAAAAGCCAGTCGCTTGTCGTCGGGAGTGAGCGATATAACACCCACAACCTCATTGTGATATTTTACGGTCAACCTGTCTATCTTATTCATGATTCCTGTATTTTATTTTTGAGTCTTGTAGGCTCTAGTCTTACCTTTGTTTTTACGGATTTGAGTCAGTTCTTCCATGGTGGAATACTTCGGCTCAGCAAAGATGCTTTTTACTTCTGATGTGTAGTCCATAGACATAGCGAGGCAGATAAGGTTCTTAAGGGAAATGAGCCCTTTCTGCTCAAATCTGATGATGTTACTTAACGCCACCCCAGACTTCTTTGCCACCTGTTCACGTGTCAGATTCTTCTCGATACGACGTTTACGGAAGTCATCTGCCAAAGCCTTGGCAATGTCGTCTGCATTGTCAAGTGTATAGTTGTTTAATAGTGATAATATATTATCCATAAAACGTTTAAACTTATACTTGTTGCCAATATATTGTCAGTTGCAAAGTTACTAATTATTCTTGTAATTCATTCATTTTTATGCGAAAAATGAAATGTGTGATAGCTGTTTTAACTGAATTTGCAAGTTTTGCAGTGCAAATCTGATTCCTATAATAGTTTCTACTTCATGGGATTGATAAAATTCTGTTGCAAAGGTACATGATTATTCTTGCGACCATGCAAGAACAAGCCTTCGGTTCATTAAGAAATCTCCACACCTTCGGGTAGTATTTCTTAATGACTTTTTGCATTGCTTGAACAATCACCTTTGTCGGTCAACATAATTTTTAATCAATCCCGAATTACTTCGTCAACAGATCCACTAACGCATCTGCGGAGTCTCTAAATTCTAAATTACAGGGATTTAGAGCTCAGCTACATGGCATCTCGGATATTCCTTTCTTCATGTATCGTTTGTACATGATCTTCGGTTAGTCCGGTATGGGGGGTAGCCACGGAACTTTTCTCCTGTGCCAAATTTTGCTTATGTTGATGATAATGATGTTTTGCATAAAGTTGGAGGGGAATCGTTGTCTGAAGGACAGTTAAGGACTTTGATTAATGAATCCAAAGTTATTTATGTTCAAATGTTGGATAATGGAATACAATGGCATGCATTTATAAGAACTTTCCAAGGATTAAAAGGAAAAGAGCCTGGTATACAAGGTTCCGTTCCTCATATTCATTATTATTCCAATAAGAATGGTACCTCAAAAGCAGATTTTGTCGATATGATAAAAAAAGGCAACTATCCTACAGCAAAAGTGCATGTTCCATTAATTGATAAGCAAATTATAAGTCATTAATATGCAGATATTTACACCTTAATTGAGATATTTTTTTGTCCCTCGGCTATTTTCGACTATCTCGGGGGACAGCTGGGGGACAAATTTGGCGAGAAACGGCAAATATGGACGTTAAAAAACAAAAATCTGCAAATATGGGCATTATTCATAGTGCTTGAAATAAAGCAAATTATGAGCAATATTTGCAGATGGTATGTTTTTCTTTGCAAAAAATCACTTTCCCACGCAGAAATGCTTAAAGATATTGTTTAATGTCTCTTGTGGAGTGATCTGTCCACCTGTGATCTCCGCCAATTGTTCAAGGCAGATACGTAGATCCTCGGCCAGTAAGTCTCTACTAAGGTCCATATCCATTCCTTCGATGACGCGTTCTATGGTCTCCTTGGCATGGACGAGGGCCTCATAATGACGGGCAGAAGTTACGATGATACTATTCTCGTTGATTTCCGGAATGTCAGCAACGGTATAGAGTTCGTGCTCCAAACGATCAAGATGTTCGCCTTGTTTTGCCGATATCTGGATGTATGATGCATGAGGTATTGTGATGTCGTAAGGAGAGGATACCTTGTCGATCTTGTTTTGGATGATGATGAGCTGTTTATCCTTACAACGTTCTGCGATGTCGTTTTGTTCGTCAGATGTAGGCTGAGCGTCGATGAGCCAAAGAACGATACTGGCTTCCCCAAGTTTCTGATAAGTACGCTCGATACCCATCTGTTCAATTGTGTCATCCGTATGGCGTATACCAGCCGTATCGATGAAGCGGAAGGTGATACCTTGGATGATGGTGGTGTCTTCGATAACATCACGTGTTGTTCCATCGATGTCGCTCACGATAGCTTTCTCTTCATGGAGCAAACGGTTGAGTAGGGTACTTTTGCCAACATTAGTTTTGCCGACGATGGCTACGGCTATACCTTGTTTCAAGGCGTTTCCGGTCTCGAAACTGCGGGCGAGGGTGGTGATACGATTGTCTATTTTCTCGGCCAGTTGGCGTAATTCGCTACGGTCGGCAAACTCGAGTTCCTCGTGGTCGCTGAAGTCTAACTCAAGTTCTAGAAGAGAGGTCATTTTAAGCAACTGGTCACGTAAGGTACTCAGTTCGCTACTAAAATGTCCTTTCAACTGACTGAGAGCGAGTTTGTGGGTAGCACGATTGCTGGCTGCGATAATGTCGGCAACAGCCTCGGCCTGGCTCAGATCCATCTTTCCGTTGAGATAAGCCCGTTGAGTGTATTCGCCAGGAAGAGCCTGACGAGCTCCAGCCTCGATAAGCGCATGAACGGCTTGGTTGAGGATATAGCGACTACCATGGCATGATATCTCTACAGATTCTTCGCCTGTATAACTATGGGGCGCACGGAATATGCTGACGAGGACGTCGTCGATTTCCTCGCCTGACAGATTGCGTAGAATTCCATATTTGATACTGTTGGCTGGAGCATCGGTAATATTTCTGCTGAAGAGACGCGATGTGATGGTGATAGCTTCTGGACCACTAAGTCTAATAATGCCAATGGCGCCTCCCGCAGGAGTCGCCAAGGCACAAATCGTATCGTTATGTATTTGCATTTTAGATTCGCTCAAGTACTTTTGTTATCAAACTGTCGATGCTGTTCTTATAGTTGGCATTAGCCTTCTTGGCTCTACGGTTGGCGATAACCATACAACAGGTGAGGGCCTTATGTCCCATAAGTTTGCTAAGTCCGGCAAGAGCAGAACTCTCCATCTCGAAGTTGGTGATTCTCAAGCCTTTATATTCAAAGCTTTCGATCTTTTTGTTAAGGTTAGGATCAGCCAATGGAAGTCGCAACTCTCGACCTTGTGGACCATAGAAACCGCCACAAGCGATAGTTACACCATGTACCATATCGTTTTGAGCGATACGCTCTATGAGTTCCGGATCGTTATCTACACAATAAGGATTGCCCATGTGAAGACTCCAACCTACGTGGTCTTTGAAATGTTTCTCGAAGTCAAGGTCGCTGGCCTTGTCACGATTGGCATAATAGTTGAGCAGACCATCGAAACCAATACTCTTCACGCTGGCGATAAATGTGCCGGTAGGGGTGTTAGGCTGGAGTCCGCCGCATGTTCCTATGCGCACGATGCTGAGCTGATGAAATTCAGGTTTCAACTCACGAGTTTCGAAGTCGATATTCTTGAGGGCATCAAGTTCGTTGACAACGATATCGATGTTATCGCATCCGATACCTGTACTTACCACCGTGATGCGCTTATCTTTGAAAGTTCCCGTAATGGAATGGAACTCACGACTTTCTACTTCGCATTCTATATTGTTGAAATGTGATGCCACAAGGGATACTCTGCCAGGGTCTCCAACAAGGATTACTTTATCGGCTAATTGTTCTGGACGAATATGCAGATGAAAACAACTTCCATCCGGATTTATTATCAATTCTGATTCTTCAAAATGTTTACTCATTTTCTTCTCTTTTTGGTTAGTACTCTTATTTCGCTTATATATTCTGCATACAAATATACAAAGAAATAAATAGTGTCGCAAAATGTTTTTAGACTATTTAACCACTTATTTTAAGAAAACTAGATAAACGGCTGCGATAAGGCAGAGGAATGCGAGGGCGTGATTCCAATGTAGAGATTCTCCCTGGAACATTACTCCGGCAATAATCGTGAAGACAACAAGCGAGATACATTCTTGTATTACTTTAAGTTGTACTAGCGAGAAAGGTCCGCCATTGTCGTGGAAACCTATGCGATTGGCCGGTACTTGGCAACAATATTCCAGGAAGGCGATACACCAAGAGAATAGGATTACGCCTATCAGAGGCCAATGTGTGCTGACCCCAGTCTGTTGTAGTTTCAGATGCCCGTACCAGGCCAATGTCATAAAGATGTTGCTCATGACGAGCAAGATAATTGTGTAAATTCCGTTCATTTTATTCAATTAATTTTTGTGCCATGTTGGCTGCTGCCCGACGACCGTCGCCCATAGCGAGGATTACCGTTGCGCCCCCACGCACGATGTCGCCTCCGGCATACAGATTCTTGATGTTGCTCTGCATGCTGTCGTCTACGACGATCGTGTTCTTTCTACCGAGTTCGATACCTTCTATTGACTTGGGTACTAATGGGTTAGGGCTCACTCCTACGGCCACGATAACTTGATCGCAACTGAGGGCTTGAGTGTTTCCTGTTGGCTCAGGACGTCTGCGTCCGCTGGCATCAGGTTCGCCTAAAGCCATTTCTTCGAGCACAACACCCGACACGCATCCGTTTTCGTCGGCCAGATATTCTTTTGGGTTGTGTAATGTCAAGAAATGTATACCTTCTTCTTTGGCATGCTTCACCTCTTCGAGGCGTGCTGGCATCTCGGCTTCACTTCGTCTGTATACGAGGGTCACGTCGGCTCCCAATCGTTTGGCTGTGCGACAAGAGTCCATGGCTGTGTTGCCACCACCCACGACGAGAACTTTCTTACCAATATTTATCGGAGTATCGGTCTTGGGATTGGCAGCATCCATGAGGTTCACACGAGTAAGATATTCGTTACTACTCATAATATTGATGAAGTTTTCTCCGGGAATGCCCATGAAGTTGGGTAGACCGGCACCCGAACCTACGAAAAATCCACGGAACCCTTGGCGCTCTAAATCCTCGATTTTGATCGTTTTGCCTACGATACAATCGGTTTGGAAATGTACGCCCATCTTACGAAGATTGTCGATTTCAACATCTACGATCTTGTTAGGAAGTCGGAACTCCGGAATTCCGTATTTTAATACTCCGCCTATCTCGTGAAGAGCCTCGAAAACATAAACTTCAAATCCGCGCTTTACCATATCGCCCGCAAAACTTAATCCGGATGGTCCAGAACCTATAACGGCTACTTTGATGCCATTAGAAGGAGCAATCCGAGGTAGGGTGGTGTGCCCATTTTCCCGTTCATAGTCGGCCGCGAAACGTTCCAGATAGCCTATGGCCACGGCAGGTTTGTTCATCTTGAGATGGATGCATCGGCTCTCACATTGTTTTTCCTGTGGGCAAACACGTCCGCAAACAGCCGGAAGGGCAGAAGTATTCTTGAGGACCTTGGCAGCAGCAAGGAAATTTTCACGTTCGATATTCTTGATGAATGATGGAATGTTGATGTTGACAGGACACCCCTCTACGCATGTTGGATGAGCGCAGTCGAGACAACGATGTGCTTCGGTAACAGCCATCTCCTTCGTAAGTCCCTTATTTACCTCCTCCAATCGGGTTGTTGCTCGATAGGCTGCGTCCAATTCCGGCATCTGTACTCGTGGGATAGCCATACGTTCCTTTGGTTTCATCAAACCGCGTAAATTGCTGCGCCATTCGGAGTTACGATCTGTGAGTACCTCGATGGAATCGTCGTCGGAATCGTCATCCGAAGCCACCACCTCCGCATATTCCTGTACCGGTATGTCGGTTGCAGAACATACATGGTCGGAATAATGATCCATCTCCTCGCGCTCAACATTCTTGAAGGTTCCCATACGCTTGAACATCTCGTCCCAGTCTACCATGTCTCCGTCAAACTCAGGACCGTCGATACATACGAATTTAGTTTTTCCGCCAATGGTAAGTCGGCAAGCCCCGCACATTCCCGTACCATCAACCATGATCGTGTTGAGCGACACGTCGTTAGGAATGCCGTATTTATGAGCAAGTAATGAAGTAAACTTCATCATGATCGGAGGTCCGATAGCCAACACCTTGTCGACATGTTCACGTTGGATTACTTTCTCCACACCTTGAGTGACGACGCCCTTTTCGCCAAGACTTCCGTCATCGGTCATGATGATGACCTCGTCGGAGTATTTGCGTACATCGTCTATCATGATCACAAGTTCCTTTGTTCTTCCGGCAAGTACAGAGATGACCTTGTTTCCCGCCTTTTTCAAGGCTGTGAGGATAGGGAGGATAGCAGCAATACCGATGCCGCCTCCCGCACAGATTACTGTACCGTAATTTTCGATATGCGAAGCATTTCCCAGAGGGCCTACGATATCAAGTACAGAGTCGCCCACATTAAGTTGGCAGAATTTCGTAGAAGAGAGTCCAACCTCCTGTACTACAAGTGTTAACGTTCCTCTCTGAGCGTCAGCTTTAGCTATCGTGTAAGGCACACGTTCACTATTTTTGTCGACACGTACGATAATGAAATTGCCCGGTCGACAGCTATGGGCGATGAGAGGAGCTTCTACTTCCATGCAGAAAACCTTCTCGGAGAATTGTTCTTTATTAAGGATCTTGTTCATGATATTAGTTCTTTATGGTGTTTTATGGAATGATATTCTTTGAGTAGTGTTTGTGTCAAAAAAAAAGGGAATACATTCTTGTGTGTATAAAAGTAAGTTCAGAGATCCAAGGGGTTGGAATGGAATCTCTGAACTCTTGTATGTTTTAGTCCATCTTGTCGTCGAGCATCTCGAAACCACAGTATGGTACGAGAACCTTTGGCACACGGATACCTTCCGGAGTCTGATTGTTCTCGAGGATTGTTGCGACAATACGAGGGAGAGCCAAAGCAGAACCATTAAGAGTGTGGCAAAGTTCGATCTTCTTGTCGTCAGCATGACGATAACGACAATGTAGACGGTTAGCCTGATAACTTTCGAAGTTGGAAACAGAAGAAACCTCGAGCCAACGCTTCTGAGCAGCAGAATAAGTTTCAAAGTCAACACAGATGCTTGAAGTGAAACTCATGTCGCCACCACAGAGGAGCAACAGATGATAAGGTAATTCCAACTTCTTGAGCAATCCTTCTACATGGTCGAGCATCTCGTGCCATGAAGTATAAGAATGTTCAGGAGTATCGATACGAACGATTTCCACCTTATCAAACTGATGTAGACGGTTAAGTCCGCGAACATCCTTACCATAGCTTCCAGCCTCACGACGGAAACAAGCAGAATATGCGCAACGCTTGATAGGGAGATCTTTCTCGTCGAGAATCTCATCGCGGAAGATGTTGGTTACAGGAACCTCAGCGGTAGGGATGAGGAAGAGATTGTCCAAATTAGCATGATACATCTGGCCCTCCTTGTCAGGCAACTGACCTGTGCCATAACCGGAAGCCTCGTTGACAACATAAGGAGGCTGAATCTCAACATATCCCGACTTGCGAGCTTCGTCGAGGAAGAAAGCCTCGAGGGCACGCTGGAAGCGAGCCATCTTGCCGATGTAAACAGGGAAGCCAGCACCTGTGATCTTAACGCCAAGGTCGAAATCCACGAGATTGAATTTCTTGAGCAAATCCCAATGGCAAAGGGCGTCGTCGCCAAGGTTTGGCAAGTTGCTCACATCCTCCTTGATAACGACATTACTAGAAGCGTCCTTACCCTCAGGAACTTTGTCGTTTGGAATGTTAGGGATATCGAGGAGCTGGCGAGTCATATCTTCCTGCGCCTTGTCCATGATTTCCTCCAAGGCTTTGTCGGCAGCCTTTAACTGAGCAACTTCTTCTTTTATCTTGTTGGCTTCATCTTTCTTACCTTCTTTCATCAGGCCACCAATTTGCTTGGAAAGCTGATTCTGTTGCTGCTTGTTTGCATCCAACTTCTGTTGAGCTTCTCGACGGATCTTGTCGAATTCTAGTACTTTCTCAATGGCTTCACGAGCACCATTGAAATGCTTTTTCTCAAGACCTTTGATTACGCGTTCGGTCTCTTCACTAATGAGTTTAAGTGTAAGCATACTTAATATCTTATTTTAAATTTTACTATCTAAGACGCAAAATTAATAAAATAAATTGATATACGAGAAAGATGAAGGGAAAAAAACGAGAAAAAGAGGGGGAGAATAGGTAGATATAAGACAGCAGAAAGCCTATCCTTGGTGAGGATAGGCTTCTATGTTTGTTTGGAATAAGTTTTGACTTTTATAATTTAAGCTTCAGCCTTCTTAGTTTTTTCAGCGTAAGCTTCTGGTGAAAGTACAGAAACAGTACTCTTATCCTTGCGACCCTTGTGGAAGTATACAATACCATCTGCAAGAGCGTAAAGAGTATCGTCTTTACCCTGTGCTACATTCTCACCTGGGAAGTGCTTGTTACCGCGCTGGCGAACGATGATGTTACCTGCAACGATCTTCTGACCACCCCAAATCTTAACGCCTAATCTCTGAGCTGCTGACTCGCGGCCGTTCTTAGAACTACCTACACCTTTTTTATGTGCCATAATTACCTCCGATTTTAAGCGATTACTTGTTTAACTTCTACTTCTGTGAACTGTGAACGATGACCGTTCTTCTTGCGATAGTCCTTGCGGCGCTTCATCTTGAAGACGATAACCTTGTCACCCTTAACGAGTGGGTTCACAACTTCTACTACTACTTTTGCTCCATTTACAGTAGGGGCACCAACTGTGACATTACCCTCGTTGTCTACGAGAAGTACCTTGTCAAACTCAACAGTCTTACCAGCTTCTACATCTTTGAGGTGGTGTACGAAAAGCTTCTTACCTTCCTCAGCCTTGAACTGCTGACCGTTAATTTCTACAATTGCGTACATTTTAATTTATTAAACGGGTTTTTCCGCTAGGCGATTGGCGGATGCCAACACTTATTCGAGCCCAAACGGACTAAATCGGCTGCAAATTTACAAAATATCTTTCACTTTTTGGCTCTTTTATGTTTTAAAATGTGTATTTTAAGATTAATTAGCTTTTCGGGAACATATACAAAAAAAGCGATGGACTTCACAGTCGACCGCTCCAAATCTTCAATAGGTATTAGTTTTTTTAAGGTAAAAAGATTGTTTTCAGGATAACAGTCACAAAGGTATGTATTTTTTTTTATTTACCAAATTTTTAATGTGTTTTTTTTATCAATTCTTAATTGTGTGCCCGCACAAGGTCGTTTTTTAACACTCTTTAGTGAAAACGTTTGCGCGTGAACTCAACTAGTAAGTGTAAATATACGATATTTTCATAAAAGCATTTTTAGCCTCTCATGCAACTTTGCAATCCCATCGTTTTACGTTTTTACGTTTTACATTTTTACGCTCCGAGTGGTTGCTCCATATCTGCGTACTCCACTCTATCGTTACGTATATTCTCCGGAGGGGATACAATCTGTTCTGAATACCTATTTTTAGCTAATAGCGTTTTAGTAGAGACCTAGTAGGTAGGGCCTGAAGAACACTCATTTTTGGGTATTGTGGCAACTAGATTTTCATCGTATCTTTGCATCATGATTAATGAAGGTTTCATCGAAGAACTTGGAATATAATTTTTTACGTAATTAAGATCATAGAATTATGAGAATTGAAAAAATTCATGCAAGAGAAATCCTCGATTCAAGAGGTAATCCGACTGTTGAGGTAGAAGTAACACTCGAAAATGGTGTAATGGGACGTGCGGCCGTACCGTCAGGTGCTTCAACAGGTGAAAATGAGGCTTTGGAACTTCGTGATGGTGATAAGGATCGCTATCTGGGTAAGGGCGTCCTGAAGGCTGTCGACAACGTGAATAAGGTGATTGCGCCAGCTCTAAAGGGTGATTGTGTGTTTGAACAACGTGCTATCGACTATAAGATGTTGGCGCTCGATGGCACTCCTACAAAGTCTAATTTGGGCGCTAATGCTATCCTTGGTGTATCGTTGGCATGTGCCAAGGCTGCGGCCAAGGCTCTTAACATTCCACTTTATAGATATATAGGTGGCTGTAATGCTTATACATTACCTGTTCCTATGATGAATATCGTGAATGGAGGCGCCCATTCTGCTGCGCCTATCGCTTTCCAGGAGTTTATGATTCGTCCTGTTGGTGCCGCCAACGAGCGTGAGGCCATCCGTATGGGTTCTGAGGTGTTCCATAACTTGGCAAAGTTGTTGAAGGCTCGTGGACTCTCTACGGCGGTAGGCGACGAGGGTGGATATGCGCCTAACTTTGATGGCATCGAGGATGCGCTCGACACCATCGTGGAGGCCATCAAGAAAGCTGGTTATGAACCGGGCAAGGATGTTAAGATTGCCATGGATTGTGCCGCTTCTGAGTTTGCTACATGCGAGGATGGTAAGTGGTATTATGACTATCGCCAACTGAAGAATGGAACTAAGAAGGACCCTAACGGCAAGAAACTTTCGGCCGATGAGCAGATCGCGTATCTAGAAAAATTGATTTCTAAATATCCTATCGACTCTATCGAGGACGGACTTGATGAGAACGACTGGGACAATTGGGTGAAGTTGACGGAGAGAATCGGCGACCGTTGCCAATTGGTTGGCGACGACTTGTTTGTTACCAATACGAAATTCTTGGAGAAGGGTATCAAGATGGGAGCTGCCAACTCTATACTTATCAAGGTGAATCAGATAGGTTCGCTTACAGAGACTTTGGAGGCTATAGAGATGGCACATCGTCATGGATATACTACGGTAACCTCACATCGTTCGGGCGAAACCGAGGATACCACGATAGCCGACATAGCTGTAGCCACTAATTCCGGACAGATCAAGACGGGTTCGCTCTCTCGTACCGATCGTATGGCTAAATATAATCAGTTGATTCGTATTGAGGAGGAATTGGATGATATTGCTGCATACGGATATAAGCGACTGAAATAGACAACTATTGCGCTTTTTTTGAATAAATCATAAAATCACAAAGCATGTTGATGCAGATAAGCTGTGAAGCTTGTCTGCATCTTTTTTTTACCTAATTTTGAGGCTTCATCCGGTTATGCTCAAGTGGTGTCGGAACCTAATCTGCCTCCATACGATGAGAATGGTAATCCTTACTGGTTGTTGGAGAATACTAACTTCACAGCTCCGTTGAGTATCCTCAACTATGATG